>Ga0214472_10005626_pt1 | contig 13176 bp, 13 predicted proteins | sample RVTome_6_FD_207662 | JGI IMG/M metagenome (GOLD analysis project Ga0214472, IMG submission 207662) | Soil microbial communities from uranium-contaminated site in the Upper Colorado River Basin, Wyoming, United States - RVT140D175 | ecosystem: Environmental > Terrestrial > Soil > Contaminated >... | reverse complement strand
CAAGCTCTTGATTCAGTTTTGCGATTTGAGAAAGAATTGAGTAATAAATTTCCGGCAGACAAGAAATATACGTATGAAGAAAGGGGAAATTCTTTCGTTCGGACCTATTCAAGAGAATATGCCACTTCCTATCATGAGATGCTTTCAGGGATGGTAGAAAGGCGGATGCAGGCGTCGGTTAAAATGGTTGGTGATTTTTGGTATACCTGCTGGGTTCATGCAGGGCAGCCCGACATGTCAGAATTTATAGAGTTTGATTTCTCTGAATGGGAGAAAGAGAATCAAAAAAAGGAAAGAGAAGGCTGGTTGAATAAGATTTTCAATGCCAGGGAAGAAGGAGGATAGAACAGGAGATTATTTTAGCTTACGGTACTTAATTCTGTGCGGTTCAATATCACCAAGTCGCTTTTTCTTATTTTCTTCGTAATCGCTGAAGTTTCCTTCAAACCAACGCACTTTGGAGTCACCTTCGAAAGCGAGGATGTGGGTGCAAATTCGGTCAAGGAACCACCTGTCGTGACTAATTATTACCGCACATCCGGCAAAATTCTCCAGGGCATCTTCTAAAGCGCGAAGGGTATTGACATCAAGGTCATTTGTAGGCTCATCAAGCAATAGCAAGTTTGCTCCTTTCTTTATGGTTAAGGCAAGATGTACCCTGTTTCGTTCGCCGCCGGATAATACCCCCACCTTCTTTTCCTGGTCCGGGCCGGTGAAATTGAATTTACTTACATAAGCCCTTGAGTTCATCTCCCTGGTTCCTAATTTGATAATATCGTTCCCGTCAGAGATGGTTTCCCAAACTGTCTTATTGGGGTCGATCTCTGCATGTTCCTGATCAACATATCCGATTTGCACTGTGGGTCCAAGATCGAATGATCCGCTATCAGGTTTTACGCTTCCGGTTATCATTTTAAAAAGCGTAGTTTTACCGGCACCGTTTGGGCCAATAACACCCACAATGCCTCCTTGTGGCAGTGAGAAATTCAAATCATCAAACAACAACTTATCGTCAAAGGCTTTCGCCACTTTTTTTGCTTCAATAACTTTATTTCCCAATCGTTGCCCGGGTGGAATGAATAACTCAAGCTTTTCCTCCTTCTGTTTTCCTTCTTCTCCGAGCAATTTTTCATAGGCATTCAAACGGGCTTTACCTTTAGCCTGCCGGGCTTTGGGAGACATTCGTACCCATTCCAGTTCCCGCTCCAGAGTTCGTCTTCTTTTGGATTCTGATTTCTCTTCTTTCTCCAGCCGACTCTGTTTCTGCTCTAACCATGAGGTGTAATTACCTTTCCAGGGAATTCCTTCACCACGATCCAATTCTAAGATCCATCCTGCAGCATTATCCAGAAAATAACGATCGTGTGTAACAGCAATAACAGTTCCTTTGTATTGTTTTAAGTGCTGCTCAAGCCAAAGTACAGATTCGGCATCCAGGTGGTTGGTAGGTTCATCAAGAAGCAAGACATCAGGTTCCTGAAGCAACAGTCGACACAAAGCCACTCTTCTTTTTTCACCTCCTGAAAGATGTTCAACATTTTCTTCTCCTGATGGAGTTCTTAATGCATCCATTGCCTTCTCAAGCCGGTTATCCAGTTCCCACGCGTCAACCGCGTCAAGCTTTTCCTGAACTTCCGCCTGCTTGTCAATTAGTTTTTGCATTTTATCTGGATTCTCCATCACCGCGGGATCTGCAAACTTCTCGTTAATCGATTCAAACTCCTTTAACAAAGAAACTACTTCCGAAACACCCTCCTCCACAACCTCTCTGACGTTTTTTTTCGGATCCAATTTTGGTTCCTGTTCAAGCATTCCGATAGTGTATCCCGGACTAAATACAACTTCGCCATGATAATCCTTGTCCACTCCTGCAATTATTCTAAGCAGTGAGCTTTTACCTGAACCATTCAATCCCAAAACACCGATTTTAGCTCCATAAAAAAAGCTGAGGTAAATGTCTTTCAGTACCTGCTTTTTCGGTGGATATATTTTGCCCACGCCTGTCATTGAAAAAATTATCTTTTCTTCACTCATCCGAATAGGGTCATTTATGCTTGTGAGAGGACTTTTAAAATTTCGTCGCAATATAGATAACAAAAAGCAGGTTTTGCCGTATGAAAGGCTGAAAATTAATATTTGGTTCAGGTTCTTAAAAAATGATATTAGAGTTTGATTTGTTTAATTAAATTCTATTTTTGCACGATAAAATAAGGCTATTAACAAGAAGGAAAAATGTACTGGACTTTAGAATTAGCTTCCTATCTGGAGGATGCTCCCTGGCCGGCCACTAAAGATGAATTAATTGATTATTCCATCCGATCGGGAGCGCCTCTCGAAGTTGTGGAGAATTTACAGGAATTAGAGGATGATGGCCAGCCTTATGAATCTATCGAGGAAATTTGGCCCGATTATCCAACTAAAGAAGATTTCTTTTTTAACGAAGACGAATACTGATTGATAAATTAAAAAGATTGTGAGGCATCTTCATTATTGGAGATGCTTTTTTTATTTGTGGGTCAAGAAAGCTTCGGCAATACGCAAATCATCCTTGGTCGTTATCTTAATGTTCGAATAACTACCTTCAATTAAATTTACTGGCATTCCTGCAGTTTCATAAACTGTGGCATCATCAGTAAAAAAATCTTGCTCATGAATTTCATACGCTTTTTGTATTAGATTGATTGGGAAGGTCTGGGGTGTTTGTATTACCACAAAATCATTCCTGTTCATTACCTGAGAATTATTGCCAACTACCTTCCGGATGGATTCACGGATGGAAACAGAGGCAATTGCAGATCCCTTTGATTTTGCAATTAAAAAAGAAGAACTGATTACCTCCTGTGGCACGCAGGGCCTTACTCCATCATGAATAGCAACCAACCCATCTTCCTTGATAATTTCCAGCCCTTTCTTCACCGATTGAAACCGAGTGGCACCGCCTTCTTTAATTATATGCGGTGTCGAGAAAGAATTTTCTACACAGATCTTTCTCCAATTGTCAATTTGATCGGCAGGTAGGATCAATATGAAAATCAAATCCTGGGAGTATTTGAGAAATGCCTCAAACGTGTGGATTAGAATTGGTTTGCCGGCTATTGAGATAAATTGCTTAGGAACGTCAGAACCCATTCTGCTTCCATAGCCGCCTGCCACAATTAGTACATATTTTTTCAGGCCGGCCATACCGGAATTATATTATCAACATTGCATCACCGTAGGCAAAGAACTTATACTTCTGCTTAATGGCTAATTTATAAGCATCCATCACAAGATTATATCCACCAAAAGCACAAGCCATCATAAGCAGCGTAGATTCAGGCATATGGAAATTAGTTAAAAGAACATTACAGATCTTAAATTCATAGGGTGGGAAAATAAATTTGTCTGTCCAACCCCCATTCTCCTTTAATTTGTTTGAAGCAGACACAGATGACTCCAGAGCCCTCATGGCTGTTGTTCCCACTGCTATTATCCGCTTCTTGTCTGCCAGGGCAGTATTAACCAGGTCAACAGTTGGCTGCTTTACCTCAAAATTCTCAGAATCCATTTTGTGCTTGGTAAGATCTTCTACATCCACGGGACGGAAAGTACCCAATCCAATGTGCAGAGTTACGGGCGTAATTTTAACACCCTTGATCTCAAGTCTCTTCATAATTTGCTTTGTGAAATGCAGACCCGAGTTGGGTGCGGCAACAGCACCAACATTTTTCGCGAAGATGGTTTGATACCGTTCCCGATCTGATGGTTCGGCTGGTCGCTTTATATATTTAGGTAAAGGAGTTTCTCCCAGTTCATCTATGGCCTTATAGAAGTCTTCATCTTCTCCATCATATAAGAACCGGATAGTTCTTCCGCGTGAAGTAGTGTTGTCAATTACCTCAGCCACAAGGTCACCTTCACCAAAATACAGCTTGTTGCCAACCCTGATCTTCCTGGCCGGATCAACTAAAACATCCCAAAGATGCATGCTCTTATTTAGCTCCCTGAGAAGAAATACTTCAATTTTTGCACCTGTTTTCTCTTTGTTGCCGTATAACCTTGCAGGGAAAACTTTGGTGTCATTAATCACCATTACATCATCCTCATCAAAATAACTGACAATGTCTTTAAAGGTTTTGTGTTCTATTTCTTTGGTTTTACGGTTGATTACCATCAACCTGGATTCATCCCGATTTTCAGCCGGATATAATGCGATTAAACCAGAAGGCAGATCAAATTTGAATTCGGATAGTTTCATATTTAATATTACGGTATTAAATGAATAATAAGGATAGCCTAACTTTAGGGGTAGCAAAAGTAAGGATAATTTTGAATTTTTAGTGTAATACGGGAATAAAGTAAAATTAAATGAAGAGTGTTGTACTTTTAAAGTTGATTGTGGAGAGTTTCAGGTTTGCCTGGAGTGCCCTCATGATGAATCTGTTTAGAACCGTATTGTCTCTTCTCGGTGTTACAGTTGGCATTTTTGCCATTATTTCAGTTTTTACCGTTGTTGATTCCCTGGAGTCAAGTATCCGGAGCAGCTTCAATTTCTTGGGCGATAAAGTAATAAGGGTTGAAAAGTGGCCATTTGGGTTGGGGGGAGAATACCCTTGGTGGAAATACATGCGTCGCCCTCTGGCCACTTATCAGGATTATGAATTTCTTCATACCAATCTTTCCAATTATTCGGCGATGACGATATCCTCGGCAAGAGGAGGTCAAACTGTTAAGAGGGAAAGTAACAGCATTAACGCTGTAACAATTCTGGGTGTTTCCCAAGGCTACTCAGATGTATATGAAGTACCGGTGGAAAAAGGAAGGTATTTCACCTATCAGGAATTGATAAATGGCAGAAATGTTTGTGTGGTAGGAGCTAATCTTGTTGACGCATTATTTCCAAATGAAGAACCCATTGGAAAAACTATCAAAATTCGTGGGTTAAATCATTTTGTTATTGGCGTTCTTGAGCGGGAAGGGGAATCATTCCTGGGTGGTTTGCCCACCAATGATGACAACTGTTATATTCCTTATGCAGACTGGTCAAAGATGTATTATAGCGGCAGCCGGTTTGGCGGAGGAGCCACCATTGCCATTAAGGGTAGGGAAACCGATATTGGACTGGTTGAACTTGAAAATGAAGTAACAGGCCTGATGCGCCGGAAGAGAGGTCTTAAGCCCAGGGAAGAAGATGATTTCGCAATTAACAGACCGGAAGCCCTGCAAAGTTTTATTGGCTCTACATTTGATATAATAACAGTAGCAGGCTGGATAATTGGAGGTTTCTCAATCCTGGTGGGTGGTTTTGGAATAGCGAATATAATGTTCGTATCAGTAAAGGAACGCACACACATTATTGGAATTCAAAAATCATTGGGAGCCAAGAATTACTTTATTTTATTTCAGTTCTTATTTGAAGCTATCTTCTTAAGTGTTATCGGTGGTGGCTTCGGATTACTACTCGTTTATTTTCTTTCTTTCATGTCCCTGGGATCGCTGGAACTTTCACTTTCTATTAGAAATGTAGCGATAGGTCTTGGCGTCTCAAGTATCATTGGAACTGTAGCCGGTATTGTACCTGCTGCCTTGGCAGCGAGATTAGATCCAGTGGAAGCCATCAGGATGCAATAATCTTTCATGAATTAGGTTCGAAATCATAAAAAAAGGATGGCACGCCATCCTTTTAATTCAACTTAAGATATTATTTGTTTACTCAGACTAAGCTGATACAGGCTCGTTGACTCCTTCACCCTTAATTTTGCCTTTAATTTTTGATTCCAACTCTTCCATTAATTCGGGGTTGTCTTCAATTAATTGCTTCACAGATTCCCGCCCCTGTCCAAGTTTGTTTCCATTGTAAGAAAACCAGGATCCGGATTTTTGGATAATATCCAATTCAGCGCCCAAATCTATGATTTCGCCGGCTTTGGAAATGCCAGAACCATAAATAATATCAAATTCAACAACTTTAAAAGGCGGAGCAAGTTTGTTTTTTACAACCTTAACCCTGGTCCTGTTTCCGGTAACGTCATTACTGGCTTCCTTAATCTGCCCAATCCGGCGAATGTCAAGACGAACAGACGAATAGAATTTCAAGGCATTACCACCTGTAGTGGTTTCAGGGTTTCCAAACATGACTCCAATCTTCTCGCGGAGCTGATTGATAAATACACATGCACACCCAGTTTTACTGATTGTCCCGGTAAGTTTTCGAAGAGCTTGAGACATCAATCTTGCCTGCAAACCCATTTTACTGTCTCCCATTTCTCCTTCTAATTCACCCCTGGGGACCAGCGCGGCGACAGAGTCAATGACAATAATATCAATGGCCCCTGAACGTATCAAATGTTCTGTAATCTCAAGTGCCTGCTCACCGTTATCAGGCTGTGAAATCAACAGATTCTCGGTATCAATGCCAAGCTTTTCAGCGTAAGATTTGTCAAACGCATGTTCGGCATCAATAAATGCTGCAAGGCCGCCAGCTTTTTGAGCTTCAGCAATGCAGTGCATTGTCAATGTTGTCTTTCCCGAAGACTCCGGGCCGTAAATCTCAGTAACTCTACCTCTTGGAATCCCACCAATACCCAAGGCTATATCCAAGCCAAGAGAGCCTGTAGGAATTGCCGGTATGTCAAGCACTTTTTCATCACTTAACTTCATCACGGCTCCCTTTCCATAGGCTTTCTCAAGTTTATCTATAGTAAGTTGGAGGGCTTTTAGTTTCTCTGCTTTATCACTCATTTTAACTTTTCTAAAATCCGGATGTGAAGTTACTACTTGGTATTTCAATTATCAAGAAGGATTGTTCAAGCAATACTTTAAGTGCTTTCACATTGTTTGTTCTTATGTATATTTACCTCTTGGTTATGATTAAATTCAGGACGCTAATAATCATTGGTTTCTTTGCATTGCAGTGTATCAACCCTTCCCTGGCGCAATATGATAATACTCCTTTCTTACATCATTTGCCCCAGGACTCATCAAAAATAAACTCTCTCTATTTGTCATTTGAGACTCTCAATTTTTTGAAGAATAATGAATACAGTTCTTATATCGCTGATGGATATACTCTTTTCGGTTCTCAGTTTCTTCCTTACTTTTCATACTTTGCCGCCAGTAAAGTCAGAGTTAATGCGGGAATCTATTTACAAAAAGATTTTGGAAATGATAAATTCACCGCCATTGAACCTTATTTTTCCATTAAATTAAGCAGGAAAAACTTTCATTTGATTTTTGGGAACCTGGAAGGAAGTCTTAATCATAAACTTATAGAACCGCTTTATGATTTTGAACGGGTTTTGAATGACAGGCAAGAGTTTGGCTTTCAGGCTATGGTTGACAGGGAAAAATTCTTTGGTGAGGTATGGGTAAATTGGGAGAATACGATTTATAAAGGTGATCCCGTTCAGGAAGAAATAGCCGGAGGATTATCAATTGATAAGAAATTTAACCTCGGAAAACTTGAGATTAGTATCCCCCTGCAATTATTTGTTTATCACCGGGGAGGCCAGATCGACTCCAGCCCCAATCATCTTTTAACCAGAGTAAACGCGACCGCCGGCGTAAATCTTAATTTACCTCTTGGTAATTTCATTGAATCAATTAATGGCAGTGCGTATTATATTAATTCTATAAATGGTGACAGCAAGACAAGTAATGACCAGAGACAGCCACCTGCCGGGCCTGTCTTCCCTTCACTTCCTCAGTATCCGGAGGCAAGCAAAGGGGATACGCTGGTTTATGGAGAAGGAAATGGATTTTATGCGAATGCAGGGCTCAATTTGAAACATAACCTGAACCTAATGGCAAGTTTTTGGATAGCGGACAATTTTGCAAGTCCGAAAGGCGGGCAATTATATCCGAGTGAAACAAGCAGTTACAAAAAGGCCGGACTAATTGTGAGCCGGAGGACGCTGATCATTGCCCGGATATTCCACGATTGGTATCTAATGGATAATGTTATTTTTACTACCCGCGTGGAGCCGTATTGGGATTTGAATACTAACGCATTTGAGTTTGCATTTGGTTTCTATCTCAATTACCGGCCGGAATTTCTTTTGTGGCGAAATAAATGAAGTGGATTAAGCGGAGCGCATTATTAATTTTAATCTTATTCCTGATTTTGACTGTTGGGTATTTTTCCGAAATCATTTACGGAATTCGCCAACTGCAAGGTCAGTTGAAAATTATTAAAGGGTCTATCGAACTGGATGAATATTTGGCAAATCCTTCCAAACCTGATTCGATTAAACAAAAGTTAGGATTAGTAACCCGGGTAAAGGAGTTTTCGATCAATATTTTAGAATTTAATTCCACTGACAATTACACTTCAGTCTACGATCAGAAAGGAGAAGACATTTTGTGGGTGCTTACTGCGAGCCTGCCCTTCAAACTTGAGCCCAAGACCTGGAAGTTTCCTTTTCTTGGTGAAGTAACATATAAAGGACATTTCAATCTGCATAGAGCAATTCAGGAAGCAAGAGAATTGGAAAAAGAAAATTGGGATGTAAATGTAAGAACAGTAACTGCATGGTCAACTCTGGGCTGGTTCAGTGATCCTGTTTTAACCGGCATGCTGGACAGGAGAGAGGGTGAGCTCGCTGAATTGATATTGCATGAACTCACTCACAGCACATTATTTGTAAAAGATTCGGTCGAATTCAACGAGAATCTGGCAAGTTTCATCGGCACAAAAGCAGCAAAACTTTTCTTGATTTCCGAGTATGGAAAAGATTCAAATCAGTTTATTGAGTATGAAAATGGTTTAAAGGACCAGCAAAAAATAGTAAATTTTATGCTAACCAGTGCCTCAAAACTAGATAGTTTGTATACTAACTTTGCAAACCAGACAGACACGGCTCAAATTAAAAAATACAAAGATGAAATGATAACAAGAATCATTAATAACCTGGATACTGTCACTTTTGAGAACAAGAATGAATTTCAGGATTTTTTTCGGGAGAGGAAACCGAATAATGCATTTTTTATGAATTTTGTTCGTTATAATTCTATGGAAGATGAATTCGAGAGAATATTAGCAAGTAAGTTTGATGGAGATTTGAAATCGTTTCTTGATTTCTTTACAACTAATTACCCCTCTTTGTAAATTTGATAGTGCGCTTCCTCATATTTACTCTTGCTTTACTGGCATTCATAGCCTGGTCTGAGAAGTCTTCAGACACATACCGGTATATACCCAATTACGTTTGGGGTCCCGGGGAGAAAATTACCTATAGAGCCCATTATGGTTTCATCACCGCGGGAACAGGTGAAATGATCATTCATGATGATATCTATGAATTTAATGGGAGAAAATGCTATAAACTTGAGATAATCGGAAAGTCCGGAGGTTTATTTGAGTTTGTAATGCATATCGAAGATTACTGGGGAACCTATTTTGATGTTGAATCAATAATACCACACTATTTCTATCGAAATCTTCAGGAAGGAAGATACAGAAAATGGGAAACCACTGATTTTAACCATGAAACCGATACAGCGACGGTAATTACTTTCGATAAAGTTACCAAGAAAATCGGTACTTTGGAAAAGTTTGCCGTTCCCGATAATGCACAGGATATGGTGGGAGGTTATTACTACCTAAGACTTCTTGATTTTTCAAAATTCACTAAAGGAGACACAATTATTGTGGATAGTTTTTTTGACGACACATCCTACAATTTCAAAATCCTTTACCTGGGCAAAGAAAAATTAAATACGGCAATAGGAAAGATTAACTCCATAATATTGCAACCCATCATGCCAAAAAATAAATTGTTTGATGGAGAAAACTCTATCACGGTGTGGATTTCAGATGACATTAACAAAGTGCCGCTAAAAGCCAGGGCGAATATGTTTATTGGTGCGGTGGAAATTGAGATAACCGAATATACAGCGGGCAAACGTAAACAGCGACCTGTTAAGTTCTGGGAATGAGCCCAATAATGCCTAATTTTGATCAAATTTAATTTAGTGAACACTCCAGGAAAAATTTTAATCATTGATGATGAAAATGATATCCTAGAGCTACTGGCCTACAACCTTGAAAAGGAGGGATACGAAGTTAAAACGGCTCAGGATGGGGTTAAAGGAGTTTCGGTAGCAAGAAAATTCCGGCCCCAGGTGATTTTACTGGATATCATGATGCCTATTCAGGATGGCATTGAAACCTGCCGTCAATTGCGGGAAATACCTGAACTATCAGAGGTCTATGTAATATTTCTAACGGCCAGGGCCGAAGAATATTCCGAAATCGCTGCTTTTGAAACTGGTGCCGACGATTATATTGTAAAACCCATAAAACCCAGGGCCTTGCTTAGCCGGATCAATGCTCAGTTCAGACGTGAGTCGAAGCAGAAAGTTGAAAAGAATCTGATCCAGGCCGGTAACTTATTCATCGACAAAAATAGCTATGTGGTGAAGATCGGAGATAAGAAATTAGTACTGCCCAAGAAGGAGTTTGAACTCTTATATTTTCTTGCACAAAATCCACATAAGGTTTATTCACGTAATGATTTGCTTTCTAATATTTGGGGCACTGATGTTTATGTTTTAGCCAGAACAGTCGATGTTCATATAAGAAAAGTGAGGGAAAAAATCGGTGAAGGATTCATTGAAACAGTTAAAGGTGTTGGGTATAAATTTGTTGAAAATCAATGAGGTTTAACAGCTCATCCCTGGCGCTGATTGTTTCAATTCTGGTTAGCGCCCTGGTTTTTTTTATTTTAACTTCTGTAAAAACTATTGAGAAGAATGAAATCTCTTTAGTTATTTTATTCACATTTATTGGCGGCTTCATTATTGCCTGGGTGATCCTGGAGTTTCTTGTCTTTAGAAATATTAATTCATTTGTTGCAAAGCTTCGACAGGAAAGGAACTTAAATGGTAAATCAGATCCCGGGGAAAACAACAATACTTTAGCAGAAGAGTTGAATAATCTATTGGAAGATAAGAATAGAACAATCGATGAACTTAAAAAACTGGCAGCCTTCAGAAAGGAGTTCATTGCAGATGTTTCCCACGAACTTAAGACACCAATTTTTGCAGCCCAGGGATTTGTTCATACCCTTCTTGACGGGGCAGTCAAAGACAAATCCGTTCGTAATAAATTTTTGAAAAAAGCAGCCCGTAGCCTTGATGGACTTGATGCCCTGGTGCAAGACCTTGTAACTCTTTCTCAAATGGAAATTGGTGAGGTGAGGATGCACAGAGAATATTTTGATATCATGCAGCTAACCCAGGAAGTAATAGATCAATTTGAACATAAAGCGGAAAAGAAAACTCTTAAACTCCTGTACCAGGGAGATACAAAGCAGGAAATTTTGGTTTATGCGGATCCCCACCGGATATTTCAGGTGTTATCTAACCTGATAAGCAATAGTATAAATTATACAGATGAGGGCGGACAAATTTATGTCGAAATAATTCCGAACCAGGATCACGTCTGGATAAAAATAAAGGATACAGGCATTGGTATTCCAAAAGAAGATCTGGCGCGCATTTTCCAGCGATTTTACAGAGTGGATAAAAGTCGATCCAGAAAGCAAGGAGGGACAGGGCTTGGCTTGGCGATCGTAAAACATATCATTGAACTGCATAAGTCGGAAGTAAAAGTAGAAAGCGAAGTGGGTATGGGCTCGACTTTTTCTTTTAAGCTTCCCAAAGAGAAGACCCCTCAAAAGAAACGGGTTAACTGATGGCCCAAATTCGATTTCAAAACCTTATTATCAGTGAAGATGAAAATCATATCTTTTTAAATAAGCCGGCCGGGATATCAACTTTGGAAGACAGGTTTTCGCCAATTAACATTTTACAAATGGCAAAAGCTGTATATCCGGGATGCCAGATATGTCACCGGCTGGATAAAGAAACCTCGGGAGTTCTTTTGGTGGCCAAGAATTCCGATACATATAAATTTGTCTCTAAATTATTTGAAGTAAGGAAGGTAAAGAAAATCTACCATGCGGTGGTTGATGGACTGCACGATTTCAAGAACTTCAGAAATGATAAATCTCTTCAGCAAACCGGAAGGGGCAAGAGCAGAACATCCAATATAGGAAAAGAGTCTACAACCATCTTCACCACGCTGGATACCTACCGGTATCACTCCCTGGTTGAGTGTGTCCCAATGACAGGAAGAACCCATCAAATCAGGGCGCATCTGCAATCCATGGATGCTTCTATCCTCGGTGATCGCGAATATGGCGGGAAAGATGTATTCCTGAGCCAATTGAAGAAAAGATTCAACCTGAAAAAATTTACAGAGGAACTCCCGCTGATCAAACGAATGGCCTTGCATGCATTTTCCATAGAATTCAAAGGCATTAATGGAGTCAACCATAAAGTCACTGCTCAATATCCCAAGGATTTTGCCGTCTTGTTAAAATCCTTAGCCAAGTACCGCTAAAATTGCCAAAAAGACATAAAAGCATATTGTATTTCAGGGGAGAAGACTCTATCTTTGTGCCTCCTTTTAAAGGCCTGTGAAAAAATTAACAATAAGGAAAAGTGGATAGTTTAAGTTACAAGACGAAATTTCAAAACGTTGCAACCGTAGATAAGAAATGGGTACTGGTAGATGCAGATGCTCAGGTGTTGGGTAGATTATCGAGCCAGGTGGCTGCAATAATTCGGGGAAAGAATAAGCCCGGGTTTACTCCCCACGTTGATGGCGGCGATAATGTTATTGTTATTAACGCGGATAAGGTAAAGCTAACGGGAAAGAAGTGGGATCAGAAGACCTATACACGATACAGTGGATATCCAGGAGGCCAAAAGAGTTTAACTGCTAAACAGGTAAAAGCAAGATCCTCGGCCAGGATAATTGAAGCTGCGGTGAGAGGTATGCTTCCAAAAAACAGATTGGGGAGGGCAATATTTAATAATCTTCATGTTTATGAAGGCGCAGAACATCCTCATGAAGCACAAAAACCTAAACAAATCAAACTGCAATCGTAATCGATGGAACAAACTAATAAGATTGGGAGACGGAAGACCTCAGTTGCCAGAGTGTACCTGAAATCTGGCAAGGGTATCATTCAAATTAATGATCGGAAGTTGGAAGATTATTTTCCATCCGAAATCCTCCAGACTATCGTTAAGCAACCCCTTGAGATAGTAAATGCGACGGCCAGTTATGATTTTAATATTAATGTTGAAGGCGGTGGGTTCAAAGGTCAGGCTGAAGCAGTCCGGTTA
>Ga0214472_10005625_pt1 | contig 13177 bp, 13 predicted proteins | sample RVTome_6_FD_207662 | JGI IMG/M metagenome (GOLD analysis project Ga0214472, IMG submission 207662) | Soil microbial communities from uranium-contaminated site in the Upper Colorado River Basin, Wyoming, United States - RVT140D175 | ecosystem: Environmental > Terrestrial > Soil > Contaminated >... | reverse complement strand
AGCGCCTGATCGCGCGTTTCCCGGAGAGCACAAAAATACCAGGCGCCAGACTGAAGATTGGTTATGTGTATTTCGAACTGAAAAACTGGTCGGCGGCGCGTGACAGTCTGCAACAGGTGATCAAACTGTACCCTGAAGCCAGCGTAGCCAAAAAAGCCCAGGAACGTCTCGACCGCATCCAGCGCGAAGGCCATTAGGTCGCGTCGTCTCTGAACATGGTCGAGCAAGCAGCGCAGTCTTCACGTTTGCGCATCACAGAAATTTTCTACTCCCTGCAGGGCGAAACCCGCAGCGTTGGCCTGGCGACGGTGTTCGTGCGCCTCACCGGTTGCCCTCTGCGCTGCCAGTATTGTGATACCGCCTACGCCTTCAGTGGTGGCGAATGGCAGGATCTTGCCGAAATACGCACGCAGGTAGCCGCGTATGGTGCGGACTATGTTACTGTCACCGGTGGCGAGCCGCTGGCGCAGAAAGCCTGTCTCGAACTGCTCAGCCAGCTCTGCGACGATGGTTACGAAGTCTCGCTGGAAACCAGCGGCGCGATGGACATATCGCGGGTCGATCCTCGAGTCGTGCGTGTGGTCGATATCAAAACACCCGGTTCGGGTGAAGTTTCGAAAAATCTTTACAGCAATCTTGACTTGCTCACGGCCAGAGACCAGCTCAAATTTGTCATCTGTGATGCAGTCGATTATCAATGGTGCCTGGCCACCATGGCTGAATATCAGCTCCAGGACAAATGCGAGATCCTGTTTTCCCCCAGCCATGAGCAGCTCGAAGCCAGGGAACTGGCAGAATGGATTTTGCGCGACAGGCTCGCGGTACGACTGCAGATCCAGTTGCACAAATATCTCTGGGGCAACCGCCCGGGTTGTTGATCATGGCCAGAGCAAAAGCCATAGTGCTGTTATCGGGTGGCCTGGATTCAGCCACCGTGCTCGCAATCGCGCAGCAAAGCTTTTCTGTGACAGCGCTCAGTTTTGATTATCACCAGAGGCATATCTCCGAACTCAATGCTGCGCGTGAACTGGCGAGTAAAGCGGGTATCGAGCACCGCATTATTCGCCTCGATGATGGTGTTCTGGGTGGTTCAGCGCTTACCGAAGCCTCGATAGCTGTGCCTGTGAGTACCGATGGCCATGACAGCAGTGGTATCCCGGTCACCTATGTGCCAGCGAGAAACACAGTATTCCTCGCCCATGCCCTGGCGCTGGCCGAGATCCTGGGCGCGGCGGATATCTTCATTGGTGTCAATGCCGTGGATTACTCGGGTTATCCAGATTGCCGACCGGACTATATTAAGGCGTTTACCGTGATGGCCAATCTGGCCACGCGTGCTGCGGTGGAAGGCCAGCGTTTGCAGATTCATACCCCGCTGCTGGAAATGTCCAAGGCCGAGATCATCAGGGCTGGTATTGAACTGGGGGTGGATTACAGCCGAACCGTGTCCTGTTACCAGGCGGATGCCCAGGGCAGAGCCTGTGGCCTGTGCGACTCCTGTGCTTTCAGAAAGGCGGGCTTTGCCCAGGCCGGGATAGCTGATCCTACGCGTTACGTCGTTTAGCGCGCCTGTCTTTGCGCGCACAGTGTGTTTGTTTTTATCTGCTGGTCAATGTATCATGCGCGCCTTCGGGTCGTTAGCTCAGCTGGTAGAGCACCGGACTTTTAATCCGATGGTCCCGCGTTCGAATCGCGGACGACCCACCATCTATCTTTGAATACGGCTGCACAGGCCAAAAAAAACCCCGCTATGCGGGGTTTTTTTTGGCTTCGTCAGATGCTTATTTGCGCTGGCTGGGGCCGTTGACGACCAGGCCGTTGCTCATATAAGTCTCGAAATATTCGAGTGCCTTATATTCGTCACTCTGTGCCGGGAATGGTTTGGCACGAACCTGCTTGTTACAGCCACCGTAGCGGCGGTGCAGAGTACCCATACCGGACCATTTGTTGCGGTATACCGGGAAGCCGGTGGGGTGACCCAGTGCCGGGCTTAGAATGTCGGCGCGGACATAGCTGCCGGCATAATGATAATGGCAGTCGGCGCAGGACATATTGAGCTGGCCACGTTTGGCATAAAAGTGTTCTTTACCACGATTGTAGGCGGTGATTGCGCGAACATCGTTAGGCACTTTTATGTCAAATTTCTTATCGCGAGACAGATAAGCGAGGTAGGCGCTGACTTCGGTAATGTCACCTGTCTTCAGCTTATAGGGTTTTTCGCCATTGTCTGTCAGGCACCTGTTGATGGCGCTTTCCAGGGTAACGACTTCGCCACTGGCTGTATCGAAGTAAGGGTAGTTCTGACGAATACCTTTCTTATAGTTAGGGAAGCAGTTTGAAAAGCCCTTGCCATTGGCAAATTTCTTTTCAAACAGTGCCTTGCCCTTGTCGATGAAGGGTTCATAGGAAGGAAATTCTTCGAATGCTTCCCACTGTTCGCGCGAAGCTTTATCTACTGCATACACGCCGTTCACGAAATCCCCTACGGGCACATTCGGGAACTTTTCAGTGAAATGTTTACGGAAAGCCTTCAAGTCTTGATCGGGCGTTGCATTGGAAGCGAGCGGAGTCACTACCATTAGCACAGCCGATATCACGAGAGCGATTTTATTCATTGTTCACCTTCTGGTTATTTTTTCCGGGACGTCCAGGTAAGCCGCAGCCTACTTGAGCGTTGCCTCTGTGGAGTCACTTTCACCTTTATTGTCTACCCAGCTGATCTTGATGGTATCACCAGCTTTGGCACCTTTGAAAGCGAAGGAGAGGAAAGGGTTCCTGGAGATCGAGCCATTCCATTGTGCATTCAGCACAGACTTGCCACCGCTTTCGCAGTTGACTTCCTGGATGAAATGCGCCGGAATTTTCTCGCCGGTTTTTTTATCTTTGCGCACGCCGGTTTCCATCGGATGGCTGATGAGGCATTTGATGCTTGCCACACCGTCTTTGACTTTGGCGCGTACTTTTATTGAATTTGCCATGTTTACTATAACCTCTTATCTTGTATTTTGATTAACCGCCGCAACCGCCAATGGTAACTTTGACCTGTTTCCTGGCGCTATATAGTTTGCCACCCGCTTTGACGACAGCGATGACGTCAGCCGTTTTACCCATTTTTATACGGGTAGAAACGTCAGCTTCGGTGTTGGCGCCAAGATTGAAGGTTGCAGTCAATGGTTGAGCGTTGGTTGATACAAGAATACCGATGGATTCAACACCAGCAAGACTGCTTGTCACAGTCACTGGCACAACGGCGCCATTTTCAGCAATGTCAGGTGCTTTGAGTTTTACTTCACCACTTTCGGTGTAATCCGCACTGCCCATGGCAGCAGTAACCGCACCGTTGACATCAGTGGCAGTGAATGCATCCTTGGCCCAGGCAGCCATAGCAGCTTTGGGTGTCAGCAGGCCTGCACTGATAGCAACACCTGCAGCGCTGGCGGCCAGAGTGCCTTTTAGCAGAAATCTACGATTCTGGTTCATCTAGTCTTACCTCTTAACTACTTTTATAATGTGTGGATAAATTTTGCGACCAGGTCGATTTCCTTGTTTGACAGCACGTTATGTGGGCCAAATGGAATCATGATCGTGTTCGGATTTTTGACGCGTGCGTCATAAACCTGTGCCCTCAGGCTATCAAAATTTGGGAAACGCGCTTTCATGGCTACCAGTGGTGGCCCAATATTGCCCGCAAGATCGCCCCCTTCAATTTGATGACATGCAAGGCAGTTGCCCTTTTTGCGATCAAAGGCCAGTTTTTTGCCATCAGCGATATCTGATGCTTCGTCGGCGTTAGCTGTGAATGGTGCAAATAAACCGAGGCAACCGATAATGGCAGCCACGGACGCAGTTGTTTTTATAAAATGTGCGGATAGCCGCATTCTGTGCTCCTCCGAAAAAAAAATAATATGAAAGTCTGATTCAACGAGTGAATTAGGCCTATAGCATACTCCGAGATTTGTGTAAGGCAAGTGCTGCACGCTATTTAATGCCGGTTCATGGTCTAAAATTCGCATTATTAATAAAAGCTTATATTAGGAGAATTTTATATACAGTTAAATAGTGAATAAATTCTTCAGTGCTACGTCTCTACTGGCTGGATTGAATTTTTTCCTGCAATTTTTCCTTCAATTGTTGTTTTCTGGTGTTCAGGCGTTGGCGACTGCTTTCGCTTATATTGGGTTGTTGTAATGCGTTTTCGTACTGTTGTGAGGCAAGTTCGAGATAGCCTTCGCGTAAATACTGGTTACCGGTTGATTCCAGTGCAGCAGCAGTCTGGCCGTTAATGAAATAGGCGCGCGCGAGTGCCTGGTGAACTATCGCATTATCGTCGTACTGTAACTGCCGATTCAGCAGTGTGATGCTTTTCTGAGACTGATTGTTCGCACTCAGAGCTTCAGCATATCGCATTGTCACTGGCAGATAGCCCGGGTAGAAGTTGGCGAGTTCCTCGAGTATGTCCAGTGCTTTTTGCATCTGATTTTCATTTTCATAAGCTTCAGCGAGTGCCAGCTTGATCCAGGGGTGGCTGTGCTTACGCGCCAGGGCTTCGAGTACAGGGATGGCCTGGTTCGAGCGCTGGGCTTTTATTTGCGCGATCGCCATCTGGTAGAGGCTAAAGACATCATTCGCGTTTGCATTTTTTGCGATAAACATCTCCGGCTGACGGCTGGTGAGTACCGCAATTCTGGCTTTGGCAAATTTAAAATCATCGCTGTCATCGGGCAATGTGACCTGGTTTGCCTTGATGCGGTCACGCGCTTCGGAAACCCGGTTTTGATTCAGCGGGTGGGTGCGCAAATATTCGAGATCATTGCCTGAACCCTGGGCGAGTAATAGCTGGAAAAAATTGACCATCCCGGCAGGATCAATGCCGGCTTTGGTGAGGATGCCGATACCAATACGGTCGGCCTCATACTCACTACTGCGGGTAAAGTTGATCGCTGCCTGTTCAGTGCCCGCCAGACCGGTGAGCAGGACTGCCTGGCCGGCCTGAGAATCCTGAGAACCGACAAGAATGGCGGCGATCAGTGTGGCCACACTGGCGGCGGCGGATTTGCCCGAGCGGTCTACTGAGCGGGCGATATGGCGCTGCGCGACGTGTGCAATTTCATGGGACATGACGCCAGCCAGCTCGCTTTCGTTCTGTGCTGCCAGCATGGTGCCGCTGTTGATACCGATATAGGCACCGGGGCCGGCAAAGGCATTGATTGGACTCGCATTGATGACAAAGAAACGAAAATGTTTACCGGCAGCATCAGAGCGTGTCACCAGCCTTTGACCCAGACTCGTCACATAGTGCTCGATCTGTAAATCATCGACAAACTCCAGACCGGCACGGAGTGCGTGATAGAAGGCCTGACCGAGCTCGGTTTCTTCCTTGGTGCTGAAATTTTGTAGCGTGGGGTCACCCAGTTCGGGTAATTCTGCTCGCGCTATCGAGCTGAGGCACAGGCAGCAGCAGGAAAAAGCGAAAATCAGGTGTCTTATCATCGGTATAGCCATCATCGGGTATCACTATGGACAGTTGTCGCAGCCAAAAGTTGATTCAGAACGGGTGAATCCCAGTTATCTGTGCCTGGCTTTCCAGCGCAGACCGGGGGTATCCGGACAGGGTGGAAAGCATACCGGGTTACAGGCTGATGTGGCCGCTTATACATAAAAATATGAATGTTTTTATCGTCTGGAATTTGACATGCCAATTTTCATACTCTATTAGTTTAGCTGGGCAGACTGTTAACAAAAACCGACTACATTGCCCATTATCCTGAGGAGAGTAATTAATGAGAACGTTCAATAAATCAATCATTGCGGTGTCCGTTGCCGCAGCAGTCCTTTCGGCTGCACCCGCATTTGCCACCAATGGCTATTTTTCGCACGGCTATAGCACGAAAGAAAAAGGCCTGGCAGGCGCGGGTGCGGCGTATTCGCAGGATGCGCTGGCAAACGCCACTAACCCCGCTGGCATGGTCTTTGTCGGTGATCGCATGGATGTGGGGTTGCAGTTATTCAGTCCTTCGCCGCGTTCCTACACGGTGAGCGGTGCCCCTAGTGGTTTTCCGGGTACCTTTGGCCTGGCGCCTGAAAGTGTCGATAGCGAGAACGACTACTTTCTGATACCCAGCTTTGGTTACAACATGGCGCTGGATGCGGTGAGTAGTGTGGGTATTTCTGTCTATGGCAATGGTGGCATGAATACCAAATACGAGCCTACGGCTGCGAACGGTAATATGGGTGTATTTGGTGCTGGCACAGCTGGCGTCAATCTTGCCCAGTTGTTCACCAATGCGACTTATGCGCGCAAGCTCAATGATCAGCATGCTGTGGGTGCGAGCCTGATTTTTGCATATCAGAAATTTGCTGCATCGGGGCTGGCAAGTTTTGCTGGATTTTCATCTGATCCCAATAATCTTACGGGTAATCGTAATTCGTACTCTTCAGGTTTTGGCTTCAAACTCGGTTATCAGGGCGAGGTCGCCACTGGTGTGCGGGTAGGTGCGAGCTATCAGTCGAAGATGAGCATGAGTGAATTCGATGAATACAAAGGCCTGTTCGCTGAAGGCGGCGACTTTGACATTCCATCCACTTATACCGTAGGCGTGTCCTTTGACGTGCCTAATTCTGGCAAGGTAGTGGTTGATGTACAGAAAATCAATTACACGGACGTGGCTTCGGTTTCGAATCCATTCATGAATATGCTTACAGGTTGTACACCGGGCGCACCAGCCACTGGAGCCGGCTGTCTGGGTGGTGCGAACGGTGGTGGCTTCGGCTGGGAAGATATGACCATCGTCAAGCTCGGCTATCAGTGGAACACGGGCGATACCGACTGGCGCGTAGGCATCAGCAAGGGCAAGCAGCCGATACCTGATTCTGAAGTAATGTTCAATATTCTCGCACCAGCGGTGATAGAGACACACTTCACATTCGGTATGACCAGGAAGATGGATAATAACCAGGAATTTAACTTTGCGGCCATGTATGCACCTGGCAATGATGTCTCTGGCCCCAATCCCATGGAAGCGCCAGGACAGCAGACTATCAAGCTTGAAATGTCACAGCTCGATTTTCAGGCTGGCTGGGCATGGAAATACTAAGCGTGTTCTGTAATGCTTAGTTGATTACCAGAAGAGGCCCCACCCGGGGCCTCTTTTTTTACCTGCTGATCCAGTCCTGCTTAGATCAACTCCGGCAAATCCTGCCAGCTCGACCTTGTCCGCTGTTGAATTTTATGGGGACTTTTCCTCTGCTCTCAGGCATGAGATTGGCTAGCTCAGTGCGCAAGCGTGAACTGGCGCGGATCAGAAACAAAGCATAAGAAAATCATAATAGTCTAATAAAATGTTTAAACGCATCAATATCTTGCATCGACACCTTGGTTTGCATTACATTACTCCTCCGTCTCATAGTTCAGGGGGAGGGTGGTCTGGTGATCCGATCATTCATCTGTCAGGAGCGGGAACAAATGACATCAATAGGAGAGTAGTAGCATGATACAAATTAATAAAAACTGGCTGGCATTGATTGCCGCCGCCATATTTAGCGTTAGCTCCATAGCTATCGCTGAAGAAGTAGAAATGAAACCTTTCATCCTCGGTTCGACCGGTTCGGGTGATGTTGCATCTAAAGCCGCTGATGTTAAAAAGGCACTTGAAGCGAATGGTTTTGAAATTGCTGGAGAATACACTCCATATGAAGGCGCGGACGTCATCGTGGCCACAAACGACACGCTGAAAAAAGCCGGTGCCAGCCATGATCGTGCGGGTTATGTTGCAGCACAACGCGTTGCCGTAACAAAAGTAGGGGACCAGATTCAGGTTTCTTATTCCAACCCGAAATACATGGCTGCTGCTTATCATGTGAAAGCAGACCTTTCCAGTGTCAGCAATGCTCTGAAAACTGCGCTGGGTGCAGTCAAGGAATTCGGACCTGACAAGGGCAGAACCGCCGAAGATCTCGAAGGATATCACTATACCTTCGGTATGGAATATTTCGATGAACCCTACGAGCTGAACTCATTCAAAAGCCAGGCTGATGCAGTCGCGGCTGTTGAAAAAGGTCTGGCCAGGCGCGCAGGCGACACCACCAAGGTATATCGCATTGATATTCCTGGCGGCAAGCAGACACTGTTTGGTGTAGGTCTTTCATCAGAGAAAAACAAGTACGCCGATGACAAGTTCATCATGTCTGAAATCGATTTCAAGGATGTGCGCTCAACTGCTCACCTGCCTTATGAAATGCTGGTAAAGGATGGTGATGTCGAGGCACTGCATGCACGTTTCCGCATTGCTGTTGATTTCCCGGATCTGAGCATGATGGGTTCTAACAGCTTCATGAATATCATGCCTACACCGGACGCGATTCGTAATTCGCTGACCCAGGCCGCTGGCGCGAAGGTCAAGGAAGATTTCTAGACCTCGCTCAGTTCCAGGTATAAAGACCCCGGCCTGGCCGGGGTTTTTTTTGTATGTCTTTAGCGATATAGCATCCCGAACCCATATACAGATAAATAGTCGGTGAAATTGTTCGCCTAAACGTATAGACTTCACGGTTTGCACCCTCCATACACATTAACTAAAGTGTATGATTTCAAAGATCTTTTGACCAAAATGAGTTAACAGTGGAATTATCTGGCGCACAAATAATTATCGAATGCCTGAAAGCAGAGGGCGTGGATTATGTCTTCGGCTACCCGGGTGGGGCTGTTCTGCATATTTACGACGCCTTTTACGCCCAGGACGCGGTGCAGCACATTCTGGTGCGCCACGAGCAGGGCGCGACCCATGCGGCTGATGGCTATGCCCGTTCGACAGGAAAACCGGGTGTCGTGCTGGTAACGTCCGGCCCAGGTGCGACCAATGCGGTCACCGGTATCGCCACAGCGTATATGGATTCGATCCCGATGATCGTCATTACCGGGCAGGTGCCCAAGCACCTGATCGGCAACGATGCATTTCAGGAAGTCGATTCGGTGGGCATCACGCGGCCTATCGTCAAGCATAATTTCCTGATCAAGGATGTCCGGGACATCGCCAGCATTTTCAAAAAAGCATTTTATGTCGCTACCACGGGGCGGCCCGGCCCGGTTGTGATCGATATCCCGAAAGACATTACTGCCGAGAAAACCGAGTTTGCCTACCCGAGCACAATCAGCATGCGCTCGTATAACCCGACGCTGAAAGGCCATAGCGGCCAGATCAGGCGCGCGCTCGAACTGATACTGTCGGCAGAGCGGCCAATGATCTACAGCGGCGGTGGCGTTATTCTGGGCAATGGCAGCACTCAACTGGTCGATTTTACTCGGGCTCTGGGTTTTCCGATCACCAACACCCTGATGGGTCTGGGGGCTTATCCTGCCAGCGACAAACAGTTTGTCGGCATGCTGGGTATGCACGGCACCTACGAAGCCAATATGGGCATGCACGGCTGCGATGTATTGATTGCCATCGGTGCGCGTTTTGATGACCGCGTGACCGGCAATCTGGAAAAATTCTGCCCGTTTGCCAAAATTATTCATATCGATGTTGATCCGGCCTCGATTTCAAAAAACGTCAAGGTGGATATCCCCATTGTCGGTGAAGTCGTCGAAGTACTGAACGACCTTAACAAAGCGCTGGCGGCGAGCGAACAGAAGCCAAACGCGAGCGCGCTGCAAAAATGGTGGCAGCAGATAAACGAATGGCGCGAGCAGGACTGCCTCAAGTACGATCGCGAGAGCAAGATCATCAAGCCGCAAATGGTGATCGAGGAAATGTTCAAGGTCAGCAAGGGCGATGCTTTCATTACCTCCGATGTCGGCCAGCACCAGATGTTTGCTGCGCAGTACTACGGCTTTGACAAACCGCGGCGCTGGATCAATTCGGGTGGTCTCGGCACCATGGGCTTTGGCCTGCCGGCAGCGATGGGCGTGCAGCTTGCGCACCCGGATGAACTGGTGATGTGCGTCACCGGTGAGGCCAGCATACAAATGTGTATCCAGGAGCTTTCAACCTGTAAACAGTACAAGCTGCCAGTGAAGATCATCAATCTGAACAATCGTTATATGGGCATGGTCCGTCAGTGGCAGGAATTTTTCTACGAAAAACGTTATGCCATGTCATATATGGATGCGCTGCCGGATTTTGTAAAACTCGCTGAAAGTTACGGTCATGTAGGCATGTATATCGATAAGCCGGAAGACATTCGCGGCGCTCTGGAAGAAGCTATCGCGCTGAAAGATCGCACCGTGTTCATCGATTTCATTACTGATCAGAATGAAAACGTGTACCCGATGATTCCAGCCGGTGCCGGCCTCAACGAAATGATACTGGTGTAATTATGCAGCATATTATTTCTATATTGATGGAAAACGAATCGGGCGCCCTGTCGCGAGTGGCCGGCCTGTTTTCAGCGCGGGGTTATAATATTGAATCGCTGACGGTAGCGCCGACAGATGATGAATCTTTGTCGCGCATGACGCTGGTGACTTCAGGCACCGATGAAATCATCGAACAGATCAGCAAACAGCTCAACAAGCTGGTGGATGTGGTAAAGCTGGTAGACCTGACTGAATCACCGCACATCGAGCGTGAGCTGATGTTGATCAAGGTGGAAGCGGTTGCGGACTCGCGCGAAGAAGTGATGCGCCTGGTCGATATTTTCCGTGGCCGTATTATTGATGTTACCGACATCAGTTACACCATTGAGATTACCGGCAATGGTGAAAAACTTGATGCCTTTGTGCAGGCGCTATCCAGTATCAGCATTTTAGAAGTGGTGCGTTCAGGTTTGCTCGGTATCTCACGCGGCGAAAAGTCGTTAACTTGAAAACGTTTTATGCAGTGCACCCGCGCCGCCTGAAACAACAGACTCAACTAAGCATTTGGAACATACGAAATGAATATTTATTACGATAAAGACTGTGACCTTGCCATCATCCGTGGAAAAAAGGTCAGCATCATTGGTTACGGCTCGCAGGGCCATGCGCACGCGAACAATCTGCAGGATTCTGGTGTCGATGTCACGGTCGGTCTGCGCAGTGGCTCAATATCTGCTGCCAAGGCTGAAAAGGCCGGCCTCAAAGTGATGTCGATTGAAGCTGCGGTAGCGGTGGCCGATGTGGTGATGATTCTTGCGCCTGACGAACATCAGGGTGCGCTGTACAAAGACCAGGTCGAGCCGAACATTAAAAAAGGTGCTGCGCTGGCTTTTGCGCATGGCTTCAATATTCACTTCGGCCAGATCAAACCACGCGCTGATCTTGACGTTATCATGATCGCGCCAAAAGCGCCGGGCCACACTGTGCGCAGCGAGTTTGTTAATGGTGGCGGAATTCCAGACCTGATCGCTGTCTCGCAGGATGCATCGGGCAAGGCAAAAGAAATTGCACTGTCATACGCCTCAGCTATCGGCGGTGGTCGCACCGGTATTATTGAAACGACATTCCGCGAAGAAACCGAAACCGATCTGTTCGGCGAACAGGCTGTACTCTGCGGTGGCACGACTGCGCTGGTGCAGGCGGGTTTTGAAACCCTGGTGGAAGCCGGTTACGCCCCCGAGATGGCATATTTTGAATGTTTGCACGAGCTCAAACTGATCGTCGACCTGATGTATCAGGGTGGTATCGCCGATATGCGCTATTCGATTTCGAACACGGCTGAATACGGTGATGTCACTCGTGGCCCGCGCATCGTGAATGAAAACACCAAGGCCGAGATGAAAAAAATTCTCGGCGAAATCCAGAGCGGTGCTTTCGCCAAAGAATTCATCACAGAGATGCATTCGGGTGCGAAGAACCTGGAGAAACTCCGCGAAAAGAGCCGTCAGCATGGTATCGAAATCGTCGGTGCCAAACTGCGTGGCATGATGCCGTGGATACAGTCGAACAAGATTGTCGATAAATCCAGAAACTAGACCGGACGATATGGCTCAGCCATGACAGGGACCAGTGCATGGTAAGGAAAAAGGGCTGTTCAGCCCTTTTTTCATGGTCTACTATCAGGGCCTGTATGTTAAATAACTTTGGGTATCACTTTGGAAGATCAAACACCGCAGAATCCAGATAAACCACGACGTCGCGGTATCTATCTGTTACCCAACCTGCTCACCACGGGTGGTCTGTTCGCCGGTTATTATGCGATCGTTGCCGCCATGGCGGACAAGTTTGAACAGGCCGCTATCGCGGTGTTCATCGCGATGATTCTGGATGGCCTCGACGGCCGTGTCGCGCGCATGACCAGTACCGAATCGGCCTTTGGCGCCGAATACGACAGTCTTGCAGACATGGTTTCTTTCGGTCTGGCGCCGTCCCTGGTCATTTATGAATGGTCATTGTCTTCCCTGCAGCAGTACAGCTGGCAGTGGGGCAAGCTCGGCTGGCTCGGGGCGTTTGTCTATGCGGCAGCGGCAGCCCTGCGCCTGGCGCGTTTTAATACCCGCGCCAGCAGTACCGACAAGCGTTATTTTCAGGGTCTGCCCAGCCCGGCGGCGGCAGCCGTGATCGTCGGCCTGGTCTGGGTGATGTTCGATCAGAAAATACCGGGGCGCGATCTTGCCTTTATCGCCCTGCCGATTACCATCCTCACCGGCCTGCTGATGGTCAGCAATATTTCTTATTACAGCTTCAAGGACATCGATCCGGGCAACCGGGTACCGTTTTTTTCCATGCTGATTATCGTCCTGGTCTTTGTTCTCGCTTCGATCGATCCGCCCAAGGTGCTGTTCGGCTGCTTCTTTCTCTATGCCCTGTCGGGCCCGGCCCTGAGCGTTTTGCGTTATCGGCGTAAGCACGTCGGCTCTGGCTCGCCGCCGAACTGACAAGGTCGCTGCCAGGGCTTGTTAATTGCCAGACTTGCCGCTATAGTTGGAGCCAGGCATGAACATGAATGAATGTAACCCACAAGATAAATCTTCTTTCCCTATGGCATCGCCTGCCATTGTGCTCGATCTCGCCTGCTCTCTTCTGCTCCCGCTTTTTCTGCTGCCGTAAGGCAGACCGATTATCCCTGGCGAGGGTGTACGCAACTCACATCGATACCCTATATAATTCTGATTTGCGGAGCAGGTCATGACGACTAGTAAAGAAAAATTAATTATTTTTGATACCACCCTGCGCGATGGCGAGCAGAGCCCCGGCGCTTCGATGACGCGTGACGAAAAAATCCGTATTGCCAAAGCCCTGGAAGCCCTCAAGGTCGATATC
>Ga0214472_10005624_pt1 | contig 13177 bp, 10 predicted proteins | sample RVTome_6_FD_207662 | JGI IMG/M metagenome (GOLD analysis project Ga0214472, IMG submission 207662) | Soil microbial communities from uranium-contaminated site in the Upper Colorado River Basin, Wyoming, United States - RVT140D175 | ecosystem: Environmental > Terrestrial > Soil > Contaminated >... | reverse complement strand
CAGTTTTTTTCTTGGCGGGCATCGCTATTTCACCGTCCATTAAAAAATCAGCGTGCATCTATACCAGAAAGAAATTACTGAAGCAATCATGAATTTGGACTGGAGGCTGGTTTGATCTGTTCAATCCACAGCCTTGTTGCGCCGCAGACTGCCACCGGGATCGCAATAAAATTGATTACCGGGATCATCGTCAATAACATCACACCCAGGCCAAACCCGAAGGCGAGCTGGCGCCTTGTTTTCATCAAGGTACGTAACTCGGGGAAGTTAATGCCATGATTTCCCGTTGGAAAGTCCAGATATTCCAGGGCCAGCATCCAGGCACCGAACAGTATCCAGAGAAATGGGGCTGTAAAATTAACGAAAGGAATAAAAAACAGCAATATGAGTGGTATGGCCCGGAGTAGAAAATAGATAATCTTCGTAGATTCGGATTTAAAAGCCCTTATCATTTCTGCCGGTAATTGTGCGAAACCGCCGCTATTCTGCATCTTTATGCCGGTAATTTGTGCTTCTACGGCCGCTGCCAGAAAACCGTTAAAAGGCGAGGCAATCAGATTGGCCACTATGGAAAAACAGAAGAACACTATTGTCAGACTGATAATCACAAACAATGGCCAGAGTAGCCAGCGTAGCCATTCCCACCAGCCGGTCAGGAATGAACTGATAAATTCATTCAGGGCATGAACACCGTAACTGATAACAGCGGCGAATAATACGGCATTGATCAATAACGGTATCAGGACATACAGCCTGACCCCGGGTTTGATGATCAGGGTAAAACCACTGAGTGTGTATTTAATCCCCTTGATGAGGTACTGCATGAGCGGGTGTCCGTGTCAATTCAGGGAAGCTGTACCGGTGCCGGCGCTGTCCAGCCTTGTTGCTGATGTTCTGCGATCACGGTGGTAAAGAGGCCGCCACGCACATTGAATTCTGCTGTCAGGCGCATAAATCTTGGTTGTATCGCATGGACCAGATCTTCAAGAATCTGGTTGGTAACGGCTTCGTGGAAAGCACCCTCGTCACGATATGACCAGAAATAAAGTTTCAGGGATTTTAATTCAACACAGAGCAGATCCGGGACATAAGCAAGGCTCAGGACAGCGAAATCAGGCTGACCGGTCTTGGGACACAGGCAGGTAAATTCAGGTATTTCGATATGAATTGTATAGTCTCTGGCCGGGTTCGGATTCAGAAATGTTTCCAGTGTTTCTGAGGGTTGTGTTGACATCGTTTAACTTGCACATGGCTGAGATTTCAAGGTGTGCAAAACATAACACAAAACCATTTTAAAATTCTCATCAGTTCTTGATAATGTGAATTAAATAGAATCAATAAATTTATATTATACAAATAGTTAAAACATTTAATTAATGTTAATAATAATTTCAGGCGCTGCTTGTCTGTGAGATGTGATCTCTGTATTGTTACGCCCCATGCGATTACGCAAAATAAAACTTTCAGGCTTTAAATCTTTCGTTGATCCCACTACGTTAACCATCCCCGCCAACCTGGTTGGCATTGTCGGTCCGAATGGTTGCGGGAAGTCCAACATAATTGATGCCGTCATGTGGGTCATGGGGGAAAGCTCTGCCAAGCACCTGCGCGGAGATGCACTGACGGATGTCATATTTAATGGTTCCAGTGCCCGTAATCTGGTCGGACAGGCCTCGGTTGAACTGATATTTGATAATTCTGAAAACAAACTGGGTGGCCAATATGCCAGCTATGACGAGATATCCATCAAGCGCCTGATTAACCGGGATGCCATATCGAGTTATTTTCTGAACGGAACACGTTGCCGCCGCCGCGATATCCAGGCCATTTTTCTGGGTACAGGTCTGGGCCCCAGAAGTTATGCCATCATTGAACAGGGGATGATCTCCCGTCTCATTGAAGCCAGGCCGGAAGAATTACGATCTTTTATTGAAGAGGCCGCCGGGATCTCCAAATACCGCGAACGACGTCGTGAGACCGAAAACCGTATCCGTAATACCAAGGATAATATTGCCCGCCTGAATGATATCCGCGAGGAACTCGATAAACAGCTGAAGCACCTGCAGAGACAGGCCAATGCGGCTGAACGTTACCAGGTATTGAAACAGGAACAACGGAGACTGGAAGCTGAGTCGCAGGCCCTGCAATGGAAGGCATTAAAGCAAAAATCCATGAAAGAAGAAGCAGCAGCCAGGCTGCATGAAAACCATGTCGAAGCTGCTGTCGCAGAATTACGCCAGATAGAAAATACCATTATAAAGGGACGCGATATCCTCAGTGCTGCAAATGAACATTTCAATGAAGCCCAGTCCGGTTTTTATCGTATCGGTGGTGACATTTCGCAACAGGAACAGAAGATCCAGCATATTAATGAACGTATTGCCGATACTGAACAGGAACTGGATAGGGTCAAGCGTGAATCCGCGACTGCGGTTGAAGAACTCAAGCAGGATGAAAACCGGCTGACTGGATTAGTGTCCACCAAGTCCGGGCTGGAACCGTTGCTCCAGGGTTCACGTGTCGATAGCGACAAGGCCTATGCCTTCCTGAATGAATCGGAACAGGCCATGCAAGCCTGGCAGACTGAGTGGGAAACCTTCAATACCACTGCAAGTGAATATGCAAGGCGCTGTGAAGTCGGGAAAACACGCCTGGAGCATCTGGAACTTGGAATTGAAGATCTCGAGCAACGACAGCACGGTCTGCAAATAGAACTGGAAACGATAAACCGGGATAACCTGCTGAAGGCGGTTAATGTCAAATCTGCAGATTTGAAAAATGCTGAGGCCAGTCATGCGAAACTTGAAGAAGAGCTCGATGCAAAACGGCAACAGTTACAGGAATACAGAAAAACCAGCCAGCAACTGAATGATAAATTAAATGAACAGCGCCTGAATAATCAGAAACAGGAAGGACGGCTGGCATCACTTGAGGCCTTGCAGCAATCTGCCCTGGGTGAAGATCAGGAACATGTTCAACACTGGCTGGAAAAAAATCGTCTGGTAAAGGCCCCCAGGCTGGCCCAGCAGATCGAGGTGGATGAGCAATGGGCACACGCAGTAGAAGTGGTGCTGGACCGTTTTCTGCAGGACATCTGTGTCGATGATATCACCCGCCAGACCAGCAAATTAGCCCTGTTGGAAACCGGTAATCTGGGTATTATAGCGACTGGTACTCCTGCCAATGCCGATACACATGGCCGTTTTCCTTCACTGGCTGACAAGGTTAACAGTGATTTCCCGCTCAAGCACATGCTGGTTTACATTTATATTGCCAAGGACCTGGATGCAGCGCTTGCCATGCGCCCTAACCTCACCGGGACTGAGTCGATTATTACACCGAAAGGACTCTGGCTGGGCATTAACTGGTCACATATTCACCATGGCCTGGACGGACAGGCCGGCATGTTATCGCGTGAAAAGGAGATTCAGTTACTCAGGGAGTCCATGTCGGCATCCCGGCAGGCACTGGCCGAACTTGAGAAAAAAACCAATCAGGTACATACGGCACTGGAACAGGCTGAGTTGCACATAAATGAAGTCCAGGCATCACTGAATAAACAGCAGGAGATGACCTCTGGTCTCCGCGCCGGCCTTGCTGCCAGCCAGGCCCAGTTGGAACAGACCGATATTCGATCAGAAAGAATCAGGGAAGAACTGGAAAACCTCCAGGAGGAACTCGAAAGCGATAAAAATGAAATCACTGCAGTCCGGGCTGAATTAAGCCAGTTTAACAAGCATCAGGATGAACTCGAGAAACAACGGGATGGACTGGTTGTTCAACGGGATAAATATCGTGAATCACTGACACTTGCCCGGGAACGCTGGCAGTCAACCCATGAAGAAAGCCATGGCATTGCCTTGCAACTGGAATCGATCAGTTCCCAGCGAGCTTCTCTGGAACAATCCATCAAGCGCAGTCAAATACAGATTTCACATCTTGAATCCAGGCAGGCGGATCTGGACAAAATTCTGTCTGACAACCGGGACCCATTACAGCAAATGAAGCTGGATCTGGAAAATAAGCTTAAGGAAAAAGTCAATGCCGAAAAGATATTGAGTGAAGCCAGGAGTCAGGTGCAACAGACGGAGAATATATTAAGAGAAAGGGAACAAACCCGTGTACAACATGAAAGCCGGATCCAGGAACTCCGGGAGAACCTGGAAAAGGCACGCCTGATTAGCCAGGAAAGCCGTGTCCGCTTGCAGACCATTGAAGAGAAACTCGCTGAGTCAGGTCATCAGGTTCAGGAGATTCTTGCAACACTTGATGATGCAGCAGAACTGGATGTATGGCGGGAACAGCTGGAAAAAGTCATCCAGAAGATAAACCGGCTGGGGCCCATTAACCTGGCTGCAATTGATGAATACAACCAGCTCTCGGAACGCAAGACCTATCTGGATAACCAGGATGCTGATCTGCGTGAAGCCTTAAATACACTGGAAAATGCAATACGCAAGATTGATAAGGAATCCCGCGCTCGATTCAAGGAGACTTTTGACCAGCTCAATTCAAACCTGCAGGAGACATTCCCGCAATTATTTGGTGGTGGCCATGCTTATCTGGAACTGACTGGAGATGATTTACTGGAGACCGGTGTGACTATTATGGCGAGACCACCCGGAAAACGTAACAGCACCATTCATCTGCTTTCAGGCGGGGAGAAAGCGTTGACTGCTGTTGCGCTGGTATTTTCTATTTTCAAACTCAATCCGGCACCATTCTGTATTCTGGATGAGGTTGATGCCCCACTGGATGATGCAAATGTTGTCCGTTTCAGTGAATTGGTAAGTGCAATGTCAGAAGACGTTCAGTTTATCTTCATCACACATAACAAGATCACCATGGAGATTGCCCACCAGTTACTGGGTGTAACCATGCATGAAGCAGGTGTTTCAAGACTGGTTACAGTTGATGTGGATGAAGCAGTTAAAATGGCTGCCATGGCTTAACTACAGTTACAAGTTACAAGTCACAAGAAATAAAAGTGACAGGTAACAGGTTAAAATCATTCAATAAGTCAATTTCATTTCTTATAACTTGTAACTTATAGCTTTAAACTGCCGTTATGAGCGAATTGCGATGGATACTTCTGGGACTGGGGGTGTTGGTTGTTGTCGGCATCTATTTCTGGGAATCCACAAAACAAAAACGTAACCTGCGTTCCAGAGTTGAAAATTATCCCTTATCCAGTAAAGGTAATATTTCAAATACCAGCATCAATCCCAGGAAAGAAAGAAATATTGATATCTCGGGTGCGTTGGCCACTTTCAATGCCTATTTAAAACAGTCCAGACGCTCTTCTTCTGATATCGATATGGAATCTGAATTGCATGATTTTCCGGAGAATGATCCTGATACGGGTTCTCCGCACAAAAAAAAATCTATGCAGGAAATCATGGTGATTTACATTACGGCAGAATCCGGCCTCGCTTTCAAAGGTCCTGATATACTTCATGCCCTGGAATCAGCAGATATGCAGTTTGGTGATATGAAGATATTTCACTACTACGGACCTGACAAAAAACATGCTACTCGCCCGTTGCTAAACCTGGCCAATATCCATGAACCGGGAAATTTTGATATTGAAAATATGGACAGATTTTCAACCAATGGCCTGGCGTTATTTATGTGTCTGCCCTCGGAAATAGGCGGTGATATTGCGTTTGAAATCATGCTGGATACCGCCCACAATCTGGCCTACCTTCTGGGCGGTGAACTAAGAGGATCAGACCGCAAGATTCTGGATACAGAAAAACTCAATAAAATGCGGGAAATCGCAAGCCGGTATTAATCATCACTTTATTCCAATGATGATCCCTGAAACAGTCAAGCGCCGTTGTAACGAACTACGTAAAGAAATCGAACAGCATAATTACCGTTATTATGTGCTGGATGATCCATCTGTTCCGGATGTTGATTACGATCAACTTATGAACGAGCTGATTACTCTGGAAGCCCAATATCCGGCACTCATAACTCACGAATCTCCGACCCAGCGGGTGGGCGCAAAACCGCTTGCTGAATTTCCGGAAGTTAACCATATCGTACCCATGTTATCCCTGGCCAATGCATTTGATGAAGACGACATGAAGGCATTTGATAAACGCATCAGGGACAAACTGGAAGTGGATACAATTGAATATGTGGCAGAGACTAAACTGGACGGTCTGGCTGTCAATCTGCTCTATGAAGATGGCAAGCTTGCCCTAGGTGCTACCCGTGGTGATGGGGCTACTGGAGAAGATGTTACGCTGAATGTACGAACCATAAAGAGTATTCCCTTGCGTATGACGGGTAGCTTCCCGGCACGGCTGGAAGTACGTGGCGAAGTATTTATGAACAAGGCAGGGTTTGCTGCACTGAATAAAATGCAGGAGCAGAGTGGTGGGAAATTATTTGCCAATCCTCGCAATGCTGCTGCCGGCAGTCTGAGGCAGCTTGATCCAAACATTACCGCAAAAAGGCCATTGCAGTTTTTTGCGCATGGCATTGGTTTGCTCGAAGGTAATCATTCTCCGGCAAGCCATGCAGATATACTGGAAAAATTAAAACGATGGGGGCTGCCTGTTTCCCCGGAGACACGGACCGTTTATGATATTGTAGATTGTTTCAAGTATTATAATGAAATTGGCAGACACCGCGTTCATCTGCCTTATGAAATTGATGGTGTCGTATTCAAGGTAAATGATTTAGAACAACAGAAAATACTTGGTTTTGTCTCACGTGCCCCACGTTGGGCCATTGCATACAAATATCCACCAGAAGAGGTTTCCACCAGGGTGCTGGATATCGAAGTCCAGGTCGGACGAACTGGTGCCCTTACGCCAGTAGCCAGGCTGGAGCCCGTATTTGTCGGTGGAGTAACGGTGACCAATGCCACCTTGCATAATGAAGAAGAAATCAAACGTAAGGATATCCGTTTGGGGGATACAGTCATTATTCGCCGGGCGGGAGATGTGATTCCGGAAGTAGTCAATGTAATAAAAGACAAACGTCCACGAAACAGCCGTATATTTCATATGCCGGACAAGTGTCCGGTTTGTGGTTCTGATATTGAGCAGATAAAAGGGGAGGCTATCCTGCGATGCGGTGCCGGATTGTTTTGTCCGGCCCAGCAGATCCAGTCGATCATACATTTTGCTTCCCGCCTGGCCATGGATATCGAAGGGCTGGGTGATAAACTTGTAGAACAACTGGTTGCCACTGGTTTGATAAAGAATGTGGCTGATCTCTATACATTGACTCAGGAGCAACTTGCCGGCCTGGAAAGAATGGGTGATAAATCAGCTGCCAATGTAATTCAGGCACTGGAAAAGAGCAAACAGACGACTCTCAAACGATTTTTATACGCCCTGGGAATACGCGAAGTGGGTGAAGCGACCGCCAGAAACCTGGCAGATTATTTCTGCACCCTTGAAGCAATAATGAATGCTACCGTAGATGATCTGGAAAATGTCCCGGATGTCGGGCCAGTCGTTGCACAGCATATAGCAAGTTTTTTTTCGGAAACACATAATCGAAATGTAATAAAGGCACTGCTTAAGTCCAGGATCCAGTGGCCTGCGATCGAAAAACCGTCACAACAACCCCTGGCCGGGAAAACCTTTGTCATTACCGGGACGCTCGACAGCATGACACGTGGTGAAGCGAAGGAACGGTTGCAGTCACTTGGAGCAAAGGTCAGTGGCAGTGTTTCCAACAAGACGGATTATGTGATAGCTGGCAGCGAACCCGGCAGTAAAATAGAGAAAGCTGCCAGACTGGGTGTTGAAATCCTGGATGAAAAGGACTTACTTGCATTGATTAAACATTAACTTCAGTCCATTTATCGGCTTATTGCCACCTGGTTACGACCCCTTTGTTTAGCCTTGTATAGAGAATTATCTGCCGACTTGATGACTTCCTGGGGGTTATAATGTTCATCGTGTTTTTCAGCAACACCAATGCTGACTGTGATATTTAATTCTTTGGTCTCGTCCGGATGGCGGGTTATTTCGGGTTTTTTTCGTGGACGTTTTTTATGCCGTATTACAAATGGGGTTGAAGCAATACGTATTCTCAACTCCTCCAGGTGTTCTGCCGCATGTTCAGTGTCTTTACCGGGAAACACGACAGTAAATTCCTCACCACCATAGCGAAAGGCCTTGCCACCACCCTCCACTGTGCTCAATAGACTGGCAAGCAGTTTCAACACATCGTCACCAACGTCGTGTCCATAGGTATCATTCAGTTTTTTGAAATGGTCTACATCAACCATGGCAATACTGTAGGTTTTCCCCAACGCCATGAGTTGCTGTTTCAATGCCCGCCGTGAAGGTAAATGGGTCAGTTCATCCCGGTAGGCCAGATTGTAGGCGTTAATAATAATTCCCAGGCTGATGATCAGGCCGGCAATAATAATGTAAAGTGTTGCGTATAAAACGTTAAAGAAAGAATACATGGCGATGAATAATGCTATGCATGCCAGCATCCATATGGCGCGCAGGAAGCCTGCCTGCATCAGCCAGTAAATCAATACCACCAGGAATACTGCCAGCCAGACGATTATCGCAGGCTGTTGTATGGCAGTATTTGCAGTCAGCGTTGTTGTAACAAACTGGTGGTTTAAGAAATTGTATAACAGAAACTGGTTGGAACTTACCAGCCACACAACTATCAGTGATTGTGCAACAAGCAGTCCGATACGTTTGATGCCATACAGGTTGAGCAGTCCCCGTTCATTCAACAGGTAATAAAAAAGCAAATTCAGTGGCAATAGAACACTCAGGAGATTAAACAGGTATTCTCTTTTAATATTGGGTAAGCCACTGGTCGGCCAGATAAAGGACTGGAACACCCAGTAACAGAGTCCTGTTGCGAGCAACAGGCAAAACTCACGGCTGTTATAAAATACAAAACATAAAAATAAACCGACCAGGAATATCGCATAAGGCAGCCACCCTATATTGCCTTTGAGCAAAGGCGGCAATTCAGGCCGGTATAATGAAACTAAATATAAGGGGAGAAACAGGAACAGGATTGCGAGAAAACAGTTAAAAAAACGCATGGAAAATATCTATAATATAGATTAAATAAAAATTATAACATATTGATTAATATGTAATTATTATACATATTATCAGGCGACATTGGTCTGCCTGGGCTGGTTGAGTGTGAGCACAGTATCCTTTGGGTATTGAGTGGGATTTGTCTCCGGGTAATCAAGAGAATAATGCAGGCCCCGGCTTTCTTTGCGTAATAATGCCGACTCGATAATCAGCCGCGACACAGTGGCAATGTTGCGTAATTCAATCAGGTCGTTGGTAATACGGAAATTACCATAATATTCCTGGATCTCGGCGTGCAGAAGTTTGATCCGGTTCAGGGCACGCTGCAGGCGCTTGGTAGTACGGACGATACCAACATAATCCCACATGAAACACCTGATCTCATCCCAGTTATGTGATACCACAACCTCTTCATCAGAATCAGTCACCTGGCTTTCATCCCAGGCCGGCAATGGTCCCGGAATCTTGATACTGCCAAGGTTGGCCAGGATATCCTGGTAACTGGAATGGGCAAATACCACACATTCCAGCAGGGAATTACTGGCCATGCGGTTGGCGCCGTGCAGGCCGGAACAACTGACTTCACCGATGGCATATAAACCGGGAAGATTGGTGCGGCCCTGCCGGTCTATCATCACACCACCACAGGTGTAGTGTGCCGCTGGCACGACCGGCACGGGCTCACTGGTCAAGTCAAAACCAAATTCCAGACACTGCTTATAAATATTGGGGAAATGCGAGACTATAAATTCAGCCGGTTTGTGGGTGATATCCAGGTAGATGCAGTCATCACCACGGCGTTTCATTTCATGGTCGATTGCACGCGCCACGATATCACGCGGTGCCAGTTCACCACGTGCGTCGAATTTGTGCATAAAGGACTCACCATTGGACAATAGCAGTCTCGCTCCCTCACCACGCAGGGCCTCCGAAATAAGAAATGATTTTGCCTTTGGATGGTATAAGCAGGTTGGGTGGAATTGTACAAATTCCATATTGGCGATAGCACAGCCCGCCCGCCAGGCCATCGCGATACCATCACCCGTGCAGGTATCCGGATTACTGGTATAGAGATAGACCTTGCCGGCGCCACCGGTGGCTAACACCACAAACTTTGCCCGGAATACATCGGCCCGGTCATTCTTACGGTCATAGACATAAGCCCCCAGGCACCGGTTTGGAGTCATGCCGGTTTTCTCGCCGGTAATGAGATCAATTCCGGAATGATGTTCAAACAACTCGATATTGGGATGGGCGCGTACCTTGTTTTCGAGCGTCATTTCGATGGCACGGCCGGTAGAGTCGGCGGCATGAATGATACGCCGGTGACTGTGCCCGCCCTCCTGGTGCAGGTGATAATCCATCTTGCCCTGTGCATCACTGGACTTGGTGAAATCCACGCCCAGATCAATCAACCATTGGATACTCTCTTTGCCATGTTCAACCACGAACCGGACAATATCAGGTTTGCACAGTCCCGCACCGGCTGCCAGCGTGTCTTCGACATGGGATTCAATGGAATCACAGGCATCAAGTACAGCCGAGACCCCTCCCTGGGCATAATAGGTTGCCCCTTCGGTCAGTTCGGATTTGGACAGCACCGCCACGCTGGCATGCTCTGCCAACTGTAATGCCAGGCTGAGTCCGGATGCACCACTGCCGATGATCAGAATGTCGTGTTGGTATTGGTGGGCCATATCACTTAAGATAATATACTTGGTTTGTAGTGTAAGCCATTGATTAAGGCATATTATTGAAGAACCTGAATTTCGCCGGATTCTGCTCTTAAATGCTAATTAAATCGAAACGATAATAACATAAGGGGCATGGCCCGCATGGGCGAAAATGTAACAGATCAACAGCTGGTTGAGCGTGTACAAAAAGGCGATCAAAAGGCTTTTGACCTGCTGGTTTTGAAATACCAGCAACGCATAGTCAATCTGGTTTCACGCTTTGTACGGAACCAGGCTGATGCACTGGATGTCACACAGGATGCCTTTATCAAGGCATACCGGGCCCTGCCAAATTTCAGGGGGGAAAGTGCATTTTATACCTGGATGTACCGGATTGCGGTGAATACCGCCAAAAACTATCTGGCTGTGCAATCAAGACGGCCATTCGGCATGGAACAGGATATCGCTGAAATTGAACAATTTGAGGGTGACAATGCTCTAAAGGAGTATGCAACGCCCGAGAATTTACTGCTCAGGGATGAAATTCAGGAAACAGTTGTCAAGGCGATAGAGGAATTACCCGAGGATTTACGTATCGCAATAACTTTACGGGAAGTTGAAGGTCTCAGTTACGAGGACATAGCAGTTGCCATGGATTGTCCCATCGGGACAGTCAGATCACGCATCTTCCGGGCCAGAGAAGCGATAGACAAGCAACTTAAACCATTATTGGACAAATGAGTGAAATATCATGAGTGAACAAAGCCGCGAGCAAATTTCCGCCCTGGTGGATGGTGAACTGGAAAGTGGTGCACCATTTATCCTGAATGCCATGCGCGAAAATCAGGAATACAAAAAGGCATGGCACCATTATCATCTGATTGGCGAGTGCCTCAGAGGCAATCTGCCCAAACATGTGGATATGCATCTGGCTGACAGGGTAAGCCGCATCATACAAAACGAACCAGCTTTATACTCAACTGCCAGGGCCACAAGCCGCAACCCGTTACTCAAACCAGTGATAGGTTTTGCCATAGCCGCTTCGGTAACTGTCGTGGTCATTCTGGGCGTGAAGCAGGCCGGTATGGGGCCTGAAGCAACTCCGGCACCCACAGTTGCAGCCACCACGCATGCAGAGCCACCCGCTAATTATCAGGTGGCAAGAATTACAGGTGATCCGTCAGTACAACGTCAACCACAGAACTACCAGGCTACCGCAGATGCCCAGTCCCGGTTGAACCGTTACCTGGTCAATCATAATGAGTACCGCTCCAATGCAGGTGTCCAGGGGATGCTGCCTTATGTCAGAATAGTGGCCCATGAAGTTGAGGAATAAACCAGGCAAAGGCTTCAGTGTTTTACTGCCAGTCCTGGCGTTAGCTTTTCTGGTAGTAATCCCACCCACACTACAGGCAGAAGCAGATTCATCAATTCAGGCGCAACACCTGATAAATTCCATGTCCAAGGCCAGCAAAGAGCTGAATTATGACGGTATTTTTGTCTATCAGCGCGGCAATCAGATGGAATCCATGCGCCTGATACACAAGGCAGACACCGATGGTGAACATGAACGCATGGTGTCGTTGACCGGTCTTGCCCGGGAAGTAATACGGGATGGAAAATCTGTAACCTGTATATTTCCTGAAAATCGCTCGGTCATGGTGAAAAGAAACCAGCCGAAAAAATTGTTGGCTGCCCAATTACCGCAACCTATAGAGAAAATTGCCGACTTTTACGGTTTTGCCGTCAGTGGCAAGGATCGGATAGCCGATCGTTCGACCTGGGTAGTCAATATTGTTCCAAAAGATGATTATCGCTATGGCTACCAGTTATGGATTGATGAGGAAACAAAATTACTCCTGAAATCGGAACTCAAGGACAACTCAGGCCGGCCGATAGAACAGATACTCTTTACTCATCTGGATGTTGTTGACAATATATCGCCTGATCTGCTCAAGTCATCCATTTCCGGACCAGGTTATACCTGGTACAGTGGTTCGGCTGAAGATACACCAGTCAATATCAACAACACAGGATGGGCGGTAATGTCCATGCCCGGAGGTTTTTCCCAGAGCGATCATGAAATACAGGCCCTGGCTGAGGGAAGTATGCCGGTTGAACATATGGTCTACAGTGACGGCCTTGCCATGGTTTCTGTTTTTATAGAAAAGCTTGACAAGGAATCTGATGAAATCAGGGGTGTTTCCAGAATGGGTGGCGTCAACACCTATGCAACCTATACCAATGGATATCAGGTTACTGCTGTCGGTGAAGTTCCCCTGAAAACGGTCCAGTCTATGGCAACTTCTGTCATTCAAAACAGAGAATAAACCAGATACCGGTTATTTATTGATTGCCTGATTAAAATCATTACGTTTATCAAACCCTTATAGTTGTCCAAAATTTTAAATTTAAAATATTTGTGGTGAATACATGTCTATGAAATATCGTAAT
>Ga0214472_10005623_pt1 | contig 13178 bp, 11 predicted proteins | sample RVTome_6_FD_207662 | JGI IMG/M metagenome (GOLD analysis project Ga0214472, IMG submission 207662) | Soil microbial communities from uranium-contaminated site in the Upper Colorado River Basin, Wyoming, United States - RVT140D175 | ecosystem: Environmental > Terrestrial > Soil > Contaminated >... | reverse complement strand
TCAGGCTCTTTTTTTTCAGCGTCTTTATCTTCGCCCTCTTCTTCGATTTGCACTTCTTTATCCATAACAATCGGTAAAGAAATATGATCGGAATATTTAGTTATAATATTTTTCAATCGATAGTCATTTAAAAACTCATCCATATCATCACGCAAATGCAACACGACTCTGGTACCGCGCCTGGCCTGTTCTAAAGACTCAATGGTATAATCATTTTCGCCTTCAGAACTCCAACGAACGCCCTCTTCTTTACCGAGTCCGGCACGACGCGTGAAAACTTCAACTTTTTTTGCGACAATAAAACAGGAATAAAAACCAACGCCAAATTGACCGATCAATTGTGAATCCTTGGTTTGATCGCCGGTGAGTGCTTCAAAAAACTGTCTGGTGCCGGATTTGGCAATGGTGCCGAGATGTTCAATCACATCTTCACGTGACATACCAATACCATTATCAATAACCGTAATGGTTTTTAAATCTTTATTAAATTCGACTCTGATTTTCAATTCTGAGTCATCTTCATAAAGACTGTCATTTTGCAGGGCTTCAAAACGGAGTTTATCTGCCGCATCTGACGCATTTGAAATCAATTCACGTAAAAATATCTCTTTATTACTATATAAAGAGTGAATCATGAGGTGCAGTAACTGTTTGACCTCGGTTTGAAACCCCAATGTTTCCTGTTTTGCTTCGACTGCCATAACTAATCTAATCCCCTGATATTGAATTCATTTGTGGGTGTGTATATTGGGATACTCTGATAATTTTTCAAGTCACTCGATACATGCCTCATAATTTGCCATTGCGTTTGCAGCAACATAAGACAATAATTAGGCACACAATATTTTGCGAGCGAAAGTCGATAAAAATCGACGGAGGTTTATATATGAAGCGTTTTATGAAACAACTGGGTCAGGGCATGACAGAATACATCATTATCGTGGCCTTGATTGCTATTGCAGCTATTGGTATCTACGGTATTTTTGGCGATACAATTACCGACCAGATGGGAACAATGACATCAGAACTGGCAGGTGTAGATGCTGATGTTCAATCTGTAGATGCAGGCGTTGGTGATGCTACCAGTAAGAAAGGTCTTGCTGACTATACAGATAGTAGTGAGTAGCAGCGATTAGTCACAACACTGTCACAAAAATCCTGAATTCGATATTTAGTGGCTTTCTAAAAGTGATAATCTGTTGCTTAATTTAAATAACATGACCCTTGCCAGGCCTAATCTAGCAGGGGCTTTGTTATTTAATTCATTCAATTCCGTTTGCCAGTTTTACTGTAGAATATATTAAATCTAAATTAATTCTGGCAATCGAACAGGATCAACATTGCTAGGAAAAAACTCATTTTCTCACACATCGCAACGCGGCCAGGCTTCTGTTTTTGTGATGCTGTTCATGATGATTTTGCTAGTCTCTGCCATTGGTTTATACAAAACAGGCAAAATAACCAGTAACAAAATGCAACTGCAAAATGCTGCTGATGCTGCCGCTTTTAGTATGTCCACAGTAGAAGCGCGAGACCTTAATTTCGCTGCCTATATGAACCGCGCCATTGTTGCGAATGAAGTAGCCATTGGCCAAATGGTGGGTTTAGCCTCCTGGGCTATCCATGTAAGATCCGTTGCAGACTTTCTCGATACATATAATTCCTTTTTTCTCGCCCCGGCAACATTAGGTGCATCGACGGCAATTGTCACGCCAATAACATCCGTATGGCGTGGTGCTGGCACAGGTTTGGTCACTGCCATGAAAGCCATTGCCAATATTGGCACGATAGTGGTACACAATATCAATAAGATATACGGCGCTGCCGAATTTGGCTATCACACTGTCAGCATACTTTTTGCGGTTGGTGTGATAGATGATGTGATTAAGAATAATGGTCCTCCCGGAACCAAGGTCTCGGATTTCGGTATTATGAGCCTCATCGCTCACGTTATCACTTATGGTGTACTGCCTGGTCAGATTGGTTTACCTCATCAGTTTGCCACGAGCTACATGCCAACAAGCAAAATGACTTACGACCAATTTCAGGCACAAGACAGTGGCTATGCCCGACTTTCCGCTCTGATTCGCGATTCTCGTGACCCTTTCACCAGAAAGCGCGGCTGGGAAATTCCACTATTCGAAACTCTATTAGGCGATCCGATAGACGAAACAATAAAAGAGTCCGTAAAATTCGATATCGCTGTTGCATCTCTGGAAATCGGCTTTGAATTTCACATTGAATTGGAAATCACTCTTGGTCGTTATGGCGGTAGTGAGTTACGACTCGTCGTTCCCACTTCTACAACGGGAAAAAAAGCCTATGCCAAGGGCTTAAACTGGTCTGGTGCTGATACTACGCAGCTGGCGCTTCATTTAGCTATCGCAATGCGTGTTTGGGCAGAAGCCTGTGCTCTTGGAATCTGTGGCAGCGTTTCTATTGGCGGGGGAATAGAAGTTGGTGGCGATAAACTCGAAATGTATGTATCTGTACTTGGTGAAAAAATATTTTTACTTCCAACGCCTTTTGGAGTCGTTCCTGCTCCTCCCGGGATTCAAAATATTCCTTTCCCGACCAACTTCCCGTTTTCAGCAGGTTTTGCAGAAGCCGGCAAAGCAACAGGCATTCCCGGTAATAATCTTGGTACAATTCACATGAGAACGGATCGCCTTGGTGGTCCTGTTAGTTCCGATACTTTTAATGATGATCCCAATGACCCTGATTATAATCCCTATCCACATTACGGATCAGCGGCGCAGGGTAATTTAGCCTGGTATTCACCTGGTCCCGGACCAATACCACCTGCGGGGATAGCTTCATTAGCACAAGTATACCAGACCACGGCGGGTACGTTGGTTAACAAGAGTTATTCCGGACTTCCACATTATGTCGATACTACGGGAGAGGAATCGTTACTCGGATTCGGTGCACCTAACCTGATTATAGCGCTGGTACAAGATGAAACTGATTTTGATAGCACGTCTAATGACGAACCTGCCGGACGCCTGCGTTTAAATGAAGCTTTGGCCGATGATGAGCTTGCTGTGATAGCCAAGTCTGAACTGTATTTCTCCAGACCTACTGATAGTTTGGCCAGTCATTTCCATCGAGGTGACGGTCAAGCAGAATATGGCAGTGCTTTTAATCCTTATTGGCAGGCAAGGTTAATCGAAACAGGCTATGCTGATCGTATACTTGCGCTATTGGTTCAACAAAAAGAAGATTTTATCAATCTGGGTGTGTCGTTTAACCTTCTTTTTGGCCCTTTGTTAAGTTTATTACCATAGGGGTTCTAGATTTTTGTGAAACGGTTTAAATTAAAACAAAATCAATGCGGTCAGTCCATGACTGAGTTTTTGATCTGTGCCTCATTTGCCTTAGTACCGCTTTTTCTCGGAATCTCACTACTGGGAAAATACATCGATATCAAACAAACGTCGATTCAGGCAGCACGCTATGAAGCCTGGGAATATACCGTTTGGTATGCTGATAATAATGAGCCGATGACTGGTTTTAATGCAGTTCCTCAACCGATTAAATCAACGACTCAAACTCAAAAAGAAATGAAACAGCGCTTTTTTTCTGGGTCCGGTACTGCTGATACTACTTCACAGATTACTGCTACAGATAAGACGACGGGCTGGAGTGTCGGTACGGCCAATCCGCTTTGGGTTGATCATACCGGAACGCGCTTGTATAAAGGCACAAATGGTACCGCTGACACTCTCGGTAGCTCACAAGCTACCCCGACACTTCCTGTTGTTGGCACTGTAATGAATACCTTATTCGATGTTATTGACTGGGCTTTTAGTGCGCTTGGCAGCTTAATGAGTTTTGTCGGTTCATCCGTTGGTTTTACTGCTATTAATACCGATGGTTATGCCAATTCTACGGTTTCCATGCAAATAGAAGTAAACCCCAAATTCAGAAATCTTGATGACGAAGATAACCGTATTATTGATGCTGGCAGTAATACATTAGATTTCGCCAGTACTGCCAGTGTCTTGTCTGATGCCTGGAATGCCGGTGGTGTTGAACATACTTATAATCAGGCAGGCGGCGCAGTCCCTACGACGCTACTGAATGAGCTATATAACTCACTCCCACAGTTTGTCAGAGATGCCTTGACCGTTGTCACTTTGCTGGCACCGGAAATGCGCCTGTGTCATCCCGGTGGTATATGGGGAGCAAATGATAAAGGCAGTCTATGGCTAGGACATATAGATATTGATGCCGTCCATCCGGATAGACTCGAAGATGGTGGCACGCATGTCTGCGATGACGCCGGAATATGTACTTTTGTACCCACTACACCACGTCTTGAATCCTCGAGAGATTGCGTACACTAAAATCTACATAAAAAAATAGATGAATACTCTAATTTCAAAAACAAAACGCAAGTCTAATTTGAGCATCTCATTCAGAGTATCTCTCACTTTTGTTTTATTATCTTGTTTATTAAATTCAGCAACTGTCGCTGCGAGACCTGACTTTCCTCCACCTCCGAAGGCTGTGGTGGAATGGGTAGGAAAAGACATGAACATAAATGGCATCAATTCTTCAGTACGCCGCTTCCAGACTAAAAAATCAATCGAGGACGTGGCTGAATTCTATCGGGAGGAATGGAAAAGACCGATTTCGAAAGATATGCCTGGATTTAATGAAACAATTGATGCCGCTCCCTGGTACATCATCAGTCGAATTGAAGATGGGTATTTGCTAACAGTGCAGGTACAAGTAGAGCAAAATGATGATTCCAGTTCATGGGGTTATCTCTCCATGAGTCGCTTACCTGCAAAAAACGCAAGCAATGATCCTGGTGCAGGAATGCCAAAAATGTCTAATAGCCATGTGCTCAGTCAGGTAAAAAGCAGTGACGCTGGCAAAAAAGCAACGACCATGATTATTTCAAACGGTCATTCTGTTTCAAGTAATGTTACTTTCTATCGTAACCATTACCAGTCGAAGGGATGGACGCAAGAGACTGACAAAGCACTGGATAAAGGTCAATCTCACGCTTTGGTCTTTAAGAAAAGACTGAATCGGGTAACGATGATGTTTATGCAAGGTAAGAATTCAACTAAAATTGTTATTAATGACGTAACAAATTCTTTACTACATTAATATGGGGTAATATGTCGATGATGCATAATAAATCTACAAACCGGGAACGTGGTCAGGGTATGGTCGAGTTTACTGTCGTTTTAGTATTTGGCGTCATGGTTATGACTATCGGTCCAGGTGGCGATGTGTTGCTGGATCTGCTCAGTGTGATGAATGATAAATATCAGGGTTACTCATATGCGGCTTCTCTTTCAGACTTGCCGCAATATGATAGTTTGGGTGCTTATGCAATCGACACAACCGGGGTTGATCCTCAAGCACTTGTGAATCAAATGAACTCTTACACTTCGTTTCCGAGCTTGAGTACCTTTCCTGATGACTTAATGCCAACTAGTCCAGCAGATATACTCGATGGGGTAACCAGTTTTTTCTAGGAATCCTAAACACATATACTCTAAAAACTAACAAATACTTTAACCTTATTAATAAGAACAGACCATGGCTAAACAACAAGAAAAAAGTACACTACCATTACTGGCAGGGGCAATAGGATTTGGCATTATTGCCGCATTATTAGCTATGTTTTATCTCAACACTCGCGAAGCACAGTTAGAAAAAAAGTATGCTCAAGATAGGAAACAAACCGTTACCGTCGTGGTAGCGAAAACTAATTTAAGAAAAGGTCAGGAAATTACCGGCAATCTTTTTAGTCAAAGGAGTATTCCGCTAAAGTTTCTTCATGAAAATGTTGTCTTGCCGCATGAGTTCGAAAATTATATTGGTCGTTCATTAATTACCGACCTAACCAGTGGTAAACCGCTTTTGAAGACTTTTATGGATGATGATTTCCCGCGTGATTTTTCCGATATTATTCCACCTGGTAAACGTGCTATCACTGTTGAAGTTGATGATATCAATTCTATCGGTGGTTTTTTGCGTCCCGGCAACCGTATTGATATCTACGTCAATATTCCATTTGCAGAATCCGGATTTGACCCCTCAGTTATCAAAGCAGCTCAGGATGCCGGCTTAATTGAATTATTGCCACAACAAATCAAAGATCAAATTCCATCCGGATTACTGGAAGCAGCCGGTTCATTGAAAGATCCATCCGGGTTACTCAATATGTTTACACCAACGGATGTTATTCTTCCTGTCGTTCAAAATGTTACTGTTTTGGCAACAGGTAAAGATCCATATAAAGAAACTCTGGATGCTTTAAGACAACCTCAACAGCGCACTGAATCTCATTTTTCTCACATCACAGTCATGGTTGATCCACAACAGGCAGCGCTTATTACCCTAGCGCAAGATAAAGGTGAAATAGTCTCATTACTTCGTAACCGTGGCGACAATAGTGCGAGTGATTTTACAACTATGAAGCCGGAAGATTTATTCGGTAATGCCGCACGCATGGCTGCAGCAGAAAAAGAACGCGCTTCCAGAACCAGGACGCCTGCCGGTATCGATGCAAATGGCAATCTGGTTGATGCTGATGGCAATAAACTTATCGATAAAGAGCAACTCGCTGCTGCCGGTTATAGTGTTAATGAAAACGGTCAAATCGTGGATAAAGACGGCAACATTATTGATCCTGACGATATAGTGATTGCAGCTGATGGCACGGTTATGACGAAACAGCAACTTGCAGCTGCCGGTATGAGCGTTAATGCAAACGGACAGCTTGTTGATAAAAACGGCAAAGTCGTAGACGCGAATGATGTGATTGTTTCATCTGATGGTTCGGTTATGACTAAAGAGCAACTGGCTGCTGCCGGACTTGGCGTTAATGCAAACGGTGAAATTGTTGATAAAGATGGCAAGGTCGTATCTACCGATAATATTCTCGTCTCTAAAAATGGCACCGTACTCACCGCAGATCAACTTGCTGCTGCTGGACTTAGTATTAACGAAAACGGCGAAATTGTAGATAAAGACGGCAATATTGTTAATCCAGATGATTTAGTTATCGCCGCTGACGGCAGCGTGTTAACTAATGACGCGCTGGCTGCTGCTGGTCTTAGCGTTAACGAGTTTGGACAAATTGTAGATAAAGAAGGAAACATCGTTGATCCAAATACTCTCGTCACAGCTTCTGATGGCAGCATAATGACCAGTGAACAATTGGCTGCCGCCGGACTTAGCGTCAATGAAAAAGGCGAGCTAGTCGATAGTAACGGCAATGTTGTTGATAAATCAGATTTGATTACTTCCGCTGATGGTACAGTCCTGAGTAAAAAGCATCTGGCTGCGGCAGGATACAATATTGACGAAAATGGAGATATTGTAGATGCCAATGGCAAAAAACTTTCTAAAGATGATATTGCCTTGATTGCTGAAAACCAGACAATCACAGGAGACGTTCCCGCTATCTCAGGAACCTATAATGTTATCGTAGGCGGAGCAAGTGCAGATGGCGTCGCCAAATCTACCAGTGTGACTATACCGAAAGAGACAAATGAAGAGACCTCTAAAGAGGCAAAGTAAATAGTTATAAATATTAATTATGGGTAAAAGAAAACACTTAATTTTCCCCTGCCTAGTATTGATGACCTGCATGCCTGGAACGCTGAAAGCAGCAGAAAAGAACGATGACTCTTTAACGAGTGATAAGGAAACGACTAGTAACACAACATTGGAACAAGAAGAGAGTAACGAAGAAAAACAAGATGTAAATACGGTAAAAACACAAGACAAAACCACTACCATAAAAATGATAGTAGGTGGTGAGTCTTCAGATGGTGTTGCCAAACAAGTGATATTACCGGTAAAAGAATAGCGTGTGACAAGATTTGTTCAGGAATAACTAATGATTGCATGCTTTATGATTTTTTATCACTTGTAAGAAAACAAGTAACCATACTAATTTGCAGTTAATAATAATTAAAATCTATATTGTTACATAGAATCAGGAATAATTTATCATGATTAAAAATATCTTCGCAGCAAGTCTCTTGTTCTTTACAACAAGTATTTGTCTCGCCAGTGAACGAATAGAACTTTATTTTGGTGAGGTAAAGATACTTAAACTTGGAGAAATAGAGCGTATTGCAATTGGTAATCCTAGTGTTGTAAGTAATTCTTTAATCAATAATGGTCAATTACTACTCATCGCTGAAGCCGAAGGAGCCAGCAGCTTACATATCTGGTTTAAGAATGGAAATGAAAAAGACTATACAGTTAATGTTATAAAAAAGACTAATAACCTGGTTCAAAGAAAACAAGAGGTAGAGCAATTACTTTCTGATATTGAGGGACTGGAAATAGGTATCGTAGGTGATCGAATCGTACTTTCAGGGTTAGTTGGATTTGGACACGAGGATAAGATTGCTAAAATCAAACTAACATATCCAGAAGTAGTTGATAATATTAACTTTGCGCTTAATGCCCTGGTAAGAGCACGAACCGAAATTGAAGATTTACTACAGGATATACCTGATTTAAATGTTCGCATCGTGGGAGAGAAAATTGCTATCTCTGGTGACATCGATGAAAGCTATAAAACAGCCATTGATACTGTTGTTGGAGCATATCCGGTAGCAATCAATCTAACTCGTTCAGGTGGAACGTTGGACACAGAGAGTCCGACAAATAAAATGGTGTTGATGAATATCAAGATCACAGAGTTTAATAAAAATTACGCTGATACTATAGGTATTGCATGGGATAACTCGATCCCGGGCTTTTCAGCTGGTGGTACAACACTTTATGAACGCGGAGATCAACTGGGAGCAGCTACTACCACACCTCTGAATTTTGCAAATTCTGTAGCTCAGAATGGAAGTTCATTGGGTTACTTTGGTATTGCAACGGAGATTACATCCCGAATAAACCTGGCTGTAAGTTCTGGTAATGCTGTTATTTTGGCACAGCCCCGACTGGCAGCCCGTAGCGGTGGCGAAGCAACCTTTCTTGCCGGCGGCGAATTTCCTATCGAAATTTCAAATATCAACGGTACCACAGTTGAGTTTAAAGAATTTGGTATTCAACTTAACGTAAAACCTACCGTTGATAAATATAATAATATTCGTGCTAATGTGGAAACTGAATTGAGTGCCGTTGATCAATCAGTCGCCGTAAACGGGATCCCGGGTTTAATAACTCGTAAAACTACGGCTGATGTCATGCTTGCCTCTGGCGAAACACTCGTCATGTCGGGTTTGATTAATCAGGAATCATCTAAAGATATTAGCGGTTTAAAGTTCCTCAGCGAAATTCCGATACTCGGCGCGTTGTTTAGATCTAAAAATTTCCGGGATAAAAAAAGCGAGTTGGTTATATTTGTCACACCCTCTGTATTTAATGCGAATTCAGACGTTAATAAAGAAGCAATTGAATATGCTAAAGAAGGTATAAGAAATACAGTCGAATCAATTGACGAAGATAGCCTTAATATTGTCTATTAAGAATGAGAAGGAAAAACCATGTTTGATGTATTAGTAAATAACAGTAAGGGCGAACGAATACAAAACTTCAGTTGCCCCGTTAGCGAATGCACTATCGGCAAGGCACGCGATAACTTCATACAATTACGAGGCTGGAAAGTGGCCCCCTACCATGCCGTCATTACTCGTACCTCAGAAGGCCTGTTTATTGAAGACAAGACCGGACAAAGTCGTGTCGAAGTAAATGGCCAGGATGTTGAACATCATGGGCCTATCCGTACATCTGATAAAATAATTATCGCCGGATATGAGTTACAGGCGGGGATGAGTGTTGATTCGACTGATGGTGTCGATGACGATGATGATGATGATTTCGCAGACATGAAGACTGTAATCGGCGTGCATCAACATAAAGAATTAAATGAATCAGAAGAACTAAGCAAGACTATCATCAATCTGCAACACAACGAAAAATTCAAATGGCGTAACCGTGTCCATGATGAGCTTTTAGCGCTAATGGATCAACGTCGCACGGATATCAGCGGCATGGATGAGGCGGCCTTACGTCAACACGTAGAAATCATGGTAAAGGAAATCATCGAAGAGATGGGGTCTAAATTACCCGCTGATGTTGATAGACAAAAATTATTGGCAGAAGTATTAAATGAGGCGGTTGGGCTTGGTCCTCTGGAACAGTTACTTGCTGATGAGTCCGTCACAGAAATCATGGTTAACAAGTATGACGAAATTTTTATTGAACAAGCTGGCAAACTGACTTTATCGGATATTACTTTTTCCAGTGACGATGCAGTGATGACTGCGATTGAACGTATCGTTTCTCCACTGGGTCGGCGTATTGACGAAAGTTCACCTTTGGTTGATGCTCGCTTGAAAGATGGATCACGCGTCAACGCTATTATTCCACCACTGGCTTTACGTGGCCCTTGTTTAACGATTCGAAAGTTTGCCAAGCAAAAGTTACAAGCTCAGGATCTGGTTAACTTTGGCGCATTGAATCATGGCATGGTGAAGTTTCTGGAAACCGCAGTTAATAACCATATGAATATTCTCATCTCTGGTGGTACCGGTAGTGGTAAGACAACTTTGCTAAATGTATTGTCAAATTTTATTCCGCCTGGTGAGCGCATTATTACCGTTGAAGATGCGGCAGAATTAAAGCTAACACAACCTCATCTGGTCAGCCTTGAAGCACGACCGGCTAACCTTGAAGGTAAAGGGGCTATTCCCATTCGTGACCTGGTTAAAAACTGTTTGCGTATGCGACCGGATCGCATTGTTGTGGGTGAGTGTCGTGGTGGTGAAACATTAGATATGTTACAGGCTATGAATACCGGTCATGATGGTTCATTAACAACAGCTCATGCGAATACACCTAGAGATATGATCGCCCGATTAGAAGTGATGGTTATGATGTCTGGTCTGGATCTACCCGTCTCCGCTATTAGAGAAATGGTGGCATCAGCAATACATCTCATTGTACAAATATCCCGTTATTCCGATGGTAGCCGTCGTCTCACCAATATTACTGAAATTACCGGTGTAGAGTCGGGTATAGTTTCTATGCAGGATATCTTCCGCTATCAACAGGAAGGTTTTGATGAGAATGGTAAAGTTAAGGGTCGTTTCGAAGCAACTGGCGCTATCCCTCACTTTTACGAAGAGATGCGTCAGCGTGGTTTGAACGTCGATATGTCGATATTTGCTGCATAACATATGGATACCATAAGAAATCTTTCGGCTAATGCCAGTTTTCTGCTAACGATAGTTAGCGTCTTCTTGATGATAACGTGTTTGTGGTTTTTGTTATTAAAAAAAGTAACCACTGCAATGGAAAATTACAAACAAACCTTCACTTCTACTGCAACTAGCAATATGTCAGACATGTTTATGTCTTTCGATCCTAATCAGATGTTTATGATAAATATAATTGCTATTGTGGTGCTGCCAATTTTGACCTGGTTCATAACCGGAGACATCCCTGCCACCTTAGGCATGTTAGCGGTGATCATATTATTGCCATCAATATTTTATCGTTCCATGCGCAAACAACGTTTGAAACGTTTTGAGGCACAATTACCAGATGGTCTGGTTATGATTTCCGGTGCCATGCGTGCTGGAGCAAGTCTGAGTATTGCTTTGGAAAGCCTGGTGAAAGAACAACCCGCCCCGCTTTCTCAGGAATTTGAATTATTTTTAAAAGAACAACGACTTGGCGTAGAGTTTGAAGATTCATTAAAAAAAATGGAGAAACGTATTCCTCTGCCTGATTTTAGTATGCTCGTTACTGCCCTGTTAATTAATCGTGAAGTCGGTGGAAATCTGGCAGAAACGATGGAGACGCTTGGTACAACTCTACGCCGTAAAGGCATGATGGAAGGCAAGATTGCAAGTTTGACTTCTCAAGGCAAACTTCAGGGAATTGTTATGGCTGGCTTACCTATATTGTTAGGAGTCTTATTGAATTTCATAGAACCAGAAGCCATGAGCAAACTATGGACGACGACGGTTGGTTACCTTGTAATGATCGTCATCATTGTCATGGAAATGCTGGGTTATTTTATGATTAACAAGATAACAAGTATTGACGTTTAATCGAGATGAAAAATAATGGATAGTATTTATTTTAATGGCACCCTTATATCTATAAGTCTGGCCGCCATTTTAACCGTGCTGCTAATCGGGACACTTTATGCCATGGTCAATCAGGATGACCGGGCTTTTATGGATCCATTATCCTGGAAACTAAAGTTAATCTGGCCATTTATACAGATTATTGCCAATTTTTTCTGTGTGTTTTTACCTTACGAAATTCTTGAAAATACTGAAACTAAAATTTCTCAATCAGGGGTTGGTTATCTTTTAACTGCAGAACAGTTTATTGCGCTACGTATTATTTCAGCGATTATTGCACCTTTTATTGCTTTGTTTGTGATGATTAGTCTCGATAATTTTCAGCCTATCTGGTTTGTTTTTATGCCCATACTCGGTTTCATGTTTCCAATTATATGGCTATCAGACACACGAAAAAAACGAGCCCATGATGTTATTCGAAGCTTACCCGTCTATCTCGACTTTATCACCATGTGTGTAGAAGGTGGTTTAAATCTACAGGGTGCTTTGGGTCAAGCCCTGGAAAAAGCTCCTCCTGGCCCATTACGCAATGAATTTGCAATCGTATTAAGAGATTTACGTTCGGGTTTATCTCGAGCTGATTCCTTACGACGTATGGCCGAAAGACTCGACATTTCGGAGATAACCAGCTTTGTTAGCTCTATTATTCAGGCAGAAAAAATGGGGGCTTCTCTCGCAACAGTTTTAAGAGTCCAATCTGAACAACGCCGTGACGAACGTTTCCAACGCGCTGAAAAAATGGCTATGGAAGCACCGGTCAAACTGGTTGGCCCTTTGATTATGTTTATTTTCCCAGTCACATTTATCGTACTGGGCTTTCCTATCGCTATGAAGTTCCTGGGTGAAGGAATGTTATGATCCATGGCTGTTTAACCCGAGCCAATGATGGTCGAGTGATACAGAATATTTCAAAAACCAGTAATTTTATAGAACGTATGTTTGGCCTTTTAGGTTCACCTGCGTTGAAAAAAGATGAAGGCTTGTTGATAGTCCCTTGCTCATCAGTGCATACCTTCGGCATGAGTTACGCTATCGATCTGGTCTTTCTTGATAAACAATGGAACATAGTAAAAACCG
>Ga0214472_10005622_pt1 | contig 13180 bp, 7 predicted proteins | sample RVTome_6_FD_207662 | JGI IMG/M metagenome (GOLD analysis project Ga0214472, IMG submission 207662) | Soil microbial communities from uranium-contaminated site in the Upper Colorado River Basin, Wyoming, United States - RVT140D175 | ecosystem: Environmental > Terrestrial > Soil > Contaminated >... | reverse complement strand
AATTCGTGGTAATAGTAGGCCAATTGCCGTAGGGCAAGCACATACTCTCGGTCGGACTCGGTTAGTCCTCCACTACGTAGCTTGTACCAAATCGCCGGGACAACATCCTTACTCCGCGCATCCTTCTCGGACGAAGAGAGCACAGATTCGTGCACTCCTACTACTGCAGCGACTAGGGGAATCATCGATTCAGGAATTTCTCGTTGACCAGCCAACATTTCTGAGAAAAGTTGCTGGCTAATCCCCAATGCGCGCGCGCATGCCCCTGGATCAAGCTCTGCGATCTCCAGAATGCGATGCAATACGTACCTACCGTCAGTCACACGTTGACTCACAGCGCGGGCGTAAGAGTACGAATGGGGGGATTGCTTCTTGAGGAGACGCGTCGGTCGAACCGGAGCGGCATTCCTATCCTGCCAAGAGCAAGGTTCGCATTATATGAGCCATCCGCATCGCATACGCAAGTCCACGGTCGATATCCGCCCAATACGCATGAGCCGTTAGGACTTGGTGGAGTCAGGATAGATCGCGTTGCGCACAACAGGCTTCGATATCTGGCGAGGTTGCAGATCGCAAAAAAGTCCTTTCCTGTTCGAGAGTTACCAATTGAATCGAGTGTGTGAAGTGAATCCAGACGATGTCTTAAAGGTTCCCTCTCTTGATGGCTAAGGCACCTCGTTGGGGGCTTGTGGCGGTTAAGTCACGGCACTCGGCGTCTAAACCTGTGCTGGCCCACGTAACGGATAGCCAAAGCTATTCGTAACCCCGAAATACATCGAAGCGGAGTGCTAGCCGATCGCGATCTGGCCAGTCTCGCCGCCGCGTGGGCAAGTGCAGATTGCCGTGATGCAATTTCTTGAGGACTTCGAGCATCGGACCATCGTGCTGGCTCAGCAAACGACTTGCAACATGCACACGGAATTCCGAATCAATCCCGATAAGATGCGCATCGAACGCCGCGTGGTGGATCTTCGACAGGGGAATGCCGTTCGGCACGATCGCCTGGCCGAGCGGCTCGTTCTTGTCGGCGATGATGTGCGCCGCGTCGAGGAGCCTTTGCTCCGGCAACCCCGAGACGGCGCAGCGCCCGTCGTAGGCCGAGATCACCGCCTCGCGGAACGAAGCCTGGTGCAGGCGCTGCTTCACCTGGCGTAGCGCGTAGCGCCGTTCCAGCGCGGTGGCGGGGTACTCGAGCGAGTCTTCGGCCGCCGCGCCGAACGCGACCCGCGCCTTGAGCGTGCGCGCCTCCCAGCCGATCAGGTACGCGGGTACGATCGCCTCGTAGAGACCCGGCGCCACGCCGAGGAAGTAGATCACCGGAATCCGGTTCTCCATCGCCTCGCGCAGCCAGCGATTGTCGGCGGCGTCGGGGTTCTGGCCCATGAAGGCGTAGTCCACCGCCTCGTCGCCCTCGTAGATCTGGCGGTGTACCTGACGCTGGTCGTCGTACCAGATGCGCCGCCCGGGCTTGGGATAAACAGTTCTGATCGAGAGGAGGTACCGCATCTGCTGCGGCTTGAAGATGCCGCGCTGCGGGTTGACGAGCGGTATGCGCTCGCCGTCGAACTCGAAGCCGGCCTTCAGGTCGTTGCTGCTCAGCTCGCCGCGCACCGCGGTGAGTGCTTTCACCGCGTTGAAGGCGGCGAGCCTGAGTTGTTGATCACGGTCTAGTGCGGTGGCCATTCAGCCGTTCGCCGAGGTACTGTTCCTTATTGTGCCAGCAGAGAAGGCGGCGCATGGGGCGATTCTCGACGGAGTGGATGGAAGTGCTTGCGACAAATGCCTACGTTCTCAGGGCGGGGTAGGCTTCAGTTCTCACGCCAGGCAAATCCTTCTACAGGGGGAAGTAATGGCAACGAAATCTGAACGGGATTCCACCAATATCGAGCGAAGCATTCTCATTCATCACGACGGCATGCGACATGCGCCCGAAAACGAGCTTGGTGTCGTATTCCTATTTAGTAAGCTCGCGCGGCGTCTCGGTTTCGTCGAAATCGATCGCATTCAGCCGCAATTCCCAGACTGTTGGGCTCTAAAAGCCGAGGGCGATAGAGTTCGGAGAGTCTGGATAGAGTTTGAGTACCAGTCGCACGGCTTCAAGACCCATGTCGCGAAGCGGCAGGTACAGGGGCTCAAGCCTAAGCGGGGCTACGTCGTATGCTGGGATCACGATTGGCCGGAGTGCGAGAGGTACGCTGACGTGATCCCGCTGCGCCAAGAACTCGGCTGCGGCCGCCAGGTATGGATCCAAAACACTAGACCTCAATATCACAATGCACTAGACAACGCGTCCGCAAGACGTGTTGAGGGGTGGTCGTGGGCAGTGGCACAGAGCTCAAGGCCAGGAGACTTACTCTTAATGAATAGAGCTGGCTCGAGCAAAGAGGCTAAGCGATATGACGCCGATCCAACGCTGCTGCAATCCATTGCGAATATCTTCATCGTTCGAACCCCACCCAAACGTAACCGAACCTGGGGATGGATGGCGGACGTTTCGCGCGTCTCAGCGATCGAGGAACCACTTCGTTTCCGGCAGCTGAAGCGCGATCGCGTGCTTTCGAAGGCCGCCTTCGTTCGGCGCCAGATGTTTGGACGCAGCAACGTGACAGCATACTGGTACAGGATATATGACCTAATCGTTCGTCAGAATCCCGAGGCGCGCCGAGCGCTTAAGCAATTCGCTCCTGAAACGTTATGAGGCAACTGTAGGCGGCTGTCAACACGTAGACGCATTCCCACCTCGATGCCGCGTAGCATCAGGTTCATCTCGCACATGCGCAGCACCTCGTCACACTCACGCCACAAGGAAATTGTTCAAGCGCTTAGCGATTAGTGCCCGGCGCTCGCGCAGGAACCCCTTATAGTGTTCTACGCCTAGCAACGACTGCGCTGTCGGTATGCATTGCATCTCGAAAGGCGCGTGGCCCGACTTATCAATCAAGGGCAGAAAGTACTGGCTCGGTTGCTTGTCGCTGATCTGCCGATTCGTCTTGCCGCCGATGAAGCACAGGTTAGCGATATCGTCCGCCTCGCGGCCAGTGTACGAGGCTTTGAGTACGGCCTTGGGGAAGATGTGGTGGAACTGCAGCCGATGGTGAGAGCCGGAATGGTCCAGCGCAATGGCGAGGTTGGATCGCCAGTCCTTCGCACCGGCATTGCGGAATGCAAGGAACATGGTTTTGAACAATGCGCTGCGCTGGTTGCGGCCTTCCAATTCCTCCGGGGCGACGTCGAGCCGTCCTACCTGGAGCCGCAGCCGGTCGATCAGCTCGTTTGCGCCGCCACCCTGCCGCAACGAGGCGAGATCCTGGTCGAGCAGCGTCTCGCTGGAGCCGCGTGAATAGCGCCCTTTGGCATTCGCGATCAACACCCAGTAACGCAGGCGCTGCGACTCCTCCGCCGGTATCTGATAGTTCCGCTTGTGGCCGTAGTAACCCAATGTCACCAGCAGAAAAGGCGAAGACAGCAGCGCCGGGCTGTCGATGCCGGCATTGCTCTTCAGAAAGTTGAGGGCGAATTCCATGCCCGGTACGCAGTCCTTCCAAGCCTGATGCAGCGTTTCAACCGGAAGGCTGCCGACTGTGAGAAAGCGTGACTGGCCGGTGGCGAACGTGACCAAGTTCTTTAGGTGCAAGCCAAGGTCGAGATCGAAGCCGGACTTCGCGGACTGCGCCTCGAAACTCTGAAAGATCTTGAGCGCCCCGCGCCACTTGGCAGTGATCTGTGCCAGCGCGAGGTCGGAACTGCGCAGCTTGGCGCCGAGCGAGTTGACGCGCACGAAGATCTCCGTCACCTCGTCGTAGGAGAGCTTCCGTTCGAGCACGTCCATACGGTAGACATACTTGCGTATCCCCCGCAGTCGCGCGAGGCGCTGGCTGTATTTCTCGCTTCTTGGATCGTCGAGGTCGGTAACACCGGCTCGCCTGAGAAATGGCCGGTCGCTGTCGGACTTGAATACCTCCGTCACTTTGACCCATTGCGGGAGCTGTTCCAGCTTCTTTGTGGCGACCACAAACGTCATGCGGTCAAAGCGCTTCTGCAGCTCGTCCTCGCTCGAATCCGCCTCGTCGTCGATCAGCTCTTCGTCCTCGTCCTCGTCGTCGCCCTCCTCATTGACCTCTGTCACCAGTGTCAGCTGATCGGGGTGGTCAAGATTGAAGAGAACCTCCATGGGCCTCTTGCGGCCCCGCACCGACACCGGGTCCCCGCGGATCACCGCCGATAGCGAGGTGAGGCGCTGCTGGCCGTCAAGCAACAGCCGCGTGCTCTGGTACGGGTTCTTCTGTTGCTCGACGGCGAATTCCTGCAACGGAACAGCCTCATCGGTCTCCCACAGTAGGATCGCCCCCGAGGGATAGCCGCGATAAAGCGAATCAAGCAGATCGCGCACTCGAGGCGAGCGCCAGACGTAACGGCGCTGCATCTCCGGTAGGCGCAACTCGCCGCGCTCGATCATGCCTACGAGTTCTTCGACGGTAGCTTCTGCCTTTGCCATCAGTTCCTCCCCAGGTCCCGTGTTGGCCGCGCCGGGGGGCCAAAAGTTGTGTGAGCTGCCAGTCTGAGCAACGTCTCGACTTGGCCTGCCACGCGCATCACCTGGTACACGTCGAGCTGCTCGACCGCCGTATCTGCATTCACGAAGTTGGACAAGTATGTTTGCGACTTGGACTTCACCCCTTGCCGTTCGCAAACGATGAAGGCGACCGACTCCGCTTCGAGTTCTTGATGCGCATGCTCGGGCACATGGCGTTGCGGGACATTGAGCTTCTTGTTTGCACCAAGATGCCCGAGAAACAGATGAGCCAGTTCGTGCACCAAGGTGACGAACTGAACTGCCGGCTCGTGGTTGTGGTTAATGTGCATCCGGTACTGTGTGAACTCTTCGTCGTTAGGCGCACGTTTGATCACGCGAATTGACCCAGCTCGTTTGTCGCCTGCATCAACTTCAATCCAATCGATGCCCTTCTTCTTCAGTAGCGGCTGGAATGACCGGAGGCTGTCGTGGTCCATTGGCCCGTGTGCGACGAAACTGGCTACGTCTTCCGGTATTGGATCACCTTCCGTGTCCATCACGTCGTAAACCAGGGCGACGGGACCGAATGGCCAAAGGATCAGCAGCGGCCGCGCGCCCTCCTTCGGACTGCGGCGAAATCGCTCGCGCCAGTCACGAGCGGAGGCGGCGTAGCTGAGGCCGGGCCTCTGGACCTGAAGCAGCATGGCATTGAAGGGCGCAAAGTTACGCAAGCGCACGACGAAGTCCAGCAGCGCCTTGTAGTCCTTGCCCTGCCGATAGAGTCGGGAGTCGGCGAGCAGCTGATCGAGCAGCAAGCGAACGTTCTCCCCTTTGAACACGTCCTCCTGCCGTGCTTGATCGTCCGCTGCATCGTCGCTCATGAGCCTACCCCTCACTTGGGCATACGGGCGCTACGCGTCACACTTTGCCCGATCATGCCTACCATTTCTTCACCGCTGGCTTCAGTCTTGGCCATCAGGCATCGCTCCTGCAAACTGTTCTCCCTTTGGCGGAATCGTCCTATTCCGCCGTGCTACCAACAAGATCCAGCATCCCCACCGACTCAGGATTCCGAAGCACACACCTGAATAGCATCTCGTCCTGAGGGTGCGCTTTCAGTTGAAGACAGATTGTTTCCTGAAGCTCCGACGGTGGCGGGCTAGTAGTGGTGACAATGTACTGGAACGCCGCTTCCTCCCGGCCACCAAGCTCTTCGGTCAGGTCCATCATCATGCGGAGATACCGGTTATAGATATGACGGTCCAGGTCAGCCTCGCGCGGGCTGTCATGCATAAGAAACCGCGGATGATGACCGATACCTCGACTCGAGCAAACCACGGCGGCGACGTCAGCCAACACCAATGCCAGTGTTTCGACCGCCTCGCCAGACAGGCCCGCAGCTTCCGAGATCTCGAACTGCACCTCCCCTCTTGTCATTCCAAGGCTGCCGGAGTACGTGCCGGACAGCGCTCCCTTGACAAGGCGATCGTATATTTCCCCGATCCGAATCAGGCGGTCCTGGTGAGAATCCTGCTGGAGCTGCAGTTCCACCTTCTGACGCTCCAATGTGTTTCGCAGTTCGGCGACGCGTGCCGTTACTTTCTCCAACTGTGTGTTGGGGGTCCGGCCTTCCATCAGGTCCAGTGCGATTCTTCGTTGCGCCAAGTGGTAATCGAGGCGCTGAAGTTCGGTCCGCTGATCTACCAGTTCCCTTTCCCTTCCGTCCTTTTCCGATATGTCCGTTGCCAGCTTCCTCCGCAATTCATCAAGCAAGGCAACAATCTGGTCATGATCCTTTCGCTGCTGTTGCAGGATTTCAAGGCGGCGTTCCGTCTCCGAAACGACGCGCCGATCCTCGCGCTTCTTCTGGAGATCAATGATCTTGTCCGCTTCGGCCACACGCTGCTTTACGTACGAGCACTCGCTGAAAGGGATGTCACCGTAAACACAGTCCTTTCCTCTTAGTCCTCGGAGTTTCTGTATGGTGTCGTCTTCCGGTTCTCCGGGAGCGCCCTGCTCGGTCGCCTTCGCGGTCGCGTCCATCGCATCACGGAAGACCCGCCGCTGTTCATCATACGATGCAAGCCACACGCGCTTCTCAGCAATCCGTCGACCTTTTGCTTCGATTTCACGCTGAAGATACGATACGTTGTTCGTCAGCGTCGCCCGGCGGATAACGACAGGCGACATCAAGTCCGACTCGTCGGCGTGCAGCGGTTCATCGAGCTGAAGCCCCAATTGACCTTTTAGTTCCTGCTCCTGCGCGTTCAGCCTGTATTTTGGTTCGTTCTGCAAATCGGCGATCCGTGATTCCTGTTGCGCTAGTTCTTTCTCTGTTTCAGCAATTGATCGGGCGACACGGAGTTCGTCCTCTTGGATAAGGTCCAAAACCAGGCGAATCAGGTACAAGGCGTGTTCTTTCGGCTTGTCGAATCTCGGCGTATCGGCCCCGCTTCGAGGGGAGCGCCAGTCATGCAAGCTCTGAAAGCGCGCTTCCTGGTCGCGAGCCATCCATGCCAATAAATGCTTCCACTCATAGGTCTTGACGGAATTGGGCGGTCGATTCGCGCGAAGCCCGCCCATCATGGTGGTTTGCAGATGCTCCACGAATTCACTGAAGCGATTCTGCTCGCGGTCCAGGTCGAAGAGCTGTTGCACAGTAAGGCCCTGCGCCGCTTTCGATCCCCGAGCGTGCCCCAACGACCGGAGGACGCTCCAGTCCTGGCCCGCGGCTGTCAGCTCCATGCCGACCCAGCCTTGGGGAAAGGTACTCCGAATGCGGTTCATCGCCCCCGAGTTGCCGAACGTGGATTCACCCAGGCAATGGCGAATCAGGCGGCATAAGGCTGTCTTGCCAACGGAATGCCCGGACAAAGTCACGGGATGAGCATCGTCTATTCCGGCGTCGTCGGGCAGTTCTAGGCCCCAGACGATATTAAGTCCGCGGTGAAAAAGGACGTCGCGAAGCGGCGGGTCTCGCTTCTCCGCCGACTCAAACAGAAGTAACCGCCGAATCCACAGACCTGGCGATTGAGTATCGGTCATCTGGGCCAATGCGCTCACGCGGCGCCTCCTACGCGACCATCAGGCCGCCGAGGTCTCTGGTCAAGTCTTCCTTCTTCACCTCGAGTTTCGCCGTTTCGACGCGCTCAAGCGCATCTTGCTGGACCCGCTCCAGATTATCCGCGGCCTTGAAAATCAGCACCATTAGCGGTTTCAACTCGGAGGGTAAAGGCGGCAGACTTACAGTGCTGGATAGCGTTGCGGCGCCCGAGCTTGCGTCGGTCTGCACAAGCTTCTTGCCCTGCAGCGCCTCGCGAATTCGGCGTGGCCGGATGCGGTGAGCATTTGGAAATTGCAGCCAATCGAGCTCGCGCATCACCTGACGGTGTTTTTCCCGCAACCCATCTTCCAGGAGGAGGGTTTCACAATGTTTGGAGCACGAAGCTAGCAAAGCCGAATCGCGATAGAACTCGAACTGCTTGCCAGGTCTTTCATGGACCAGATATGGGATCAGGGTGTATGCGAAGGCTTCCCGTCCGTCCCAAGGGAACATCTGTTCATCTTCCAAGTAGTTCCATTTCCGCTTGCGTATGCCAAACCATGCTGCCAGCAGAGATTCCTCCCAGTCCGGATTTGGAGGATGAAGGTGCGGCGGCCAATCGCCGCGATCGAGTTGATACATCGACATCATCGTCCCCGCGGCGTCCGTCGGAGGCCCGGGTCGCGGGTCGACGCGGCTCTGGTAAGGCTGCCCGGTGCGGATGGCCTCTGCTATTGCTTCGTAGATTTCCAGGATGACACGCTTGGTGCGGTAGTTGCCGCCGTATTTCTCCTCGTCCCTGCGGCGGACGATGGGGAAGGTGTCCATGACGTATGCCACGGCGACACGCGGGGTCGGGAAGCTGGCCTTGAGCCGCACCAGGTCTTCCGCCGTCTCGCCCTCCGCCGAGCGCCAGTCGCCGCTATTCTGGGCCGGCAGGTACAGATGGAAGAAGGCAGCGTCCAACTCGCAGCGGAGCAGGAAGCGGCGTTCCTCATCCCATCGGAACGGCGGGCCATCATGGCCACAATCTAGACCAAACGCTTGCAGACTCCAGTTGGTATAAACCAACTCGTTTACGCGTGGAGCCACCCACTTGCCGAGCGAACGAATTGTGTCCCACTGGCACGCTGCTTCGTAGCGATCTGGTTGAAGCAGTGGCAATTGCTTCAGGATAAAGAAACTAAGCGAGAGTCCTCCAATTTTCTGCCTGGCAACAAAGTCCAACACAAAACTGTTGAGGTTTGCGACCAACAAGTGAGCAGGGCTGCTAGACGCGACGCCTAGCACTGGCAGTTTGATAGATGCTGGCATAAATGGAATGGCAGTGCTCACTACAGTTCTAACGCTGGCACGAGAGTCAGTGACATCGCGATAAACCAAGAACCATTTCTTCGTGAAGTTGCTGTATTTCTCCATTAGCCCTTGGAAGAACGCACTCGTGACCAAGAAACGGGGCGTCTGACAGAAGTTGGGATTTGCTTTGTCAGCTAAAGAAACATCTTGCAGATCGCCATGTTCGCTAAAAGTGGCGGCAAGAATGTCGAATTGGTTAACTAGTTTGCTCTCAAAGACTGGCAAAACACTTTCTCTCTTTTCATCAAGCAGAGTCCAACCCTTCCTGACGAATTTGGAATCCAGTGCAGCCTTGAAGGGAATCAGTTCTTTGGCATGGTCGCCGTAGTGAACTAGGCGAAGATAGAATGCGCCCCACCAGTTCTGCTCCAGAGCCTCTCTGACAAGAATCGGAATTCTTCGGTAAACAGACTTGGCAATCTCGGCATCCCGGCGAGTTCGGAATATCGGAAAAGTCTGCGTATTAGGGTTTACCAATGAAATATCGTCGGCCGTCAGCTCGAAGCAGCGGTCAGCGTCATTGAGCTCGGATAATGCCTTACCCTGCATCAAGACCTTGGTGACCGCGACTCGGTGCTCTCTCCCAACGATTGTCACGAGGGCAAACCGAACCATGTGACCCTGGCCAGCCCCTGCGAAGAATCCTTCGTTCTCAAACTCAAAGAAGCTGTCGAGTGACCGACAGTGCATCAGGTCTTGGAGGAAAACTTTGGTAGTATCGTCGGTCGCTAAACCGCTCGGCACGACGCAGCCGACTCGCCCGTGTTGGCTAATTCGACGGCGCATACCCTCGGCGAAGATGGCGTAGAGATTGATGTCGCCACGACCGCAGAGCGGGTAAAGGCCGGACTTGCGCATCAAATGGCTTTCGCCCTCGGACCTGCGAACATCGTCGAGGAAGGCGTCGTAAAGCTCACGATTGTTGATCTGAACTTGGTCGATAAGGTGTTTGCGGGCGGCGGAGCTCGGTGCGCGAGCGATGTCGTCGCGGTCGTGAGCGGCAAACCATTCCTTTTCCTGGAGTTTGACGCGCTCCCACGGCGGATTGCCGAGCATGCAATCGAAGCCGCCCTTGGCAAGCACCTCGGGGAAGGCCAGATGCCATTGGAAAAACCGGTACTGGCCTGTCAGGTGTTCGACTTCACGCCGTTGAGCCGGCGCCAGCGCCTCAGCGTCGGATTCCAGCCGACGGATGGTATCGGTCGTTATCGGGTCAAGAGGTGCACTAGCCGCCTTTTTCCATACGAAAGCTGCACACCACGCGTCAGCGACCCGCCGGGCGTGCTGATACTCCGACGAGACAACAAGCCCGCGGAACTGCTCGGCCTTGCGCTGTATCTCGTCAATGGTGTTGTCCGGCGCGTCGTCAATGCCGCGCGTTCGCGCTTCGATCGAGTTGTACTCGGAACTTGGCTCGGCCACCATCAAGTGCACCATGTCCTGCTGACCTTCGCGCTCCTGCCGATTCCGTTTCTTCAGTGCCGAACTCACTTTCTTGTCGTCGCCCTCGATCGGATTAAATGCGTCGTCGGGAAGTCCTGATGCAATGAGTTCAGGCGTCGCTCCAAGCAGGCTGTTGCCGACGCGGATGTGATGGTCGAGGAAAGACAGCGGCTTGCCGGGTTCGAGCGCCTCGAGCCACAGGCTCACGCGGCACAGTTCGGCAGCCATGGGGTTGATGTCCACGCCGTACAGGCAGTGCCCGATCACCTCGCGCAGGGCGTGCTGATAAAGAAGCGGCGAGGGTTCGCTCTCGCCCTGTGCCAGCGCCCGCACCCGCGCCAGGTTCCGCGCCAGCCGGTGCGCCGCGCCGACAAGGAAATGTCCCGAACCCACTGCGGGATCGCAGACTTTCAGCCCGAGGATGGCCTTCTCCGCGTCGGCGCTGCTCTTGCCTTTGATCGCCTCCTCCACCACTGGGTCGAGGGCGGAGTCGAGCAGGCATTGCACCAGCGAATCGGGCGTGTAGTAGGAGCCGGAGGTCTTGCGCTCGTTCCCGGCGAACTCTGCGAAGGTGAAGCGTGCCCCATCCGCGCTCACCTGAGGGGTAAGCGCGAGCAGACTTTCATAGACGCCGCCCAGTTCCTCCGCGCCGAGATTCCGATAGTCCACCGGCCGCAGCACCTTGCCCTGCCGGGTGAAGGCGAGAAACCGCAGCGCTTCGAGAAAGTCGTGGTTCGTTAGCTCGGCGTCGTTCAGCGCGACAGTGGATGCCGGATCCCAAAGGAAACTGCCGAGCGACGGCAGGGCCAGGTGCTCGCGTGCCGAGGCAAACCCCGCGTCGCCGGAAAGCGCACCCAACAGAAGCTGGAACTGCCGCCGCAGGTCGCCGTGGCGGCTGCCCTTGATCTTCGCCGCCAGTTCGCGCAGTCGCGCGGTGCCGTAGTGGGCGGCGTAGCGCTCGCGCGCGGCGCGGGCGGCATTGGAGTCGTCGTGCGGATGCAGCAGCGGCTGGCCGTCGAGGCTGCGGTCCTCGGCGACGAACAGGAAGATCAGGCGATAGACCACGCGCAATAGCTGGCCGTGGAAATCGGCGAGCTTGAGTTGTCCCGTGCGCAGGGCATCGCGCAACGTCGTGTTCTTCGGGTGGCTGGTAAACCCTTCCCCGAACATCTGCAGCGCGCGCTCGACACCGCCGCGCAAGTCGCCCAGGGCGCGCGTGCCCTGCTCCTCGGCGAGCTTGGTCCATTCCTCCAGCCAGCAGGTCTCCGGCCGCTCCGCTTCGTGCGGATTGAAGCGCGTGGCATGGGCCACGAGCCAGAGCAGCACGAAGTCGGAATAGACCTCCCCGGCGAACATGGCGTCCAGGTCGAACTCGAGGAAGGATTGGCGTGAGAGCGCCTGGTTGTCGCGCAGTATGCGGAAGCACAGTCCGTTCGACACGACCGCCCAACGGTGGCCGGGACTGCGATTGACGAACTCCTGCACCAAGCCGTGGGGATTGATCGCGGCCGCACCGCGCACGCCGGCGGTGCGACGGTCGAGGCTCAGACCACAGCCGACGAGGTGTATCGGTACGGGGCCGAAAAAGCGGTTGATGGCGTAGGTGCGGCCGGCGACTTCGGGACCTGCGCTGGTGGGGAGCAAGCCGAAGCCGAGCTCGCGCAGCAGCGGCAGGCTCCACTTGTCGTTGGTGAGGCCGGTGGCGGGTTCGCCTTCCGGCAGGCTTGTCCCGGCTGCTCGGAACTCGCCCCAATGTTTTCGCAGGCGATTCCACGATTGGGTAATCACTTCGTTCAGTCGCTCGCCTTGCGGAAGGCCGTAGTCCTCCGGCCGCGCGCCGTCGAGCTTCGCTGCCGGGTCCAGTACGCGGCGCAGCAAGTCGGGTGGCAGAAGACCGCCCTCGGAGCGGATGGTCTGAAAATCGGTAGCGCGGCGGGCCATTGCCGTTCAGCCCGCAACGTGCTGGTGCTTGCGGCGCGGGATTCGATCCGAGTCCGTTACCGCCATATTCAACACAGACCATGCTTCAAGGGAGAGCGGTTCGAGCGCCTTTCCCGCGTTCTTTCGACCAGCGTGTCCGGCCGCCTTCGGTGCCCGCAGGTAGGTCATCACCACGGCGGCGGGCCCGTTGTATATGACCCTGAACTTGCCCCCGTCGTTGAGTTGTAGTCCTATGAAGTAATCGCTACCGTGCTTGATCGAGAGGCCGTCGGTCTGAAAAGTCGCCTTGACCTGCACCTTCCTGTTCAGTCGATCCGTCGTGACTGCGTCGATGTTCTTTGTCTTTGTTCCTAACAGATCAAGACAGAAGACCTCAGCAGTAATCAGCTCACCGATGTCACCGACCAGACGACCATCAAGAGCGAAGGTCATTTCCTGCGCCGCCTTCGCCTCCGCGGAATTAGCGAGGTGTGACTGATGAGCTTCCCTAAGATGCTTCTGTCCGGAAAGTAGCGCCTTGAGCGCTTCGCCGATCTTGCTGCTCATCTCCTCCCACGCGAGAGACGCCAATACATCCTTACCCGATCGCTTTCCGATTCGTTTTAGGATCTCTGAGCGGATTTGGTTTTTCGACCTCTTACTCACATAACCGGAGGAAGTCACGCCTATAGCCTCGGCAATAAGACATAGGCCCCGAGGATGTCTGCTGCTAACACAGGCTGGATCGTGACGCGACCCTTGACTCGCGACGCCTCGCGAACGCGCTCATGGGCGGCAAGCTGGGCGGCGGCGCGTTCCTTGGCGAGCACTCCGAGCGACTGCTGGAGTTTCGGCAGCGCTGGTAGGAGCAACCCGAGCTGCTGGTCGATGGCGGTCTGAATCAG
>Ga0214472_10005621_pt1 | contig 13182 bp, 12 predicted proteins | sample RVTome_6_FD_207662 | JGI IMG/M metagenome (GOLD analysis project Ga0214472, IMG submission 207662) | Soil microbial communities from uranium-contaminated site in the Upper Colorado River Basin, Wyoming, United States - RVT140D175 | ecosystem: Environmental > Terrestrial > Soil > Contaminated >... | reverse complement strand
TGGGCAACTCCGACTACCCGACCGAGGCGATCGGGCGGAACGCCAAGGCCTTCCGGCAGCTCGGCCTGGGCTACGCGAACCTCGGCGCGCTCCTGATGGCCCGGGGTCTCCCGTACGACTCCGATGCCGGGCGGGCCTGGGCTGGCGTCATCACGGCGCTCATGACCGGGTGGGCCTATCGGACCAGCGGCCGGATCTCCGAGGTCACGGGACCGTTCGCCGGTTTCCCGCCGAACCGCGACGCCATGCTCCGAGTCATGCGCAAGCACCGCGCCGCCGCGGACGAGATCGATGGTGACCTGGTGCCCGAGGCGGTGCTGTCGGCGGCGAAGCAGTCATGGGACGAGGCCGTCGCCCTGGGCGAGCGGCACGGGTACCGGAACGCCCAAGCTACAGTGCTGGCTCCAACCGGGACCATCGGCTTGATGATGGATTGCGACACCACCGGCATCGAGCCCGACCTCGCCCTGGTGAAGAACAAGAAGCTGGTGGGCGGGGGCACGATGCAGATCGTGAATCAGACCGTGCCCCGGGCCCTGGACCGCCTGGGCTACGAGCCCGGCCAGGTCGAGGACATCGTCGCGTACATCTCGGAGCACAACTCGGTGGTGGACGCCCCGCACCTGCGAGCCGAGCACGAGCCGGTGTTCGACACCTCCATGGGGGACCGGGCCATCCAGTACATGGGGCACGTCCGGATGATGGCGGCGGTCCAGCCCTTCATCAGCGGGGCCATCTCCAAGACGGTGAACGTGCCCGAGCAGGTCATCGTGGAGGAGGTCGAGCAGCTCTTCGTGGAGTCGTGGAAGCTCGGCCTGAAGGCCGTGGCCATCTACCGGGACAACTGCAAGGTCGCCCAGCCGCTCTCGGCTGACAAGAAGGCCAAGGACAAGGCCCTGGAACCGGCCCAGCTCGCGGAGCCGGTCCGAAAGCGCCTGCCGCGGAGCCGTCCGTCGATCACGACGAAGTTCGAGGTGGGGGACGCCGAGGGCTACATCACCGCGAGCTCGTACCCCGACAACGGGATCGGCGAGATTTTCCTGAAGAGCTCGAAGCAGGGCTCCACCCTGGCGGGCATCATGGACGCATTCTCCATCGCCATCTCGATCGGTCTCCAGTACGGCGTGCCGCTCGAGGCCTACGTCGACAAGTTCATCAACATGAAGTTCGAGCCCTCGGGCATGACGAACGACCCGGACATCCGGTTCGCGTCGTCCCTGGTGGACTACGTGTTCCGGCGCCTGGCGCTCGACCACCTGCCGCCCGAGAAGCGGGAGGCGCTCGGGATCCGCTCGATCGAGGAGCGGAAGGAGACCGCGAAGGCCGAGGCTGAGGGGAAGGGGCACACCTCCCCGGCCGAGCCGAAGGCCGACGCGACTCGGCCGCCGCAGCCCGTCGAGCCGGTCGAACGGCCTCGAGCCCAGGCCGCCGATGCGCCGCTCTGCTACACGTGCGGCTCGAAGATGCAGCCGTCGGGTTCGTGCTACGTGTGCCCCTCCTGCGGCTCGACCAGCGGCTGCTCGTAGAGGGATCGCATACTCCACGACGGACCGGGACCCCCTCCCCGGCCCGTCGTGGGCCTGGGAAACTGCCGACGCCATGGACGTGCCGTTCAAGCGGGTGGACCCGGACGCCGAGCTGCCCGCGACCGCGCATGCCGGCGACGCGGGGCTGGACCTGCGCTCGGCCATCGACGTGGAGGTCGGGCCGGGTGAGCGGGCCATGGTCCCGACCGGCGTGGCCGTGGCCATCCCCGAGGGGCACGCCGGGCTGGTGCTTCCACGCTCGGGCCTGGCTTCGAAGCACGGCATCACCATGGCGAACGCCCCAGGACTGATCGACGCGGGCTACCGGGGCGAGCTCATCTGTGCGGTGGTGAACCTGGACCGGGGGCATCCGGTGAAGCTCCACCGGGGCGACCGCATCGCACAGCTGATCATCGTCGCCGTGCCCGACGTGCGGCCGGCGTGGGTGGACGACCTCCCCCCGTCCTCGCGCGGGGAGGGCGGGTTCGGCTCGACGGGCGCCTGACGGAGGCCGGGAAGGGCCCCGTTGAAGGCCCGAGCGGCACCTCATAGACTGTTGGCGTGCCCCCGGTGGGGCGCATGCGGACGTGGCTCAGTTGGTAGAGCACCACCTTGCCAAGGTGGGGGTCGCGGGTTCGAATCCCGTCGTCCGCTCGAGACATGGGGGCACCGGGTCGGCGTGAGCCGACTTTTTTCGTGTCCGTAGGTCGCTCGGGGGGTTCACGGGCCTGGACCGTGGGCGGAAGATTGCGTCCGATCACAATGTCACCGTGGGGGGCAGTCGACGCGGAAGCGGGCGCAGACTCCGATTTCGTCGGCCTGTTTGAGGCGGAGTACCCGGCGCTCGTTCGTTCGATGTATCTCATCGTCCACGATCGGGAGCAGGCAAGGGACATCGCCCAGGACGCGTTCGTTCAGCTGTTCACGCGGTGGAGACGCATCTCGAAGTACGACCGCCCCGACGCGTGGGTGCGACGAGTGGCGATCCGGATGGCCGTGCGACAGATCAGGCGTGACCGGTTGCGCCGGCGCCGTGAGCACGAATTCGACCACGGCCGACCGCTCGGGCCTGTCGACATCGACGTCCTGCGGGCCGTACGGAAGCTACCGGCCGCTCAGCGGGCGGCGGTCGTTCTGTTCTATCTAGACGATCGGCCGGTCGCGGAGGTGGCCGACATCCTCGCGTGTTCCGAAGTGACTGCACGCGTGCATCTGCATCGTGCTCGGAAGCGGCTGGCGGAGTTGCTTGGAGACGAGGAACAGGAATCGGAGACGATCGATGTCACTTGAACGTCGTCTGAAGGACGGCCTGTCTGCGCCCGACGTCGGATTCGACGAGTCCGCTCTCGAGCGTGACCTGCATGAGGTCGTCCAGCGCGGTCGCCGAAGACGACGGACTCGGCAGCTAGTGACCGTCGTCGCGACCGTGGCCGTCGTCGTCGGCGCGGCCGTGGTGGCGCCGCGCGCCCTCGAGGCCCTTAGGAGCGTGGGCGACACCCGTCCGGCCGGGCCGCCTGAACTCAAGGGCATTATCACGACCGTGGCGGGGATCGGGGTTGCGAAGTCCTCCGGCGACGGCGGGCCCGCCGTCGAGGCCGGCATCCGATACCCGTACGATCTCGTCGTCGACTCGGCCAGCGACCTCTACATCCTCGAGAGCGGGCGCGTTCGCAAGGTGGATGGGTCTGGTCGAATCACGACAGTCGTGGGTCCGCCTGCAACCGACGAGCCGAACGCGCTGACGGAAGCCCACCAGCTCCGCCTCGGGAGGAGTGTGAACGCGCTCGCGATCGATGCCGAGGACAACCTGTACGTCGGCGGCGGTGACGGCAAACACTTCATGGTGAACAGGATCAGCTCCTCCGGCGACGTCACGAGGATCGCCGGCACGGGCCGACCAGGCTTCTCCGGTGATGGCGGTCCAGCCACCGACGCCGCGCTCGGCTGGGTCTACGACCTGGCCGTCGATCGAGCGGGCAATGTCTACATCGTCGACCAGGACAACAACCGCATCCGTATGGTCGACACCAACGGGGTCATCACCACGATTGCGGGAACGGGCGAGCCCGGTTGGTCTGGCGATTTCGGACCTGCGACGGACGCGCAGGTCGACCATCCGTGGGGGATCGCGCTGGACGAAGGCGGCAACGTCTACTTCACGCAGCTGCCCTCCGTCGTGCGCCGGATCGACGCAGCTACCCGTGTGATCACGACGATCGCCGGCAGCGGCAGAGCTGGCTACGCCGGAGACGGTGGCTCGGCGACCGAGGCGCGGATGAACTCCCCCGAGCACGTCGCCGTCGACACCGAGGGGAACGTCTACATCGAGGACACAGGGAACCACTGTATCCGGATGGTCGGCCTCGAAGGGATCATCCGTACGATCGCCGGAACCTGCCAGCGCGGGTTCAATGGCGATGGCGGCGCCGCTCGGTCGGCTCGGCTGTCGGAGCCGTCGGGGATGCTGCTCACGGACGACGGCGTCCTCTACATCGCTGACTCGGGCAATAACCGGGTCCGGCGGGTGATCCCTCTAGACCGCTCGAGAACGACCTCACGATCTTGAGTCCTCGGTAAACCTTCTCCACGCGTCACGTCTGTGGACATGAGAAGCGAATAGGAGGGCGGCTAGCGCGCCCGCGAAGAGAGGGGATTGCCATGAGAGCGCTTTCCACGTCCAGAGCCTCGACCGTGGTCGCCGTGGTGTCGGCGACCGTCGCCGTCCTTGCAGTGATGGCGTTTCCCGGCATCAGCATCGGCGTCCCCCCGACCAGCCGGTCGCCCAGCCACGTCATCACGAATACCGAGCCGGAGATCTGTGGTGACGTGGATCGCAACGGCATCGGCACCATGAGCACAGACGTCGTCTTCCGCGAGGCCTCTGACCTATTGGTCTACTTCACGGGGGAGTTCTCGGGGATCGATCCAAATACCGAGCTTCTTCTCGGATTCCGGGTTTGGGACGCGGTGGGGTTACAAGCGTCTACTCCGTTCGAGTGGGGTTTCGTCGGTAACGTGAGGGGGGCCCACTCGACTGCCACCGTGATGTGGTCCTTCGCAGATGTCCCGAGGGATGACTACGACGTTGAACTCAGCGCGCGAGTCGACCCGCTCCCCGGGCCCGGAGCTGGGGACAACGCCGCCGTCCTGGAGAACTGCGCGCTCACGGTGTTCGTGATCCCAGTAGCGTAAGCCGCAGCACTGGAAGGGCACTCGTTTCGGCCAGGGTGCCCTTCCCTGCGTTTCTCCGATGGCCGCGGCCACGCGATATGGAACCGTCGGTGTCGTAGCCCGCCGTCCTGGTATGCACCCACGGTGAGCCGAACACGATCACCTGTCGTCGAGCCCGTCACTCCAACAGCGCCCGAGCCCGTTCGCGTGCCGTGGATGATGCAACGCTGGGGCTCGATCGCGTTCCTGCACTGGCCGGTCGACGTCCAAGCGCTACAAAGACTCGTTCCTGGCGAGCTCACGGTCGATGCGTTCGACGATCAGGCGTGGGTCGGCCTCGTCCCGTTCCACATGACGATCCGCCCGCCGTACCTGCCGCCGATCCGCCCCTGTCGACGTTCCCCGAACAAGGCAGCAATGGCAGGGATATCCTTTCGAGAGCTCCCAGCGAGACAGGGATCGAAGTAGCTCCGCTCGGCCCTCGGCCTCAGGAGCCACGGGCGGTGGTGTTGTCTCTTCGAGCAGGGTCTCAAAGGCGCTCCCGAAAGGCAGCACCCGCAGTTGGTGGCCCGTGGTGGTGGTGTTACTGGCCGCGAGTTCCAGCCACCGGCGCTGGCGTAGGCGTCGACGTACACCACTCCGTTGCCCTCCGATGTCGACCCGGTCTTGCCGACGAAAAAGGGGAATACTCCTCGAGGATGCCGTGCTTCGAAGAACCCCGGCATCCTGTCCGGAGGGTAGATATCGCCGCCTCCGGGTGGCTAGGTCGTCGGCAGGCCAGGCCGCACCGGGGTCCCGTCGGGGTCCCGTCAACGACCGCGAGACGACGAGTGAGCACAGGTGATGACGAGGGAGGAAGACGCAGGTCAACGGCGCTCCAGTATCATCGGCGCTGGCAGCGGATGTGCGCCGCACCACCTTGCCAAGGTGGGGGTCGCGGGTTCGAATCCCGTCGTCCGCTCCAGAGAAACCGCAGGTCAGGGCCGGTGCGAGCCGGCCCTTCGTCATGGGCGGGGTCCTCCAGCGAGCGATGGGTCCCGTCTGGGTCCCGTCTCGTACACGGCTTCGGGGACGAGGCCAGGAGCACGCACGGGCGGGCGCGGTTGGTGTGGTCATCGTCCTCGGGCACGTGGTGCTGGAGCGGCCTGGGCCTATCGAGTACAGGAGATTGCGCGGGCCAGGCTGGGATGCCGATCGCATAGATGCTGTCAACTTTTTCGCGAGGACGTTCCCTACCCACTTTTCGAGAATCCGGCCGCAACTCTGATCCGCTTGTCCTCGGTGGGATGTTTCAGATCCGTACGACCGTGGAAGAGGTTGCATCGAATCTGATCGACCAGATGGCCGAGCGCAATACGCCAGTCGACCTGTCCCCAGAGAGACATGAAGTGGGGGAATACCTCCGCCAGCGCCTCCGGATGCAAGCTGGAGAGCCGATGGAAGCGTCCTTGCCAAGGACGAGAGACGGGGTGGCCCCACCGTGCCCACACGCGGTCGCCCGCAGCCCGGCATATCTGTGAGGTGGGCCGCTGGCGAGTGTTGCCAGAACTCGGTGACAGGACATCCTGGGCGGCGACGGTGGACAGCTCATTCGGGGTCGTCCCCGGCGGAAGGTGGCCCTGGGGAAAAGCGCCGGCAATCCGTCGGGGTGGTCGGACGGTATTACTTGGGTGCGCATCCACTCCCGGCCCGAGCGACGGAGGACGAGGGTCGAATGGATGATGGAAGCAGTCCGGTGCATGGAGGTGGTCGCCATGGGAAGCAGCGCCCTAGCACGTCGGCTTGTCATCACCGGTGTGGTCGGTCTCCTGGTGGCGGGTGGGGCCCAGGTGGCCTCCGCGCACCGGACCCCGCTCTCGGTGGAGATCGTCTCCGAGCAGGCCTCGCTGGCTCCCGACGGCGGGTCGATGACGTTCTACCTCTCCACCGTGTGCGACCGGGGGTGGACCATCGTTGACGCCAGCGTCACCGTGACCCAACCGCAGGCCTCTGGGACGGGCTCCTTCACCCCCAACTGCGGCCGGATCCCCTACAACGTCCTCGCGACGGTGCCGGCCACGAGCGGCACGTTCCAGACCGGGCCGGCCGAGGCCACCGCGGTCCTGGTGGTCCAGCAGGGCCCGACGAAGCGGGCTCAGGACTCGGCTACCCTTCGGGTCCGGCCCGACGTGTCCGTGGTCCTCGCCGACCAGGCCGTCCTCGAGGGCGACGGGGCCGTGCGGATCGACGTCACGGTGACCTGCCCGATGACCGCCGTGGGAAAGGGCGGGTACGTCAGGATCTACGACGGCGTGGTGGCGGGCACGGGAACCTTCGGGCCGACGCCCTGCGACGCGCTCCCTCACACCCTCTCGGTCCGGGTGGCGTCGTCCGAGGGCCCATTCCGGGTCGGGACAGCCGAGGCTTTGGGCTCCGCCTCGATCACGGAGGGAGGCGACTGGTTCACCGGTTCCGACCTCAGGACGATCCAGATCGTCAAGGCCTGATCGGGTAGGGCCCCGGATCGTGAGGTCATCCGGGAGGCGTGCGACAGGCTGATCCCGATGCCGGCCAGGACTCTTCCTGGCACCTCGGGCGCGAACGAAAGCGCCCAGGTCACGGGTTGGGTAGAGCGTCGCCGCAGGTCGGAGTGCCGGCCTCTGCCACCTTGCCAAGGTGGGAGGTCGCGGGTTCGAGTCCCGTCGACCGCTCCAGGAAATGCCCGCTCACCGGTTTCGGAAGGCACGATCCACACGACTCGTCCCGTTCCGCGCCTCGCCGCTCAGCGGATATCGGGCTTCCTAGTGAGGTCCACCCGGCATCAGGCTGTCATGCGCGCGGTGGATGGGCGGCCGAGTTGACAATCGGAAGGCGAATGGGATATAGGGCTTCACGAATGGGTGCGAGGCGGCCCCGTGCGCCGCGCGGACCGCGCTGACCGGGAGGAGCAACGGGGAGGCGGAAGGAGGTCGACGTGCCGATCGAGCTCGACGACATCAGCGTTGGGAAGGTCGACTTCATCGAGAAGCACGACCTGTGGACGGAGGAGCAGAAGAAGGCGGCTCACAAGGTCATCGGGCTGGTCAAGGAGGGGAATTTCCGCACGGTCCGCGTCTCCTGGCCGGACCAGCACGGCATCCTGCGCGGCAAGACCCTAACGGCCAACACCTTCCTCCACGCCCTGAGGAACGGCCAGGACATGCAAAGCGCCGTGCTGATCATGGACACCACGAACAGGATCATCTTCCCGCTGTTCCGTGCGGGCGGAGGCTTCGGCATCCCCGAGATGACCGGGTACCCGGACATGATCCTCGTTCCCGATCCGCTGTCCTTCCGCGAGCTGCCCTGGGCGCCCGGCACCGGGTGGTGCCTGTCGGACGCGTACTTCCAGAACGGCAAGCCGGTCCCGTTCTCCAGCCGCTACGTCCTGCGCCAGTGGCTCGAGAAGCTCGCCGAGGAAGGGTATGAGTACGTCTCGGGGCTGGAGGTCGAGTGGTACATCACCAAGCTCGAGGACCCCATGCTGCTGCCGGAGCAGTCCGGGTGGCCGCCCGAGGCGCCGAAGGTGCGCGCGATCGCCCACGGCTTCCAGTACCTGACCGAGACGCGCCAGGACGAGATCGACGACATCCTCTCGATCCTCGAGCGGCACCTGCAGGAGGTCGGGCTGCCGCTGCGGACCATGGAGGACGAGTGGGGCCCCGGGCAGTGCGAGTTCACATTCGACCCCCGCAAGGGCATGGAGTCGGCGGACAACATGGTCCTGTTCCGCACGGCCGCGAAGCAGATCTGCCGGCGCAACGGCTACCACGCCACGTTCATGTGTCGTCCGATGCTCGAGAACTTCTTCTCGAGCGGCTGGCACCTGCACGAGTCCCTCCGCGACATCGCGACCCAGCAGAACGCCTTCACCGAACGCGGTGGAGGCGAGTGGGGGACCGGGGAGTGGCTGGCCGACGTCGGAAAGTACTTCGTGGGGGGTCTGCTCGAGCACGCCGCCGCGCAGTGCGTGTTCTCCACGCCGACTATCAACGGATACAAGCGGTTCCGGCCGGAGTCCTTCGCCCCGGACAAGATCACGTGGGCGCTGGAGAACCGGGCCGCGTACATCCGGGTGGTCAGCGCGGGGCCGGGGGACGAGGCGGCACACATCGAGAACCGAGCCGGCGAGCCATCGGCGAACCCGTACTTCTACATGGCATCGCAGATCATCGCCGGGCTGGACGGCATCCAGAACAAGATCGACCCCGGACCGATGGACGAGGAGCCCTACATCGTGGACAAGCCGCTCCTGCCTCGGAGCCTCATGGAGGCGATGGAGGCCCTGAAGGCGGACGCCGTATTCAACGAGGCCCTGGGGAAGCCCTTCATGGAGTTCATCACCGCGGTCAAGCAGAAGGAGATCGAGGCCTATCTGGCTTCCGTGACCGGGGAGGATGGGGTCGTCCAGGAAGACCATCTCACCACGGTGACCCCCTGGGAGCACCAGGAGTACTTCGAGGTCTACTGATCCACGGAGCCGAACCAACGCCTGACGTGAGCGATGACGCGAGACCGCTCCGAACCCCCCGAGGGGTGCGGCGCCGTCGTGCGCGCGAGCCCAACGGCGGCGGCGCCCGGCACGGACACGGAGGTGCGACGTGAGCGAGAAGGCCGATGGCCAAAAGACCGATTTCATGGGTCCGAAGCCAAGGCCCATGTCGGTGGGCGAGATGAACGAGTTCCTCCAGAAGCCGTGGATCGCCAAGATCGCCTGCCTGACCCCGGACGGCTCCCCGTACATCGCGGCCAGCTGGTATCACTGGGACGGCGTGGCGTTCTGGGTGGTGCCCCGGGCACGGTCCGAGTGGGCCCACTACCTGGCTCGCGATCCGCGAGTGCACCTCCTGATCGACGACCCCAACCCGCCGCTCTCCAAGGTCACCTGCGAGGGCACTGCGGTGATCGTCGAGGCGGTGGTCGGGCCCACCCTCGACAACGGGGAGATGTCGATCTGGAACAAGATCGGCACGTACCACACGGGGCCCCGCTACCTGGGAGAACGCGCGAACGAGTATCGCGGTCCCAAGAACGTGGAGCCGTGCTGGACCATCAAGATCGTCCCGAGGAAGATCAGAACGGTCAGGTACGGCTTCCAGTGGGCATCCCGATACAAGCATCCCGAGCTGATCCCGGACGACGAGGGTCGGGCGGAGGTTACGCCCGTCTACTACGGATAGGGGCCCACGATCCGTTCTGGGGACCTGGAACATGAGTGAGCCGACAGCTAGCCGGTCAAGGCCGGAGGCACGAGGCCGCCGCGCGTCGCTCGACGCCATCGACCTCGGCGTCCTCAGGCTCCTGGCGATGGACGCGCGGATGTCGCTGCGCCGCATCGCCCGTGAGCTTGGGATGTCGCCGCCCGCCATCACCGATCGCGTGGCACGGCTGGAGCAGCTGGGGGTGATCCGCGGCTATCGGGCCGAGATCGACCGGTCGATGCTGGGCTTCCCTCTCGTGGTCTACGTCGGCATCGTCTCGGTCCAGGGAAGCGACCAGTTCCAGGTCGTGGAGCGCCTCCGGGAGACGCCGGAGGTCGAGGATGTCCACGTCGTGACCGGGCCGAAGGATGTGCTGGTCCGGCTCCGCCTGCGAGACACCGCTCACCTCCGAGACGTGCTGTTCGAACGGATCTGGACCGTGCCCGGCGTCGATCGGACCGAGACCTTCGTCAGCCTGGGGGAGATGGCGCCAAAGGCCATCGACGTCCTGCTCATCGATGGTCTCCTCGCCGAGGGACCAGCGGAGCTATGAGGGAGGGAGGAAGGGTGGGGATCACGCAGCGTACGGGGAGATGGGAGGACCTCTTCGCCGCCCGGACCAGAGGAGACGTCGGCGGGGGGCTCGGATCGATCCTGGCGCTCTCCACCGCCACGGACCTCATCTCGTTCTCCGGGGGCTTCCCGGACCCCGCCACGTTCCCCGGCCCCGTCCTGGCCGAGATCCTCGGGAAGTTGATCGCGCAAGGGGACGCGTCCGCCATGCAGTACGCCCCCACTCCCGGGCTCCCCGGTCCTCGCGCCTTCATCGCCGAGCGCCTGGACCGGCTGGAGGGACGATGTCCGGGGGAGGCGGAGTTCCTCATCACCAGCGGGGCCATCGAGGCCCTGGAGCTCGTGTCGAAGACCTTCCTCGACCCGGGCGACCCGGTCCTGGTGGAGAGCCCCACGTATCTGGGGGCGATCATGGCCTTCCGGAGCTTCCAGGCCAACGTCGAGGGCGTGCCCATCGATGACAAGGGACTCGACGTCGAGGCCCTGGAACGCCGACTGGCCGGAGGGGCGGTCCCCAAGATCCTCTACACCATCCCCGAGCATCAGAACCCTGCCGGGGTGAGCCTCTCCGAGGAGCGGCGTCGGGCCCTCGTGGAGCTGGCCCGTCGGTACGGGTTCCTCGTGGTGGAGGACGTGGCCTACCGCGAGCTCGGGTTCGCCGGGGACCGCCCGACCTCGCTCTGGTCCCTCGCGCCCGACGTCGTCGTCCAGGTCGGGACCTTCTCCAAGACGTTCTTCCCCGGGGTGAGGTTGGGGTGGGCCGTCGGGCCGAGAGAGGTCGTGGCCAACCTGGTCCTGGCCAAGCAGAACACCGATCAGTGCGCCGGAGCGCTCGGTCAGCGCCTGCTCGAGGAGTACGGTCGGCGGGGGCTCCTCGAGGAGCAGAACCTCCGGTCCCGGGCTCTGTACGGCCGGCGGTGCTCGGTCCTCCTCGACGCTCTCGAGACGCACATGCCTGAGGGAGTGGCCTGGACCCGGCCCCGGGGAGGGTTCTTCTGTTGGGTGACCCTGCCCCAGGGCATCGACGCCGTGGAGCTGTCCGAACAAGCGATGGCCGAGCGGGTCGCGTTCGTCCCCGGGGTACCGTTCTTCCCGAACGGCAGGGGGCGGAACAATCTCCGGCTGGCCTTCAGCCGGATCGACGACGAGGTGATCCCCGAGGGGGTGCGCCGGCTGGCGGCCCTCATCCGACGAGCCGTGAAGGAGCCGAGCCGATGAGCGACGCCGACCGTTACTTCGCGATGGATCCTCAGGTGGGAGAGGGCGTCACCGGAGGCGCCTACGTCGAGGTCGACAGGGACGTACCGGCGGTGGAGTTCGTCCCCGGCCTGCTGTTCCGCCCGGTGGTGGGGAACAAGCTCATGGCCAACTTCGTCCGGTTCAGCCCGAGCACCGAGGCTCCGGTCCATACCCACGACGAGGAGCAGATCACCATCGTGATCGAGGGGGAATTCGAGTTCGAGCTGGCCGGAGACGTCCGGATCATGCGCCCGGGCATGACCGCGGTGGTCCCACCCGGCGTCCCCCACGGGGCCCGAACCCACGACACCTCCTGCTTCGAGATCGACGTCTTCCACCCGCCCCGGCAGGCCCTCCTCGAGCTGATGCGGAAGTCCGGGGAGGGGGACGCGGGAAGCACCGATCTACCCACGGCTCCTCCCGACTGACGTCACCCAGGCCGATGGAGCTCGGGCTTCGAGACAAGAAGGCCATCGTCACCGGTGGCTCGAAGGGCCTTGGTCGGGCCATCGCGGAGGAGCTCGTCCGGGAGGGCGCGGACGTGGCCATCTGCGCCCGCGGGGAGGAAGACCTCACGGCCGCGGCCGAGGAGCTTGGCTCGGGTGGGCGTACCGTCTACAGCCAGGCGTGCGACGTCACCGACCCCGAGCAGGTGACGGACTTCGTCGCCCGGTCGACGGAGGCGTTGGGTGGCATCGACATCCTGGTGAACAACGCCGGGCGAGCCCATCCGGGCGACTTCGAGACCCTCGACGACGGTGACTGGCAGGCCGACCTCGACGTGAAGCTGTTCTCGATGATCCGGTGTTCGCGGGCGGTCGTGCCCTACATGCGGGCTCGGGGTGGTGGGCGGATCATCAACATCAACGCCGTCTACGGCAGGTACCCCGACCCGACGTTCTTCGCGACGAGCGTGAACCGAGCGGCCTGCCTCTCGTTCACCAAGACCCTGGCGATGCAGCTTGCTCCCGAGAACATCCTGGTGAACAGCGTGAATCCCGGCTTCGTGGTCACTCCGCAGTGGAAGAACATCCATCGGCGGCGAGCACCCGAGATCTCCGAGGAGGAGTTCTTCGGCCGGATGGCCGGCACGGAGGTCCCCCTCGGCCGGTTCGGCCGCCCCGACGAGGTTGCCGGCGTGGTGGTGTTCCTGGCGAGCGACCGGGCGACCTACATCACCGGGGCGTCGGTAGACGTCGCCGGAGGCATGGGGAAGTACGTGTAGGGCTCCCGTCTCCAGCCACCCTCCGGTTCCGATCAGAGCCCATACAGTGTCCGAGCGTTGCCCTCGAAGATCGCAACCTCGACCTCGTCGAGCCAGCTCGCCCGGGCTCCCGCCGCGGCCAGGGTCGACCGCACCTGCTCCCATGACTCCCGCAGCACCACGGCGGGGAACCAGAACAGCTCGGGTTCCTGAAAGCCGTCGGTGGCGAGAAGGATCCGGTTGGTGGGGG
>Ga0214472_10005617_pt1 | contig 13188 bp, 11 predicted proteins | sample RVTome_6_FD_207662 | JGI IMG/M metagenome (GOLD analysis project Ga0214472, IMG submission 207662) | Soil microbial communities from uranium-contaminated site in the Upper Colorado River Basin, Wyoming, United States - RVT140D175 | ecosystem: Environmental > Terrestrial > Soil > Contaminated >... | reverse complement strand
CGGGCGGCCGTTCCACGTGCTGCGAACCGTTACCTTCCCCCTGGTGACTCCAGCCATCCTCACCGCGGCCCTGCTTACCTTCATTTCGTCGATCGCCGATTTTGGGAATCCGATGCTGATCGGGGGCGGGTATCAGGTCCTTGCCACGCAGGCCTACATCCAGCTGATTGAGCTGTTTGACCTGCAGTTGGGAGCCGCCCTGGCCATGCTTCTGGTCATCCCGGCGCTGATCGCTTTTGCCTTGCAGCACTGGATCACCAGCCGCCGTTCGTATGTCACCGTGACCGGCGGGGCCCGAACCGGCGGCATCCGCAAGCTGCCGGCGCTGATCAAGCTCCCGCTCTTCGGTCTGACCTTGCTCCTGGCTGGGTTCACCGTCTTGGTATATGGGTCGATCTTCGTGGGGGCCCTGGTGGAAACCTGGGGCTTCGACTTCACCCCGAGCACCCGCCACCTCGCCGGGCTCGTGACCGCCGTTCCCCAGCTGCGCAACTCGCTGATCGTCTCCATCGGATCGGGCGTGGTGGGGGGAGTGATCGGCATCATCATCGCCTGGCTGGTGGCCCGCCAGCGTTTCCCGGGCCGCGGGACTCTCGATTTCGCCGCTACGTTGATGTACGCCATTCCCGGCACAGTTATCGGCATCGGGTACATCATCGCCTTCAACGCCTCGCCCTACTTCTGGACCGGCACCTTCTTCATCATCATCGTCGCCTACGCCTACCGGCGGCTGCCGGTTGGCCTGCGCACCGGCGTCGCGGCGCAGAAACAAATCGATCCCGCCCTCGAGGAGGCATCGCTCGACCTGGGCGCCTCCCGCATCCGCACCTTTTCCCGAATTACCTTCCCGTTGCTCAGCCGGGCCTTCTTCGCCGGAGTCATCTACATCTTCATCCGGGGCATGACCGATCTGAGCACGGCAGTCTTCCTCAACGCTGGGAGGACCCAGCTCTACACCGTCCGCATGTTCCGGGTGATCGTCACCGGGTCGCCCAGCGAAGCCGCTGCCTTTGCCGGTTTGTTGATCGTGATCATCTTGATCGCGCTCGGGGTGCTGAGCAAGATCACCGGCAAGAGTTTTGTGGACCTCTTCCGGATCTAACCGTGAACACCGATCAACCCTTCGCAACGGCCGGCATCACCCTCAAGGATCTCAGCAAGCGCTTCGGCGACGTGCCGGCGGTGGAGAACGTCAACTTGAATGTGGAGGCCGGCACGTTGGTGTGCTTGCTGGGACCCAGCGGGTGTGGCAAGACCACCACCTTGCGGATGATCGCTGGTTTCGAGGAACCCACTCAGGGGCAGGTTCTCATTGGCGAGGACGACATCACGAGGATGCCTCCGCATACTCGCCCCACCGCCATGGTTTTTCAGAGCTACGCGTTATTTCCCCACATGAGCGTATTCGAAAACGTGGCCTATGGACTGAAGGCACGCCGGCGGCCGAAGGCGGAGGTCGAGCAGCGGGCAAATGAAGCCATCCAACTCATGGAGCTGGAGGGCAGCGAACGCAAGTCACCGCCCCAGCTCTCCGGTGGGCAGCAGCAGCGGGTGGCGCTGGCCCGGGCGTTGGTGATCCGGCCCAAGGTGCTGCTCTTCGACGAACCGCTCTCCAATCTGGATGCCCAGCTGCGGGTGCGTATGCGGGGCGAGATTCGCGGCCTGCAGCGCCGGCTGGGGATCACCAGTGTGTACGTCACCCACGATCAGGAGGAGGCCTTCAGCATCGCCGACGTCGTGGCGCTGATGAACAAGGGCAAGCTCATCCAACTGGGCACACCCCGCGAGCTGTACCGCCAGCCGGCGGATCGGTTTGTGGCGGAGTTCGTCGGGCTCTCGAATGTCGTGCCGGCCGAGCTGGTTGAGTCCCGCCAGGATGGAGCGGTCGTCCGGGTCCTTGGGCAGACCATTCGCAGTCGCCGGCCGCCCAAGAACTCACAGGGGCCGGTGTCGGTCGTGCTTCGGCCGGAGGCCATGTCGATTGCCGCTAGTGGCGATCAGGGCGTTCCGGCCCGGGTGCTTAACCTGGCCTACGTTGGTCCGATCGCCCGCTATCGGGTTCAGGTTGAACGCTACGACACCGCGCTCACGGTGGACCTGTCTAACCCTGGACCCGATCAATTCTTTGAAGAGGGCTCGGAGGTGAGAATCCAGCTGCCTACGGAAGTCCCCTCCCTGCTCACCTGAGCCGGACGACTGGCTGAGGCGGGTTCGCTAGGAAGTTGATCGGCGCGGTCTGGCCGCGCCGGATTGTTTATGGCCGATCGGCAAATCCTTGCTGTGTGCTTTGACTTTGGCGATACGCTTGTCGATGAGGCCAGCGAGGTCAAGGACGACACGCTGACGACTCTGCGGGCGGAGCTCATCCCTGGAGCGGGGGAATTGTTGCACGAGTTGAAGCGGCGGGGGTATCGGCTGGCGCTGGTGGCGGATGGCCGGCCAGGAACCTATTTCAATGTCCTCGGGCATTACAAGCTGGACAAGCTCTTCGACGCCTGGTCGATCTCTGAAGAGGTGGGGGTGTTGAAGCCCGACCGGCGAATGTTCGTGCACGCCCTGGATCGGCTTGGGATCGCTCCCGAGCAGTATGGTCGGACCCTGATGGTCGGGAATCGACTGGAGCGGGACGTCCGCGGTGCAAACGCGCTGGGAATGATCAGCGTGTGGATCGACTGGTCGCCGCGCTATGCCAAACTGGCTGCCGATCCGAGCGAGCAGCCTCGCTACCGAGTGCGCGAACCGCTCGAGGTCCTGGCGGTGATCGACGGTCTGGAACGCCAGGCGCCGTCCGGCGAGGGTTCCCCTAACTCCCCCCCAGCACCGCTCTGATCGCGCTAGGGATTTCTGCGAAAAAGGCGCTCGCCTGAGCCTGATTCTGGCCGGGCTCTCCGCACTCGAAGGCCAGCCAACCGTCGTATCCAACCTCGCGCAGCGCTGCTAAGGCAGCGGGAAAGTCGGTCGACCCCTGCCCGGGCAGCCGGCGATTGCTGTCCGCTAAGTGAACATGTCCAAGGTACCGCCCGTTCTGAATGATGGCTTCGGGAATGTCCTCTTCTTCGAGCGCCATGTGAAAGAGGTCGGCAACGATTCCCAACCGCGCCGATTTCAGCGGCGCGACGATCGAGGCCGCATCCGCCAATCGCCGCAGCAGGTGGGTCTCATAACGGTTGACTGGCTCGACCCAGAGGCGGATGCCAGCCCGGTCGGCCGCTTCTGCCAGGCCGGGCAGCTGGGCGCTGAGCAGCGATAGTTCCAATTGGAGTGGGGTCATGTAGGGCGACAGGTCGGGAAGCAGCGGCCCGAAGAAGTGAGGCACGAAGACCACGCCGGAGGCGCCGATCTGGCCGGCCAGCCGAATCGCCTGAGTCAGCTCGGCCAGCGCCCGCGATCTTTCGCCTGGATCGGGATCCAGGAAGCGCGAGCGGCGGCCGTTGTTGATCGAGGCGGCCACGACGCCGCCTCTGCCGTTCAGCCGCTCGATCTCAGGGGCTTGCTCGGGGAGCGTGGTGCTCCAGAACTCGATTCCGCTCAGTCCAAGCTCGGCCGCCTGGGCAAATCGGTCTTCGAGGGTCGGCCCGGGCAGCATGTCCTCTTGGATCGCAAGTTTCCAGTCGGCGGTCATCACAGTAGTCCGAAATGCTGAAGTATGTCCCGCACCCCATCTCCGTTGGGTTCGGCCGAGACGTAATCTACCGCTCCACGGACGGCGGGGTTTGCATTAGCCGGAGCCGCACGGAGGCCTACTCGAGCCAGGAATGGCAGGTCCACATCGGAATCTCCGACGCCGAGCATGGCTTCCAGCGGCAGCCCGATCGACTCGGCGAGAAAGGCGACCCCCTTGCCCTTGTCGATGCCCCGCGGCAGGACGTTGAGGCAGGATGTCGAGTACACCAGATCCACCGACTCGCTGACCGGGCCGATTGCCGCGGCCGCAAGCTCGCGCAGCTGGGCAGTCGCCACCGGAGATCGGGCGAACAGGCTGAAGCTATGCATCTTGCCTGGCTGGAAATAGGCCTTGCCGCTAGCGACGAGCCCATCCTGCAACCGTTGCTGAACCTCCTGAAGGAGATCCCCGATGAACCGGGTGTCCGGGTGAGGCGTAAACTGATAGCCGACCGGATTGTATAGACCGGCCCCGTTTTCATAGATTGCCGGCAAATTTCCGTCAATCGCTTGGAGCAGCCCTTCGACATAGGGAGCCGGCCGGCCGCTGCATAATGTGACGGCCGGCTGTTCGGAGTGATCGCGAGCGAGCCGATTCATGCCTGCCAGCAGTCCAAGCAGGGCCAGGTCCAGCGGCTGGGCCTCGCCCTCGGTGACTACCCCGTCGATGTCGAGGACGATCAGCCGGATCGGAGGATGGTCTGCCAGGACGGGTCCGTTCATCATTGGGATTGTAGCCAGCGCCCGCTCGCCTGACAATCGTAGAAGGGATCCAACTTGACAACATAGAACATTTGTGCTAGGCTCTTGTCACACCCATTCACCCACAGGAGGAGACGATGGCGAAACATCCCGTTGTGCATTTGGAGCTCCCGGCGAAGGATCCCAAGGCGGCCGGAGATTTCTATAAGAAGCTGTTCGACTGGAAGATCGAGGTGGATGAAAACCTTAACTACGTCCAGTTCCAAACTGAAGAGGGCGGGATTGGGGGTGGGTTCCCCACGGTGGACGACAACAACCCCGCGGGCGTTGTAGTGGCGTATGTCGGAACAGATGACATTGCGGCTTCACTCAAGAAGGCCGAGTCGCTCGGAGGCAAATCCGTCATGCCGAAGACCGAGATTCCCGGTTTCGGCTGGTTCGGGATGTTTATGGATCCCACCGGCAACCGGGTCGGGCTGTACACCAGCATGAACCCGCAGTAGCGCGGTTCCCCATTTGAATCAAGCGGGCGACCCAAGGCGGGTCGCCCGCAGTATCCTCGAATAGGCCCCCCTCGCTCCCCGGGGCAAGTTCCACGCCCGGGCCACGCTAGGCAGTGTCCGACGCCGACACGTCGCAGCCGTTATCGAAATGGACGGTGACTGTGAAGGTGTTCCCGCCGACCGAGTTGCTGAATACAAATCTCAGCTCCTTTGAGTCGCTCGGGTTGAACAGCCGGCTGACCCCCGTCCAGCCCGAGGTGATATTCGCCGGACTGACGGGATCGCCTGTGTTCCAGACTTCTGAACTGTCCAACTTGACCTTGTCCAATGATCCCGACAAGGTCCACTCCAGGTCAATCCCGATGATCGTGACCGCGGTCGGGCCGCCGTTGGTCAGGATCCACCAGGCGTCATTTGACGAACCATTGAACCCGCTTAATGAATAACCGGCACAGGTGGCGGTTGGGGTCGCTGAGGGCGTTACGGTCGGCGAGGCGGTCGGAGTAGCGGTGGGGACCGGGTCAATGAAGAAGTTGACCGTGACCCATTCGCTGGCGACGCCTTCGTCATCCCGCACCACTCGAGCCTTCATCCTATGCAGTCCGGTATTGATCGGCGTCGTATCCGGCCACTGTCCGCTGCTCAGATCGTGCAACTCGCAGATCGGCGTCCCGGTGAAGGCGCAGTAAGCGGGAGTGTTCTGGGGCTGGTAGTGAACGGTTACCCAGCTCGCCCCGTTCCAGCGTTCGACGTAAAACTCAACGGCGGGAGTCGGAGTGGCGGTGACTGGAATCCCCTGTCCGTCGAATCCTGCGGGAATCGTGGAGCAGGTCAACGGGTTGGCATTGTCCGGATCGAACGCGAATGCCTCGCCCGGTAGTTCCTGGGCCAAAGTGAAACTTTGGCCTTCACTTGGTGACAATATTTCGATATAGGGCGGGACCTTGCACGGGGTGGGGGTGGTGCTCGGCGTGGGGGTCTTGGTCGCCGTAGAGGATGGCCCTGGAGTTGGAGTCTTACTCGGGGTCGGGCTGGGCCCCGCAGTCGCCAAATCGGTCGGGGTCGGGCTCGGCGTCCGGGTCGGCGTTCGGGTTGGGCTAGGAGTTGGCGTCGGAGTCGATGTGCTTCTCAGGGTCGCGGTCGGCGCGGCTGTGTCGGCCGCAGTTGGAGTGTAGGTTGGATTGCCCGGCTTGGGAGTGACGGTCGGCACCGGGCTCTTTAGACTCTCCACAACCTCCGTCGCCCGAGCGCCCGCGTCGTCGGTCTCCGGTTCCCGGTCCTGGATGGCGAACTCAATGATCCGAATGCTGAGGCTCTGTAGCCGGCCGCCGATCGGATCTTGAGCGTAATTCGCCAATGCGGCGGAATGGAGTGGGGCGGCGATGAAGGACTCGGCCTCGCCTAGGGTCACGTTTGCGAACAGCGAAACCGCACAAATCGAGACCCCGATCAGTCCCAGAGCCATCAGGAGCAAAGCCGGCCGTCGGCTCCTGCCCATATCGCGCTCGGGGTCGGTCATCCGAGGGGAACCGTTCGGCGCAGCATGGTTAGATGGATGGCCGGCGTGCGCATCGCGACCCGGCCGTCCGGACCCTCATTCCGGATCATGCGGACAAATTCGTCCACGACGTTCGGGTCAAAGTGGACGCTCTTATTGGATTCCAAGTGGTCCAGCACCCGTTCTTCGGGCCATGCCACTCGGTACGGTCGATCCGATCGCAGCGCGTCGAATACGTCCACTACCGCGAAGATTCGAGCCGGCAGCGGGATGTCCTCTTCCTTCCAGCCCATCGGATACCCGCTGCCATCCCAGCGCTCGTGGTGGCAGCAGGGGATCGCCAGAGCCGGACGCAGATAGCCGATCGGCGAGAGCATCTGGTAGGCGTAGATCGGGTGCTTTCGCATGACTTCCCATTCGGGTTCCGAGAGCGGCCCAGGCTTGTTGAGGATTCCATCGGGGATCCCCATTTTGCCAATGTCGTGGAGTAATGCCCCCCGCTTGATTTGAACCAGGTCATCGTCACTGATTCCCATTCGGCGGGCCAGCCGTACGGTCAGATCGGTCACCCGCTGGGTGTGGCCTTCGGTCTCTTCATCTCGCAGCTCCAGCGCCTTCGACCAACCCTCCAGCGTGGTGTTGTAGGCCTCAAGCAGCTCGCGGTTGGAGCGTTCCAGCGATATGACCATGTCATTGAAGGCTCGGGCCAGAGTGGCCAGCTCGTCGTTGCCACGGGCGTCGAGCTTCACAGTCAGGTTCCCGCTGGCCACTGCCTCAGAGGCCTGCACCACATCTAGCAACGGCCGGGTGATCCGGTTGGCCACCAATACCCCGGCCGCGATCACAAAGAGGAATCCAAGGGTGGCCAGGCCGAAGATCTGCACCCGAGTGACCTGGCTTGGATGGACGAGGAAGGTCTGCGGCAGGGAGGTTCCCACTAGAGCCACGTCTACTCCGCCTCGGGAGTCCAGAGTGCCGATGATTTCGCTGTAGTCGATATTGGCAACGGTCAAATTGCGGAGAAAACTTTCTTCGGCCTGGCGGTTCAACACGCCCGCTACGAGCTCAGAACCCAGCGGCCCAACCTCTTCCAAGAAGGTGGTCGCCTGAGGCGAACCGCTGAAGTCGTAAATCGTGGCCTGGGCGAAGGTGGCCTCCCGGATTTCACGACTCAGCGAGCCGAGCGACCTGCCGACGAGCACAACGCCTTCGAGCTGATTGGTTTCACTCAAAATCGGGCCCGACACATAAAAGATGTCGCCCCAGGGGGTGGAAACTACTCCGGAATACTTGTCCCCCAGAGTGTCCACCTCGGTGTTTAGGACCTGCTGGACGAACTCCCACTCCTGAAACAGGCTTTCGCCCCGCGAGGCGTAGTAGTCTTCAAACTGGTCCTCCTGCTGCTGGCGCAAGGAGAGCAGGCTGACCCCGTTTGCGTCCAGAATCTCCAGTGCCTCCAACTGGCCATTCACCGCGATGGGCAACACGATCTCGCGCAGAACTTCGGCGTCGTCGGCCTGCACGGCTTCCGGAACCCCTTCGGTGTGCGCGACCAGCCGCAGGGATTCGAGCAACCGATCTTCCTCTTTCACCATCCACTCGGCCGACAGCCGCCCGCTCTCGATGAGTTGATTGGTAAAGCGTTCCTCGACGGTGTCGAGCACCACATTGGTGACCACAATCGCAGCTGCCATTGCCAGGGCAAGCGCCAGGGCGATATATGGGAAGGTGATCTTGTAACGGATCGGGAAGCGGATCTTTCCGCGCACCGGCTCGGCATCGATTTGGCCTTCGGCGGCGCTGTTCCCATTGCTGGAGGAGAGGAGGGCTTTTTCGATCTTCGAGTCCGAGAACGGTGGGCGAATGACGCCCCACTGCTTGAATTCCTTGCTTTGGCGCCGGAGTGGGCTGCGGTTTCCGTTGCTGGTCAACAAGATGCGCGAATTGGGTGCCCCGCGCTGCATTTGCGGGATGGCCCGGGCCCAGTTCTCTCCGAGCATCTGCACGTCGAGCAGAATGAGGTCCGGCTTGTAGCGCCGCACGATGTTACCGGTCTCCTTGAGGGAGGAGGCCTCCAGGACCACGTCTCCGCGGTCCTCAAACACACGCGACAAAGCTAACAGGTGCTTGCGTTCAAGTTGGACGACAAGGACTCGTTCGGCCATAACCTACTCTGTTAACAGGAACAGCTAAAGAGATCCTGAAGCGGAATCTCTAGTTGAGACTGTACAGGAGAAGCCCGGGGTCCTTTCCTTACAGATCTGTAAGGCTAGGTGGGTACTTTGGGGGGAAACCGGAGCGGAGCCGGCCGCACGGAGCAGGTGCGCCGTACAGGACTCGAACCTGTAACCTTGGGCTTAAAAGGCCCCTGCTCTGCCAGTTGAGCTAACGGCGCGCAGTTGGGATTCTAACCCGGAGTGGGCGGGCTACGGTTTCGCCCGCTGAAGCTCAGCCAGGATCTCCTGGCTGTGGCCCTCGGGGACAACCCCCTCGTAAACCCGCATGATCTTCCCCTGCTCGTCGATCAAGAAGGTAGTGCGGCCCACGCCCTTGTAGGTGATGCCGAACAGCTGCTTGCCTTCCCACACCCCGTAGGCCTCCGCCACCCGGTGATCGGCATCCGCCAGCAGAGGGTATGGGAAGGAGTACCGCTCCCGGAACCGCCGTTGGGCGCGGACGGTGTCAGGGCTGATGCCAAGCACCACCACGTCCTGACCTTGAAAAGCGAGGTAGTCGTCGCGAAAACCGCAGGCCTCCTTGATGCATCCAGGGGTGTCTGCTCGAGGGTAAAAGAACAGGACTACCCGCCGGCCCAGGAAGTCAGCCAGGCGGACGGTTGTCCCCTCATCGGTTTGGAGTTCGAATTCTGGAGCCGGTTCCCCGGCTTGTGGCCGCATCGAGCAGGGACCTCTTCGCTTCGGGTTCGAATACCAATATTACCCTCGAAGCCGGTCGGCTGGACATGACCTGCGTGATATGCTATGATCGCCGCCTCGAATGGGCTGAGAGGCTGCTCTCAGTTCATTTTGTCATAATGGCCCGACGCGCAGAAATCGGAGTATGGCGGTCGTGGCCGGCAGGTGGGGAAGATGTCGAGTCAAGCTGTTTATCTCACAAAGAAGGGCCGCAAGAAGCTCGAGGATGAGCTTCAGCATTTGCGGCAGGTCAAGCGCCAGGAAGTCGCTCACCGGCTGCATGAAGCCATGGAGGACGGTGAGCTTATCGAGAATGCCGAGTACGAGGCCGCCAAGAACGAGCAGGCGTTTGTCGAAGGACGGATTCTCGAGATCGAACATATCCTGGCCACGGCCCTCGAGATCAAGCGGGCCCGATCGAAGGACTCGGTGAAGATCGGAAGTACGGTCGTCGTGCAGGAGGACGGAGCGGCCAACGAGACCTACACGATTGTGGGAGCCGCCGAGGCCAGCCCCAAGGACGGGTTAATCTCCAACGAATCTCCGCTTGGCAAGGCGTTGCTTGATCGCAAGGTGGGTGACCGCATTCAGGTCGACGCCCCAGCTGGCGTTCTGAACTTCCGAGTCGTCAAGATCAAGTGAGATCGGCGGCATAGAGTGTCGCCCTGCGCGCAGCACCTCGCGCGGGGCGCTTTTTGCATAGTCTGAGTCCGCGGAACGGAGAGCGAATCCATGGTCGACAGGCTGATGGAAGCCCGGTTGCAGAAGCTCGAACGACTGCGAAAGGAAGGCCTGGAGGCTTATCCGACCCGGACGGTGCGGACCCACAGCTCAGCGGCCGCCCTGGCGGCTTACGAAGAGTTGGGTGAGCTACGGGCCGGTGTGGCTGGGCGACTGCGCTCGATCCGAGCGATGGGCAAGACCCTCTTTGCTCACCTCGAAGACGGAGAAGGCAAGCTTCAGCTGTATTTTAAGGAGGATGACCTGGGCCCGGAGCAACTCCAGCTCGTGCAGGAGGCATTTGACCTGGGGGACTTCATCCAGGCGGAGGGGGCCTTGTTTCGCACCCGTACCGGAGAAGTCACGCTCCGGGTGGAGGCCTTCCAGATGTTGGCCAAATCGCTCTATCCGCTCCCATCCGCCAAAGAAGAGATCGTGGAGGGGGAGCGGGTCGTTCACTCAGCCTTCGACAACCCAGAAGCCAGGTTTCGAGAACGCTACGCCGACCTGGCCGTCAATCCAGAGGTTCGAGATCTCTTCAAGGCCCGGGCGAAAGTGATCGGGGCCCTTCGCCAGTTTCTCAACAATCTCGGCTTCCTGGAAGTCGAGACCCCGGTCTTGCAGCCGATCTACGGTGGAGCGGCCGCTCAGCCGTTTGTCACCCACCACAATCAGCTCCATCAAGACCTGTATCTGCGAATCTCGTTCGAGCTCTACCTCAAGCGGCTGCTCGTCGGAGGGCTGGAGCGAGTCTACGAGATCGGCAAGGACTTTCGAAATGAAGGGGTAGACCGGACCCACCTTCCGGAGTTCACCCAGCTCGAGTTCTACATGGCTTATGCTGACTACCTGCAGGTTATGGAGATAACCGAGCAAATGGTCGCCACAGTGGCCGAGCAGGTGACCGGCAGCACTCGGATCAGCTACCAGGGACAATCCATCGACCTGGCTCCGCCGTGGCGGAGGCTCGAACTGCGGGCCGCGATCGGGGAGCGGTCGGGAATCGACTACCAGGAGCACCCAACCGCCGAGTCGCTGTTCGCCGCCATGCAGCAGGCCGGGCTTGAACCGAACCCGGGCACCCCCCGCGGCAAACTGATCGAGACGCTGTTAGAGAACTACGTGGAACCCGAGCTGATTCAGCCGACGTTTCTGTTTGACTATCCCCGCGAGATTTCCCCGCTCGCCAAGAGCAAGCCCGGCGTACCCGGCACGGTGGAGCGATTCGAGGGCTTCGTGGGCGGTATGGAGATCTGCAACGCCTTCACCGAGCTGAACGATCCGCTCGATCAGGAAGCTAGGTTTCTCGAGTTAGGTAGGACCTACGGGGAGGACGATGTCGAGCGGCATCCGATGGATGAGGACTACCTGCGGGCGATGCGTTATGGCATGCCTCCCAACGGCGGCTTCGGGTTGGGCGTCGACCGGTTGGCGATGCTGCTTACCGACAAGCCGAACATCCGCGAGGTGATCCTCTTTCCCCACCTGAGGCAAAAGGAAAGCTAGGCCCCGCGGCCGAGTTTTTTCCGGAAGCTCGCGTAGCGCGAAAGAAAGTGCACTAAGGGCGACGATAGCCGGCCAACGACTTCAGCCTGCGTAAGCGCCGCCCGCATGCTGGCTGCGTCGTGAAAAGTGGGCAGGCGTAGGCCGGCCGTCCCGACCTCCGAGTAGGAGTGCGCGTCCGAGCCGGCAGTGCCGGGCAGACCAGCCTGCTGAGCAACGGTCTGGGCCTGCCGGTTGGCGCTGCCCCCAATACAGCGGGCGTTAAAGATCTCCAACGCGTCAACGAACGGGAGGATGGCGCGCAAATCTTGCTCCTCCCAGGCGCCGCCCCGTACTGAGTCAAGCGGGTGGGGCACACTAATCACCGCCCCTTGGGCCTTCATGCGCTCGATCGTTTCCATCGGTTCGAGGCCGGGTGGGATAAGCTCCTGCATGTAGTAGCCCAGCAGTTCGCCGCGGGTCGTGAAGATCTCCTCGCCGACAATCACAAGCTCAGGGTCCATCGCGTAGGCTTCGAAAGCGCCCTCGATCTGATTGTGGTCGGTGATCGCAAGGCGTTGCAGGCCTTTCCTTCGGGCAGTCTCCAAGAGCCGGTCAACCCGCATCAGGCAATCCTTGGAGCGGTAGGTGTGGCAGTGCAGCTCGACCCGGATAATTCCAGGATCTTCATCCATCTCGGTCGGGCTACTTTTGCCAGTAGTCAATCAACTTCTGCCGCTGGGACGGGTTGCGCAGCCGCCGCAGCGCCTGGGCCTCGAGCTGGCGAGCCCGCTCCCGGGTGACGCCTAGCCTGCGGCCAATCTCCTCCAGGGTGCGCACCTTGCCATCCAGCAGGCCGTAGCGGAGCTCGAGAGCTGCTCGCTCCCGCTCCGGGATTTCGTCCAACGCTTTTTCGAGATCCTCACCCAGGAGCGCCTCCGAAGTCCACTCCTCCGGGTCGGGCCCCTCTTCATCGGGCAGCAAGTCTCCCAGGTCCCGCTCGGAGCCCTCCTCCAACGGCGATTCCAGCGACATGGGCTGTTCGGTAGCCCGCCTCACTTCTGCTACGTGTTCCGGGGTTGTCTCCAGCGCCGCGGCCAGTTCCTCCACGCTGGGTTCCCGCCCGAGTTCCATAGTCAAGACGATCGTCCTGTGGCGCAGTTTGGTGATCATCTCGCCGAGATACACCGGCAGGCGGATGACCCGGCTTTGATCGGAGAGGGCCCGGGTGATTGCCTGTCGAATCCACCAGGTCGCATAGGTGGAGAACTTGAGCCCGCGCTGATACTCGAACTTCTTGGCGGCCCGGATCAGGCCGATATGCCCTTCCTGGATCAGATCGGTAAATGGCACTCCCCGGCCCCGGTATCTTCTCGCGACGCTTACCACCAGCCGGGAGTTGGCCAGAATCAAATGCTCGAAAGCGGCCATCCCGTCTTGCACCTGCCGAAGCAGTTCGGCGCGGTGCTCCGGTCCGCCGGTGGTCTTCAGCAGTGCGTCGCTGGCCCGATTGCCGCGTTCGATCCGTTTGGCCAGCTCGACCTCCTCGTGCATCTTGAGCAGCGGCACTCGGCCCACTGTGGAAAGGTACTGGGCGATCGAATCGCCGGAATCGGCCGCCTGCATGGCCGAGTGGTCGAAATCTTCATGCTCTTCAGTCACAGATACGCTCACCTCCACCCGGATGTTTATACGGAAATTCGAT
>Ga0214472_10005616_pt1 | contig 13188 bp, 9 predicted proteins | sample RVTome_6_FD_207662 | JGI IMG/M metagenome (GOLD analysis project Ga0214472, IMG submission 207662) | Soil microbial communities from uranium-contaminated site in the Upper Colorado River Basin, Wyoming, United States - RVT140D175 | ecosystem: Environmental > Terrestrial > Soil > Contaminated >... | reverse complement strand
CGCCGGAGGCAGCCGCGGCAGGCTGACCTTCCGGCTCCGGCTCGGGCTCCGGCTGAGGCTCCGGCTCGGGCTCCGGCTGAGGCTCCGGCTGGGACTCCGGTTGGGACTCCGGCTCGGGTGCCGGCTGAGACGCCGGCTCGGCCTGCGCTTCCGGCTGCGGCGTCGACACCGATTCGGGCGTGGCCTCCTCCGCCTCGGAACCCCCACGCTCAGAGGCTTCTCCCGCCTCACCGATCACGACCAGCGCGGCCCCGACCTCCACCGTCTCGCCTTCCGGTACCAGGATCTCCAGGATCGTGCCCGACGCAGGCGACGGGACCTCGGTGTCCACCTTGTCCGTCGAGATCTCCAGCAGCACCTCGTCCTCGGACACCGAGTCGCCCACCTGCTTGGCCCAGCGCAGGATCGTCCCCTCCGTCACCGTCTCCCCCAGCTGCGGCATGGTCACCGTCGTCGACATCTCGTGGCTCCTCTCAGTGCAGACTCTTGCCGGCCGCCGACAACAGCGTTTCGCCAACCGCCTCGGACAGTGTCGGATGGGCATGGATGAAGGCGGCTGCCTCGGCGGGCAGCGCCTCCCATCCGACGGAGTACATCAGTTCATGGATCATCTCGCCGGCGAACGGACCCACCACCACGGCCCCGACGATCGGTCCGTCCTTCATGGCGATCGTCTTCACGAATCCCTGGTTCTGCCCGATGATGATGGCTCGACCCACGCCGTTGAACGCGTGCTTGGTCACCTCGACCTCGCCCTCCTGCTGTGCCTCTTCGAGGGTCAGTCCCACTTCCGCCACCTCGGGATGGGTGTAGGTGACCCGAGGGATCGCTCGATAGTCGACCGGGGCGGCCTTGCCGGTGGCGATGTGGGTGACGGCGGCGATGCCTTCGGCGAACCCGACGTGGGCGAGCTGGGCGGTGCCGGCCACGATGTCGCCCACCGCATACAGGCCCTCCTGTGCGGTCTGCATCGTGGTGAGGTCGACTTCGACGAAACCGCGGTCCACCACAGCCGAGGTCGATTCGAGGCCGACGCCGTCGGTGTTGGGCCCGCGACCCACCGAGACGAGTACCACATCGACCTCGACCGACTCGTCCCCGTAGGGCACGGTGACCGAGTCCGATCCGATCTTGGCCGGACCCACCGCGACACCGGTGTAGAACTTCACGCCCCGGCGTGACAGCTGACGGGACAGCTGCTTGGAGGCCTCGGGATCCCCTCCGGGCAGGATCTGGTCCATCATCTCGAACACGTGGACCTCGGAGTCGAGGTCGGTGAGCAGGGAGGCAAACTCGCACCCGATGACCCCCCCGCCGACGATCGCCACCCGATTCGGTCGCCTCGGCCAGTCGAGGGCATGATCCGACGTCACGATGCGGTTGCCGTCGATCTCGTAACCGGGGATCGTCCGGGCGTGGGATCCGGTGGCGAGGATGACCGCCCGCCCTTCGACCGTCCTCGTTCCGTCACCGGTCTCGACGGACACCTTGCCGGCGCCATCCAGACGACCGAAACCCTCGATCACGTCGACCTTGCGCTTCTCGAGGAGACCGGCCAGACCGCCGACCAGCGTCTCGACGGTCTTGTTCTTCAGATCGAGAGCGGCATTCCAGTCCATCTCGGGCGCCGACGTCATCACCCCGAAGTCGGAGGCGTGTTTCACGGTGGCGTACACCTCGGCGATGTACAGCCACTGTTTGGCGGGGATGCAGCCGCGGAGGAGACACGTGCCACCCGGCCGCTCCTTCTCCACCAAGGCGACGCTCAGCCCGAAGTTGTGTGCGTAGAGGGCGGCGGCGTATCCGCCGGGTCCACCACCGACGACGACGAGGTCGTACACCGATACAGCCTTTCCTCGAAACTGCCCTGAGGGTAACGCAGCGGGGTGATACCGCTCCGGGCCTCGACCGCCCTCTATTCGTCGGTCACACGACGGCCCAGATGCCACTCATACTGTCCGGCCAGTCCATCCTCGACCGTGGTCGTCGGCCGCCATCCGAGAAGCTCCGCCGCTCGCGCTATGTCTCCGCCCGTGCGGTCGACGTCGCCCGCTTGCACACCCTTCGGCACGATCGGCACAGGCGACCCGACCAACTCCTCGACGATCTCGATCACACGGTTGAGGGTGACGGACCCGCCTCCCGCGACATTTACGACCGTCCCGTCTCCCACATCCGCAGTCGCAGCACACATGTTCGCCTCGACCACATCGCCGACGAAGGTGAAATCCCGCACCTGCTCGCCGGAGCCGAACCTCGGGAACGGTGTGCCGGAGAGGGCTGCCTCGAACAGGCGATGCATCGCCATGTCGGGTCGTTGACGCGGGCCGTAGACCGTGAAGTAGCGGAGCGACACCGTCGAGACGCCGAAGTTGCGGGCATAGACGCCGCAGAGATGCTCGGCCGACAGCTTGGTCACCCCGTAAGGGCTCTTGGGCTGCGGGATGGTGGACTCGGGCGTAGGAAAGGTCAACGCGTCTCCGTACACGGACGAGCTGGACGCGTACACCAGGCGTTCGCATCCGACCTCCCGCACGGCCCGCAGCAGTCGTTCCGTGGCGAGAACGTTGTGCTCCACGTACGAGTCGAAATGGTCCCAAGAGTCGCGCACGCCCGGCTGGCCCGCCTGATGGAATACGACGTCCACGCCTTCCAGGATCGGGCGGAGATCATCGGTGCGGAGATCGGTCTCGAACACCGTCACACCGTGTCCCTCGACCGCCGCCCGGTTGTCACGCTTCTGTGCGTTGTCGTAGTACGAGGTGATGGCGTCGAGACCCGTCACCGACCATCCTTCGGAAACGAGCCGTTCGACGAGATGACTTCCGACGAAACCCGCGGCTCCAGTGACCAGCGCCCGCTTCACTTCTCTCCCCTCGCTCCTGTCTGACGAGTCAGGCTATCGCCCAACGAGACGCGTCCGATCGGCGGTTCACATCCGCCGCCAGATCTCGGACAACCCGGCATCGATCACCGCCGCGTGCGGAGCGGATGCATCGAGCACCACGGCTCCCGTGCCCTCCCAGTCCGCGTCCCAGACCTCCAGGGCGCGCCGCATCACGAAGCCGTCACCCTGTTCCTGTCGACGTTCGGCAGCTACCTCCGGCGGGACTCGCAGGACGACCAGGAGATCGGGCGGGCGAATCCGGCGGTAGTACCAGGCCTCCCGCCGGGCGAGCGTCCGCAACAGCAGACGCCGCTCGAGATCGGGAAGTCCCGCCAGCCGCGGACCGTCCATCGAGGAGATGCCGACTAGAGGGAAACGATCACTCACCACGAGATGTCCGCGGCCGGACATGCGACGCGCCCTGACGTACGCCCGATACCGGTCGCGCGCGATCAGACAGTGCCAAATCGAGAAGACGAATCCAGGATGGGTCGCGAACTCCACCCAAGGAGGCTGACGCGTGGCGTCGAATGCCCCCCTCCTTCGAAGGAAGCGGAGGGGCCTCGTCACCGCCCGGTTGAGCAGACCGCGTGGTGGCTTGCCCAGATGGACACGGTGGACGGCGACCAGCGATGACATCTCCTCGACCACGGCGTCCACGAGCGAGGACTTGCCCGATCCGTCGCCACCCACGACCGCGACGAAGAGCCCGGCCGTGGCCAGAGTCTTGCCTCTCGGCCGGCGTCGGATCCTCGTCGCGAGGCGGCGGCCGATCTTCAACATCAGGTCGGTGACCAACGAGCGTCTGGCGTCGGCACGAAGGCAACGCAGCAGCCTGCGTCCGACTCGCGCCCGCGTCACGAGCCCTGCGTCAGACTCGATCGCAAACCTCATTGCCGTCCACAGGTCAGCTTCGAGGTGAGGGAAGAGCTCCCTGCGACGGGTCTCGACGAGATCCAGGTCGATGCGCTCTTCCAGCCAGGAGAGCTCGCGCCGCTCGGTGACGGTGAGCCTGCCCTTCCTGGCGATCAGAGCCTCCAACGGACAGTGCTTGACCGTCATGCGGATCAGGAAGACCAAGTATTCCATCTCGGGTGCGGGAACCGGTATCGGCGCCCCGCCGGCGCTCTCGAGGAACGCATCTTCGATCGGCAGGCGGAACGACTTGGTCATGTCGTCTCCGACGATCAACTCGAAATGAGGCTGAACGTGGACGATCCGACCGGTGGCACCGTCCCGCAGCAGGTGATCCTCGAGCCCGAGCACCTGCCTGGCTCGGGGTGGCCGTACCTGGACGAATCCGAGTTCGTCGAGAACGTTGCGGAAGGAGCGGGCATCCCTCCGCGCGACCAGCAAATCCAGATCGTTCTCACCGGTGAGAGACAGGCCCAGCGCCTCGTTGCTCTTCCAGTGGCAATAGCGCACCCCGACGTCGGCGAGCCTGGTCGCAAGCCGGTCGACCACGGCCAAGGCGGACGAGCCGTTGTCGGTGTCTACGCCGTGTGTCGACTCGCCCATTCCGGTCGCCCCCATCCGTTCGGGCGAGCAGGGTACTGCGCGAGACCGCCCCTCACGGACGGACACCGCCGACGGCCAATTCCCGAGCGAGGAAGAGCGCCATCTGCCAACGCGGGACCGACCCGGCGGGATCGAACCGGGAGTCGCCAACGCCCTTCGTCACCTCCAGCTGGGCAAGCCGGTTCACGGCCATCACCGCCTCAGACGACAGACCCGCCAGATCGGTGAAACCCTGATCCGCCCCATCCGGCAACGCCACCCCCGCCGCATCCAACGTCCGCACCAGGAACAACGCCATATGCCACCGCGAGACCACTTGGCCGGGAGCGAATCGGCTGTCGTCCACCCCCTTCGCCACGTTCAGCTGGGCAAGCCGGTTCACGGCCATCACCGCCTCAGACGACAGACCCGCCAGATCGGTGAATCCCTGATCCGCCCCGTCCGGCAACGCCACCCCGGCCGCATCCAACGTCCGCACCAGGAACAACGCCATCTGCCAACGGGGAACGAGTTGATCGGGGGCGAACCGCGACCCTCCCACTCCTTCGCTGACGCCGTGGAACACGATGCAGTCGATCGCCCAGCGCGCTTCGGCAGTGACGGAGAAAACGTCTGTGAAACCGGCAGAAGCAACCGCACCCTCCGGGCATGCCTCGTTGCCGAAGACGATCGGAGACGCCTCAACAGCTCCGATCGAAGGCGCCGGGCCGCGCAGGTTCCCGAATATGTCGTCTGCCGGCGCCAGATCGGGCCGCGCATGTCCGGCGACCACCCCTCCGGGCCTCGCCCATCCCTCGACTATGCGGCCGAATTCGGCGGAGACCGTCGCGGCGCCACTGGCGAAGGAAACCCCGGTCCAAACCGTCGGTATGGATGCAGGCATCTCGGCGTTCAGCCCGGGATCCGCGACCAGCGCCCGGACGTCGTCGTCGGGCGAGATCACGTCCCCCGGCGGAAGCGGGCCACCGTCGTTCCAATACATGTTCGAGTCGAGGACAAGCCCAACCACGGACGCCGGGTCGCCGACGGAGAACTGACCTGATGTCTCGCCGGGCTTGGCCCCGAGGGAGCCGGTGGGATCGGAATAGATGTTGTTGGCCAGGACGATCCGCTCGTTGGTCGGATTGGCGCCCTTCTGGACGATGCTCAAGGCGATGGCGCGAGTCGGGAAGTCGCCACTGATCGTGTTGTTGGCGAACAGCACATCGGACGCTCCCGCAATCCCCAACACCGACTGTGCCCGGTCGGTGCCTTCGCCCAAGAAGAGATTGTTCACGACGTTGACCACACGCGCTTCCAGGTATGGCTTGCCATCGTTCCCCACCTGGATGAGCGATTCGTCACCACCCTGCCAGTGGGAGAACACGTTGCGCCGAATCGTGATTCGCCGTGCACCCAGCAATCCGTCAGCTCCCTCGTTGCTGTCCTTCACGACGATGAAGTGTTTCGTGTCCCCCGGGCTGGTACGTCCACTGGCGGCAAAGTCGTTGAAGAAGACATTCCCCTCGATGACCACATCGGTGACGCTGTTGACGTCCATGTGCTGCTCGGACGGGCCCTGGTTGTAGAACACGTTGCCGACGACGAACGCGAACCTGACTCCGTTGTGGATCTTGAGGAGGTCGTTGTCGTAGGAGTCGTGGATCATGTTGTCCCGGAGGGTGATGTTCTCCGCCCACAGACCGTCTCCCTGATCGACGATGACCACGTACCCGGCTGCTCCGGGACCGTCGTGGCGGATCTCGAAACCTTCGATGACCACGTTCTTGGCGCCGTCGACGTCCAGCACCGTGTCGGCATGCTGCAACACCGCCCGATAAGGGGTTGCCGACCTGAAGGTGGTGACGGTCGCGAAACGACGCTTGATCTGCTGGCCGCCGGAGTAGACCCCCGGCATGAACCACACCGTGCATCCTGCATCGGCCACCGCCTCGGCGGCGTGGCTCATCGTCCGCCACGGACTCGCGGCGGTGCCGGATCCGGCGTCGGAACCTTGCGGCGCCACCCAGGCCTCGCAACTGGCGGCCTCGGCTGGTGTGGCCGGTACCACGGCCACGAGTGCGACGATCGATGCCGAGATCAGAGCAGAGGTCGTTGTGCGCATCGTGACTCCCCCTCATGCCGACCGGCGCCACACGCAGGGTATCAGAGCCCCTCTCCTAGCCCGGACCGGTCAGACGAAGAAGCGGTACAGCACCTCCCCCGCCCGTTCCGTGATGGTGTCCGACACGGAAGGATCGACGAACAGGGCAGTCATCTCACCGAGCAGCGCCCGCGCCTCACCGGTTCCCGGCGTGATCCGGTCCGGCGGCTTCCGATGTACGGTCACGTGGCCCTCGCGCGACGCGTATTTCTGCTTGTAACGGATGAGCCCCGGTTGGTCCAGGTCACTCACACCCAGATCGATCAGCTCCAAGCGTCGTTCGTGAGCCCACTTCATGCCCTCCCACAGCACCAGGTCGTTCGGCCGTACGGCGAGGTTGCCGAGGTCGGAGGCATTGAACTTGTAGTACAGGGTGTCACGCCAACTGAGGAACAGCACACCTCCGATCGGGCGCCCGTCCAGCTCTGCCAGCATCAGCACTCCGTCTCCGATCGACAAGAAGCGATCCCAGATGGACTCGAAGAAGCGCCACGGCTGGCTCAGGAGGCGGTACTTGTGCTTGCGGACCGCCATGTGCATTGCGAAGAACGCACGAACCTCATCGGGCGAAGTCGCGGCTCTGACGGTGAGTCCGGCTGCCTCCGCCTTTCGAATGGCCCGGCGGGCTCCAGGGTCGATGCCCGCCCACAGAGAGTCGATGTCGGCGGTGACGTCGATGCCATGCCAGGCGAACCGCGAGACCTCGCTGAGTTCGGGAACCATGGGGTAGTCGCCGAAACGGCGCCTGATCGTGACCGCATCCGGTCCCGAGAGGAGATCAGCCATGAGTCCCCGTAGTTGGGCGGCATCGTCGACCAGCGGATCGCAGAAGTCAGAGAACGGAAGGCTCACGTGGCGTCTGCCGAGGTGATCATCGACCGTCACGACGGCCAATCCGGCCAGTGGTTGGCCTTCCTGATGGAGCACACGCGCCCTGACCTCGAAGTCGTAGGTGTCGGCCAAGACACCCGCCCAGGCCGGAGAGTGGAACACGTCGGATCGGCGCTGCGTCACGAGTGTCTGCCACAGAGGGTGCGACACGGCGGGAACGTCCACCATCTCCACGCTCGGTGGGAGTTCCTCGGCTGTCACGGAGATGGAGAGGATCCGAGCCGAGACACGAGTTCGACGTATCGAGCCGACTCGGCCGGCCAGTTGTGAATCCTGTTGAAGGCACTGGCGGCACGTGCGAGTGAATCGCGCAGATCGGTATCGGCGTGCAGCTTCGCCAACGCCGTCGCGAGACCCGCTTCATCCCCGGGCTCGAAGAAGGCGATCTGCTCGTCGCTGAAGTACTCGGCGATCATGGGAGTACGAGCCGCCACGACCGGTACCCCGACCGCCACGTACTCCAGGAGCTTCGTCGGCAGCAGACCGTCGGTGAACACATTCGAAAGGTTCGGTACCACCCCCACCGAGGCGGATTCGATCACCGGGACCACGGCTTCCGTCTCGAGCATGCCGTCGCTCAGCGTGACGAAGGACTCCACTCCCAGCGCATGGGTCAGCCTCTCCAGTTCGGGCCTGATGTCGCCGTCACCGAGAAGCTGCAGCCGAACCCCGTCGACGGACCGGCTGAGTTGTTCGACGGCCCGGACGAGGAGCAGCACGCCGTAGCGCTCCGTGAAGGTGCCGTGATAGACGATCGAGAACACATCGGACTCGACCATGGCCCCTCTCGGTCGGAACATCGTCGGATCGGCCAGGTTCATCACGACCGAGACATCGGCGATCCCGCACCTCGCCACCAACGTCTTCCGCCATCCCTCCGTCACCGTGATGACATGATCGGCGAACCTCACGGACAGTCGCTCCTCCCAGCTGACCAGTCGCACGAGTGGGTGGCGGGGTCCCAGCCCCGTACGCGCTCGGAAGAACTCGGGCATGAGGTCGTGGACGTCGAGGATCACGGGTGTTCCGGTCAGCTTGGGAACGATCGCACTGAAGACCAGGGCATCGGGGAGGTTGTGGACCTGCACGGTGTGGTACCGGTCACGAAGGTGGCGCCATCCCACGATGGTCGCGGCCAGGATCAGGAACACCAGGTACTCGACGAGTTGCACGAGCATGCCCGAGCCACGGTGACGCCCGACCGGCAGTCGCCGCACGCTCACACCGTCGACGACGTCGGTTCGGGCTTCACCGTCGCCCTTCAGACAGATGACGTCGACGTCGAACCCCGCAGCGCGCAAGGCGGCTGCCTGCCGCTGCACCCGCGTCTCTCCCACCGGGTAATAGGCATGGACGACCATGCAGTGGCGCCGAGTCGTCACCACGAGATACCGGCGTAGCCGGACCCGAGGTCCGTGTCACCGGCGATGCGCACGAGATCGATGATGACCGTATCCGCCCCGGCTTCTTTGACCGCCTCGACAAACTCCGGATCGGAATGACCCACGACCAGCACTTCGGCGTCGGCGACGAGACCTTGCACGGAGTCGGCCATCAGCGTCGCAATGTGCGGGATCTCGTTCTCGATGTACGTCCGGTTCGCTCCGTACAGGCCGGCGATCGACACATTCCGGTCGAAGACTCGAACGTCATATCCCTTTCCGATGAGGCGCTCGATGAGTTCCACCATCGGGCTCTCGCGAAGATCATCGGTACCCGGCTTGAAACTCATCCCCAGGACCCCGACCAGCCTCTTCCCGGTGGATTCGATCATCCGATACGCCTTCTCCACCTGGAGTCGGTTGCTCGGCATGATCGCCTCGAGCACCGGGCTGACGATGTCGAGGCGACGGCCGTGGTACGTCAACGCCCGGAGATCCTTCGGCAGACAACTCCCTCCGAAGGCGAATCCGGGCCGAAGGTAGGCGGCAGAGACGTTCAGTTTCGTGTCACGGACGAAGATGTCCATCACGGCGTGGCTGTCGATGTCCTGGGCCGCACAGATGTTGCCGATCTCGTTGGCGAACGACACCTTCAGGGCGTGATAGGCGTTGGAGACGTACTTGACCATCTCGGCGACGGGAATCGACGTGTGGATCACCTCGGCATCGATGTGGGCATACAGCGACGCGACCACCTCTGCGGTGCGGGCATCCTCCGATCCGATCAGCGTGTACGGGGGGTGGTGATAGTCATCGAGCGACGACCCCTCACGCAGGAACTCGGGATTGAAGCTGACGCCGAAGTCTTCGGAGCACCGTCGACCGGAGGCGGCTTCGAGCTCGGCGATGACGACACCCGCCGTCGATCCGGGAAGCATCGTGCTTCGGACCACGACCACGTGGAACCCGTCGCTGTCTGTCAGCACCGAACCGATCTCTCGGGACACGTGCCGGACATGAGACAGGTCGAGCGAACCGTTCTCCCGGCTCGGCGTCCCAACACAGACGATCGAGATCGAGGTCGAACGAACCGCTTCGACTGCGTCCCGAGTGGCGGTGAGACGACCTTCCGCCACCACACGCCCGAGCAGGTCATCGAGGCCCCGTTCGATGACCGGGCTGTGACCTCCGTTCACCGACTCCACCTTCACCGGATTCGGATCGACACCGACCACGTCATGACCGGCCGCGGCCAACGCGGCAGCCGTGACAGTCCCGACGTATCCCAGACCGAACACACTGACCCGCGCCATCAGCGCGCCGGCGGAATCGAATTGAACAGCATGCCCCAGCTGTGTCTCAGCCCCGGCCTCCCATCATCCCCTGATGAGCGTAGCGAGCGAACGCGAAGCTTCCACCCATTCCTCCCACTGCCTGGCGCGCAACCTGCGGACCCCATCACGGAGCTCCTCGATCTTCGCTTCGGCCTCCCGCACGCCGGTCGCGATCGAGCCGGCGTCTGCTGCGACATGAACGGTGCCATCACTGAAGTACCCCCTCAGCAGGGGCCAATCGGAGGTGATGATCGGTGTTCCGATGGCCAGCGCCTCACAGGCTCCCCTCTGCATCGTGTCGTCACGCGTGGTGAGACACATGACTGCGTCGGCTGCCACCATCAGGGCGTAGTAGGCCTCGTCGGGGAGATAGCCGGTGAACTGCAGGTTCAGAGGCGCATCGGAGACATCGAACGACCGACGGCCGCGCTCGGGGTCACCGGTCACGTGGAAGGTGACAGTCGGGAGCAGCCTGGCGGCCTCGACGACTTCTGCCAGGGGCTCGTCGCCGGCGAACGTGTTGACGACGAGCACGTGAAATCCGCCCGACATCTCCGGGGGTTCCCCAATCGGGAACTCCGTGGGAATGTCGCGAAGGACGAGAGCGCGAGCGCCCCAGCCCTCGATCTCCCGCCCGAACGTCTCGTTCGTGACGATCGTGGCGAGGGCACGGCGAGCGAGCATCCTGTAGAGAGCTCGAGGCCAGGTCCAGACCGACGCCTGCATCGCTGCACTGTGGGCATCGACGATGAACCTGGCGGACGTCACGGCGCAATACGCCGCCACGAAGATCACCGCGAAGCTGGGTGGGCTCTGGACGAAGACGAGTCTGGGACGACGTCGCATCAGCAGTACAACCGTCGCTGCCGCCTGATAGGCGTACTTCCACGGCGCCACCCACGCCCCCCGTCGCCGGGTCGAGTACACGTTGTGCAACGGGATGCCGAGCTCGCGGGCGAAGACACGGCTTCGCGGTCCGTGACTCGGGGGACCCCACACGAGGAAGAGCGCCCGCGGCAGGGTGGAGTCGTCGATGATGGGCTCCGAGGTCACGCGCCCACCAGGTCGAGGAGCTTCGCGACGTTTCTCCCGATGTCGAACCGCTCGGCCACCAGCTCCCGCCCTGCTGCGCCCATGCGGGCAGCCGCCGCGGGGTCGTCGAGCAGTCGGGTGAGCGCATCGGCCAGCGCGTCCGGATCCTCGATCTCCACAAGGAGACCCGTCACACCATCGATGACGGCCTCGGGTATCCCCGAGTGGCGAGTCGACACGATGGGCAGTGCCATCGCCATCGCTTCGAGGATCACGTTCGGGATCCCGTCGCGGTCACCGTCGGCAGCGACGACCGCCGGTAGAACGAAGACCGAGGCGCGCTGCATGAGTTCCAGCACCCGTTCGTGAGGCACGCTGCCGAGGAGCCGAATCCGCTCGCCAAGACCGAGAGAGGCGATCTGTCCCTCGAGGTCGGGGCGGAGCGGTCCTTCCCCGGCGATGACGACTTCGACGTCCAGGGCCATCGACGCGATCGCGGCAATCAAGTGGCGGAAGCCCTTCTTCTCCTTGAGCTGACCCACCGCCAGCACCAATGGCCGCCCGCCTTTCGCATGCGATGGCGGGGGAAACGACTCGAGATCGATCCCATGGTGGATCGCAACGATCTGTGCCCGGTGAGGACCGAGGTGCCGGCTCAGATGGGCGAGATTGTATTCGGTGCATGTCACTGCGAACTTGGCGGCGGAGAGCTTGTCGGCGAGTAGGACCGGCGAGACGTAGATGTCGTTGGCGTGGGCCGTCACGCTGAACGGCACGTCGAGAAGTCGAGAGCTGACCCAAGCCACGACCGCCGCCCGATCGACGAAATGGGCATGAATGTGGCCTGGACGCCAGGACCGCAACATGTCGGCTACCACCACCCCCAGTCCAACGTGGAGGATCGTCCTGATACGCGACCGCAACGAGTCGTGCGGCAGCGTCGCCAAACGGCTGAAGGTTCCGAGCAAACGCATCGGGTGCGTGAGAAGGAACCCGACGTGCGCTCTTGCCATTCTCGAGATTCGGATCGGGCGGACGTAGTTCACGGAGTCGATCGCCGACACCTGGGCGGGAGACAGCATCCTCTCACCGGGACGTCTCAGCGAGACCACCCTGACCTGGATTCCGCGGCGCTCGACCTCGCGGATCTCCCGATCCACGAACGTTGTCGTGAGCAGCGGGTACGTGCCGATGACGTACGCGAGAGATGGGCGATCTGCTGACATCGACGCGAGCGTACCCGGGCCGGTCGAGCCTCTCCCGGACGCCTCACTCCCCTGGAAGCTGGAAACGGCGGGGCCGCTAGCATCACAGCGCAGAGGTTTGGGAGACCTTGGGAGATGCTCCACCGCGCGTCACTGGTGTCACATGACACCGACGAAGTCATCGATGTCCGCCTCGACGTCTCCGGAGAGCACGTCGAAATGTTCGTCCGCGAGACGTCGGTAGGTAGGTGGAGCGTCGAACTCTTCATCGGCGAGCCCGAGGGCAACGGGTTCCAACTCCCGGTCGACGGTGAACGATGGGTCGTCGTCCCGCGCGACCTCCCCCTGTTTGTCGCAGATACCGTCCCGCGTACGCCCAGGATGTCACGGGCGCGATTCGTCAACCAACACAAGCAACTGGCACGGTTCGCCTCGGGAGTCCGCCGCTCCTCGATGCGTCGTGTGGTCCTTTGGCACCTCATGATCGCGGCACTGTCGCTCGGATCGTTCGGCTTCGGTGTGATCATCGGGAGATACCGCGTCGACGGCAGCAACCTCGTCACATGGCTCGTCGTCGGGTTTCTCGTCTCGGCGTCGATCCTTCTCGGGCGCGTCGTGATCTCCGGGGCCTTCGAACACGGCCGGGCAGCGAGCATCCTTCCGACCCCCATCGAGACCAGGCCTGTCGACACGGTCGACCGGCTGCTGTCGACACTCCGGTTCCAGGCTGTCGCCTCTCCGTCCTCGACCGCCGACACTCCGCCCGCGATCCCGGCGACCGACGAGAACGACATCG
>Ga0214472_10005615_pt1 | contig 13190 bp, 7 predicted proteins | sample RVTome_6_FD_207662 | JGI IMG/M metagenome (GOLD analysis project Ga0214472, IMG submission 207662) | Soil microbial communities from uranium-contaminated site in the Upper Colorado River Basin, Wyoming, United States - RVT140D175 | ecosystem: Environmental > Terrestrial > Soil > Contaminated >... | reverse complement strand
AGCCTGCCCCACGGCGTGCTCGAGCGCGGCGATCGCCTCGCTTTCCGGCTGTCCGCCGTTACCCCCGGGGTTCGACACCTAGCTCCTCCTCGAGCCGCTTCAGTGCAGACTGCACGGCCTCGTCCACCTCCTGGTCCTTCAGGGTCCGCTCCGGCGCCCGGAAGCGCAAGCGGAAGGCAAGCGAGCGCGCCCCCTCCGGAATCCCCGCGCCCACGAAGACGTCGAAGAGCTCGAGACTCTCCAGGAGCGGACCCGCGCCGGCCCGGAGCATTGCAGAGACCGTGCCGGCGGTGACGGCCTCGGGCACCACCAAAGCGAGGTCGCGATCGACGGGCGGGACGCTGGGCGGCCGCGCGTAGGCCATCACGGGCCGGGCGGGCACCTCGGACGGGAGCGTCACCTCCAACGCCCAGACATCCTCGGCCCACACGGGAGCGTCGACCACCCCGTCGGCGACCCGCCCGCCGTGGCCCACGACCGCGCCGTCCGGCGTGGTGACGGTGAACGATGTCGTCGGGTCGAGATGCCCGACCTCGGTACACCCCGGAGCGATCTCGGCGGCGCCCCGATACGCGCGCCGAGCGATCTCCTCGAGGAGCGACTTCAGGTCCCAGACCGCGAACGGCTCGTCGGCGCGCGACCAGTGGGGCGGCGCGCGCAGCCCGGTGAGCACGCCCGCGAGGTGCGTCTCCTCGCGGGGCGGCTCCCCCGAGCCCGCGCGCCGGAACGAGGTGCCGATCTCGAAGAGGCGAACGTCTCGGGTGCCTCGCGCGAGGTTGTGCTCCACGCGACGGAGAAGCGCGGGCGTGAGCGCGCTCCGCAGGAAGCCCTCCGTCGTCGAGAGCGGATTCGACACCTCGACATCGCCGTCCGTGGCCGGCGCGAACGCCGGCGTGTGCGCCTCGAAGAAGCCGCGCGCCGCGAGCGCTCGTCGCAGCTCGTCCTCGAGGCGGAAGAGCGGGTGATCGGGGACCCTGCCGGCCCGGTAGGGGCCGAGGTCGGCCGGGAAGGCGTCGTAGCCGTACGTGCGCGCCACCTCCTCGATGAGGTCGACCTCGCGCCTGACGTCGTAGCTCCGGAAGCCCGGCACGCGGACGTCGAGCGTGCCGGCTCTCTCCCCGACGACCTCGAAGCCGAGGGGCGCCAGGAGCGCCCCCACGGCGGCTGCCTCGAAGGCGACGCCGAGAAGTCGCTCGATGCGCGCCAGCCGGAGAGGCACGGTCGCGGCGTCGAAGCGGATCGGAGCGCAGTCGAGGACGGGGCCGTCGACCGTTCCGCCCGCCGTCGCCAGGATGATCGCCACGCACCGCTCGACCGCGCGCTGCATGCCCTCGGGGTCGACCCCCCGCTCGAAGCGGTACGAGGCGTCGGTCGACATGCCGAGCGCCTTGCGCGTCGCGCGGATCGACTTGGGCTCGAAGAGCGCGCACTCGACGAGCAGGTCCGTGGTGCCGTCGTCGACCTCGGAGTGTAGCCCGCCCATGACGCCCGCCACCGCGACCGGGCGCTCGGCGTCGCAGATCATGAGCATGTCGGCCGTGAGGGCGCGCCTCTCCTCGTCGAGCGTCGTGAACGCCTTCTCGTCGGACCCGGCCCGCCTCACGACGATCGCCGACCCGGTCAGCTTGGCGACGTCGAACGCGTGCAGCGGCTGGCCGAGCTCGAGCATGACGCAGTTCGTCGCGTCGACCACGTTGTTGATCGGCCGCGCGCCCGCGCCCCGGAGCCGACGCTGGAGCCACTCGGGCGAGGGGCCGACCTTCACGCCGCGAATCACGGCGCCGAGGTAGCGCGGGCAGAGGTCCGGGTCGTCGATGCGCACCGAGACGCCACCCACGCGCACCTCCGGCGTCCCTTCCTCGTACGTGAGCGCCTCCCCCGGGTCCCCGGGGATCGCGGGGAGGCCGACCGTGCCCGCCCCTTCGTGCGCGAGCTCTCGGGCCACGCCGACGTGCGAGAGCAGGTCGCCCCGGTTCGCCGTGACCTCCACCTCGAGCGTGGCGTCGTCGAGGCCGAGCGCCTCCACGAACGGCTGGCCCGGCCAGAAATCACCTTCGATCTCGAGGATCCCGCCGTGATCGGTGCCGAGGCCCAACTCCTTGGCGGAGCATAACATGCCATGCGACACCTCACCCCGGATCTTGGCCTTCTTGATTGTCAGACCGCCGGGGAGCACCGACCCCACGGGAGCGAACGGATACCAGGCGCCCGCGCGCACGTTGGGGGCCCCGCAGACCACGCGCACCTCCTCCTCCCCCCCGTCGACCGTGCAGAGGGTCAGCCGGTCGGCGTTGGGGTGGCGCTCCGCCCGGAGGACCTTCCCGACGACGATGTCGCCGAGCCCCTCCCCCGGCGCGGTGACGGACTCGACGGGCGCACCCCGCAGGGCGAGCCGATCGGCGATCTCCTGCGCGGAGAGCTCGAGCCCGGGCACCAGGTCCCGGAGCCAGCGCGCCGACACGTTCACGAGGCGAACTGCGCCAGGAAGCGCATGTCGTTCTCGAAGAAGGCGCGCAGGTCGTCCACCCCGTGCTTGAGCATCGCGATGCGCGCGGGTCCCATGCCGAAGGCCCAGCCGGTGTAGCGCTCGGGGTCGTAGCCGACGTTCTCGAGCACCGCGGGATCGACCATTCCTGCGCCCATGATCTCGAGCCAGTCCGTCTCCTGCCGCGAGCCGTCCGGCAAGGTGATCACGCGCTTCACGTCGACCTCGGCGCTCGGCTCCGTGAACGGGAAGAACGACGGCCGGAAGCGCACCTGCGTGTCGGGCCCCCAGTACCTGCGCGCGAACTCGGCGAGCGTCGCCTTCAAGTCCACGAACGTCACGCCCTCGTCGACGACCAGCCCCTCGATCTGGAGGAAGGCCGGCGTATGCGTCGCGTCGTACGCATCGCGTCGATAGACCCAACCCGGCGCCAGAACGCGGATGGGCGGCTCGTACGCCTCCATCGTGCGGACTTGAACGGGCGAGGTGTGACTCCGCAGCAGCACGGAGTCCGCGAGGTAGAGCGTGTCCTGCTCGTCCGCCGCCGGGTGGTCGAGCGGCGTGTTGAGCGCCACGAAGTTGTACCACTCCGTGTCGGCCTCCGGGCCGCGCGCCCGCGTGAAGCCGAGCCCGCGGAAGATCTCCCAGATCTCGTCGATCGCCTGCGTGACCGGGTGCAGCCCGCCGCGCCATGGTCCCAGCGAGGGCAGCGTGAGGTCCTCGGCGTGCGAGGCGCCCGGTCGGGAGAGCGCGGCGCTCCGCTCCTCCAGCGCCGCGCTCACCACGCCTTTGACGCGGTTCGCCTCCTGGCCCACGGCCGGCCGCTCCTCGGGCGAGAGCCCGCCGAGCCCGCGCAGGATGGCCGAGATGCGCCCGTCGGAGCGCCCGAGGAAGGCGACCCGGACACGCTCGAGCGCGGCCTCGTCGGCGGCGTCGCGGATGGCCGCGAGGGCCTCGGCCTCGAGGGCCCCGAGCGTCTCTGTCGGATGGTTTTCAGTCATGGCGGCCGAAAGCTACAACGCCTGCGGGATGCTCACTACGCCGAGGGGGCTCTTACCCACGGAGTTGGGGTAGTGAAGACTTCACGCTCCATACCCCCGCCGGGGCTCAAGCATGACGCTCCCTCCCCCCCTGCGCCGAAGCACGGTCGCCGTGGCCCTCTTGTCCCTCGCCGCCTGTGGTACTCGGGCCGCCGCGCCTTCCTCGTACGTCCCGGGCGACGAGGCGGCCATCCTCCTGATAGTCGACAACTACGACTTTCGGGACGCGACCATCTACGCCGACTGGAAGGGTGTGAAGCACCGCGTGGGCATGGTGATAGGCAAGACGAAGGAGACCTTCAGCATGCCGTGGCGGGACTACGAAGTGCGGTTCGAGGTGGACTTCGTGGGCGGCGGCGGATTTCGTGTCCCCGACCCGGTCGCGGTATGGGGAGGCGAGCACCTCAGCCTGGTCATCATGCCTGGCTGGTGAGAGATCGCTGACTACGGCGCCCGCCCCCAGCGTAGGGGCGCCAGGCGAGCGCCGTACTCTCCTATTGCTCATTTCGGCAAGGGCGGCGGCCTCTCCGCCCCTCCCCCCCGTGCTCGCGTGTCGGTGTGGGTGGGTGCCGAGGCAACGACCGCCTGTCGCATCGCGTTGCGGGGAGCTTCGCCCGCGATCTCAGGCGGTAGAGACGCAGCGCCAATCTGGGTACCCGGAAAGTTCGTGGCGTCACGAAGATCCCCACACCGCCATCTCGTCCCTGTTGCCGCGCGCCTGTAGACGTACATCGTCCACGGGGTGCGGAATTGCCAACAGCTCCCTGTCTGGGTCGAGCGCTGCCAAGAGTCGGCTGGGCGGCCGCACGGCCCCCACCACCGACGCGTTCTCCTGCCCGGCGCCGAATCTGGCGACTGTGCATGTGGCGCACTACTCTAATTGAGTGGGGGGGGGCGCGGTGACAGTGGGGTCTTCGGCGGTAGGCTCCGATATGCGTGTTCAGCAGCGTGAGGTGACTCGAGGGACGACGTGCCTCGGCTGGCACCGTCCGCGGCCGCCATTTGCGACCGTAATTACGTCGTGCGTTGCCTGGTCCTCGATCGCCCTCCTCGGGCTCCTCCCCCCGAGCGAGCTCGGCGCCCAGCAACGCGAGGTCTCGGGTGAGCTCGTCGGGCGGGTCGTCGACGCCGCCAGCGGAGAGCCCGTGGCGGCTGCACTGGTGGCGCTCGAGGCCGCGCCGGGCGGTGCGAGCCTCGGCCTCACGGGCGGCACGCCCCGGGCGCTGACCGCGTCGGACGGACGCTTCGAGCTCTCCGCCGTGCCCGTGGGCATGAGCGTCCTTCGTGTCGAGCACCTAGCCTACGGCGTGCACCGCCATCCGCTTCGGATCGAAGGGGATGGCTCGGGGTTCGTCGAGGTGGCTGTCTCCGTGACGGCCATCGCCCTCGAGCCACTCCTGGTCGAGGCGGATCGTTCCACGGAGTTCGGGGGAAGGGGCTCACCCTCCGCACGCAACGTGATCGGGCGCGAGGCCATCTCGGAGGGGGCGGCCAGCGGAGTCAGCGTCGGTGACTTCCTCAGCCGGGAGGTCGCGGGTATGTATGTGCGCCGCAACGCCCAGCTCGGCGGGCCGGTCTGCCTCGAGTTCAGGGGTGCCCGGAGGGGCGACGGACCGTGTCGGCCGCCGCAGGTCTACATCGACGGCATCACCGTTCCAAACCCGCTCGACTTCTTCGGCCACTTCTCGCTGGACGGGCTCGAGCGCATTCGGGTCATCTCGCCCTCGGAGGCGGGCGCACGCTTCGGACCGAACTCCGGCTGGGGCGTCCTGCTCCTGGAGACGCGGAGGACGGGTTTGGACTCGGCCGCCGACATCGTAGTGGTCCAGCGCGCTCGGCGCCCGTCCGAGCTCGTGGATTGGGGCTTCGAAGGCCGAGCGTATCCGTGGGCTCGGGTGTATGCGGCGGCCTTCGTCGGGAACGCAGCGGGGCTGGCGGGGGGAGCGGTGGTCATGAGCCGCTGCATGGACCTCGGCACGCGCCGCTTCTATCGCGGGTCGGATGCATGCGGCGTCGGGCTCCTGCTCACCTCGGGCGTCGCGATGGCGGTGCTCCCGGCGCTGGGAGGAAGCTTCGGAGGACGGCTGGCAGGCACGACGCCCCAGTCCCGGGGCAACCTCGGAAGATCGATCCTCTATTCGCTTCCGGTCTACGTGCCGGGCTTCGCCATCGCGAGCATCAACGCGGGCGGCCGTGGGCTCGGAGGCGCTGACCTCCTGGGACTTGCCATGGTCGTCCTCGGCGCTCCTGTGCTGAACACGGCGGCCGACCACATGTTCAGGGAGCCTCGCTGAGCGCCCCGCAGCACCTGGACGTGCCCCTGCGGCTGCATCCCCCCCATCACGCCCGAAAGCCAACCAAGGCTCCTCCCCGGTCGGCGTGACCCGGGTCGCGAACGCGGGGACGAGCGTGTGGAAGGGACGCGTACCCGGGGCGGCGGGGTGTCCGTCCTCGAGAGTGACGCCGGCCCCGCGACATCTCGGATCCCGCGATCCCGGCGGCGTTCAGGCCGACCAAACGCCGCTCCCGTGCCGACCAGACGATCGCGAACATGTCGATAGACGGGGCATGTACTCCCTCGGCGGCATACTCTGCCGCGAGCACATCCATCGCGTCGGCCGCGCTCCTGGGACAGGGGCGGCCCGATCCGGTCCGCAGACCGAGTTAGTTCAGTGTCAACGGCACGGGCCAGTTCGTGCCGAGCTCGAGGGGCTGGTCGATCTGCAGCTCGAACACGTAGTTCGGGTCGGACGTGTCGGGACCCTCGTAGCCAGTAGGTATGTCCGGGTTTAGCTCATAGGCGCCTTCCGGCGGAAGCAAGCAGTACCCGAAGCCGTAGCGGACCAGCTTGTGATTCCACCCCTGTCCGCGAGGGAACCAAAGCCCGTAGCGCAGCTTGTCGGCCCAGTGGCGCCCCTCGAAGAAGAACTCGCGGCGCCGCTCCTCCACGATGGCGGAGAAAATCTCCTCCTCGTCATTGCTGCTGAAATGCGGCAGACCGTGCACGTCTCGCAGTGCGTTGATCCGCGCCACAGCCCCCTGCCCGCCCTCGATCTCGGCGAGGATGAGCTGAGCCTCGGCCCACTTCGCGATCGCCTGGGGGGCGCCGAGGTCGGTGTACTTGAGCTGGTTGTACTGGTCGGTCACTCCGTCCTGCGCGAACTGCCCCGAGAACTCCACGGGCACCCGCGGGTCGGGCATCCCATCCCCCACCGTCTGGCGTCCGTCGTCCGCAATCGTGAGGTCGTAGTATCCGACCGAAACGAGCTGATCCGGCTCGTGACCGAGCCACCAGACCGGCCCCGCGACGGTCCGGAAGAGCGTCACGTTGAAGGCCTGGTAGACGGCGTTCCAGCGAGGCCGCACCGAGCCGTCGCGGGTCACCACCGCTTGGAACCCGGGCTGAATCTCCGCGGCATCGGCGGCCGCGCCGGTGAGGTCGTTCAACGCGAGCCGGACCCGTGCCCGGCCGAGGAGGGCGAGCTGTCTCGTGCTCGGGGTCGTGACGTAGGAGTGGTCGCCGTGGTCGACTGACTGGGTGAACCACACTTCGGCCTCCCGTAGCATGTCGGACGGCGTCAGCGCCGGTCCCGAATCCCTGACGAACTCGCAGTACCTCTCGCCCATCAACGTGTAGTACATGCCAGCATAGGCGGCCGCGACGGCCAGTAGCTGCTGGCGGTTCGCGACTTCGGCGTCCGTCCACTCCGAGAGGTACCCGTGCGCTGTCTCGGCGAGGAAGCGGGACTTCTGGAATCCCTGGAACCAGCTGGTCGTGACGTCCGAGTTGGCCGTGCAGCTGCCTCCACCCGGCCGGATCGTCTGGTGCTCAGTGGTATCCCCCCACCACCCGCTGGTCTTCCAGGTGGCGTCCTCCCCACCCGACATGGCAGCGGACATCATCGAGAACGAACACTCGAAGTCGGCGACGAGGGAGCTCACGAGGATCGGCGCCGACGCCGGCTGAAACAGGTCGTCCGCCGTCACCGCGCCGGGAACTTCCACGTCCAGGAGTGAGTCGCAGCCGCCGAGCCCAATCACCGTCGCGGCCGCCATGCAGATCACCGCGGGCCTGCGGAAGCGTGTCGACGTTTCTTGTCTTCCATTCATGTGAATCCTCCACTCCGCCGTACGAAGGGCCCGCGATCAGAAGGAAACGCGCAAGGTGGTTACGAAGCTGGTGGTCGGTGGTATGTTCGAGTTCGAGAAAAGGGTCAGGCCGCCGGCGTTACGGATCTCGGGATCGGGTACCGGCGCCCCCGCGACGTCCTTCTGCGCCACCCAGATCGTCCAAAGATTGCGGGCCGCCACGTTGATCGCCGCCCGGGACGCGCCCATCCGACCTACCAGTGTGGAGGGCAGCGTGTACGTGGCACTCACCTCCCGCAGCTTCGCGAAGCTCGCGTTGAAGGTCGAGGTGTGCACGCCCGCAGGGATGAGGCCGTCGATCATGGCGACGGCATAGACGTACTCCGGCGGCCGCTCGACGGCCGCGCGCGACGTGTAGAAGCACGTGTGGCGACAGTTCATGTCGTGAGCGTACTTGTAATGCTCGCCTTGCCACTCGACCATCGCGTAGAGCCGCAGATTGCCGAAGAGCGTCAGGGACGTGTTGAACTGCGCCTCGTACTTGGGGATGTAGAGGCCGTTGCCCACCTGGAGCAGCGGGGCCTGCAGGCAGGGCGTGGGCTCCCCGCCCCGGGACCGGCCGTCGAAGCCCGCGCCGCCGTCGCACATTAGGCCGACCACGGCCCCGGACTGCGGATCGATGCTGCCGGCGATAGCCTGCCTCCGCGAGAAGAACGGGAAAGGCCGACCCTCGAGGAGTGTATTCGTCGGTAGCACGCCTCCCAGGTCGTCGACCTCGTTCTCGTTGCTGCTGAGACCGGCGCCGAGCCCCCACGTCAAGTTCGTTCCCTCGTAAACGCGCGCGTCGATCTTCGCCTCCCACCCCCGGTTCGACAGCTCGCCCAAGTTCACGGACTGGGAGCCGGAGAACCCCGAAACCGGCGAGACCGGGACGTCGACGAGGGCGTCCGTCACCTTCTGATTGTAGTAGGTGAACTCGGCGGTCAGCCGTTCATCCAGGAATGCCGCATCGAAGCCCACCTCGATCTCCGTGCTCACCTCGGGCCCCAGGTCTGCGTTCCCCAGAACGCCGGTGGTCACGGCCGGGTTGCCGGCGGGACCGACCTCCGGCTCGTAGAGCGTGACTGCCGCGAACGTGTCGGGCTGTCGGCCCGCCTTCCCCCAGGCCGACCTGAGCCGGAGCGAGCTGACGACGTGCTCCCATCTCCGCCAGAAGGGCTCTTCCGAGATCACCCAGGTCGCCGAGAACTTCGGGTAGATCGCGGCGTCGAAGTCCGCGCCGAAGGCCGAGTTATCGTCCCCGCGGACGGCCGCCGTTAGGAAAACGCGGTCCCGGAACCCGACCTCCTGCTGCAAGTACACCCCCAGCGACTTGTTCTCGACGAAGGTCTGCGACGCGGCCGTGTTCGCCGCACCGGAGAGGGTTCGAATCTGCGGTGCCGGGAAGATCCGCCCCAGCGCCCGTACCTCCGTCTCCGTCCTCGCGTAGTACTGAACGCCGAACGATGACGTCATACGGAGCTCGGGACTCGTGCCGTACATCAGACTCGCCGAGTAGTCGAGCGTGCGATACTGCCGGTTCGGACGCTCGACCTCCAGCTCGCCCAGGGACAGGCCGCCGAAGTCGTGGTTGGCTCCGTCGGGGTGCCGCGGGAAGAGAATGCTGTTCTCCTCCAAGCTCTGGTCGATGCCGACGACCAACCTGTGGGTCAGCCATTCCGTTGGCACGTGGGTCACCGTCGCGCTACCCGTGAATCGCTTGTTGTCGCGGTACGCCTCGACGTTCGCTATCTCCTCGGGCCTCGCTCTCAGGAACCCCCGTAGGATGCGATCCTGTCCCGACGGATTCGCCCACTGGAACTGCTCCCACACCCCCCAGTTGGTGCGCTGCTGCATGAAGCGGGTCAGGCCGTCGAGATAGCCCAGACTCACGTCGAGCGTGAAATCGTCCGACGGAAGCACCGTGAGGTTTGCCCTCACGTTCGTCTGCTTCTTCCAGTTGTAGCTGACGATGCCGGTATCGTTGTCATAATCCGCAGACAGGTAATATCGGGCGAAGTCCGTGCCACCCCGCATGCTGGCGGAGTACGACTGGAGGTGTCCGACCTGAAGGTGATTGCGACCCGCGGCCCTCTCCGCCTCGTAGACGTTGAAGCTGATCACGTTGCCGTCGTCGTCGCGGGCATAGCTGTCGCCGACCATGCGCGAGAAGTCCGCCAGCCACGTTGCCCCCTGGCGGATCGAGACGTCGAACTGCGGTGCCCCGACGGCGCCCCGCTTCGTGATGATCTGGATGACGCCAGCCGATGCCTCCGTGCCGTACAGCGTCGACGCTGCGGGGCCCTTGATGATCTCGATGCTCTCGATCTCCTCGGGACTGAAGTCGTCCAACGTCGAGACCTGCCGACCGTCGCGGATGTTCGGGCCTGACTGCCCCGCGTTGTCAACCCGGACGCCGTCCACGTACACGAGGGGCTGATTCCCCATCGCCACGCTGGACATGCCGCGGATGCGAACCTGCGATCCCGTGCCGATGTTTCCGGATGCACGGTTGAAGTTGAGGCCCGGCTCGCGGCCACCGAGCAGGTCCTGTAGCGTCTGCACCGGCGCGACCTCCGTGAGGGCCGCCGCATCCACCCGACCCACCTGATTGCCGATGGCTCTGAGGCGCGTTCCCCCCGGTGTCCCCGTCACGATCACCTCGTCGAGGGCCAGCGCGCTCAGCGTCAACTGGAAGTCCGCCGTAACCGACCCTCCGCTCACGACCGTCACGTCCATCGTGGCCAGGCGGTAACCGAGACGCTGCGCCCTCACCGCGTGGGTCCCGGCCGGAACGTTCGGGATCGCGTACGTGCCATCCGCCGCGGACAGCGCCCCCACGCTCAGCGTCGGAATGTGGACCTGCACCACCGCCAAGGGCTCACCCGACTGAGCGTCGGTGACCCGCCCTACCACCGTTCCCTGCCGCACCGTGAGTGGGGCAACCCTCTGAGGCGTCAGCTCACGGACCGGGCTCGCGAGCGCCGTGGTTGGGCCGTAGACAGGTGGAAGCCTGGGCGACCCGATGACGACGTTGGCGGCCTGCTCGGGGAAGATGACCGCCTGACCCTCGCGCATGACGAATGCAAGCCCCGCCTCGTCGAGCAGCCGCGCCAGGGTCTCTCCTACGGACAAGTGCCGGCACTCGCAGCTCACACGCACCTTCGGGAGTCTACTGGGACTGAAGAGCAGGGGCAGGCCCGTTGCTTCGTGGAGAGCCGACAGAGCCTCCTCGATCGATGCGTTCCGAATATCGACACCTGAGGGTCGGGCCAGGGCCGCCGGGAAGTCGTTCTGATTCGATCGCGCAGCAAGGACCGTCTGGGGGGTTCTGGCGTCCCAGAAGGCTATGCTCGGCGTCGCATCTGGGAACGGCGCAGCCTGAACGGCGTCGCCCGGAAGGGCGATCAGGAGGCACACGGCGGTGATAGCGAGCAGGTCTCTCTGCCAAGACATCGATCTGTCCACTCCCGGTCCTCCCGATCGAGTTCGTGGCGTCGCGGAGCCCCTCCAGCATTCCGACCACCGCATCGTCGATACCGCGCGCCTGTACACGTACATCGTTCATCCAGCGGAGAGTTACCAATGCCTCGCACGGACCCCGGGGGGGCCCCGCCCTGAAACCGATGGCGGACGACGAACGCCGAACGGTGTCACGAATGGTTCACGCCGGACACGGCGTGGCCCGACGGAGGCCGAGGGAGACCTGACTCGGGGCGAGGTGGCATGCTCGCACGATGCCATGGCCCACGACCGTGGGACGCTCGAGCAACCGGACGTGAGCACCACGTCACCGAAGCCGTCCGTCCGGCGCCAGACACGCACCAGGGCCGTCGTCGTCGTGCTACGGTCGGTCTCCCGTCCCTCCCGTCCCGCGATCACGCCGCGCCGTCCGGTCGCGTCGAGCGTCCACGGCGCGCGTAGCTCGAACGGCGTGCCACTCGACGCTACGCAGCATATACGCCAGCCATCGGCACACTCTTCGCTGTATGCATGAGCGCGCTCGTGGGCTAGGAGCCCGGCTCGGCGACCAAGAGCGACGCCGAGCCGGGGCCATGGGGCGACTCCATCCGGACGTCGGGACCATCGATCATGCACACCGCGCCGACCGCAGTGCAGACCGCGGCGAGCATTCCCTCACGTGTCTGGTCCGTGAACCACCCAGTCACCGTTCGCGTTGAGAGCATGCTGTCCACGATGGTAATGCGGAGTCCAAAACGATCGCGGATCTCCTCTGCTACTTCGGCGAGTGGAGTGGACTCGAAGGCCAGAAAGCCGCCGAGCCAGTCTATCGTCTCGTAGATGTCGTCCACGCTCTGAATCACCAGAGCGCCCGAGTCTGGTCCGTAGGCAATCTGGTCACGCCGCGCCGCGAGCTCCGGCCCGCCCCCCGAGATCCGCACTTCGCCCTCGACCACGGCCACCCTCGTCTGGCCTTCGCGCCCCTCGACATCGAACCGCGTTCCCAGAACAGTGATGGTCCGCTGAGGCAAGCGGACCCTGAAGGGGTCTCCATCCCGGTGCGCGACGGCGAAGAAGGCCCTTCCGGACAAGTTCACTGTTCTGCCCGACCCCTGGCCGAACTCGAGGCGGCTATTGGGCGCCAGACGCACGACAGTCCCATCCTCGAGCGCGATCGAGACGACCTCATCCACCCCGGTCATGAGGACCCGTGGCGAGTACTCTTCATCGCTCGGCCGCTCCGAGCTCAGCACGGCGAGACCGACGGCGACGACGACAGAGGCCGCCGCCGCACCGGCCAGCCACCAGCTCCTCGCGATGCTCCTCTTCCGTCGACCATCCGCCGCCGAAAGGCCCCGTCGCGTCACCGATGACTCTGCGACGGCGATGATGGATTCGGGCGAAGGAGGCAAGCTTCCTCGCAGGATTCCAGTCTCCGCCATGGCCACCGACCACAACCATTCGATCTGCTCGGCGTCTTGATCGAACTTGGCATCGGCCTGCCGCCGCGCCCGAAGCAGCCGGTGCTCCAGTTCGCTCGCCTCGCCCGTCACAACGGCAAACAGGATCTCACGCTCTATACCTGAATCTGACATGCCCTGGCCACTTGCTTCGAGTTTCAGTTGGGAACTCCTCACCCCCAAGTACCAATCGCTTCAGGCGCCCGCAGTTACCAATTCGCACCCGGCGCATCGGCACTCCTCGCCCCTAGCCGAGGTTCCCGCGTGGTGCTCGAGTGTGGGCGCTGACTCCGCGAGGGGAGGGGCCTCACGGGCGTTCAGTCACAGAACCGGCGCAGCTTCTCCGCAAGATCCAGAGAGGCTAAGTAAAGGTGGTTCGCGACCGTACGCCTCGAAACGCCCATCACCCCGCCCGCCTCGCTGAGGCTCAATCCGTGTAACCGGACCAGCTCGAACGCCTCTCGGCGTCTGGCCGGAAGGGCTCGAAGAGCCTGCTCGAGAGCACCTTGGAACTCGGTATGCTGGGAGGCCTCGAGAGGGGATCTCGAACGTGGCACAAGGCGGAGAATCTCGGGCATGCGACGGATCCGGACCGCCTCGTGCCGCACCCGCGCC
>Ga0214472_10005614_pt1 | contig 13190 bp, 7 predicted proteins | sample RVTome_6_FD_207662 | JGI IMG/M metagenome (GOLD analysis project Ga0214472, IMG submission 207662) | Soil microbial communities from uranium-contaminated site in the Upper Colorado River Basin, Wyoming, United States - RVT140D175 | ecosystem: Environmental > Terrestrial > Soil > Contaminated >... | reverse complement strand
GTAGTTTGCTTTCCGCCAGGTTCAACTCGCTTGCCAGATGCCGCCGGTAATCCGAAACCGCCATCCCGTTGCGTTGGGGAATCGATGTCGGTGGATCCAGGGGATTGGGTGGGGATGAAGCCTCCGGTGTCTCCACGGAAGCCGCTGTTTCCACCACGGTCGGTGTTTCAACCAGGGCCGATGTTTCCACTGAGTCCTGCTTCTCCACGAACGCCGGTGTCTCAACGGGTGCACGTGTCTCAACGCGTGGCGGAGTTTCCACGCCTGGCGGGGTCTCCACCGGTTTTTCCAGGACTGCCGCTTCCGCGAAACGTGGCGGCGGCATGCTGTTCTCGTCCGTCCGGCCAAGCAACCACTCCGCGCTGACCTTCAGCACGCTGGCAAGCGCTTCGACGTCCTCGCGCGTGGCATCCCGATAACCCAACTCGAAGCTCGAGATGTGCGTGGAACGAAGATCCTTGTGTCCGACCGCAATCACCCTCCGGGCGAGTTCAGATTGCGAAATGCCTGCGGCGGTCCGGGCCTGCTTGAGGCGATCCTTAACCCTATAACGAGAGTACATATTTCAAAACAAACACGCCCGACACTTCCAATGATTTCCCAGGGAAACGCAAGATGTCCGGGAGAGAATATCGACGCGCCTGCCCCAGACCTGCTCGTGCTTCACTTTTGCCGGCCGCACAGGCGCACGAGGCCCCGGACCGCGCCGTGGAACGCTCGATTCTTGACGCTGGGGGTTCCCATCCGTTCCTTGGGTGCTTTCAACGCCGTTTTTCATGTACTGGCGCGTTTTCCGGCCTTTGTCTGCTGAACCTCCGCTCAATCGGCTGCCGCAGCCTGGAATGCGAACCCAAGAGACAGGAACCCGAATTCCCTCGAGGGCCGCCATCGCCGTTCTCGCGGCAGTCTGTGCCGCCGCAGTTCTCGCACAGCCAGCGCTCCCCGCCTCGGCGCAGAACTTCCAGACGACCCCGGAGGGTGTCGTTCTGGCACCGAACCGCGATCCCGATCGCCGCGTGCGTCTGCAGGTGATCAATGACCGGATCATTCGTGTGACGGCCACGCCAGGATCGAGCCTCGACATCCCGCGGAGCCTGATGACGGTGGCCAGTCCCGCCGGTCAGGGTTTCGAGGTGAGCCGGCGTGCAGCCACGGTGCTGGTGTCCACACCGCAACTCACGGCCGAGGTTTCGGGGGAGACGGGCGCCGTGCGCTTCCTCGACCGTTCCGGCAAGCTGATTCTCGCCGAAAAGCCCCAGCGCGAGTTTGCGCCCACGACGGTGCAGGGCCGGAGCTTCCACACCATACGCCAGGCGTTCCAGTCCCCGGCCGACGAAGCTTTCTATGGTCTCGGCCAGCATCAGAACCACCAGATGAACTACAAGGGCGAGGACGTGGAACTCGCCCAGCACAACATGGACATCGGCATCCCGTTCGTCGTGTCGACTCGCAATTACGGCCTGCTCTGGGACAACAATTCGATCACGCGTTTCGGTGATCCCCGCCCGTACGAGCCGATCGACGCCGGGCTGAAGCTGTTTGACGCGGGCGGAAAATCCGGTGGCCTGACCGCGACGTACTCCGTCGGCGGCAAGACGGTGCTGACCCGGATCGAGCCGCGGCTGAATTACATGTACCTCAAGGATCGGGCGGACTGGCCCGCCGAGCTTGCGGACCAGAAGACCGCCAGCGTCTTCTGGGAGGGTTCAATCGAAGCGCCATCCACGGGCGTGCACAAGTTTCAGCTCTACTCTTCCGGATACGCGAAGGTATTCATCGATGATATGCTGGTGCTCGAACGCTGGCGGCAGAACTGGAATCCCTGGTATCACAACTTCCACCTGCCGCTCCAGGCGGGCAAGCCGCGCAGGATCCGCGTCGAGTGGTCGAACGACGAGGGTTACATCGCCCTCCTGCATCGCGATCCATTGCCCGCCGCCCAGCAGGGAGAACTCTCGCTTTGGTCCGAGCTTGGCCATGCCATCGACTATACCTTCATCGCGGGCGACAACCTCGATCAAGTGATCTCAGGCTACCGCCACGTGACCGGCAAGGCGCCGATGATGCCACGATGGGCCTACGGCTTCTGGCAAAGCCGCCAGCGTTACAAGACCCAGGAGGAGCTTGTCGACGTGGTCGCGGAGTACCGCCGGCGACGGATCCCCATCGACAACATTGTCATGGACTGGTTCTACTGGCGCGAGGACGACTGGGGCTCGCACCGGTTCGACCCTGACCGCTTCCCCGATCCCAAAGGCATGATCGACGCTGTCCACAGGATGGACGCGCGCCTCATGATCTCGGTTTGGGCGAAGTTTTATCCGACCACGGAGAACTACCGGGAGTTGGATGCCAGGGGCTACATTTACCGGCGCAATGTGGAGAAGGCCGAGAAAGACTGGGTCGGGCCCGGTTACGTGTCTTCCTTTTACGATCCTTATCCGCGGGAGGCGCGCGAGATCTTCTGGCGCCAGGTGCGGGACAACCTAAATGTGCTCGGAATCGACGCCTGGTGGCTGGACGCCTCCGAGCCCGACATCCACTCCAACCTCGACATCGAGGAGCGCAAGCTCCGCATGGGACCGACCGCGCTCGGACCGGGCGCGGCCTTTTTCAACAGCTATCCGCTTCTGCACGCTCAGGGTGTTTATGAAGGGGAACGCAGGACCGATCCGGACAAACGGACATTCATCCTGACGCGCTCGGGGTTCGCCGGCCTCCAGCGTTACGGGGCGGCGGTTTGGAGCGGCGACGTGGTTTCGCGCTGGAGCAACTTGCGCGAACAAATCTCGGCCGGGGTAAACCTGTCCATGTCGGGCATCCCCAACTGGACCCACGACATCGGCGGCTTCTCGCTCGAAAAGCGTTATGAACAACCGAATGCGGCCGACCTTGCGGAATGGCGCGAACTGAACCTGCGCTGGTTCCAGTTCGGCGCCTTCTCACCGCTTTTCCGCTCGCACGGGGAGTTTCCCTACCGCGAGGTCTGGCACATCGCCCCCGAGGGGACGGAAGTCTATGACAGCCTGGTCTGGCACAGCCGCCTGCGCTACCGCCTGTTGCCCTACATCTATTCCCTCGCCGGCGACACGCATCACCGCGATGGCACCATCACGCGCGGCCTGGTGATGGATTTTCCCGAGGATCGCAAAGTCCGGAATATCGACGACGAATACCTCTTCGGCCCCTCGTTCCTGGTCGCTCCGGTGCATGACTACAAAGCACGCGAGCGGGCGGTTTACCTGCCGGCGGGAACGCGCTGGTACGACTTTCACACTGGCCGCCCTCACGAGGGTGGTCGCGAGATCAAGGCAGCCGCGCCGCTCTCGCGCATGCCGCTCTACGTCCGCAGCGGGGCGATCGTGCCGCTGGGACCGGATGTCCAGCACACGGCCGAGCAAACCGATGGAACGCTCTCTGTGTGGGTTTACGCCGGCCGCGACGGCGCCCTCGAACTCTACGAGGACGACGGCTTGAGTTACTCGTATGAAAACGGCGCCTGGTCGCGGATCCCCTTCGCCTACGACGATGCGACGGGCGCGGTGACTGTCGGGGCGCGCAGGGGCTCCTGGCCCGGGATGCCCGAACGTCGGCGCATCGGGGTGCGCTGGATCTCCAGCGAACGCGCCGGCGCCTCTGACCTCACGGCGCAACCGGATGCCGTCATCGACTACGACGGCCAGCCTGTGACAGTCCGACGTCCCGGAAGGTGACTCATTCCCACCATCGCGCATGTCGTGTGCGCATGGGCGCGGGACACCAGCAGGGAATTCACCGTGCATGTTTTCCGCCTGGAAATGCCGGCGCCCGCGCTGCATGGGAACACAGACGCGGGCGCGCAAAGAATGACTTTGAGGTGCCGGTCAAACCGGCTGATCGAGAGGGGTCAGGCGGCGAGCACACCCGTGCGCTCGACCCGAGTGCGCGCATGCGCGGGCCGGATCGTGACCATCGGGCGGCGCGGCGTTCCCGTTGCATGCAGGGGAACCACGGGAGCGACCTGCATGCGCGCATGCGATTTCCGTGCTGGAGCGTAGGAGACGATCGCGACCGCGATCAGGCCGTAGGCGGTCAGGGCCGAGAAACCGTTCAGCGCCGCATTGCTGGCGATGCCGTGGGTGGAGATGGCGTAACCGAGATAAGCGAGGAGTCCGAAGAAGATGGCTCCGTAAACGAGGGGACGAATGGTGTTTTTCATGATGGAAACAAGATTTTGGGACGAGCAGCAGCTCGCAGTTGCGGTTGCTTGTTCATCGACAACTAAACACGAGGTCCCTTAAAAGTTTCGGAAAAATTCCGCGCCGCCGACAATCTGAGAAATATTTTCATATATCGAATCGCTCCTCGAGCCTCTGCCAGTTGCTTGCCTGCCTCATTTACGGCTCAGATTGCATCTCGCATGGGAAATCGCCGGCCCATGTTTGGTCGAATCCGCAACAGGTGACAGGCGCCCGGGAGCGTTTCCCCGGGCTTGTTTCACGCGCGGGCAAGTCGATAAGTAGTAGCCGTGCCCGACCCATCTTCGCCAACCACCACCAGCGCACGATTCCCGACAACTCCTTCCGCGCGTCCTCCAAAGGTCGCCCGCTGGCGCTGGTGGATTCAACTTGTCTTGATCGCCGCCTATCCGGTGGCGATCGGACTCGTGAGCATCGAAGCAAGCCAGGAAACCCTGCCTGCGTTGAGCTCCTCTGCCGGCAGCCTGCTGTGGTCCTGCACAATCACCATGGGTGTCTTTGCGGCGGTCATGGCGATTGCGTGGGCGGCCTCGCGAGCGACCCGCGATGACCTGCGCCTGCGGTGGCGGGGCGGGTTCTGGCCCCTGCCGATGGGCATCGGCTATTCCATCGCGCTCCGGCTTGGGCTCGCCGTCATCGCGATCGTGGCCGGCCTTGCCCTCTACCTGTTCCACGGGATGTCTCCGGACGATTTGCAGACCTTCGTCCAGGAGAACCGGCCAAACGTCGAGGCGATCGTCGATGTCTCATCCCTGGAGGACGATCCGGTTTATTTCTGGCTGATGGTCACATTTGTCAGCTTCGTCGTCGCCGGCTTGCGCGAAGAGCTGTGGCGTTCCGCCTTTCTCGCCGGCACGCGCGCGATCTGGCCACGATTTTTCGGATCCCGTCTGGGGGAATTCACTGCCGTCCTCCTCGCCGCGATCGTGTTCGGACTCGGCCACCTCCCCCAGGGGCCGGTCGCCGCGACGATGGCGGGCATGCTCGGCGTCGGCCTCGGCATCATCATGGTCTGCCATCGTTCCATCTGGCCGGCCGTCATCGCCCACGGCTGCTTTGATGCCACCAGCTTCGCACTGATCCCGCTCGCGATGGATCTGCTCCACAAGGCGCAACCCGCGATCGGGCAATAGCATCTCAAATCTCAAATCCCCAAAAATGCCGACGCCCGCGTCCGCATGAGAATGCAGACGCGGGCGCGGGAGGATCGCTTTCGAGAAGACGGAGCGATCAAGCCGGATGAATTCGAGGAATCAGCTGACGAGGACACCCGTGCCTTCCACCCGGGAGCGCGCGGGCGTGCGGCGAATCGTGACCATCGGGCGGCGCGCCACGACCGGCTCTGGCTGCCCCACCACGGGAGCGACCCTGCTGACGCGCACATGCGATTTCGGCGCGGGAGCGTAGGAGACGATCGCGACCGCGATCAGGCCGTAAGCGGTCAGGGCCGAGAAACCGTTCAGCGCCGCATTGCTGGCGACCCCGTGGTTGACGACCGCGTAACCAAGATAAGCGAGGAGTCCGAAGAAGATGGCTCCGTAAACGAGAGGACGAATGCTGTTTTTCATTGTGGGAATGTGATGGTTGAGGAACTGAAGTTGGCTGTTACGATTGCTTGTTCATCCACCATTAAACATAACCCATACCAGAAGTTTCAGAATAATCGCATCCGTCTATTCACCAATAAGATAAAACACAAACAGTGCGTTGCACCCCTCTCCGTCACCTGCCGGCAGTCTCGCGTGCGGGACCGGACGCATCCCACATATGGAACACCCGGCCAGGGAACCTCCACCCCGCGACCGGCGCCTGTAAGTCGATTGTCGCGGAAGTATCCGTCACGCATGCAGGAGTCGTCATATGCCCCAAGGCCCCCTCCTGTGAAGAGAACCACCCATGGCACGCATGCTCGCAGGGACGCCGCGGACGACGCCCCTGCGATTGATGCACACAAAACCTGGGCGCGCTTCGGGCTAGAATTCCACGCCGGTTGAGAATTTCCATGTCCGACCGGGGGCATAGACATACCCGTACCGGTCGGTGTCATCGAGGAGGTTGTCGACATTCAAGGCGACGCGAACGCGATACCGGTCGCGGACAATGGTATGGTATTCGACCAGCGCGCTGAGGCGCGTGCGGGCCTTGGTATAGAGCTGGTCTGCCACAACCCTGAAGGATTCAGGATCGAATTGGCCGGAAACCGTGCCATCGACCGCGACGGAGGCGTCGAAAAGCCGTTTCGACTCCCAGGTTCCGCCAAAGCCCAGGCCGAGCCCGGCAAGCTTGCCGGTGGTGAACGAGTATTTCGTCCAGAATGTCACTGTATCCTCCGGCGTGTCATCAAGCGCGAGTCCGTAGTCATGGGGAGGGATCTTGTAGGTGGCCGGGTTTTCGGGATCGTCGAAGGCATCCTCGCGCGTGAAGAATGTAGTTCCCCACGACTCTCCGGGAGCGGCCCACAGTCCGTATTTGGCATTTCCCGTCGGATCGTTGATCGCGACATACGGAAGAGTCGAGGTGGTGTTCTTGTTTTCGAGGTGAGAGTAGCCGAGCACGATCTGCCAGTTGTCGATCGGCACCATGTTGAACTGGACCTCGAAACCCTTGCTTTCGTCCTGGAACGGCACCCTGGCCGAATTCATGCCGAGGATGGAATTGATCGTGCCTGTAAAGGGACCGGCCTGACCTGGGGCGGGAGCCGCGTTGGGGTTATTCCAATAACCGGGATAGTACGGCAACTGGTCGCCATTTCCAGCCCACAGCCACGGAATGGGGAAGCCCCAGCCATGCACCTCCGCACTCGGGTCGCGACCGTTCGGACCGATCGCAGCCTGGAGACTGGAGGCATTCATCATCCAGAGCATGTCGTAGAGTTGCTGCGGTGCGATTTCGCCCTTCGTGGCATCCGAGACCATAATCCCATAGGTCGACACCCAAGCGGCTGTCCACGGATTGCTCGCTCCCGTGACCATGAACGGGTTCGCCGCCGCATCGGTCGGGACGCTTGGAAGCGGCATGTTGTTGGCTTGAAGATACTCCGTCCACACCTGGCCGACGGTCTTGCCCGCTATCGGGTTGCCGCTGGCATCGACCGCCGGTGAATCAGGCGTACTAAACACGTCGGCTGCTCCCAGCGGGAGCGCATATCCACCCCAGGTTCGGCTCGGATCCCTCGGGATGGCCTTCAGGATATCGGCCATCGCGGGATAAATCGTCGACCAGGGAGCGGATGAAGTGAGATCCGGTCGCGACGCGTACCACGCGTAATAGGGATTGAGTCCGCCCCAGCTGTAGAAGCCGATGGTGGTCGGCTTCGACGTGTCGTAGCCCTCGAGATGACCGGAAAGCGCTGCCGGTACTCCCGGAGCGGGCGCCCACCAGATGTTGCGGGCGACGTTCTCGCGCTCGATCTTGAATGCGGCCACGGACCCGGAAACGCGACCCTTCAAGAGTTCGAACTTGATGCCAACCTCCTTGTTCTTCGCGGTCACCGGATCGAACTGCCGGCCGTCGCCATCGAGCGTGCCATTGGCGTTTGGAAGGAGTCCCGTGGAATAGAGGCCATAGACGCTCAGGTTCTTGGTCACCGCGAAGGACGCCCCGAATTGCGGACTGATCTCGTTCGGGGCGTCCAGCTGTCCATAGAGATTGTCCGGATTGTTGCGATCGGTGATCTCGAGGGGCGGGTTGTCGAGCCAGAGGCGCCGGGCAAAGCCGCGTGTATCCGAACGATCCCAACGCGCGCCACCAATCAAGGTCAGGCGGTCGTCCAGAAACTTTCCCTGGTAAACGAGGTAATATCCAAGGTCCCAGCCGAGATTGAGGTTCCAGGAAATCGGGTTTGCAGGCACGGACGGAGTGAGGCCGTCCCCCTGCACTCCAAAGCGGATCGGGGAGGCGTCATTCGGGCTTTTGTAGTTCCATACGGCGGGATCGGAACTGACTGGCGCGCCGCTGGCCTGGTCCGGAGACTGACCGACATTGGTCCTTTCGATCTCCGTCTTCATATACTGCATGCCGAGCAGGAAATTGTGCGAGCCCCACTTCTCGAAGCTGTAATTGAGTTCCACGCGAGCCTGGCTGCGATCGTCCACCGACTCAGCCATCGCCCATTGGTAGTTCAAGGTTGTGAAATAACTGGTGCTCGTCGACTGGCTGCTCAAGAGGGAGCGCGAGGTGAACGTCGTGCCGTAAATATCGCCGTACCAAAAATTACCGGGCCGGTTGTCGAAAACATCAACCCACGCGTTCCCGCCCTGTGCAATGGCCGCCTCGAGGTCCGTAAAATACTGCGTCTGTTGCGGCGTGGTGGGTGTGCGGTAGTAACGCGGGAGCTGGGCGGGCAGGATGTTTCCACTGCTCACGCCGGTAATGTTTCCGGCCGCGTCGCGATTGAAGGGGTCGAGCTTGTTGAACGTGCCGTACCAGATATTCGCCGAATCAAACTCCACGCGGGAAAATCCCACGCCTGCCTTCAGCCAAAAGTTCTCTCCAAGCTTCTGTTGCAGGTCTAAAAGGTAGTTCTGAGCCGGATTCTCGCGCCAGGTGTCCGGACCGGACCAGCGGAAGGTGCGGGGATCCGCGCCCGGAGGGGTGTAAAAGTCGAGGCGCCGTGCGTTCGTTTGGAAAGGAAATCCTCCATCGGTGACGCTGCTACGCACGTTCTGGAAGCCGATCCCCTCGTCGCGGGAGTCGCCGAACTCGGCCTCGAGTATTATGGTGGTGTTCTCCAGCGGCTTGATGACCAGCACCGGAGAAAAGAACCAGTGCTCGTGGGAGTAGAAATCGGTTTCGTCGCCATTCTTCTGCCAGGCGGCGGTCAACCCGAAGTTCGCGGAGGCGCCGCCCTTTTCGTAGATCTTGCCGAGGGTGAGCTCGAGCTCGCCGCGGTAGAAACCATGGCTGCCGACGGAGGCAGTGGCGGCGTATTTCTTGCGATCGCCCGGGCGCTTGGGCAGGTAGTTGACCACCCCGCCGAAATTGCCTACCCCGTAGAGAAGGGCGCTCGGGCCGCGCAGCACCTCGATGCGGGAGATGTTCACGGTATCCGTGGCGTGCTGCCGCCGGAACCCATCCCGCAAAGTTTGGTCGGTGATGAAGCCGCGAATCTTGACGGTGCTTTGCGACTGGTTGCGCGTGGCGCTTTCCGGATTGTTGGCCTGCGCGGAGTCCGCGGTGTCGACCTGCGTCAACGCGGCGGAAATCCCGTCATACTGCGACTGCAGCACGACACCGGGCGAATAGCGAAGGGCCTCGCGAAGGTTGGTGGCCCCGGTATCGCGCACAAACTCGTTGGTGATGACCTCGAGATTCAGCGGTATATCTTTGATGGGAGCGTTGAGCCGTGTGCCGGAAATGGAGTTTGTCGCACGATAGCCCCGGTCGTCCGCGGCATCGACGGTGAAAGGCGACAACTCGACAATCTCCTCCTCGGCTTTTGTTTGGCTGCCGGTGCTAACTTCCTGGGCATCGAGGTTCGCGACAGCGAAGGCGAGGGCCGCAACGGGGCCCACGATTTCTGGACGGGAACACAGTAGTTTCTTCATCCGTAGTTGGGTTGGTTGGTTCGGTTTTCACGATGAAGCGAACGCCTCACCTGCGAAAGGGACGCCAGAAAACGCCTGGCACTCGTGTTTGGATCGTCCGGCGCAAAGCAGGTCTGTTGGAACGCATCGGCAACGCATTGAACAGAGTCGAGCACATGCGACTGGAATGAAATGGCTGCTCGCGCAGCGCCAGCCGCTTCGGGCGTTGAAAATAAGGATGGAGGGGCTGCAGAAATGCACGCGAGTATTTCGCTGGCACCTTCGTGAGCCTTGAACGAATCAACGCGGGCTCGCGGCGTCAAGAATCGATGGGTCCTCCGGCCCGCCGGGCAGTATCAGAAAAACTCCAAGCGTGCGCTTCATCCGGGATGCGGTAACGTCGGGCGATGACCAGGATGTTCGAGGAGCTGGACTATCAGAAAACGCCGATGGGCGAGTTGATCCTGCGGCGGCGCCTCGTGCCGACGCTGGGGAACCGGGAGATTTTTGAGGTGAAGCTCGGGGAGGAGTTCCTCATGTCGAGCCTGTTTCATGCCGCCGAGGACGCGCTGGCCGACCTCGCCCTCGCTGAGCTCGACGCCCGGGAACTCGACGTCGTCGTCGGCGGCCTCGGGCTCGGTTATACGGCGGCGGCCGCGCTGGCTCATGCGTCGGTGCGCTCGTTGCAGGTGGTCGAGACCCTCGAACCCGTGATCCGCTGGCACCTGCGCGGCCTCGTTCCGCTCGGGGCGAAGCTGACGTCCGATCCGCGGTGCCACTTCGTGCACGGCGACTTCTTTGCGCGTGCGGGATCCCCCGCCGGTTTTGAATCCGGGCGCCGGTTTCATGCCGTGCTGCTGGATATCGATCACTCGCCGACCTTCCTCCTGCACGCACGCCACGCGGCCTTTTATACCCCCGATGGTCTCCGCGCCTTCGCCCGCCATCTCCTTCCCGGCGGCGTCTTTTCCATGTGGTCGGACGACCCGCCCGACCGGTCATTCGTGAGAACTCTCAAGAGCGTCTTTGTCCAGGCCCGGTCTCACGTCGTCAGGTTTCGCAATCCCCTGCTCGACGGAGAGGCGTCCGCCACCGTCTACCTCGCCCGCACCGCGCCCGAGGCATGAGGCGAACCGCCGGCACGACCACATCCTTTGCCGCGCGGCAACGTTTGCGGTGTCCGTTCGCCAGCACAGCGGTGGAGACGGCACTCGACCCTGATGTCCAGTTCGGTGATCTGGTTCTCAAGGCCCATCGCGCCAAAGGTTTCCAGCGACAGGCGCATCTCGGAGAGCGGTGGCCAGACCACGTTGACGTGCGCCTGCTGGCCAACGCCATCGACCGGGACATTGCGATCGAGCTGTCCCTACACGACCTTGCGGAGGGCCGCGCGCTTGGCCGGGATTTCCGTGTTGTAATCGTTGATGAACAGTCCGACCCCGGCAGGTGCGACCTCCTTCGCGCATTGAAATGCCAGGTCGATGAAGTCGGAGCCGATGATCTGAAGCCACGGCGAGTTGCGCAGGCCACCGGCCTGGTTCGCATCGATCACCTCGTTGACGACATCCCAGTCGTCGACGATGTCGGCGTAGCGGGGGATCACTGTGTGGATGTGCGTCTTCATTCGCTGGAGCAGGAGCGCGCGATGCGCGGCATTGCCGGCCTGAAGGGCAATGCCGGAGGCGTCGCGGAAAACCCAGGCGGGTGTCTGGCTGCGCCACACGAGCGTGTGTCCACGCATGCGCATTCCGTTGGCGCGGGCAAAGTTCGCGAGCGCGTCGGCCGGGCCCGCTACTCTCATATTCCGGGCGTAGGGTTGCGAAGACGCGCCGGCATGCAGCCGACTGGACAAAACCGGGTTCAGGGTGCCTTCCCCAGCGAGGGCTGGCGGGACGCCACTGACGGGCGTGCGAAAAGGGACGCGCACACTGGCGCGGCTCAGCGCGTTCCTGCTCTTAATAACAGCCTCGATGAATCACCGCTCGGGGAGGAAACGGAGTGGGTGCGGCCAAGGCCTCGCGGATGGGAGCCTTCTCATTTGGTGGCCGTCGCGGCTTGCGCGGGCGGGAAGCGGACGGGCAACCAAATAGAGGTGCCAATGACTGAAAGGGATGGGGATCGATGATGGGTAGCACGGGAGCGCACGCAGAATGTTTCTACAGAGCGCGGTGGCTGCTAGGCACTCCCCAGTCGGGCCACAATGAGCGGTTTAGTCTCACTATAGACTGAATAGGGGAAGTGGAGCATGCACGCCCGGGACTCCATGGATCCATCCCGGCAAAAAGCCGGCGTCCGCCCGAGTCGAAAAGGACACCGGCAGGCCTCCCTCCAGCGGCTGGAGATGGCAGCCGCAGCAGGGAACAACGGGCCTGCCAGGCTCAGGTCCGCTCGAGAAAACGCTCGATGCGCGCCAGCGAGCGCCCTTTTCCCAGCACCCGGCAGATGCCGGTGATGCTGGGCCCCACGTTCGTCCCTGTGAGCGCGAGGCGCACCGGCGCCTGGTAGTCGCCGAACCCGCGGCCATTCGCATCCGCGGTCGCCTGGATCGCCGCCTGCAGCGCGTTCTCATCGCCGAAATCGGCCGGGGCCAGCGCCGGCTGCAACTCGCGCAGGCGCGCCTTCGGATCGCCCCTGGCGGCGAGCCTGCCCTCGACCTTCGCGTCGATGGGAAAGTCCTCGGTGAAAAAATAAGCCGTGTAGGCGGGCAGTTCCTCGAACGACTTGATCTTGGGCTGGCTGAGGAGCATGACCTCGCGGAAATACGCCGCCTCCGGCCATCCGCCCGCGAAGACGCCCTGCTGCCGGAGATAGGCGCGCGCCTTCTCCACGAAACGATCGGCCGGCAGCTCGAGCAGGTAGGCCATGTTCATGTGCGCGAGCTTCTTCTCGTCGAAGCGCGCGTTGCTCTGGTTCACACCCGGGAGATCGAAGAGCCGGATGACCTCGTCGATCGGCATCTTCTCGCGGTCGTCCTTGGGATTCCAGCCGAGCAGGCAGAGAAAGTTGACGAGCGCCTCCGGCAGGTATCCGCGGCGCTGATACTCCTCGACCAGCGCCCCCTGGTCGCGCTTCGACATCTTGCCCGGGCCGTTCTGCTTCAGGATGAGAGGGATGTGGGCAAACTTGGGCAGCGGCGCCCCGAGCGCCTTGAAGAGCTCGACGTGCTTGCTCGTGTTGGAGAGATGGTCCTCGCCGCGGATCACATGCGTGATCCGCATTGCGATGTCGTCGACAACATTGACGAAGTGAAACACCGGGCTGCCGTCGGACCGCACGATGACGAAGTCCTCGTCCTCGGTACGTTCCACCCGCCCGCGAATCTGGTCGTCGATGATCGAGGGCTCGTTGCGCACCTTCTCGACCGTCTTCCTGCGGTGATCGTCATAGGCCTCGTAGCGCTCGCCGAGCAGCCTGAACCAGATGGCGC
>Ga0214472_10005612_pt1 | contig 13192 bp, 9 predicted proteins | sample RVTome_6_FD_207662 | JGI IMG/M metagenome (GOLD analysis project Ga0214472, IMG submission 207662) | Soil microbial communities from uranium-contaminated site in the Upper Colorado River Basin, Wyoming, United States - RVT140D175 | ecosystem: Environmental > Terrestrial > Soil > Contaminated >... | reverse complement strand
CCCTCAGAACTCGCGCTGAAGCAGCGCCGACGCGCCGTGAACGCCTCCGCGCTCGCGGGCCTGGACGCCCTGCTGCTGATCGTGGCGGCGGACGACCTCGACGCCGCCCTCGCCAGCATCGGCTACGACGACGCGCTCCCCGCTGGCGTCCGCGAGGGTTTCACCCGCGATGGCATCAGCGATCTGCAGCTCGGCGGCGGCCGCGCGACGCGCGTGGTGCTACGCCGTGCACCCGAAGCAAGCTCCATGCACGCGCGGCTGGACGCCGCACGCGCGGCGGTGGATGCGCTGCGCCGCTACCGCCCGCAACACATCGGTATCCTCGCGCACGGCTTGGGCGCAGCGACCGCGAGTTGGTTGGAGGCTGCGGTCGCTGCATCCCTTGCGGCCGACCATCCGATGCCGACGCAGCGCGCGGACGCGCAGCACCATCGACTGGACTCCCTGACCGTGCTCGGCGTCGCGCCGAAGCTCGACTTCGCGCGCCTCGCGGCGGAAGCCGAGGGTGCGGGCCTGACCCGCTGGCTGACGACGCTGCCGCCGAACCGCCTGACACCTGAGAGCTACCGCAAGCTCGCGAAGGAACTCGCGAAGCGCGAGGGCTGGAAGGTCGAAGTCAAGGATGAAACGGCGCTGGCGCGCCTCGGTGCCGGTGCCTACCTCGCCGTCGCGCAGGGCAACCCGCGTCACGATGCTGCGCTGGTACGGCTGTCGTATCGCAACGCCGGTGATCGCCCGCCGGTAGCGCTGGTCGGCAAAGGCCTGTGCTTCGACGACGGCGGCGTGAACCTGAAGGCCCACGCCGGCATGCTCGCCATGCAGGGCGACATGCAGGGCAGCGCGGTCGCGCTCGGCACCCTGCTGGCGCTATCACGCATAGGCGCCAAGGTGAACGTGGACTGCTGGCTGGCGCTGGCGGAGAACTGCATCGATGGCACCGCCTACAAGCCGCACGATGTGGTGACCGCGGCGGATGGCACCACCATCGAGGTGATCCACACCGACGCTGAGGGGCGGATGGTGCTGGCGGACACGCTGGCGCTAGTACGCCGCAGCGAGCCCAGCCTGGTCCTCGATTTCGCGACCCTGACCGGGGCCTGCGTGCGCGCCCTCACCAACCGCTACAGCGGTGTGTTCTCGAACCGGTCGCACTTCTACCCGGTGCTCACCGAGACCGGTCAGCGCTGCGGCGAGCGCGTGTGGCCGTTCCCGATGGATCCCGACTTCGATGAGCCGCTGCGCTCGCAGGTCGCCGATGTGAAGCAGTGCGCAGTCGAGGGCGCCGGCGACCACATCATGGCGGCGCGCTTCCTCGGACGCTTCGTCGGTGACGCGCTGCCCTGGGTGCATATGGACCTGTCCGCCAGCGAGAGCGAGAAAGGCATCGGCCATCTGCCGGGTACCTTCACCGGCTTCGGCGTGCGTTACACCCTGGCCCTGCTGCTGGATGCCGGCTTCGCGCGCAAGCTGCCCGCGGTGCCTCGCGATGGGGATGGCGCGTGAGCGAACGCATCACCATCACCCGTCCTGACGATTGGCACCTGCATCTGCGCGATGGCGAGTGGCTGCCGCTGCTGGTCGGCCACACCGCGCGTGAGTTCGCACGCGCCATCGTGATGCCGAACCTCAAGCCGCCGGTGACCACCACCGCAGCCGCCCTCGCCTACCGTGAACGGATCCGCGCTGCGCGCCCCGCCGCCGGCCAGCCGGGTAGCGACTTCGAGCCGCTGATGACCCTGTACCTGACCGACAGCATGAGCGCCGACGAGATCGATGCCGCTGCCGACAGCGGCGCGGTGCACGGCGTGAAGCTCTACCCCGCTGGCGCGACCACCAACAGCGATGACGGCGTGACCGACATCGCGCGCGCGCACGATGCGCTGGCACGCATGGCGGAGCGCGGCCTGGTGCTCCAGGTCCACGGCGAGGTCACGCGCGCCGATGTGGATGTGTTCGATCGCGAAGCACGCTTCATCGACGAGGTGCTGGCGCCGATCGTCGAGGGCTTCCCCACGCTGAAGGTCGTGCTCGAGCACATCTCCACCGCGGATGGTGCGGACTTCGTACTCGGCGCGCGCGAGGGCGTCGCCGCCACCCTGACACCGCAGCACCTGCTGATGGAGCGCAACGACCTGTTCGTCGGCGGCCTGCGCCCGCACCATTACTGTTTGCCGGTGCTGAAGCACCGCCGCCATCGCGACCGCCTGCGCGAGGTGATCGCCAGTGGGTCGCCGCGTCTCTTCCTGGGTACCGACAGCGCGCCACACGCGCGCGGTGACAAGGAGAGCGCCTGCGGCTGCGCTGGCATCTACAGTGCGCACGCTGCGCTGGGTCTCTACGCCGAGGCGTTCGAAGCCGCCGGCGCACTGGATCGACTCGAAGGTTTCGCCAGCTTCCACGGTGCCGATTTCTACGGACTACCGCGGAACGAAGGTGTAGTGACGCTGGTCCGAGACGCGGTGACCATCCCCGCGAGCTTCCCCGTCGGAGATCGTGGGCTCATCCCGCTCCGTGCCGGTGGCACCATCACCTGGAGGTCTGAGACCTGAACGCTCCTGACGACCGTGACCTGCGCGCGATCTCGCGTCGCTTCCGTGGGTTCATGCCCGTGGTCGTGGACGTGGAGACCGGCGGCTTCGATTCCAGAGGCGATGCGCTGCTCGAGATCGCCGCCGTACTGGTGGACCTCGACGACGGCGGCATGCTGCGCCCGGTCGAGACCGAGTGGTACCACGTGAAGCCCTTCGAGGGCGCGAACATCGAGGCGGCGTCACTGGAGGTCAACGGGATCGACCCTCATCACCCGCTGCGACCGGCGCTACCGGAGAAGGAGGCGCTGACGCGCGTGTTCCGCGCGGTCCGCCGCCACATCAAGGAGACCGGCTGCCGCCGCGCGGTGCTGGTCGGCCACAACAGCGCCTTCGACCTCGGCTTCCTGAACGCTGCGGTCGCGCGCTGCGACATCAAGCGCAACCCCTTCCATCCGTTCACCAGCTTCGATACCGCGACGCTGGGCGGCGTGGCTTACGGTCAGACGGTGCTGGCGCGTGCCGCCGCCGCTGCCAAGATCCCCTGGGATCCCAGCTCCGCGCACTCGGCGCGTTACGACGCGATGCGCACCGCCGAGCTGTTCTGCCAGATCGTCAACGACTTCCGCGGCGTCTACGAGCGCTCGATCTCGGTCCGCGACGAGGACCTCGGCCCCGTGACCCACGACGAGGATCCGTTCGCGGAGTGAACCGGAACTCGGGACTCGCGTGCGACGTGCGGCGTGCGGCGTGCGGCGTACTCTGCCCCGTCAGGCGGCAGCCGGCTGCAGGAGCTTGGCCAACTCCCCGCTCTGGAACATCTCCACGATGATGTCGCAGCCGCCGACCAGCTCGCCGTCCACCCATAGCTGCGGGTAGGTCGGCCAGTTCGCGTAGGCCTTCAGGCCGTCGCGCAGCTCCTGATCCTCGAGGATGTTCACGAAAGCGAACTCCTCACCGATCTGCTTCAGCGCACCTGCGACCTGCGAGGAGAAACCGCATTGCGGGAAATCCGGCGTGCCCTTCATGTAGAGGATCACGCGGTGGCTGCTGAGCTGTTCCTTGATGCGGTCTTCGATGGACATGATGTCGTACCTGCTCCGGTGGTCTGCGATCGTGGAGCCGGACCCGGCCCCAGCGGGGATTCTATCGCAGCCGGGGTGCGGCGCGGAGGGCGCGCCGCACGGCAGGCCGATCGAGGTTAGCTGTCGGCTCGGATCTCGAGCTTGTTGTGGACGGCGGTCACACCGTCTACACCGCTGGCTACGGAGACTGCGAGTGACCGCGCTGCGCCTGAGACGACCCAACCGTTCAGGGTGACCTCGGTGTTGTAGGTGTCCACGTCGATGTGGAGCGCGGAGACATCGTCCTCGGAGATCAGCGCCGCTTTGACGCGGGTCGTGATCATGCCGTCGTCGGCTATCTGCCCAGCGGTCCGATCATCCTGGCCTACGTAGTATCCACCCGCAGCGGCTCCCGCGATCATCGCCGGTACGCATCCAGCGAGCAGGATCGCCGCGATGGCGATGGTGAAGGTTCTGAGGGTGGTACTCATGTTCGTCTCTCTTCTGAGTTGGGGAAGCGGACGATGACAGGTAGGGTGTCCCAGCGCTGTGCGGTACCCGGCATTGCCGGCTCGCAGCAGCGAACCGGTCTCAGGCCTCTGCAGGACCGTAGCCGCCGCCGCCGGGCGTCTCCAGGGTCAGTACCTGACCTGCGACCAAGTCGCAGCTGAACTTCGCCGGCATCGCATGACCGTCGATCAGGTTGCGGCCGGTGGCGCCGTCCGCACCGCCGGCGAGCCCCCAGGGCGCGTATCCACGCCGCTCGGAGATCACGGTGAGGGTGGTCGGCGCGAGGAACTCGAGTTCGCGTATCAGGCCCTCACCGCCACGGTGACGACCCGCACCACCCGACCCGGTACGCAGGGCGTAGCGCCGCACCCGCAGCGGGAAGCTGGACTCCAGCACCTCGATCGGGGTGTTCAGGGTGTTGGTCATGTGGCTGTGCACGCCGGAGGGGCCAGGGCCATCGGCATGGGCGCCACAGCCACCGGCGATGGTCTCGTAGTAAGCCCAGGGCGCACCGTCCCGCCCCTGTGCGCCACCGAAGGCCAGGTTGTTCATCGTGCCTTGCGAGGCGGCCGGGACCGTTGCCGGTACGAGCTGCGCCAAGGCGCCGAGCACCGCATCCACGATGCGCATGGAGGTCTCTACGTTGCCCGCCGCCACCGCCGCCGGTCGCTCCGGGTTCACCAGGCAGCCGAGGGGCGCTCGCAGTCGCAACGGACGGATCGCACCCGCGCAATCCGGGATCTGAGGCGGCATCAGGCAACGCAGCACGTAGCTGGCTGCCGCCGCGGTCACCGGGATCGGGCAGTTCACGTTCCCAGGCACCTGCGCGCAGGTGCCGTCGAAATCCAACTCCAGATCCTCGTCGATGGTCAGGGTGACGCGGATAGCGAGGTCGCGGCTACCGGTGCCATCGTCATCCATGTAGTCCACGATGCTGGCACTACCTTTGGGTAGTTCAGCCAGCGTCGCGCGCGCCAGGCGCTCGGCGTAGGCATCGCGCTCGCGCACCGAGTCGCGGTACGCGGTCGCGCCCATCGCATCCGCTAGCGCCCTGCAGCGCTCGCGCCCGAGGCGCACCGCTCCGAGTTGCGCGTAGAGGTCGCCGCGGGTGACGCGTCTGCTTCGCGTAGCGGCCACGATCCCGTCCAACACGCTATCGATGACGACGTCGTCGCGGCATAGCAAGGTGGGCGGGATGATGATGCCCTCCTCCTCCAGGCTGCGTGAGATCGGCATCGACCCCGGGCTGTCGGAACCGATGTCAGCGTGGTGAGCGCGCGCCGCGACGAAACCGATCAGCTCAGCGCCCAGGTGCACGGGCGCGATCAGGGTCACATCGGGCAGGTGCGTGCCACCGAGGTAGGGGTCGTTCAGGATCAGGGTGTCGCCGGCAGCCCAGGTCCGCTGCGTCGCGAGGTCGCGCATGGCGTAGGCCATGCTGCCCAGGTGCACCGGGATGTGCGCGGCCTGCGCCACCAGCTCGCCGTCGCCATCGTAAAGCGCGCAGGAGAAATCGAGGCGGTCGCGGATGTTCGGTGAGAACGCAGCGCGCTGCAACGCGGCGCCCATGCTCGCGCAGATCGCGTCCACGCGACTGCCGAACACCGCCAGACCGACCGCGTCCGACTCAGTCATCGCTGGCTCGTGTCGGCAGCTCCGCCATCACGCGCGCGCGCTCCTCGGGGGACATCCGGCTCCAGCGCACGACCTCGTCCAAGGTACGCAGGCAGCCGCCGCATAGCCCGTCGTCGCCGATGGCGCAGACCCCCGTGCAGGGTGTCGGCAGCAGGTCCGGGTTGTGCTGGAGATCAGGCAATGCGGATGTCCGAACGATGGGGGCGTGGCGTTGGTATCATGCCGAGCTGAGCCGTCGGCTGCCAGGGTACCCACCCGGGGCCAGCGGATCGCCCGAACGAAGCAACTCCTGCAGGGGGAGAGACATGAACCCATTGAACACCATCAAGGGCACCATCATCGGCGGCGTGGTCATCGCGGTGATCGTCGCCTTCGTCGCCGGCGGCATGGCCTTCGGCCCGCTCAACGAACTGTCCTTCATCCGTTGGCTGCACATCCTGGCCGGCATCACCTGGATCGGTCTGCTCTACTACTTCAACTTCGTGCAAGTCCCGGCCCTGGCCGTGGCAGCTGGCGACAGCGGCGGCCCCGGCGGCGCTGGCATCAGCAAGTACGTCGCCCCGATCGCGCTGATATGGTTCCGCTGGGCGGCGCTCGCCACCTGGCTGACCGGCGCCAGCTACCTGTTCCGCTCGGGCAACCTAGTGAGCGCCTTCACGCTGTCGAACGGCCAGGTGGTCATCGGCCTGGGCGCATGGATGGGCACCATCATGCTGTTCAACGTGTGGGTGCTGATCTGGCCGAACCAGAAGAAGCTGCTCGGCATGGTCGAGGCCACCGATGAGGAGAAGGCCAAGGGCAAGCGCATCGCTTTCCTGGCCTCGCGCACCAACACCCTGCTGTCGATCCCGATGCTGCTGTGCATGGGCTCGGCGACGCACGGTCTACCCTTCTGAGCCTAGATGTGAACCAAGGACCCGGACCCGGCCCACGCGGCCGGGTCCTCGTCTGAGGAACCCGGACGATGAGTATCCCCGTACCGCGCACCGTCTACGACGATGTCGCGCATGCACTGGCTGAGGATGTCGGCGACGGCGACCGCACCGCCGCGCTGATCCCCGCTGGGACCCGCGCGCGGGCCGAGATCGTCCTGCGAGAGGATGCGGTGGTCTGCGGGATCCCCTGGGCTGAGCTGTGCTTCCGGACCATGGACGAGGGGGTCGCGCTGACCTGGCACGCCGCGGACGGTGATCGACTGAGCGCCGGCAGCCTGCTGCTGGAGGCCAGCGGTGACGCGCGTGCGCTGCTGACCGCGGAACGCACCGCGCTGAACTTCCTGCAGTTGCTCTCCGGCACCGCGACGGAGGCGCGCCACTACGCGGATGCCGTCGCCGGCACCGACTGCACCATCCTGGACACCCGCAAGACGGTCCCCGGCCTGCGCCGTGCGCAGAAGTACGCGGTGGCCTGCGGCGGCGCCGGCAACCATCGCCTCGGCCTGTTCGATGCCATCCTGATCAAGGAGAACCACATCATGGCCGCGGGCGGGATCGCCCTGGCTGTGGCCAGGGCCCGTGAACTCGCGCCGGAGCTTCTGGTGGAGGTCGAGGTCGAGGACCTGGACGAGCTGGACCAGGCGCTGGCTGCGGGCGCCGACATCTGCATGCTGGATAACTTCGACCTCGCCGCGATGGCCACGGCGGTGGCGCGGAACACCGCCAGCACCCACCGCGCCCGCCTGGAGGCCTCCGGTGACATGAACCTGGCGCGGCTGGCCGAGGTGGCGGCGACGGGGGTGGACACGATCTCGGTCGGAGCCCTCACCAAGAACGTGAGGGCTATCGACCTGTCCATGCGCTTCGAACTGTGAGGCACCGAACTGAACTCGCTGGCTCTTCGTTGCAAGACCGCCCTCGGATGCTCACTTGGCATCCAGCAAGCTCCGCTCCTCGGGCGGGTCTGCGCCTCGACCCAACTTCGCCAGGTCGGTGCTCGGCGTCGCCAGGCAGTCGCTGGGTCTGTGCCTGGATCGACCTTCGCCGGGGCGGTGCTGGGTATCTGCAGCGCTGCGGCAGGGGCGGTTGAAGAGCCGGACTCTTGACTCGAATCAGCTTGACTCACCCGCCCGCCGCGGTAAGGTAGGCGCCCGGTATCTTGCAGTGCAGCAATCCTCGTCGAGTGACCGACGACGCTTTCGGAGAGACCCCTGATGCCCGCCTTCGCTTGGATCCTCGTGGCCCTCACCGCGACCTTGGGACTCGCCTACCACCGCGCTCCGCTCTGGTTGTGGACAGCGGTCACCGCGGTGCTCCTGTACCTGCTGCAACTGGACCTCGGCAGCGCACCCGCCGCGGGCTGGCTGATCTTCGTGCCGCTGGCGCTGGTGCTGAACCTGCGCCCGCTGCGCCGCGCCCTGATCTCGCGCAGCGTGATGGCCTGGTTCAAGCGCGTGCTCCCACCGCTGTCGTCCACCGAGCGCGAAGCGCTGGAAGCCGGCACCGTGTGGTGGGACGGCGAACTGTTCACCGGTGCGCCAGATTGGCAGCGCATGCTCGAGTTCCCCTCGCCCAAGCTGACCGAGGCGGAGCAAGCCTTCGTGGACGGGCCGGTACAGCAGTTCTGCGAGATGCTCGATGAGTGGCGGATCACCGCCGAACTGAACGACCTGCCGAAGGAAGCCTGGGATTTCATCGCCGAGCACCGCTTCTTCGGGATGATCATCCCCGAGGAGTACGGCGGGCTCGGCTTCTCCGCCATCGCCCAGTCGCAGATCGTGATGAAGATCGCCACGCGTTCCACCACCGCTGCGGTCACCGTGATGGTGCCGAACTCGCTCGGCCCCGGCGAGCTGCTGCTGAAGTACGGCACGGACGCGCAGAAGGATCGTTACCTGACCAAGCTCGCGCGCGCAGAGGAGATCCCCTGCTTCGCCTTGACCAGCCCCTACGCGGGTTCGGACGCGGGTGCGATCCCGGATCGCGGCATCGTCTGCAAGGGTGAGTTCGAGGGCCGCGAGGTCATCGGCTTCCGCGTCAGCTGGGACAAGCGCTACATCACGCTGGGACCGGTCGCGACCGTGCTCGGCCTGGCGTTCAAGGCTTACGATCCGGACGGCTTGCTCGGCGAGCGCGAGTCGCTGGGCGTGACCTGCGCGCTGATCCCGACCGCCACCCCCGGCGTCGAGATCGGGGCCCGCCACTACCCCTTGAACTCGGCGTTCCTGAACGGTCCGACCCGCGGTCGCGATGTGTTCATCCCGATGGATTGGATCATCGGTGGCGAGGAGCGCATCGGCGACGGCTGGCGGATGCTGATGAACTGCCTGTCCGCCGGACGCGGCATCTCGCTCCCCGCCCTGGGCACGGGATCAGGCAAGCACGCGAGCCGCATGACCGGTGCCTACGCACGCGTGCGCAAGCAGTTCCGCATCCCCATCGGTCAGTTCGAGGGCATCGAGGAACCGCTGGCTCGCATCGGCGGCTACGCCTACCGCATGGACGCCGCGCGCCGCATGACCGCTGGCGCCATCGACATGGGCGAGAAGCCCTCGGTGATCTCCGCCATCCTCAAGTACCACCTGACCGAGGGCATGCGGCAGGTGATCGATGACGCCATGGATGTGCACGGTGGCCGCGGCATCCTGATGGGCCCGATGAACTACCTGGCGCGCGCTTACCAATCGGTACCGGTGAGCATCACGGTCGAAGGCGCGAACATCCTCACCCGCAGCATGATCATCTTCGGCCAGGGTGCTATCCGCTGCCATCCGTACCTGCTCAAGGAGATGCTCGCTGCGTCCAGCGAGAACGTGGACCGCGCGGTGGTCGAGTTCGATGCAGCGCTGTTCTCGCACATCGGATTCACCATCTCGAACAAGGTCAGGGCCTTCGTCATGGGTATCACCGGCGGGCACCTGGTGCAGGTTCCCGCTGCGGGGCTCAGCGGGCGCTACATGAAGCAGCTCACCCGCATGTCCGCAGCCTTCACCTTCATCGCCGACACCACGCTGCTGCTGCTCGGTGGCGAGCTGAAGCGGCGCGAGAAGTTGTCCGGGCGACTCGGCGATGTGCTCAGCCACCTCTACATGGGATCAGCGGTCATCAAGCACTTCGAGGACCAGGGCCGGCAAGGCGGCGATGAGCCGCTGGCTGAATGGGCGCTGGACGACAGCCTGTACCAGATCCAGGAAGCGCTGCTCGGTGTGCTGGCCAACTACCCGATCCGCGGCCTCGGTTGGATGCTGCGCTTGGTGGTGTTCCCCTTCGGTCGCTCCTACGCGCCGGCCAGCGACGCGCTGGGCCACCGCGTCGCCAAGTTGTTGCTCAAGCCCGGCGCCGTACGCGATCGTCTGATCGACGGCAGCTACCACAGCGAGGATCCGGAGGACCCGGTCGGCCTGATGGAGTGTGCGATGGCGGCGACCATCGCCTCCGAGCCGATCGAAGCGAAGATCCTGAAGGCGGTGAAACGACGCGTGCAGCCCTACGACGTAGAGGTCCCGGTGCGCGACGCGCTAGCTGCCGGCGCTATCAATGAGAAGGAAGCCGCGCAGGTCATCGAGGCCATGCGGCTGATCGACCGTGCCATCGCGGTGGACGAGTTCCCTGGTGGCGTCGCCACCGTGGACGCGATCACCCCCACCGGTCCCTCGGCGGTGAACATCACCGAGTGAGCCCGGTTCAGCTGGGTAGCGGTTCCGGGCGTCCGAGGTGGTACCCCTGTGCGTAGTCGACGCCGATGTCGCGCAGGGCAGCCACCGTCTCCTCATCCTCCACGTACTCGGCGATCGTCAGGTTGCCGGTGATGTGGCCGATGTCGTGGATGCTGCGGACCATCTGCGCGTCCAGCGAATCGCGCACCATGTGCTGCACGAAGCTGCCATCGATCTTCAGGAAGTCCACCGGTAAGCGCTTCAGGTAACCGAAGGACGACATCCCGCTACCGAAGTCGTCCAGCGCGAAACGACACCCGCGCTGCTTTAGCTCGGTGATCAGGTCGGCCACTTGGTTCAGGCGCGCGATCGCCGCCGTCTCCGTCACTTCGAAGCAGAGTCGCTCGCAGACGCCGTGGTGACGGTCGAGGCTGCGCTCCAGGTACTCGATGAAGTGTGGGTCGCCCAGCGACTGCCCGGAGAGGTTCACCGAGTACCAGCCATCCGGATCACCGTCGGCCATCCACCGCAGCACCGAGCTCACGACCCAGCGGTCGATGCGGCCCATGACCTTGTAGCGCTCAGCTGCGCCGATGAACTGCGCCGGTCGGATCAGCTGCCCGTCGTCATCCTCCATCCGCAGCAGCACCTCGTGGAAAGCCGGTGCCGGTGCACCGTCCAGGCGCACGATCGCCTGCCGGAACAGACGGAAACGGGTCTGCTCCAACGCACTGTTGAGGCGAGTGACCCAACGCATCTGCCCGCGGCGCTCAGCCAGCTCGGTGTCGCCCTCAGTGTACTGGTAGATGTGGTTGCTCCCGAGCTCCTTGGCCGCGAAGCAAGCGGAGTCAGCGACCGAGAGCAGCTCGGACACCGAGTCCAGGCCACCGTCCACAGGCACCACACCGATCGAGACGCCGAGCCGGTAGCTATGGTCCCGCCACTCGAAGGCGAACTCCTCGACCACCTTGAGTACGCGCTCGGCCATGCGCCGACCGCGGAAGTCATCGCAGTCCTCCAGCAGGATCGCGAACTCGTCACCACCCAAACGTCCCACCGTATCGGTCGGTGAGACCTGCTCGCGCAGCACCTGCCCGAGCTGGCCCAGCAGCGCGTCTCCCGCGGTGTGACCACAGGTATCGTTGATGACCTTGAACTGGTCGAGGTCGAAGAAGCAGAGCACGTGGTGCAGCCCGCGGTGTTGCGCCGAGTGCAGCGCACGGCGCAGTCGCACTTCGAACTCGCGGCGGTTCACCAGGCCGGTGAGCATGTCGTGGCTGGCCTGGTAGGCCAGCCGCCGCGTCAGCCGACGGGTCACCGTGACGTCCCGGAACGCGATCACCACACCGAAAGCATCGCCGCCCGGCTGGTGCAGCGGAGTCGCGGTGAGCTCGACCGCGAACAGGTTGCCGTCGCGAGCGGACAACGCTGCTGGATCGCGCAGGCGCACCACGCGGTGGTCGGTCAGCGCACGGTCCGTCACATCGGTGATGCGCTCCCCGTTATCCTCACGCACCAGCTTGAGCACCTCGTCGAGCGCCAGGCCCTCCGCCTCCTCGCGCGGCCAGCCCGTGAGGGCCTCGGCCGCCGGGTTCATGTACCGGATGCGACCATCGGGGCCGATGGTCACCACGCCGTCATCGAGCGACTGCAGGGTCAGGTCGGCGCGGACCCGCTCGCGGTCCAGCGCGACCTCGGTCTCCCTGGCTTGGGTCACGTCCAGCAGCACGCCGACCACCCGCTGGAGTTCACCGTGCTCGTCGCGTACCGGCCGGATCCGGCTGACCACGCAACGGTAGCTGCCGTCGGCGACCTGGAAGCGATGCTCCAGCTCCACCTTGCCGCCGACCTCGCTGCGCATACCATCGCTGATCGCGGCCATCACGGCTTCGCGCTCGTCGGGGTGTAAGCGTGATCGCCAGTCCAGCGGACGATCCGCCAGATCATCGGCGGACTGACCGACCAGTGCCAGGAAGCGCGGTGAGTAGTGCACGCTGTCGCTGGCTACATCCCACTCCCAGATCGCATCGTGCGCATCGGCCAACACCTGATCGTAGCGTTCGTGGGAACGCGCGAGCTCGCGCTGCGCGTCGCGGCGCTCCATCGCGTTGGCGAAGCATTCCGCGACCAGCTGCAGCAGCCCGATCACATCCTTGGACCACAGGCGGCGCGTGCGCACCGCATGGAAACCCATGAATCCGTAGAGACCGGAGTAGTTGCTGATGGGTACCGTCAGCAGGGTCTTCACGCCGTAGCTGCCGAGCAGCACGCGCTCCGCCGCGGCCTCCTCCGGAAGCAGCGCGACGTCCTTCACGTAGATGATGTCGCGCCCCAGCAGACGTCTGGCGAACCAGGGCAGCGAGTCCAGCGGCAGGTCGTTCATCGCACCCATACGCGGCGACACGCCTTGCGCACACCACTCGTGGGTGTGCTGCAGCTGCGGGTGCTGGGGATCGCCCTGGAGCTGGAACACATAGGCGCGGTCGGCTTGCGAGAACGCACCGAGCAACGCCAGCGACTCCTCCAGACCTTCGTCCAGCATGGACGGCGGCAGGTTGATGCAGCGGCGCGAGACCTGGGTGATCAGTTCCTCGAGACGCAGGACGTAATTCGAGGCCTGCGTCAGCCGCAGGTCAGGTAGGTGATGTGCCCCTGTCTCGCTGCGATCCAGTGCCATGGCGCCCCCGAAGGGCTCCCGGGCGGGCGGCAGGCCCGTCCGGGGCCCATCTACCCCTAGGCTAGACCCCTGCGACCATTAAGCAAGCCCGCACATCATCGGACCATGCAGAGCGTGAGACAGGTCACGTAGACGGACTGCAGACGGGCAGGGACGCCGCCCGGTCATCAGGTTGGCACCTCGGCGA
>Ga0214472_10005608_pt1 | contig 13195 bp, 12 predicted proteins | sample RVTome_6_FD_207662 | JGI IMG/M metagenome (GOLD analysis project Ga0214472, IMG submission 207662) | Soil microbial communities from uranium-contaminated site in the Upper Colorado River Basin, Wyoming, United States - RVT140D175 | ecosystem: Environmental > Terrestrial > Soil > Contaminated >... | reverse complement strand
ATAGAAGCACAAAACGGACTCCACGCGGCGGTGCACGCGGGCGGCCGCGACGAGGCGTCGGTCGACCTCGCCCGGCGGAAGACCTTTCTCCATTTCGAGAGTGGCTTCGGCGGGGAAGGACATGGCACTTACTCCTTTTAGAATGAATGGGTTATCGCGACAAGCACACCCTGGATTATAGGAGCAGATTAGGTGAAAGTCAAGTGAAATCTGTATTGTAACCAGCTGAAAACAAATAGTTTAGATGAACTCGCTCTCCGCTCCCGCCTCGACCGGGGGGCCTGTCCGGAACGCACTGAATCATACCGAACGGTACGATTCTCCCGAGAGAGATGGACATACAGACATAATATTATCGTACGTGAATATTGTTTGACAGAGTCCCTGCCCTATGCTACTTTTTTCCCGTACGGTATTCTTCCAAATAGGGACCCTAAGAATGGCGAAACAGGACATCCAGTATGGGCGGATCGAGACAGTCAAGGAGTTAGGCCGACTCGTCCGTGCTCACCGCAAAAGCAAGCGCTTGACGCTCGAAACGGTCTCCGGCCTGGGAAATCTGAGCCCGCGATTCCTGTCCGAATTCGAGCGCGGAAAGGAAACGGCCGAAATCGGAAAAGTCTTGAAAGCATTGCGGATCTTGGGATTGGAGATCACGGTCCAGCCGCGACGGCATGCTTGAGTTTCGAGGATGGTGAGATCGTGACGGACCCCGATGCGCTCAATGTTTGGAACGAGACTCGTCTCGTGGGCCGTCTTCGCCGCAACCAATTCGGCTACATCGGTTTCCATTACGACTCGGATTGGAGGGAGGGCGGCGGATTCCCCGTCTCCCGAACTCTCCCTCTGACAACCGAAGACTTCTCACCTGAAGAGGGCCTTGCCCATCGTTTTTTCGCCAACCTGCTGCCCGAGGGCGGTGTTCGAGAGCATGTCGTCCGCGATCTCAAGATCCCCGACACGGATTTCGACTTGTTGCGTGCGATCGGTGGCGAGTGCGCGGGTGCTCTTTCGGTTCTACCGACGGAGAAGGTTCCGTCCGGGGAAAGGAGTTACCGCCCACTTTCGGGGGATGAACTGGAAAATCTGGTGGCGAGGCGAGGCCCCATCTATTCGGCGTATCCGCAGGACGAAAGGCCGAGGCTCTCACTGGCCGGTGCGCAAGACAAATGCCCCGTCCTCGTTCGCGACGGTGACTTCTTTCTGCCGCAGAGAGAGGCCCCCTCCACGCATATCCTAAAGTTCGAGCTGGCAGACTACCGTCACGTCCCCGGTTACGAAACCTTTACCACTATACTGGCCAACCACATTGGCTTGCCGGTAGTCACCATCCAATTACTCGAGATCAAAAAGCAGTTTTGTGTGCTCATCGAACGTTACGACCGTGAATGGGATCAACAGGGCAAGGTCCACCGCTTGCACCAGGAGGATTTCTGTCAAGCGCTGGGATATGGTCACGAGAAAAAGTACCAGGATTCGGGCGGCCCGTCCTTTGCCGATTGTTACCGTTTGATTCGCGACACGTCCACCGATCCGGCGATTGACACCCAAAGCCTTTTGAGATGGCAAATCTTTAATGTGCTGGCCGGGAACTCGGACGGACACGCAAAGAATCTTGCTCTGCTTCATCTTGTGAACGGCGTTACCCGCTTGGCGCCCTTCTACGACCTCGTATGCACGCGCGCCATCGAGCGCATCGACTACCACTTGGCGTTTGGCGTCGGTGGCGAAAGAAACCCCGCTCAAATCACGAACGCACACTGGGATGCGCTGGCCAAGGAGTGCGACGTCAGGCCCCGCTTCCTAACAGACCTGGTCCAAGAAACAGCCGGTGCGTTGCAGGAGAAACTAGCGCTGGCGAGAGAAACCTTCGAGGCGAAATTTGGTCCCTATCCGGCGCTCCAGCGAGTCGAGAACGTGGTGCGGCGGCAATGCCGTCGCACCCTCGCGGCACAGTGACCGGTTCTATTTCGTGAGCTAGCCAATCATTCTGGCGCCTCCACCGGCTCCGCGTGGCTCGCATTTGCGGAAGAGCGCGACAACGACTACAACATCATCAACGACACCATGGACGAGGCTCTAGCAGTTCACCGCTTCCATTTCGCTTTTACGATTACCTATCACTACCTCTTCCCCCAGCTCACCATGGGCTTGGCGCTCCTCCTCGTCGTCCTGAAAACTCAGGCACTGCGAACCGGCGAGGAGCACTACAACCGCGCGGTTCGCTTCTGGACCAAGATCTTCGCCATCAACTTCGTCATGGGAGTCGTGACCGGAATTCCCATGGAGTTTCAGTTCGGCACGAATTGGTCCGAGTTCGCGCGCGCCGCCGGAGGCGTCATCGGGCAGACGCTCGCGATGGAAGGCGTCTTTGCCTTCTTCTTGGAATCGACTTTTCTGGGGCTCTTCTTGTTTGGAGAGAAGCGCCTCGGTCCGCGAGGACACTGGCTCGCAGGCTTCATGGTCTTTCTCGGATCGTGGCTGTCGGGGTATTTCATCATCGCCACCGACGCGTGGATGCAACATCCGATCGGCTACCGGATTGCCGGCGACGGCCAGATCCATTTGGAGAGTTTCTGGGCACTCTTGTTCAACCCCTGGGCCGGCTGGCAGTACGCACACAACATGAACGGCTCCGTCATCACCGCCTGCTTCGTGATGGCGGGGATTGGCGCTTTCTACTTGCTGGTGGGAAAGCACCAGCGGTTCGGTGAGCTGTTCGTCCGCTTGGGTGTGGTAGTGGGCGTCGCGTCCACGATCCTCCAGCTCTTTCCCACGGGGGATGCTCAAGGAAGGATGGTGGCACTCCACCAGCCGGTGACGTTGGCCGCCATGGAAGGCCTGTTCACCACCGAGCGCGGTGCGCCGCTCGCCATCATCGGCCAACCCGACGTGGAGAGGATGCGGCTCGACAACCCCATCTACATCCCGAACATGTTGAGCTTTCTCACTTATCGTCGTTGGCAGGCGGAAGTCCGCGGTCTCGAAGCCTACCCTCGGGAGGACTGGCCGGACAACATCCCGCTGCTCTACTACAGCTACCACATCATGGTCGGCCTGGGGACGATCTTCATTGCCATCATGGTCCTCTCGGCCTGGCTTCTCTGGAACGGCCGGTTATTCCAAGCGCGGCCGATGCTCTGGATTTTGATGCTGAGCCTGCCCTTTCCTTACATCGCCAACACTGCCGGATGGATTACCGCCGAGGTAGGACGTCAGCCCTGGCTCATCTATGGGTTGATGCGGACCGCGGACGGCTACTCCAAGAACGTATCCGCCGGCAACGCCATGTTCACGCTGATCGGTTTCATGGGAATGTATGCCTTGCTCACGATCTTGTTCCTGTTCCTGGTCCAGCGCGAGATCGCGCATGGCCCCGAGCCCGAGGCGAAAGGCTGAGCGGCATGGAAGATCTCTGGTTCTGCCTCGTCGCCGCCATGTTCGCGCTCTACGTCGTCTTCGACGGATTCGATCTCGGCGCCGGCATCATCCACCTGTGGGTGGCGAGGACGGAAGAGGAACGCCGCCTCGTTCTTCGAACCATCGGTCCGGTATGGGACGGCAACGAGGTGTGGTTAGTCGCCGGCGGTGGCACGCTTTACTTCGCGTTCCCAGCAGTCTATGCCTCGGCCTTCAGCGGCTTCTACCTTCCACTCATGATTGTGTTATGGCTCTTGATTCTCAGAGGGATTGCGATCGAGTTTCGCAATCATCTCGAGAGCCCGATTTGGAATCCCCTCTGGGACGTCGTGTTCAGCGTCTCCAGTCTCCTCTTGGCTCTCTTCTTCGCCGCGGCACTGGGGAACGTCGTTCGCGGAGTTTCTTTGAGTGCGGAGGGTACGTTCTTCAGCCCGTTGTGGACGGATTTTCGACCAGGGCCGGAAACGGGAGTGCTCGATTGGTTCACGATTCCGGTCGGGCTGGCGGGGGTCGCCGCCCTCGCGCTACACGGCGCGCTCTGGATCGCAACGAAGACCGAAGGGCAATTGCAGCAACGCGCTCGACGCCTGGCGCGAGGGGCACTTGGGTTGGCCGGGATTCTGGCGGCGGTTGCGACGCTTCTCAGCTTCGCGGTACAGGACAGAATTCTGATCAACCTCGCGGCACGCCCTTGGGGCTATCTGTTCCCCACGATCGCGGTGAGCGGCCTCGGCGGCGTTTGGTGGTTTCTGGCCAAGGCCGAGGACGCCAAAGCGTTCCTAGCATCCAGCGCGTTCCTCATCGGAATGCTCGCCAGTGCCGCCTTCGGTATCTATCCGCACCTCTTGCCTTCGCTCTCGGACGCGACGCTCGGGCTCGGCGTCGACAACGCCGCTGCCTCGCCCTATGGACTGCGCGTCGGACTCGTTTGGTGGACGATCGGAATGGCGATGGTCGCCGCCTATTTCGTCTTCACCTACCGTCACTTCGCCGGCAAGGTCAGTCTGAAAGACCAAGGCGGCTACTGATCTCGAAACTCGAGCATACCTTTCTTCGGTGGTGAGCTCGCGCACCTTGCGCCCACGACGGTTTGTGCGGAGAATACGTCCGTGCGACGCGTGAGTCGATCCATCTCGGCGATGACCGCGGGCGCGATGTTACTCGCGGCCGCCAGCGCTCTCTCCGCGCAGCTCTTCGGTTTGAGCGAGCGACAGGAGATCGAGCTCGGACGCGAGGCTGCCGCCCAGGTCGAGAGGCAGCAACCGATCCTCGAAGACGAGCGGGTCGACAGCTACATTGACGAGCTCGGGCAGTTCTTGGTGCAATACTCGGGCCGCGCGAACATCGCCTACCAATTCAAGGTCGTCGAATCCGCCGAAATCAATGCCTTCGCTCTACCCGGAGGCTTCATCTATGTGAATCGAGGGCTCATCGAAGAAGCGAACAACGAGAGCGAGCTGATCGGGGTGATGGGTCACGAGATCGGCCACGTCGTCGAAAGACATAGCGTCGATCAGGTGAAGCGCGCCCAGCTCACCGGGCTCGGGCTCGGCGTGTTGGATCTTTTCATTGGCGGCAAGGGGACCACCGGTGAGCTCGCCAATATCGCCGGCCAGATGGTCGCCAGCGGGGCATTCATGAAATACAGCCGGGATGCCGAGCGGGAAGCGGATCGGGTCGGTGCGCGAAACGTCTACGATGCCGGGTGGGATCCGCGCGGCATGATTACATTTTTCCGGAAGCTCGCCACGTTGGGTGAGAGACACCCCAACGCCATCGAGACCTTCTTTTCGACCCATCCCAAGCCCGACGAAAGAGCAAACAACATCACCGAGCTCATCGCTTCCTTTCCCCCCGATGAGATCTTGCGCGAGGACAGCGAAAGATTTCACGAGGTAAAGATCCTGCTTCAGAGCATGCCGCCTTCTCCATCCAAATAGACGCTTCGACGGGTCCCTCGGGATTGGGTAAGTTTTTCCCACACTTGCCGGGTTCCTCCGCGACAAAAAGTGCCCGGTTGGTGACCTAGCGCACGTTCGGTATTCCGCGATCGGGGAGCTAAGGGATTGAACCCACGGCTCTTGCCCATTCACGTATTGTTAACGGGACATGGCAGGCGTTTTGCGTTAGTAGATCCATCGAGAAGCATGATGGGCGCGAAGCGGCTAATAACTTTTCTACTTTTCCTGGGTGTTTTTCCCACCACCGCAGCGGCACAATGGGACAATCCCAAATTGATCGCCGGCCAGGTCGGCTTCGGTATCGCGGCGAGCTTTTTTGGCAAGGTCTTCATCGCGCATGAAAGCCCGGGCCAGGCAATCAAGGAAGCCCTGGTCGAGGGACCGGCCTGGGGCATGGTGGCCCATACGGGTTACGCCATCACGGGATCTCATACCGAGCTCGCTCTGGTCGGCAAGACCCTGGCTCAGAAATCCGCTCTCATGGGCCATCGATCCATCCGCGGCGAGCCGGTTTTCGACAAAAGCCTTTACTCCCACTGGGCCCTCACGCACTCTTTCATCTACTTCGAGTTCAAGGGCAAACCGCGAGTCGAGATAGACGCGGTGAACGCGGGTTTCTCGGTCTATTATCTCCTGGCCGATCCCTACGAGCTGGATCTCCGTCGGACGCTTTCCGGAGGGAGTCTCGTCTTTCGAAACCACGCCCCCTCGGCCGGGCAGCGCGGCTTCTACGTCCCCGGCGTCATCTGGATCGATGCCAAACGGCTCAGAAACGACACCATCTTCGGGCACGAGCTGATCCACAGCCTGCAGGCGGAAAGAGGCGCCACGTTTGCCGACTGGCACTATGAGGGCTTCCGTTTCAACCTCCTCGCGTTCGCCAACGGTGCCCCCGCGCTCTTGGAAGGCTGGCCCGATCATCAGAAGCGTCCCCACGAGCGCGAGGCGAACCTCTACGCCGGGCGCAAATGAGCCCTCAGCCCGCGCGCCGGCCTCCGCCAAGGCTTCGGCCAGGCCTCGCCGAAGCTCGAAGAGCGAAGGCGGGCAGTCGCGAAGTCGACGGAGCGCGAAGGCCTGGGGGTGGGGCCCCAGGCCACTAAACAAAGCCGGTCCCCAATATCGGACACTCCGTCCGACTGACCTGGTTCCGGAACTCACTGTCTAGATTCAACTTGTCGTCTCCCACCCGCCCGGAACGAGGTTTGCAAGGGACACTGCAAGAGCCCCAACGAAAACGGAGGACGCCATGAAGAGACACATCAACCTCCTCGTCCTATCGATGGTTCTCGCTTGCGGACTGGCCTCGGCACCGACCTCGGCAGCCGGAGACGAAAACGTCGAGCTCGAAGGCTACGCCGAGTGGCACCGTGACGGCGAGCCGAATCTCTTCATCGTCGACGGCCAGCGCGTGCTCGTTCCCGAGTCCGTAAAATTCAAGGGCGAGGGGCATGCCTTCGACGTCGGCGTGATCCCTCTCGGCTACGAAATGCTGGTCAAGGGCGTCCGCCTCGCCGACGGGAGCATCCTGGCTCACGAGCTCCGCGCCAAGCCGAACGGCAACGCCTTCATGGAAGGCACGCTGCGCTCCGAGTTCGACCAGCTCGAAGCGCAGTTCCGACATCGCGGCCACGTCTATATGTCCGAGGAGGACTATGGAGAGCTTTGGGAGAGCGGTGAAGAGGTCGATCGCGTGCGGGCCATCACCGCGCGGCTCGCCCCCCCGTACATGCATCCGGAAGATCTCCGCGTCTACGTCATCGACAACTCGGAATGGAACGCCATGGCGGCGCCGAACGGATCCATCTACGTGTTCCGCGGGCTCCTCGAGGACATGGATGACGACGAGGTAGCCATCGTCCTCGGCCACGAGCTCGCCCACGTCAGCCACGAGCATTCGCGCCGGCATTTCAAGCGGAACCTCATTTTCTCCGCGATCTCGACCGGTGCCTTCGTGGCCGCCGATCAGATAGACAACGACGCCGCGCGCATCGCGGTGAAGGGCGCCACCGTGGCCGGGACGCTTGCTTGGACGAACGGCTATGGAAGATCGCGCGAGGACCAGGCGGACCGGGTTGGACTACGCTACGCCTACGAAGGCGGCTACGACGTCACCAAAGGGCCCGCGCTCTGGAAGCGTTTCGAGAAGAAGTATGGCGGGCTGCCCAAGGCGGTGAACTTCTTCCTCGGCAACCATTCGGTCGCGGCGGATCGTGCGGCCAATCTGGAGAAGGAGCTGGCGAGAAACTACTCGGCCGACTAAGGCGCGAGGAGCTCGCTACTGCACGTAGCCCAGCGACTCGAGAGTCCTCTCGAGCTCCTCGTCCACCTCGACCTGGATCGTGCTCGGGGCCTCGACCGGCTCTCGGGTCTTGAACTCCTCGAGCGCCGCGATGAGCCGGGCGGGAACCTGACTCGGATCGCGAGAATAAAGGTTTCGTTTCTCGATCGGATCGGAACGGTGGTCGTAGGCCTCTAAGCTGGCATCCGGCCTCTCGATCACCTTCCAGTGTCGCCAGATCGCGCCCCAGTAGGGATTGGGATTGTAGCGGGGCAGTCGGTGCGCAAAGAGCGTGCGCCTTCTCAATTGATCGGTGAGTGCTTCGCTCGCCTCATCGTTCCTCAATATCGGTGCCAGCGATACGCCTTCTGCGGATACGACGGGTTCCCCCGATACGAGATCGACGAGCGTGGGTAGAACGTCGATCAGGCTCACGTTGGAATCGACGCGTTTCGGATCGAGCCCCATGGGGGGGGAATGAAACATCATCATCACGCGATTGAGCTCTACGTAGAGCGACGTGAAATGAGTCAGCCCGCCGTGGTCACGGAACTCCTCGCCATGATCGGAAAGGAGCACCAAGATCGTATCCTCGGCCAGATTCAGTGTCTCGTAGACTTCCCGGATGTGCTCATCCACGTAGCCGATCTCGCTGAGATATCGAGCCCGACGGTCCTCCAACCAGTCCTGCTGCTCCTCGTAGTAGGGCTCATGCGCCTCGTAGGGCCCGTGCACGTCGTTCAAATGAAGGTAAAGAAAGAAGGGACTCGATTGCTGGAGGCGGCCCTTCCATGCCTTCACTTGCTCGACGAAGTCATCCGCCGTAGCTTTCAAATCCCGCCGGAACTCGTCGAACCCGCGACTGAAGCCCATTTCATCCCAGATAATGGGATTCGACGCCATCCCAAACGTCGCGTAGCCCAAGGCCCTGAATCGCTCGGGTAGTGTGACGACCCCGGCGGGTAACCGATTGAGCGCGATCGTCTCTTCTCCCTGCTTCGCGAGCCTGTTGTTGCGCTTGCGGCGCATCATGAATCCCTCGACGACCCCGTGCTGGGAGGGATAGAGGGAAGTGAATAGGGACGACGTGCTGGGCGCGGTCCACGAAGAGGTGGAAAAGGCGCGGTCGAACACGACCGCCCTCTCCGCTAGGTCCGCCAGGAAGGGCGCCGTCTCCTTCGGATAACCGTAGACGCCGAGATAGTTGGCGCGCAGCGTATCGGTAAGGATGACGACGACATTCGGCGGGCGCTCCTGCGACTGGCACGCAACGGTCGATCCGATGAGAGCCGCCAGAGCAAAGCAGGCAGCGAGAAGCGTATATCGTGTCAGCACCGGGCCATTATATCCTCCCCGGCGACCCGTACGCCCCATCCCCGCGTCCTCGACGGCCCTCGGTGATCGCTAACTCCATGCTCCCGTGTGCACGACCTGATGTAGGATGACCGTCTTGTGAACGTGCACGAGTAGCAGCAAGCCGTAGAGAGCCCAAAACGGCGCGCGCATCCACCACGCGACGCCTTCTCGAGCCCGAGCGGCCGAGTAAGCGGCGAATCCGAGCAAAACGAGAAAAGGGTAGACGGGGTAGACGAATCGCGTGTAGATGGGATCGTTGTTCCCCACGGTCCATAGCGCGATGAGGACGACTACGTACCCCACCGCGAGCCCGCCGGCGATCTTCCGCCAATCATGCCGCCCTCCATCGAAGAGTCGCCGGAATAGCCCCCGGTTGACTAGCACGATGGCGAGAGTCGTGCCGGCGAAGGCGTATTGAGTCCAGTCCGGCCGATAGGCGTGATTTATCGTCGCGTGATCGGCATTCTGAAAAATCGAGAAAAAGTCCACGAGCGCGGTCTTCATCGTGAGCCAGAGGTTCGATCCGAAAGACGTGAGCTCCCCGAGCTCGGCGGAAGGGGCTCGAGGCTCGAAGCGGTCGATGCCGGTCAGGTAGCCCGTCCGACGATATTGGTAACCCATCCAGAGACCAACCGGGAGCACGGAGATCAGGCAGAAAGCGCAGGCATGCAGGATCCGCCTCCTGCCGGCGGATGGGTCGGCAAGCAGGACGTGCGCCGCACCGATGGGAACCAGCCAGAAGAGGCCGATGTATTTCGTGAGGCAGGCTGCGGCGCAGCCTAGGGAAAGCGCTGCAAGAGTGGGGATGGAAGGCCGCTCGAGATAACCCAACAAGGCGGAAAAGACCAGGAGGCTGAGAGGCACGAAAAGAATCTCGGGCACGTACTGATACATGTTGCTGTAGTTGAACGAGGCGAGCGAGAAAAGCAGGAGCGGCCACCACCAGTGAATGTCGGGGAGGCGTCGTCTCACGAACCAGAGCATCCACGCCAGGGTCACGTAGAACAGCAGCTGGTTCACGCGCCGAAGGGGGATTCCCACATCCCCCGCCATCCGGAGTGCCATCGGGTAGAGGGGCGTCCAGGTGTTGCGATAGCGCTCCAGAGCCTCGTCCAGACTCTCGCGATTCACGAAGCGTCGATTCGCCTGACTCTGGGGTGAAAGGATCGTGGTCTCCTTCAGAACGTTGCTCGAATAGAGCCAGTTCGTGAGCCCGGCGAGAAGAACCACGAGAAGCACGGTGACGAGCGGACTGCGGGCTACCCAGCCGTGCATCACCTGGCTCAGTTGATATCGGTCTCCGGTCCAGGTTGCTCGCTCGCAATCCCAAACCGGAAAGAGAGCTCCACCATCAACCGTTCGACCGCGTTCATGCCCGCCCGTTGGGCGAGCACCGCTCGAGCGAGAGCCGGCTCGTCGGTGATGAGGCTGTCGGCTCCCCGATTTATCGTCTTCCACATTTCGACGGGATCGTTTACCGTCCAGACGAAGACCTTCTTCCCGCGTCGGTGCGCCCTTCGAATGAAGCCCGACGTTGCCAACCCCGCGTGAACGGCGAGAAAATCCGCGTCCACTCGCGTCAGATCTCCCATGGCCTTCGCTGTCAAGAGGCCAATCGTCCAATCGCGTCGAAGCTCGCGGATCTTCTGAATCCCTTCGTACTTCAGTGACATCACGACGATTTCAGATTCCATGCCCGCGGCCTCGACGATCTCGACCACGCGCTCCTCGAGACGCTGCTCGAACCCGTAGTACTTCAGCTCGATGTCGACGTGAGCCCTTCCCTTGCAAAGCTCGAGCACCTGTTCGAGCTTGGGGACGCGCTCGCCGCCGAACTCTGGCGCAAACCAGCTTCCTATGTCGACGGCCTGAAGCGCCTGATAAGTGCTGCCGTGAACCGCGAGGTTGGTACCGCCGACTTTCATCAGGTCTCGATCGTGAATGACCACGACCTCACCATCGGCAGTCTCCTGAACGTCGATCTCGACGAAGTCGGTACCGTCGGCGATGGCTCGCTCCACAGCCGCCAGCGTGTTCTCGGGCGCCGCCCCGGCGGCACCGCGGTGTGCCGTGACTAAGACGCCTCGATCCTGGCGCAGGACATCCACGAGGGCTTGCCCCACAAAACCCGCTATGGCGGCCAGCACGATCAGAGCAACCGGTAGCGCCTTCTTTGGAACACGCCAGTTCCTTTCAACCGCGTTAGAGACCGACGCCCAGCGGTCGCCTGTTCGCCGGGCGCTCCCGCCGTCGAGCTCGTCGAATAGGCGAACGACGAGCAAGGCGAACGCCACGGCGGAGATGAGCGAGACGATCAAGTTCACCGCGGCCCACAGGATGAGAAACCCGCCCGCCGCCAAGACGCGAAGCGATACCGAGACGCTGAGTGCAGAGAGAACCAAACGTCCGACCAAGCTCACGACGCCCAGCACCAAACCGGACAGGACGATCGTCCCGAGAATCCAGCCGACGAGCATCACGCCGACCGTCAACCGACTGCCACGCACTCGCTCCCTGCTGAGAGACAACGCCTGCCTGGCGGAAGCGCCTTCGAAAAGAAGGATCGGTAGCGCCAGTGCCCAGCCAGTGAGCACTCGCAGAAGCAACATCGCCAAGACGAGCCCGATCACGCCGATCACCGGAGCGGCGATCCAGAAAGCCGGCGCTGTCTCCGACAGGTAGTAGTTGATATCGAACTCCGTAAGAAGCGCGCGATAGACCAGTCCGCCGGCGACAAGAAAGGGCGCCGAGAGCAAGAGAACTGTTCCCGCCACCCACATAGCGAGCTTCACGACCCGGCCGGCGTGACGGGCACCGTAGACGAGCGCGTCCCAAAGGCGGACGCGCTTTCCCTCCACGGCACCCAGGCCGATCGTCATCAGGCACGCCTGCTCCAAAGCGACAATCGATAGACTCAGCGCGGACAAAGCAATGAGCGCCAGCACACCCAGGGGACTCAGGAAAAAGAAGAGAATGTCGGTGTCGGCCAGGGCGGGGGCGCCCGACGAGAACACGATGATCCGGAGGGCGAGTCCGGCAAGCGGGGTCAGTATCGCAAAGGCAAGGATCTTGTAGAGCACGTCGGTAGCCAGGAGAGCGCGCCAGGTTTCCCGGAAGTCGTGAAGCGCCCCGGCAACCACGTCTATCAGAGCCGTTCGAGCCGCCATGACGGGCGCCTATGTGAACGTTTCCACGAGCTCCAGCTCGTCCGGCTCGAAATCCGCGAGCCAAACCGTATGGCCGTCGGGATCGCTCTTCTCGACCATAAGGGGCGCCCGCGGATCCTCCCGATCGTACTCGTGCACGATCGTTCCCAAGTCGCCCACTTGGGGAGGACGGCGCACCCCCACCGTGCCGTCGTGATACCGATTCGCCTTCAGAAGCCTGACGATACGAACCGCGTCATACAATTTCAGCGCCACACCTCACGGCGCCTGTGAGGACGCGCCACCAAGATTCACGACGGCACCTGGGGGCCGAAACGCTTGACCGCCCTGGCCCGGGCCTTCACGGCTTCCTCTTCACGATTGCGCGACGGGGCGGTCGTGGTGAGCGAGGCGAGAAAACCGGTCGCGACTCGCGACAGATCTTCGACCGCACGCTCGAAGGCGTCTTCGTTGGCCTTGGAGGGCTTGGTGAACCCGGCCAACTTGCGGGCGAACTGGAGACACGCCGCGCGAATCTCTTCCTCCGTGGCGGGAGGCTCGAAGTTGAACAACGTCTTGATGTTTCTGCACATAACTATCTCCCCAAGCGATACTTGCGCTCGAGCTCCAGAAGCCTGGTGACGAGCTCCGAGTGGCCCTGCACGTGGAAAATATAGCGTGGAACATCCTTTCCGGAAGTCCGCGCCATGAAGGGCTCGCCCCAGAAGCTCAGAAGTGCCTCCGGCGTCACCTCCGAGATGACCGCCGAAACGTTCTCTTCGATGCTTCTCCACCTCGGCTCTTGGACTTTTTGCTTCTCGGCGCAAGCCGCGATCTTGGGGGCGACTTCCCTTTCCCACAGCGGGCGTTGGTTCTCGTCCAGCACGAATTCAATCGATCGCACCTTATTACCGCGGTTCTCCTCGACGGCCGTCTCGATGCGCTCGAGGACCCTTTCCTTGCGCAGATCGCGCGCGAACAAGACGGCCATGAGCACCACGGCAATCACGAGCAGTACGTTCGGCTCCACGATG
>Ga0214472_10005606_pt1 | contig 13196 bp, 12 predicted proteins | sample RVTome_6_FD_207662 | JGI IMG/M metagenome (GOLD analysis project Ga0214472, IMG submission 207662) | Soil microbial communities from uranium-contaminated site in the Upper Colorado River Basin, Wyoming, United States - RVT140D175 | ecosystem: Environmental > Terrestrial > Soil > Contaminated >... | reverse complement strand
GATGGCGATACCGGGAATTTGCGCCAGGCCCCAGCCGAAGAAGGGCACGCGCAGCAATTCGCGCTTGAGCACGAAGCACAGCGGCGGAAAGATCACCTGCAGGGCCATCGTTTCCCATGCCGACTGGTGCTTGGAGACGATCACGGCCGGCCCGGGCGGAATGTTCTCGCGCCCGATCACCCGGTAGCGGATACCTAGCAGGTGCCATACGAACCACATCACCACGTGCGCCCACGAGGTGATGATGCGGTGGCGCACGCGCGGCGGCAGCGGGAAGGTGAGGAATCCGAAGATGGCGTACGGCGGCGTGACGACCGCCAGCACGATGGCGAACAGGAAGGAGCGCAGTACGATCACGGTGTGCTTCAGGCGGTGAGATCGGCGACCACGGTCGCCAGATCGGGATAGATGAGGGTGCCCTCGGGGAGCGCCGGGTCATTGCGGGTCTTCTGCCCCTTGCCGGTGAGCACGAGGTAGGGCGTGCACCCCACGGCCACGCCTGCCTGCAGGTCGCGCAGGCTGTCCCCCACCGAGGGCACGCCGGCAAGCGGCATGTTGAAGCGCTCGGAAATCTGCATGAACAGTCCGGGCTTGGGCTTGCGGCAGTCGCAGGTCGAATCGGCCGGGTGAGGGCAGAAGAAGATCGCATCGAGGCGCCCGCCCACCTGGGTGAGGCTCTTCACCATCTTCTCGTTGATGGCGTTGAGCATGTCCATGCCGAACAGGCCGCGGCCGATGCCGGACTGGTTGGAGGCCAAGACCACCCGCCACCCCCATTGATTGAGGCGTGCGATGGCTTCGAGCGAACCGGGAATCGGCCGCCACTCGTCGGGCGACTTGATGAACTGGTCGGAGTCGAAATTGATGACGCCGTCGCGGTCGAGAATGATGAGTTTCATCGGCATGGGCGCCCCCGCGGATCAGGCGGAAAGCCGCGACAGGTCGGCCACCCGGTTCATCAGCGCGGCCAGCTGGCCCAGCAGGGCAAGCCGGTTCTGACGCGTGAGGGGTTCGTCGACCATCACCATGACACCATCGAAGAAGGCGTCGACCGCGCTGCGCAGCCCCGCCAGGACGCACAACGCCTCGGTGTAGTCCTCGTTGGCGACGTGCGACCGGACGCGCGGGGCGACATCCACCACCTGGCGAAACAGCGCTTTCTCGGCGTCCTCCTGGAGCAGCGCGAAGTCCGGCTCGGACGGCACCGCTTCCGCCTTGCGAAGGATATTCACGATCCGCTTGTTGGCCGCGGCCAGCGCTTCGGCTTCGGGCAGGGCGCGGAACACGCGTACCGCGTCGAGCTTGGCCGGGACCAGGTCGATCCGGGTCGGGCGCAGCGCAAGCACTGCGTCCACCGCGTCGACGGCATGGCCGGCCTCGCGCAGCACGTTGCGCAGCCGCTCGAACATGAAATCGAGCAGTTGCCCCTGGAAATCCTTGGCATTGAGACGGCCCGGTGCAAACCCGGCCGCGGCGTCGGCGACCAGCTCCGCCATATCGAGCGGCAGGGGCACCTCCATCAGGATGCGCAGCACGCCGAGCGCGGCGCGGCGCAGACCGAACGGATCCTTGTCTCCGGTCGGCACCTGGCCGATACCGAAGAACCCCACCAGCGCGTCGAGCTTGTCGGCGAGCGCCACCGCGCACGCCACGTTGCCCGCCGGCAGCTTGTCGCCGGCGAAGCGCGGCTGATAATGGGCCTGCACGGCGTCGGCCACCACCTCGCCCTCACCATCGTTGAGCGCGTAGTAGCGGCCCATGATGCCCTGCAGCTCGGGAAATTCGCCCACCATGTCGGTGACGAGGTCGGCCTTGGCCAGCCGCGCCGCGCGCCCCGCGGCCGCTTCGTCGGCGTGTAGCCGGTGGGCGATGTACGCGCCCAGCCGTTCCAGTCGCTCCACGCGCTCGAGCTGGCTGCCCAGCTTGTTATGGTAGATGACCGCGGCGAGGCGCGGCAGGCGCGACTCGAGCGTGTGTTTGCGGTCCTGCTCGAAGAAGAAGCGCGCGTCCGACAGGCGCGGGCGCACTACGCGCTGGTTGCCGGTGACGATGTTGGCCGGGTCGGCCAGGCGCATGTTCGATACGATGAGGAAGCGGTTGAGCAGCTTGCCCGCCTCGTCGAACAACGGGAAATACTTCTGGTTGGCGCGCATGGTGAGGATGAGGCATTCCTGCGGCACCGCCAGGAACTCCGCCTCGAACTCGCCCACGTAGACGGTCGGATGCTCGACCAGCGCGGCGACCTCGTCGAGCAGATCGGCGTACTCGCCGAGACTCGCCCCCAGGCGCGCCGCCTCGCCCACCAATTGGCGCTCGATCTCGGCACGACGCTCGGCGAAATGCGGCACCACCTTGCCTTCGGCGAGCAGGGTGGGTTCGTAGGCCTCGGCGGTAGCGAGCTCGAGTTCGCCACGGCTCATGAATCGATGACCCATGGTGAGCCGGCCGGCCTCCAGGTCGAGCACGCGCCCCGGCACCACGCGGTCGCCATGGAGCATCGCGAGCTTGTGCACCGGGCGCACGAACTGCGCCTCGCCCGCCCCCCAGCGCATCAACTTGGGCACCGGCAGCGCCTTTACCGCCTCCTGCACGACGGCGGCCAGCACCTCGTCGAGCGTGACGCCGGGCTGCGTGTGCGTATAGAACAGGGCCTCGGCCTTGCCGTCCATGCGCCGCTCGAATCCCGCCACCGCCTCGGCCGGAATCCCCTTGGCTTCGAGCTTCTTGAGCAATGCCCGGGTCGGGTGCCCCGCGGCGTCGAGCGCCACCGCCACCGGCATCATCTTTTCGGTGACTTCGCGCGCGGGTGCGACCGCGCGCACCGCCGCCACCGTGACGGCCAGCCGGCGCGGCGCGGCATAGCAGCGAAAGCCCTTGTCCTCGGCGAGCAGGCCACGCGCGCGCAGGCCTTCGAAGATGGTGGCGGCAAACGTTTCGCCCAGCCGCGGCAGGGCCTTGGGCGGAAGTTCCTCGGTGAGCAGTTCGACCAGTACGGAAGCGACGGACATCATGCGGCCTCCTTGTTCGCTTGGTGGGGCAGCATGGGAAAGCCGAGCGCCTCGCGCGATTCGTAGTAAGCCTGCGCCACCGCGCGCGACAGGTTGCGGATGCGCCCGATATAGGCGGCGCGCTCGGTCACCGAGATGGCACCGCGCGCATCGAGCATGTTGAAGGTGTGGGCCGCCTTGAGCACCATCTCGTAGGCGGGCAGCGCCAGGTTCGCTTCCATCAGCCGCTTCGCCTCGGACTCGTAGTTGCCGAAGAGCGAAAACAGGAAGTCCACGTTGGAATGCTCGAAGTTGTACTTCGACTGCTCGACCTCGTTCTGGTGAAAGACGTCGCCGTAACTCACGCGGGAGCCGTCCGGATATACCGCCCAGGTGAGGTCATAGACGTTTTCCACGCCCTGCAGGTACATCGCGAGGCGCTCCAGACCATAGGTGATCTCGCCCAGCACCGGCTTGCAGTCGAGCCCGCCGACCTGCTGGAAGTAGGTGAACTGGGTCACCTCCATGCCGTCGAGCCAGACTTCCCAGCCCAGCCCCCAGGCGCCCAGCGTCGGATTCTCCCAGTCATCCTCGACGAAGCGGATATCGTGCGCATTGGGGTCGATGCCGAGCGCGCGCAGGCTGTCGAGGTACAGCTCCTGGATGTTGAGCGGCGACGGCTTCAGCACGACCTGGTATTGGTAGTAATGCTGCAGCCGGTTGGGGTTCTCACCGTAGCGCCCGTCCTTGGGGCGGCGCGAAGGCTGCACGTAGGCGGCGTTCCACGGCTCGGGGCCGATCGCGCGCAGAAAGGTGGCGGTGTGCGAGGTGCCCGCGCCGACTTCGAGGTCGTAGGGCTGGAGCAGCACGCAGCCGCGATCTCCCCAGAAGTGCTGGAGCGTGAGGATGACTTGCTGAAAGGTGGGTTTGTGCAGGGACATGGTCTCGGCGGCGCGAACACCGCGCAACGAACGCAAAGAGGCCGATTTTACTGGCATTCGCCGGCCGGGGCGAAGTTTGCGCGGGAATTGTTGCGCGCCGGGCCTAACGCAATGGCGTAGCGGGGACGCGTCGACGCACCAGGCCAGCGCCCACCGCAATGAGCGCGAGCGCGAGGGCGGCCCGATCGCCCCAGCGCGCATAGGGCGTGAATCCCGTGTAGCCGTGTACCTCGGTGCGCAGCACGCCCTGCTCGAAGGGGGGCAGCACCGCGCTCACCGAGCCGTCGGGCAGCACCACCGCGGTCATGCCGGTGTTGGTCGAGCGCAGCATCGGGCGCCCCGTCTCCAGCGCGCGCGCGCGCGCGATCTGCAGATGTTGCGGCTGAGCAAGGGAGTCGCCGTACCAGGCCAGGTTGGACAGATTGAGCATCAGCGTCGCGTCGGGCAGGCTGCGCAACAGCTCCGCCCCGAACAGGTCTTCGTAGCAGATGTTGACCGCCACCCGCTGGCCGCCGAGCGCCATCGGTGGCTGATCGCGCGCGCCGCGCGTCTGATCCGACATGGGAATGTCGACCACCCGGTAGAACCAGCCGAAGAGCGGCGGCGAGTATTCGCCGAACGGCACGAGATGCCGCTTCGCGTACACCTGCCCGGGCGATACGCCCACACTCAGCGCCGCGTTGTAGATGCCGCCCGCGGCGTCGCGCGTAAACACGCCGAGCACGAGATCGCCCCCGCCCGCCCGCGCCGACCCCGCCAGCAGTTCCAGGTAGCCCTCGGGCAGGCGATCGGCGAGCATCGGCAGCGTCGTTTCGGGCAGCACCACGAGCTGGGCCGAGTCCTGGCGGGCGAGCCGGGCATTGGTCTGCAGCCACTCCACGAGCCGTTCCGGGCGCCACTTGAGGCCCTGCTCGATGTTGGTCTGGACCAGCGCCACTGCGACCGGCTCGCCGGTCCGCGTGGTCCACGCCACGCGGCCGAGCGCGAAGCCGGCCGCCACGATTGCGATTGCGGCCGACGCGGCTACCGCGGCCATGCTGCCTGTACGCCAGCGTGTCAGGGCGACGAGCGCCGCCAGGAAGGCGGCCAGCCCCCCCACCCCGAACACGCCGAGAACCGGCAGCCAGCCCGCTAGCGGACTGGGCGGCGTCTGCGAGTAGCCGATGGCGAGCCACGGGAAGCCGGTGAACAACCACCCGCGCAGCCACTCGGCGGCGACCCACAGCCCGCCGAAAAGGGCGGCCTGCGCGAGCGGCGGGCCGCGTCGCAGACGCACGAAGAGCGCGCCGACGAAGCCGGGAAACAATGCGAGATAGGCGCAGAACAGGACAATGGCGAGCGCTGCGAGCGGCATCGGCATGCCACCGTAGCGATTGAGCGCGACATAAAGCCAGGATACGCCGGCGAGAAATGCCGCCAATCCCCACGCGAACCCCATCGCAAACCCGGCGCGGGGACCCGTCGCACGGGCCAGGGCCCACGCGAGGGCGGCAAGCGAGAGCGGCGCGAGGACGAAGAGCTCGAACGGTGCGAAGGCGAACACGGACATCCCGCCCGCCACGGCGCAGGCGAGGGTGGCGCGTGCCGTCAGCGATGAGGCCGCGCTTAGCGGCGCGGGCGCCGAGGTGCGCGGCGCCCCGCGGGCGCGCTCAATCACCCGCGGCGCCGGAAGGCGGCGTGGCGTGCTCCACCAGCAGGGTATGCACCCGCCGGCTGTCGGCGCGCAGCACCTGCACCTTCATGCCGTCCAGGATGATGGATTCACCGCGCTTGGGCAGGCGGCCCAGATGGCGAATGACGAGACCGCCGACGGTATCGGCCTCCTCGTCGCTCAACGCGGTAGCGAAGGCGGCGTTGAAATCCTCGATCTCGGTGGTGGCCTTGACCCGGTAGCGGCCGTTCTGGTCGAGTCGGATGTTGTCGCTCGTCTCGTCGAAGTCGTATTCGTCCTCGATGTCGCCGACGATCTGCTCGAGCACGTCCTCGATGGTGACCAGCCCCGCCACCCCGCCATACTCGTCGACGACGATGGCCATGTGGTTGCGGCTCACGCGGAACTCGCGCAGCAGCACATTCAGTCGCTTCGATTCGGGCACGAACACCGCCGGGCGCAGCATGTCGCGCAGGTCGGACTCGTGGCCGGCGAAGTAGCGCAGCAGGTCCTTGGCGAGCAGGATGCCGACGACGTCGTCCTTGCCCTCGCCCACCGCGGGGAAGCGCGAGTGGGCGGTGTCGACAGCGAAGGCGGCGATCCTGTCCATCGGGTCGCTCAGATGTACGACGTCCATCTGGGCACGCGGAACCATCACGTCGCGCACCTGCATGTCCGACATCTGCAGGGCGCCTTCGATGATGGAGAGGGCGTCGGCGTCGAGCAGGTTGCGCTCGTAGGCCGCGTGAAGTAGCGCGAGAAGTTCATCGCGATCTTCCGGTTCGCGCGATAAGAGGGCCGAAAGTCGCTCGAGCAGGGAAGGCTTACTAGGGGAACTGTCCATTGTGATGTGTGGTCGAGGAGCCAGGATTTGGGATGCAGCAAGTTCCATGCACGGGAATGTTCCCGTCCCATCCCAAATCCTGGATCCTCCCGTGCCCCACTCACGCGTACGGGTCGGCGTATCCGAGCGTCCCCATTATTTGCGTCTCCAGGCCCTCCATTTCTTCCGCTTCCCGCGGCACCTCGTGGTCGAAGCCCTGCAGATGCAGCATACCATGCACCACCAGGTGGGCGAAGTGCGCTTCCAGCGGCTTGCCCTGCGCCGCTGCTTCATGCGCCACAACCGGGACGCATAGCACCAGATCGCCCGAAAGCGGTGCATCTCCCGCGGCCGGCAAGAGCGGCTCGCCCTCATCATAGACGAAGGTCAGCACGTTGGTCGCATAGTCCTTGCCGCGATAGTCGCGGTTGAGCTGGCGCCCCTCGGCCTCACCCACCATCCGTACCGTTACTTCCGCATCGCCGCGCAGCGCGGCCAGCATCCAGCGTCGGATGGCGGGCTTGCCCGGGGTGAGCGGCCGCTCCGCAGGGGGGAGCGCCTTCTGCACCGACAGCGTCAAGTGCGGCACGACCGATCGTGCTGCCACCGTCATTCCTTGCGTGCGGCCATGGCGGCGCTGGCCTCGCGCGCGGCCTGGTTGTCATAGGCTTCGACGATGCGCGCCACCAGCGGATGACGCACCACGTCCTCCTTCTGGAACTCGCTGAAGGCAATCCCGCGCACCGTGGCGAGGACCTCGCGCGCTTCAAGAAGGCCGCTGCGGTTGCCGCGCGGCAGGTCGATCTGGGTGAGGTCGCCGGTGACCACCGCCCTGGCGCCGATGCCGATGCGGGTGAGGAACATCTTCATCTGCTCGGGCGTGGTGTTCTGCGCCTCGTCGAGGATGATGAAGGCGTGGTTCAGGGTGCGCCCGCGCATGAAGGCGAGCGGCGCGATCTCGATCGAGCCGCGCTCGAAGAGCTTGGCCACGCGGTCGAAGCCCATCAGGTCGTAGAGCGCGTCGTACAGCGGGCGCAGATATGGGTCCACCTTCTGCGCCAGATCGCCCGGCAGAAAACCCAGCCGTTCGCCCGCCTCCACCGCCGGGCGGGTGAGAATGATCCGCTCGACGTGCTCGCGCTCGAACGCATCGACCGCGCTCGCCACCGCCAGGTAGGTCTTGCCGGTGCCGGCCGGGCCGATGCCGAAGGTGATGTCGTGCGCCTGGATGTTGCGCAGGTACTCGACCTGGCGCGGGGTGCGTCCGTGCAGCTCGGACTTGCGCGTGAGCAGCGCCGGCGCGGGCTGGTCGGACTGGCGGCGATTGGCGAGCTCGATCAGTCCGAGCTGGATGTCGTCGACGGTCAGGTGATGCTCGGCCTGGACATAGAACTCGCGCAGCGCCTTGGCCGCGAGCTGCGCCTGGGCGGGGTGCCCCTGCAGCGTGAAGCGCTCGCCGCGGCGCGCGATGGTGACATCGTAGGCGGTTTCGATCTGGCGCACGTTCTCGTCCAGCACGCCACACAGGTTGGCCAGCCGCTCGTTGTCGAGCGGCTCCAGCAGCACTTCGGTCGCGCGCGCCATTCAGTCGTTCCGGAGCAGGATTTCGCCGCGCAGGCTGTGCGGCAGCGCGGCGGTGATGGTGACGTCGACAAAGTGGCCGGCGAGCCGTGGCTGGCCGACGAAATTCACCACGCGGTTGTTCTCGGTGCGCCCGGCCAGCTCCTGCGGATTCTTGCGCGAGGGACCTTCGACCAGGATGCGCTCGACGCCCCCCACCATGCTGCGGCTGATCGCCTGCGCCTGCTCGTCGATCCGCCGTTGCAGGCGGGCGAGCCAGGCGAGCTTGGTGGCCTGGGGAACCGGATCGTCCATGTCGGCGGCGGGCGTTCCGGGCCGCGCGCTGTAGACGAAGCTGAACGAGCCGTCGAAGCCGACCTCGTCGATCAGCTTCATGGTCCTCTCGAAGTCCTCTTCGGTCTCGCCGGGGAAGCCCACGATGAAATCCGAAGTGAGCGACAGGTTCGGACGCGCCGCCCGCAGCTTGCGCACCACCGACTTGAACTCGAGCACCGAGTAGCCACGCTTCATCGCCGCCAGAATCCGATCCGACCCCGACTGCACCGGCAAGTGCAGATGCCCGACCAGTTTCGGGATCTTGGCGTAGGCCTCGAACACGCGCGGGGTCATCTCGCGCGGATGGGAGGTCGTGTAGCGCACGCGCTCGATGCCCGGGATCTCGGCCACGCATTCGAGGAGGAAGGCGAAGTCGCCCTGCTCGCCGCCATCGCGGGTGATCGCGCCGCGCCAGGCATTGACGTTCTGCCCCAGCAGGGTCACTTCCTTCACCCCCTGCGCGGCGAGCCCTGCCACCTCGGTGAGGACATCGTCGAGCGGGCGCGAGACCTCGTCACCACGGGTGTACGGCACCACGCAGAAGGTGCAGTACTTGGAGCAGCCCTCCATGATCGACACGAACGCGCTCGCGCCCTCCACCCGCGCCGGCGGCAGGTTGTCGAACTTCTCGATCTCCGGGAAGGAGATGTCGACCTGCGAGCGACCGCTCCTGCGGCGCTCGGCGATCAGCTGTGGCAGACGATGCAGCGTCTGCGGCCCGAACACCAGGTCGACATAGGGCGCGCGCGCCACGATCGCCTCGCCCTCCTGGCTCGCCACGCAGCCCCCGACGCCGATGATGAGATCCGGCTTGTTCTGCTTGAGCAGGCGCACCCGGCCGAGATCGTGGAATACGCGCTCCTGCGCCTTCTCGCGCACCGAGCAGGTATTGAACAGGATCACGTCGGCCTCTTCCGGGTTGTCGGTCTTGACGAGGTCTTCGGATGCGCCGAGAACGTCCGCCATCTTGTCCGAGTCATACTCGTTCATCTGGCAGCCGAAAGTGCGAATGTAGAGCTTCTTCATAACGAGCCTTGACGGCAAGTTTCACGAGCCGTTATATTAGCAGGCTTGCGTGGTGATGTAGCTCAGACGGTTAGAGCGACGGATTCATAACCCGTAGGTCGGCGGTTCGATTCCGCCCATCACCACCATTCATGCCGAGCCGCTGAATCGCCCGATTCAGCGGCTTTTTTCTTGCCCGGGTTCTTACGCGGGGGATGCTGCCCGCAGCGGTTAATACACTGTAGCCTCCCGGGCGCGATTGTGGCGGCAATCTCGCGCGATGACCGCCGCCGACGCCCTCCCGCCGTCGGCCGGAAGACGCGCTTGCGGCGCCGGCAGGAGCCACTGCCGGGCCGCTGGCGCTCATTCGGGGCGGCTCCCCTGATACTCGGAAAAAATGCCCAGCGGCTTGGCGTCGATGTGACGGCGCACGCCGCTGAATCCGGCCGCCGCCAGCGTGGCGAGCACCCGCTGCGGCGGCTCGCAGGCGTCGATGGTGTCCCAGTAATAGCGCCACAGCTTGGCCGTGTCGCCGCTCGCGCCCACCAGTCGTGCGAGCGCCGGGACAACGCCGCGCATATAGCAGCGCAGCGCGGCGCGCCCGAAGCGTCCCTGCGGGCGGGTGATCTCCAGCACGCATACGCGCCCGTTCGGCTTGAGCACGCGCCGGAATTCGCGGAACGCGGCCGACAGGTCGCCGATGTGGCGCAGGGCATAACCCATGCTGACGAAATCGACGCTCGCGTCCGGCACCGGCAGCGCTTCGGCACGCCCTTCGAGCAGCGTCACCCCCGGCAGGTGCGCATTGGCCATCATGCCGGGACTGGGATCCACGCCGATCACCGCCGACGCATCGCCCACGATCTGAACCGCTTCGCGCGCCACCATGCCGGTTCCGACGCCGACATCGAGCACGCGCATGCCGGGCGCCAGCCCCGCGCGCAGCAAGGCCTGGCGCCGGTACCAGGCGCCGCTGCCGAAGGCGAGCAGACGCTCGACGCGGTCGTAATCGCCCGCAGTGCGATCGAACAAGGCGCGGACGAACCCTGCCCGATCGGCCTCCGCCGCATAGTATTGGGTGAGCGGAGCGTGCGGCGCATGCACGCCCTCGTCGCGCCGGGCGCGCTGGGTGTCGATGCTCATCGGGGCCTCGTGTGGCTTGGCAAAGCGCCAAGCCCCCACTGTACCGGAACATCTACCGGCTGAACGCGCGCCGTCTCCCGCGGTGCGCGATCAGCGCAGCCTTTCGGTCAGGTGGCGACGGACCGAGATGGCGCTCCCGAGCCAGCCGAGGAAGGCGGCAAAAGCGAGCATCGCGGCGCTTTCGCGGATACCGGGCCCGGCCAGCGCGAACACCGCACCGTAGGCGTGGGCCAGTTGCGCCACAGGGGGGCCCAGCATCTCGACCGCGGTCCACACGATGGCAAGCGCAACCAGGCCGCCGAACAGGCCCTGCAGGCTGCCGAACCAGTAGAATGGACGGCGGATGAACGGGTCGGTGGCGCCGAGCAGGCGGCTCACGTCGATTTCGTGGCGCTGGGTGAGAATCTGCAGGCGAATGGTGTTGATGGTGACGATCACCAGCACCAGCCCGAGCAATCCGGCGAGCAGCAGCACCGCCGCCTGCCCCAACTGCAACAGCGCGTGCAGGCGCTTCACCCAAGCCGAATCGAGCTGCACGTGTGCCACACCGGGCCACTCGACGAGGCGCGCGTGCAGCGTGTCGTACACGGCCGGGTCGCTGCCGCGCGGCGTGATCACGAAGGCGTCTGGCAGCGGATTGGTGGCGAGACCGCCCAGCACGTCGCCCAGACCGCTGCGCTCGAGCTGGCGCAGCGCCTCGTCCCGCGGCACATAACGATAGCCGGCGAGCTCGGCATCGCCGCGCAGCCGCTTCTCGACCGCCGCCACGTCCGCAGGCGAGGCCTGCGGCGCCATGAACACGCTGATTTCCGGGGTGCCCGATACGCCGCGCGCGAGCGACGCGACGTTGTCGAGCAACAGGTAACCCGCTGCCGGGAGCGACAGGGCGATTCCCACCACGAACGCGGAGAGCAGCGTGCCCACCGGCTGGCCGACGAGCCGTCGCAAGGCGTGGACGAATGCCCGCCCATGAAGGTAGAGCCAGTTCGTCATGCCGCCGCCTCCCCCACCAGCATCCCCTTCCCGAGTACGAGCCGGCGCGGGCGATGTGCCGCAAACAGCGTCTCGTCGTGCGTCGACACCAGCACGGTCACGCCGGCCGCGTTGAACGACTTGAAGAGCGCAGCGATTTCGCCCGCATAGGCCGGATCGAGGTGCGCCGTCGGCTCGTCGGCGATCAGGATCGAGGGGCGGTTCACGATGGCGCGGGCGATCGCCACGCGCTGCTGCTCGCCGCCCGACAGCCCGAGCGGCATCTCCCGTTCGCGCCCGGAAAGCCCCACCCGCTCCAGCGCCGCCGCCACGCGCCTGGCCGCGTCGCGCGGCGGATGGCCGGTGATGACCAGCGGCAGCATGACGTTGTCGAACACGCTGCGGTCCGTGAGCAGCCGGCTCTCCTGCAGCACCAGACCGAGGTTGCGCCGCAGATAGGGAATGGCGCGGTCGCGCAGGCGCGATACATCCTGCCCATTGATGCGCACCGTCCCCGCGCTCGGGCGCTCCACGGCGGCGATGAGCTTGAGCAAGGTGCTCTTGCCCGCCCCGGAGTGACCCGACAACACCACCAGTTCGCCGTTGCGGATCTCGAAACTCACCCCGCCCAGCGCAGTGTAGCCGCCCGGATAGCGCTTGACGACCTCCTCGAAGACGATCATGCGGTGCCGTCTGCTCCGCCGGCGGGCACGGCCGTTCCGGTGTCGAACAGCGCCTCGACGAACTCGCGCGCCTTGAACGGCTGCAGGTCGTCGATGCCTTCGCCCACCCCGATGAAGCGCAGCGGCTTGGGACACTGGCGGGCGATGGCGGCCACCACCCCGCCCTTGGCGGTGCCGTCGAGCTTGGTGACGATCAGGCCCGTCACGCCGACCGCGGCGTCGAACGCCCTCACCTGGTTGAGCGCGTTCTGCCCGATGTTGGCGTCGAGCACCAACAGCACCTCATGCGGTGCGCCCGGTTCGGCCTTGGCGATCACGCGGCGCACCTTGGCGATCTCTTCCATGAGATGAAGCTGTGTCGGCAGCCGTCCGGCAGTGTCGGCGAGCACTACGTCGATGCCGCGCGCCTTGGCGGCATTGACGGCATCGAAGATCACCGCCGCCGAGTCGCCGCCGTCCTGGGCGATCACCGTGACGTTGTTGCGCTCGCCCCACGTCGTCAGCTGCTCGCGCGCGGCGGCGCGGAAAGTGTCGCCCGCCGCGAGCAGCACGCTCTTGCCCTGGGCCTGGAAGTACTTGGCGAGCTTGCCGATCGAGGTGGTCTTGCCCGACCCGTTCACGCCAGCGATCATGATGATGCACGGCTTGTGGGCGGAGACGTCGAGCGGCTTCTCGAGCGGCGCCAGCACCGCGAGCAACGCCTCGGCGAGCGCCCGCTGGAGCTGGTCCGCGGTTTCCAGCCGGTCGCGCTTCCAGCGCCTGCGAAGCTCGTCGATGAGGTGCTGGGTGGCTTCCACGCCGCAATCGGCCATCAACAAGGTCGCCTCGAGTTCCTCGAGCAGGTCCTCGTCGATCTTGCGGCGCCCGAACAGGTTCGCCAACCCGCCGCCGAGCTGTTGCCGGGTGCGGCTCAGCCCGATTTTCAGGCGATCGGTCCACGAACGGCGGGGGGCGGTTGGCGCGGAGGGCGGCTGCACCGCCTCGCCACGCGCCACGTCGCCTTCAGGCCGGGTCTGCGGCTGTGCCGGGTCGGGCTTTCCGGACTTCTTCAAGAAACCAAACATGGGTACTCGTGTCAGTGTTGATGTCTTAACT
>Ga0214472_10005605_pt1 | contig 13196 bp, 11 predicted proteins | sample RVTome_6_FD_207662 | JGI IMG/M metagenome (GOLD analysis project Ga0214472, IMG submission 207662) | Soil microbial communities from uranium-contaminated site in the Upper Colorado River Basin, Wyoming, United States - RVT140D175 | ecosystem: Environmental > Terrestrial > Soil > Contaminated >... | reverse complement strand
CGAGAAGGTGAGGCTGGTCATGTTCTGCCCGAACACGATCTCGCCGGGGTCCCCGCCCAGCAGGTCGGACACGGCCGTCCTCGCCGCGCCCACGATCCCCACGGCCTCCAGCGAAGGCGCGAAGGCGCCCCCCAGGTTGCTGGTACCGGTCGCCAGGGCACCGCCGATGGCGTCGATGACGGTTTGCGGGACCTGGGTCCCTGCAGGCCCGTCGAGATGGGCCACTGGAACTCCGGCGACCGTTCGGGCGAGAGCCGGGAACAAGCTGCGTATCCGGGCGACGTCGAGTTTCTTCACGAGGAGCGACGATACCCGGGGTTTGTGCGAGTTCGACCGCTGGATCGACCTACCGTGGTACCTGAAGGAGGGCTTGTGAGAGTCGCATCGCGCATCATCGACGGCGAGGCACTCGTCACACCGGCGGGCACCGTTCGCATCGTCTCCCGAGTGGACGCCGTGGCTGTGGGGCGGCTATTCGCCAGCCGCCATCGTCCCATCGCCGTGGAGGTGACCCGGAACGGAGAGACCGTGCGCCATGCCGTCTCCGATCCCGGGTTCCTGGCAGCCGTGGCGTCCTACGCTCTGCGCATGCTGTCGATGAAGAGGAGGCGCCGATGAGCCCGCTCGAGCATGTATCGGATGCCGCCGGCCGAGCCAACTCGATTCTTCAGTCGGTGCTCGGAGAGCCGTCGGCCGAGGACGTCTACGGGCCGGTCACCACGGTCGGCGATCGGGTGGTGATCCCCGTGTCGGCGATCGAGCGGGCCGGGGGCTTCGGCTTCGGCGGGGGCGGCGGCTCTGACGCTCAGGACAACGAAGGCGGTGGCGTGGGCGCAGGTGGTGGCGGCGCCACCACGGCGCGTCCCGTGGCCGTGATCGAGATCGACGGGTCGGGTGTCCGGGTGCGACCGATCCTCGACTACACCAGGATCACGCTGGCGGCGATCGCCGCACTCCTGGTGCTGCGTCGCCTAGGCCGGCGCGCCTGATCTCAGGGAAGGACGACCAGGTCGAGGAAGACCTTGTCCTTGACCATCTCTTCGGTCGTCCAGGCGTTGGCCCACGCCTCGACCATATGGACCCCCTCGGTGGCCCTTGTGGTGAGCCAGCACTCGGTCGACTCGCCGGCGGCGAGAATGTGCTGGTCGCAGGGGGCCTGTCCGTGGAGCTCGAGGTATACGAAGACGCCCCACAGCGTCTCCCCTGCGAGGTTCTCAATCTGGAACCTCCATCGGACCTCATCGCCGTCGAAGATCTCGTTCTTGCCATGCCCCTCCGAGGCCGTCTCGATGGTGAGCGCCAGCCGCCCGTCGTACCCCTCCTCCTCAGGCAGAGCTGCTGTGGTCGTGGTCGGCGGCAGTGTGGTGGTAGTCACCGTCGTGGTGGTCACCGGTGCTGTTGTGGTCGGCGTCGCGGCCGTCGTGGTGGAGGTGTCGAGCGTCGTCGGCGTTGGATCGGCGTCCCGACTCGCAGCCGTCAGGCGCGGCGTGACCAAGAGGAACCCGGCGAACATCACCCCGGCGAGGAGGGCGATGAAGATAGTGCGGCCGAGGCCGTCTGGGAATCGGGGCAACGTGCGGATACTCTCGGTAGGCGGGCTGCCACTGTACGTGACGACCCCGACGGCGTCACCCCTGGCAGAGCGTCATTGCGCGGGTCTCGCGATGACTAGTCCCCGTCGCGCAGCGCCGCCAGCACCAGTCGAGCGATGGCGTCATGGCCGATTTCGTTGGGGTGCAGCGTGCCCGTAGTCAGGAAACGGGTGCCGGGGCCTTGCAGGGCGGCCGACTGGGCTGCTGTTCGATACCAGCTCACCGGGCCGTTGCCCATGAGCATCGGCCCCCCGTTGCGGCCCGGGTTGCGGAACCAGCGGTCAGGGTCACCGAGCGAGGGCCTCCCGCTCGCCGCTCCCCCGGGCTCGGTGGACGATCCGTAGTCGGGCCACGGCGCGCAGTAGCCGTGACCCGCGGCGAACGCCTCGTCGATCCCGCCCACATACCTCCAGCCATGAGAACGCGCCGCCTCGTCGAGGGCGGCATTCAGGGGTCGCAGGAGGCGTTCCACCCCGAGACGCTGTTCGCCGCTGTCGATCTCGTGAAAGCCGAGCGGCGGGGCCGTGTCGCCGACGATTTCATCACAGGTGTTGCCGCCGGCGTCGGCGCCGGTCGGGTCGGGATATCCGACGAGCACCACTTCACCGAGGGTGAGATCTCCAAGCGAGTCCGCCAGCCGCGAGAACGCCGCCGGAAGCCCCTGAAGACCGGGCAATGCCTCCCACCCGCGATTGCTCTCGGCGGGCCGACACACGACCGAGATCGGCGCGTCGTACCCGAGGCTCACGCCCCGGCTCCAATCGCCGTCCGCGACGGAGGCAAAGGCGTTCTCGACGAGAAGGTCGTGGCAGATCGGATCGAGCAGCGGGTCGGCTTCGACCAGAGCCTGCACCGCCCGCGCGAATCCGACGTCGTTGCCACCGGCCTGGACCAAGAGCAGGTCGATCTCGCGCTCCCCCACCAACGCTCGCACCTGTTCGACCTGCGACGCCCCGGACGCGTCCTCGACGATGCCGCGATCGATACGTGCTCCTGAGGCCGCCACCGAGACGAAGGTCACCGACGAACGGGGGTCGGATCGCTCGAGGGTGAGGGCGAGACGCACCGGCCAGGCCAGGGAGGAACGGTGGTCCGAGGCATGGGCCGCTGCCGCCCCGGGATCGTCCGAGTCGGCCCAGCGAGCCTCTGCTCCGCCACGCCTGGGGGCCTCGGGATTACCCTCCCCGGAGGCGTAGGAGTCGCCGACGGCTACCACGAGGATGTCGTCGACCGTCAACTCGTGGGATGTCGATGCCGTGAGCCTCGCCCACCCGATTCGCACACCGGTCGCCACCTGCACCTGATAGCGCCCTTCGGGTACCGTGACCAGGAGCTCCGGATAGGCGCTCGAGTAGAGCAGGGGCCGGCTGAGTGACGGACCGGATATCTCCCAGCGGTACTCGGACGGTCCGCTGCCCCCCGGGGTCAGGTCCAGCCCGGTGACGCCAGCGGTGAGGAGGACGTCAAACCGCGCCTCGGAGCACCCGGCGTCACACGCGACCGCGTTGTGAACGTACTCAGCTGTGTTGGGCATGTCGATGAAGCCGTCGCCGTTGCCGTCGCCTCCAAATCGCTCGCCGACCGTGAAAGCGATGTGCGCCCCGATCTGTGCCGGCGCCGCCGACGCCCGGGAGCCGCCGGGCAGGGCGGGTAGGCCTCCGATGAGGACGACGGCGACGGCGATGGTGAGCGCGCGGGGCACGGTCATTGAAACACCGTATCGCCTCCAGGGGTTCCCGCAGCGCCGTCAGATGGCGAAACCCACCATCGCTCCCCCGCCTTCGGCCTCGTCGACGAACACGGACCCGCCGTGGTCTTCGACAACCGCGGCCACGATCGACAACCCGAGTCCGGACCCCGGCGTCGTGCGCGCCGACGGGGCGCGATAGAACCTGTCGAACACCCGCGGCCGATCCTGGGCGTCGATCCCGGGACCGTGGTCGCGAACCGTGAGCCGGCGCCCGCGAAGCGACACTTCGATCGGCCCGGCATCCGCGCCCCATTTCACGGCGTTGTCCAGCAGATTGGAGACGGCTCGGGTCATGGCGTCGACCCGGGCGTCGATCAGAGTCGGCTCGAGATCGGCTTGGATCGGCGCGCCGGCGCGTCGCCCGGCGCGTTCGATGGCATGGCGGACGATGTCGGCCAGGTCGACGGACTGCATGGCCTCGTCGGAGCGGCCCACCATCGCCAGCTCCACCAGCTCGTCGACGATGTTCGACAACTCGATCAGCTCAGCCCGCGCATCGTCGAGGACGCTTTCGAGCTCGTCCGGCGGGATGGCGCCTTTGGCAACCAGCTCGATGTTGGTTCGCAAGGAAGTCAGCGGAGTGCGCAGCTCGTGGGAGGCGTCGGCGACCAGTCGTTGCTGCCCGGCCCGAGCCTCCTCCAGCGCCGCCAGCATGGCGTTGAATGCTGCGGCCAGGCGCCCGATCTCGTCGTCCCGATCCACGGGGATCGACGCCCTGAGGTCGTGAGTCTCCGTCACATCCTCCGCGGCTTCCGTGAGCGCGGCCACCGGCTGCATCGCACGCCGTGCCACCCACCAGCCCACCGCGGCCGCCAGGAGGACGCCTGCGGCTCCGAGTAGGAGCAGTCGCGTCCGGAGCCCCGCGAGGAACGCTTCGGTCTCGGCGAGATCCCGAGCCACCTGCATCGCCACCCTGGGGGCGACTCTTCGGGTCAGCATCCGGTAATGCATACCGTCGATCTCGACCTCGCGCAGCATCTCGGGGCGCGTTCCGTCGGCGACCTCGCGGTCGATCGACTCCACCGGGAGGGTGACCTCAGAGTCGCTGACACTGATCACCTCGCCGGGGAGAACGAATTGGACGATGACGTCTTCCTCAATGAGTTGGCGTCCCGGTCCCTGCCCCTGCCCACCTCCGGGCCCACGACCGGGGAACCGCCGGTTGATCTCGGCGAGATCCAGCGCCTGGACGAATCCTGCGGCGGCACCGCGCTGTCGTAAGAAGTCGTCGACCTCCTGGCGGGCGCCATCGCGCGCCAGCGCATAGGCCGCCACCGAGACCACGGCACCGCCGACGGCCACCGCGGCCGCTACGAGCAGCGTGATGCGGGTGCGAAGAGTCACAGCTCCCTGGCCACGTAGCCGACGCCGCGCACGGTGTGGATCAGTCGGGGCTCCCCGCCTTCCTCGGTCTTGCGACGCAGGTAGCCGATGTACACGTCGAGTGAGTTTGATGTCGTCTCGAAGTCGATCCCCCAGATGCGCTCGTAGATGAGGCCCCGCTCCAGGACGATTCTGCGATTCATGACGAGCAGCTCGAGCAGATCGAATTCAGTCTTCGTCAGATCGATGCGGCGCTCGCCACGGTATGCCGCCCTGGCGGCCGGGTCGACCGTCAGGTCCGCCAGCTTCAGTAGGTCGTGGTCGCCCTCGTCGAATGTGGCGCGCCGCAGCAGGGCACGCACTCTCGCCAGCAACTCCTCGAGGGCGAAGGGTTTGACCAGGTAGTCGTCGGCGCCGGCATCGAGGCCTGCCACGCGATCCGACAGCTCGTGGCGTGCCGTCAGCATCAGCACGGGCGTGCGATCACCGCCCTGTCGGATCCGCCGGCAGACCTCCAAGCCGTCCATCACCGGCATCATGACGTCGAGGACCAGGGCATCCGGCGGATCGCCCGCCACCCGGAGCAGCGCGGTCTGCCCATCGCCCACGGTGTCGACCTGGTATCCCTCGAAACGCAGGGCGCGCTCGACCGCACGCCGGACCGACTCGTCGTCCTCGGCAACCAGGATGCGCTCACCCGCCATGCGGCGAGCGTACTGCGACCCGATGAAGGGCCGATGAACCCTCGATGAGAGGGAAATGAAGGGGGTCAGGCGACCGCGCTCTGCTCCCGGACTGCGGGCAAGGAGAGAGTGAAGACTGTTGCTCCATCGCGCCTCGAGTACTCGAGGGTGCCGCCCATGAGATGCGCCAGCCGCTCCGACACGTAGAGGCCGAGTCCCACCGACGATGGCTGGCCTTCAGACTCGGCGAATCGGGCGTAGGGCTCGAACAGGCGAGGCTCCCCCGCCTTTGGTATCCCCAGGCCCCGGTCGACGACCGCGACGGATGGGCCATCGGCCGTGTCCCGAACCTCGACGGTGATCGGAGAGGCGCCGTGACGCATGGCGTTGATGATCAGATTGCGCAAGATCTGCCGGAGTCGGGTCGGATCAGCCAGTGCCACTGCCCTCCCGCCGTCGTCGACCACCGCGATCCCCTCGGCTCGGGGATCCACCGTCGCGTCGAGTACCGCGTTCACGGCGACACGGACATCCACCGGCGCGTGGAGAACGGTGAGAGTGTCGGTGTCGGCGCGTGCCGCCACCAACAGGTCCTCGACGATGTGGGCGACCTCTTGCGCCTGCTCGGCGATGAGGCGGTGGAATTCGTCCATCTCCGGGGCCGAGAATTCCCGGTCGGTCAGCTCTGTCGCCAGCCCCACCACCGTGGTGAGCGGCGTGCGCAGCTCGTGGGAGACCGCTGCGATGAACTCGTCCTTCTGGCGGATCAAATCCTGAAGGGCCACCTGGGCGAGGCGCTCCTCGGTGACGTTCCAGTGGGCCACGACGGCCCCCATGCCCGGGATCGGAGTCGCCTCCATCCGGAACCAGCGCTGCTCATCCGGGGCATGGCAGTCGTACTCCATCGAGAAACTCTTCAGATGGCCGTCGAGCACCGAGGACACGCCGTGGAGCGCCTGCCGCGCCGTCTCGTCACCGGCCCTGGCGGCGACGGCCAGGTAGTTGGTGCCCACGCCGGAGACGGCGGTATCTCCCCCGTTATCGAGTGCGAACTCGTCCCAGGCGCGATTCACCGCGCGGATCAGGCCGTCGGAGTCGACGACTGCCATGGGCATGGCAACGGACTCGAGCACCGAACGCGCCAGCTCGCCCTGGCGGCGTGCCTCGGCCTCGGCTGCGGTGCGGTCGGAGATGTCCCTGAGCACCAGGACGGTCCCGCCCGGCAGGTCGCCCTCCGTGAGTGCCTTGGCACTGGCGGCGCAGTGGACGATGGTACCGTCATTGCGTTCGGCATCTATTTCGCCCTCCCACCGGCCGGCGGAGACCAGTGCGGCGGCCACCTCCGCCGCGGTGTCCTTCAGGCCCCGGGTCACGAGGAGATCCGATGCCGCTCTCCCCACGGCCTCCTCACTCGACCAGCCGTAGAGCTCCTCGGCCCCGGTGCTCCAGAAGGTGATTACGCCATCGGATCCGATCCCGATGACGGCTGCAGGGACCTGGTCGAGGAGGAACCGCCCATAGTGCGCCCGGCGATTCGATTCGCGCAGGGCGGTGACATCCTCGATCACCCCTTCGATGATCTCGTTCCCCTCCTCGTCCAGGACGAGGACTGCCGAGATGCGGCACCACACCGACTCGCCTCCCAAGCGCAGCATCCGGGTCTCGAGGCCGCGCACCTCCCCGTTGGTTCGTAGGAGCGAGAGGAACCGATCACGCCCGGGCTGATCGGCATACCGGACGCTCAGGGGCTCGGCGCGGAGCTCGTCGATCGAGGACGCCCCAAAGGCTTCGAGCAGAGCGGAGTTCCCATCCAGGAGTCGGCCGTCGAAGGTGGTGCGGAAATGGGGCAGCGGGGCCTGTTGGAAGAGGCGCTCGAATCGGCGGGACGACTGCTCCAGGGCCACCGAGGCCAGTTCGAGTTGCCGCGATACGCTGCCCACAATGTCGATTAGCCAGGCGAGCATCGGCAGGAGGCCGGCGATCCCGACGAGAGACACCTCGAACACCACTTCCGGCGGCGGCGGTGCGATGCCCGATACCCACCACTCGGCGGCGGCGAACGTCAGCCCGATGCCGGCCATCAGCCACGCCGTCTGCCGCAAAGGCAGATACAGCAGGCATTGCAGACCGAGGATCACGGCCAGCACGGCGAGAACCAGGGAGGTGGGCGCGAGGACGGCAATGCCATAGGTCGCCGCAATGGCGTCGACGACCACCGACTCGATCACAGATTGAGGAGCACGAGCGAGCTGCCACGCGGCATGGAGCGCGATCAAGACGCCCGCCGGCGCCACGGCCATCGGCCCTGGCGCGCCGGAGGCGAGTCCGATCGCGCCGAACCCGATCGCGATGACGCAGGCCGCCCAGAGCCGGCGCCGTTGATGTGCGCCCGCGGCAGCGGGATACCGCGTCGCAGGAGAGCTGGTCACGTCGCCCTATCGGCAGGGAGGGATTGTCAGTTGAGGATTCAGCGGGGTCGACGATCGATCTGGGCGGTGTGCGGTCCCGACATCCGCCGCAATCGTCAACACCGTTCCTGGCAGGCTGCGTGCACTCCACCCGCCGCGGCGTAGACTCCCCGACGGTGTGGGTAAGGAGAACTGCCGTCCTCGTCGGGCTGGCAGTAATCGCAACGGCCTGTGCGGAGGTGAGCACATCGGACTGCTCGCCGCCGCTCGACCCGTCGCGCTCCGTCGCCCGCATGTGGAACGAGGCGACACTCGACGCCATCCGCCGCGATGAGCCTTCGCCTCCGGTTCACGCTCGCAACCTGTTTCATGTCTCGGTGGCGATGTGGGATGCCTGGGCGGCGTACGACGAGCGGGCGACGGGCCACATCGCCCAAGAGCACGCGACGGCGACGGACACCGAGGCGGCCCGACAAGCCGCGATCAGTTACGCGGCGTACCGGGTCCTTGTGGCCCGATTCTCCGACGCCGAGGGATCTGCCGAGTCGCGCGCCGCGTTCGATGCCCTCCTCGAGTCGCTTTGCCTATCGCCGACCGCAACCAACCGCATCGGGAGCGCGCCAGCAGCCGTCGGAAACCGGATCGCCGTCGCCGTGCTCGAGGCCGGAGCCACCGACGGAGCCGACAATGCGATCGATGACTATCGCTCGCCGAACGTCCCGCTTGCCGTCACCACCTCGGGAACGCGGATCACTCAGCCGAACGTGTGGCAGCCTCTCTTTGTCAGGGCAGCCTTCGACGACTCCTCCGACGCCGTGGCTCAGGCGTTCCTCACGCCGCATTGGGGCGAGATCACGCCCTTTTCGCTCACATCGGTCCATGAACTCGACCCCGGCACCCCACCCCATCTGGGGGATCCGGCATCGGAGGCGGCCTTCAAGGAGGCCATCGTCGAGGTGATCCTGCTTTCGGGGACGCTCGACCCGGCCAGCACCAACACCATCGACGCCGGACCGGCGTCTCGAGGTGACAACCCCCTCGGGGGGTATGGCGGGCCCGGGCATCCGATCAACCCGGTGACCGGAGCGCCATACGCGCCGAATCCGACACCGGAGGCCGATTTCGGTCGGGCCATCGCGGAGTTCTGGGGTGACGGCCCCGACGACGAGACACCGCCCGGCCACTGGAATGTCATCGCCAACTGGGTGTCGGATGACACTCGCCTCGAGCACCGCATCGGTGGCGAAGGCCCGGAGGTCGACCGACTGGAGTGGGACGTCAAGATGTATCTAGCGCTCAACGGGGCGCTTCACGACGCCGCAATCGCCGCCTGGTGGACCAAGAGGTACTACGACTATGTCCGGCCGATCTCGATGGTGCGCCACCTCGGTGGCCTCGGCCAGTCGTCCGACCCCGGTTTGCCCTCGTTCCACCCTGATGGCTTGCCTTTAGTCCCCGGTTCGATCGAGGTGGTCACTACCGAGTCGTCCGCGCCGGGAGCCCGCCACGATCACCTTGCCGACCGCCTCGGTGCCGTCGCCATCCGGGCGTGGCTGGATCCCCGGGGGAACAATGCGGACGAGCCGGCCGGAGTCGGCTGGATCCTCGCTGCCGACTGGATGCCCTACCAGGAATTCGACTTCGTCACCCCCCCGTTTCCCGGTTACGTCTCGGGTCACAGTACTTTCAGCCGTGCTGCCGCCGAGGTGCTCTCCGCGATCACGGGCAGCCCCTACTTCCCTGGAGGGATGGGCGAGTGGACGGTGCCCGCCGGCTCCCTCGAGTTCGATTTCGGCCCGTCGCAGGACGTGACTCTCCAGTGGGCCACCTACGCCGACGCTGCGGACGAATCTGGGCTGTCACGCCTCTACGGCGGCATCCACGTGCGCGCCGATGACCTCGGCGGACGCTTCGTTGGCTCGATCTGCGGCCGGACGGCTTGGGATCTGGCCAGAGGCTATTGGGAGGCCTAGGCGGGCTCGGACAGCCGCCGGGCCAGCTCGTGCAGCATTTCCAGGGCGATGGACGGCTCCTCCTTGAGCAGGCCCAGCAGGTCGGTGCGGCGGATGGCGAGCGCGGTGAGAGGTTCGGTGACTATTACCCGGGCCGCCCGCGGGGTGTCGGCGAGTACCGCGAGCTCTCCGAAGAATGCCCCGGGCCCGCGCACCCGGCTCCCCCCATCGGGGAGATCGACCCGGACCGATCCCGCTTCGATGATGAAGACGCCGGTGCCGGGCTGTCCGGTCTCGATGAGCACCTGGCCTTCGGGTGCGGTGAACTCGGTGGCGAGTGCCGCGATTCGCTCGAGTGTGGTCTCGTCGAGGGCGGCGAAGAGGTGCACCTGGCGGAGCTTGTCGATCCCGGGCGTGGTCATGCGGCGAGGGTAGTTGCTGCGATGGCGGATTCGACTCGCCCGGCTCTCGTGACATGGCTTCGTGGCAGTATCGAGCGGCATGGAACCACGTATCAGTCTCGTGACCCTGGGAGTCGAGGACCTCGGCCGGTCGCGGCGCTTCTACGAATCGCTCGGGTGGACCTCCGACTCCGCCGCCGGTGACGACGTCGTCTTCTTTCAGGCGGGCGGAATGGTCCTCGGGCTGTGGGATCGGGAGCGTCTGGCCGAGGACAGCGGCGTGAACGACGGCGGGGGCTGGGGCGGCGTGACGCTCGCCCACAACGTGCGATCCCCCGAGGAGGTCGCCCGAGTCATCGGCGAAGCCCGGGCGGCCGGGGGCACGATCACCCGAGAGCCTGCCGCCACGTTCTGGGGTGGGTACTCGGGCGCATTCTCCGATCCGGATGGGCATCCGTGGGAGGTCGCCCACAACCCCCATTGGCGGCTCGGGGAGGACGGCTCGATCGATCTCTCATCTGGCAGCGCCTGAGGGCCGCGAGGCGCGCAGCCGGTGACCCATCGTCGGCCGTCAGAGGCTATCGTCCGGCCCGGCCGGAGCCTGGGGCGTATCCGGGAGATCGGCCCCCCTCAGCGACCGAGAGAGGCCACGATGTCACGATCATCGGCCGTCCGCAGAGGGCTCCACCCGCTGACCCGCGTCTTGCTCGTCCTTGCGCTCGCAGTTCCCACTCTCCCGATGGCCGCCCCGGCAGCGCGCGCCGACGGCGGCCTGGACATCGCCGCCAAGACCATCTACACGGTCGACGCCGAGTCGGGGCGCCTCCACGTGTCGATCGAGTACACCGTGACCAACACGACACCGAGTACCACCTCCGGCGGCGTGATCACCCGGTACTACTACGACCGCTATGGCCTCGTCATCCCCGACGAGTCCGAGGACCTTCGTGCGACGAACCAGTTCGGCTCGTTGCGGGTCAGCGACGAGATCCTGGAACTCGAAGACGGGTCCGAGGGCCGGGTCGCGACCATTCACATGGGATCGATCTTCTACCGGCAGTCGCGGTCGTTCACCTTCTCGTTCGCCATCCCCGGTGGAGAGCCTCGCTCCGAATCGGGCGCCAGGGTCAACCCGGCATACACCGCTTTCTGGGTGACCGCGTTTGGCGACCCCGACATGTCCGAGGTGGAGATCCGGCTCCCGGCCGATTTCGAAGTGACCACCTACGGCGACTTCGTCGAGCGCACGGACACCGAGGACGAGATCGTCCTGGCCGAGGACGACATCGCCGATCCATACGAATGGGGGGTTTTCATCTCGGGTCGCCGCGACGATTCGCTGGGGTCCACCGTCGTGGACCTCGGCGAGCTGGATGTCGAAGTTCGAGCCTGGCCGGGTGACCACCACTGGGCCGACCGTGTCGAGGATGTGGTGCGAACCGGCTTGCCCCAGCTCCAGCAGCTCGTCGGGTTGGAGTATCACGTCGACTCACTGGTGTTCCTGGAGACGCTCGACCCGTCCCTGGTCGGCTACGCCGGGTGGTATCTGGTCGGGGAGGATCGAATCGAGATGGGAGAGCACCTCGACGACCACATCATCCTCCACGAGATGGCCCACCTGTGGTTCAACCAGGACCTGTTCATCGATCGATGGATCAACGAGGGTTTGGCCGACACGTTCGCCGCCCAGGCCGTGATCGCCATCGATGGCGAGTCCGACGACGCCTACTCGCGTGCGCTCGTCCCCGTCCCTTCCCTTAGCGTGGCCGTCCCCCTGAACGACTGGGACGTTCCCCGATCGTCCTCCGCGGGCAACGACGAGATCCAGCGGCGCGAGGAGTACGGGTACAACGCGTCGTACTTCGTGGTACTTGAGCTCTACGAGGAGATCGGTGCCGATGGTCTCGGCCTGGTGTTCGTCACTGCGGTCGCCGACGAGATCGCCTATCAGGGTCCGGGAGAGCCGGAGACCGTGAACCCGACCGACAGCTGGCGGCGTTTCCTCGACATCCTCGAGGAGATCGCCGGGTCGGAGAGGGCGGAAGAGCTCTTCCGCAAGTATGTGGTCGCCGATCGCGACATGGCCCGCCTGGATCACCGGGCCGAAGCCCGGGCCGCGTATCGCGCTCACCTGGCGGAGGCGGGCGAATGGGCGCCGCCGTGGGCACTACGAGAGCCCATGTCGGAGTGGGAGTTCGACCGCGCCCTGACGGCACTCGAAGCGGCCGGTGCGGTCATCGACATGCGTGAGTCCCTCGAAGCCCTCGCCGTCGAACTGGGACTGGACTCCCCCGACTCTCTGGAGACGGCCTACGAGTCGTCTATGGACGGTGCTCAATTCGACGAGGCGGCCGCGCTCGGAGCCGCCCAATTGGAGGCGCTGCAGCACGTGGCTGAGGTGCGAGCCGCTGTCGACGAGCCGCGGGGGTTCTTCACACGCATCGGGCTCATGGGCCAGGACCCGGAGGTGGAGTGGACCGAGGCCGCCGATCTTTATGAGATGGACGACCTCGAGGGTGCCCACACCGAGGCACAGCAGGCGCTCGATCTTCTGGCAGATGCCGAGCGGGTTGGGCAGCAGCGGGTGATGTGGGCCGGTGCCGGCGCCGCCGGTTTCCTGCTGGTCACGACGGGCGGAACCTGGATGCTGATCCGCCGGCGCCGTCGCCGCCGGTCACCGGCTGGCGACATCGAAGCCGTGCTGGACTCCATCCTGCTCGATCAGGCCGGCGGCGCCGACGACGAGGCACCATCCGCCTGAGAGCTCAGGTCAGGATGATGAGCAGGATGATGATGAGGATGAGTGTTCCGACTCCGACATACATCGGCGTCTCCCTTCGTGATCGGATGCCACTCATTCCCTGCTGAGGCGCCTGGTAAACGACCCGCGCGGCGTTTCCCCGCCCGCCGGGTCGGGAATACCTCCTGGTGCCACGCCTGCAAATGAGCCACCATGCAATCGAAGGTCCTCTCCGCCCACACCCTCATGGGCGACCCCGTCCGCAACCCGAACGGCGAGCTCATGGGTGAGATGAAGGAACTGGTGATCGACCTCGACGCCGGGCGCATCTCGTATGCGGTCATGTC
>Ga0214472_10005604_pt1 | contig 13197 bp, 12 predicted proteins | sample RVTome_6_FD_207662 | JGI IMG/M metagenome (GOLD analysis project Ga0214472, IMG submission 207662) | Soil microbial communities from uranium-contaminated site in the Upper Colorado River Basin, Wyoming, United States - RVT140D175 | ecosystem: Environmental > Terrestrial > Soil > Contaminated >... | reverse complement strand
CGCGGATGGTGAAGATGGCGATGGAGATCGCGATGAGAACGATGCCGACGAGGAGATAGCTCTTGAGGATGGAACGAAGAGTCGAACCGCGCAGCTCTTCGGCGAGGCTCATCAACTGCGGCCTATCTCTTCGATTCCGCCCATGTAGGGCCGCAGCACCGCCGGCACCACGACTTTGCCGTCCGCCGTCTGATAGTTTTCGAGGACTGCGACGAGCACGCGCGGCAGGGCGAGTCCAGAACCATTGAGTGTGTGTGGAAACACCGGCTTCGCCTTCGGCTCGGGCCGGTAGCGGATGTTCGCGCGGCGGGCCTGGAAATCACGAAAATTGCTGCAGCTGCTCACTTCGAGCCACTGGTCGACACCAGCGCTGTAGACCTCGAGGTCGTAGCACTTGGCCGCGGCGAAACTCAGATCGCCCGCCGCGAGTTTGACCACGCGATAGGGGAGCCCGAGGCGCTGGAGCAATGTCTCGGCGTTGCCGACCAGTTCTTCGTGCTCGGCCTCGCTGCGCTCGGGCGTGGTGAAGCGCACCATCTCCACCTTGTGGAACTGGTGCACGCGGAGAATGCCACGCGTGTCCTTGCCTGCGCTCCCCGCTTCGCGTCGAAAGCACGGGCTGAAGGCAACGAATCGTGCAGGCAGATCCCCGGCGTCCAGAATGGTGTCGCGCCAGAAATTGGTGACCGAGACTTCGGCGGTCGGAATCAGCCAGAGACCGTCTTCGGTCGTCTGATACATGTCGTCGGCGAGCTTCGGAAGCTGGCCGGTGCCCATGACGGCCTCGTCACGCACCAGATAGGGCGCATTCATCTCGACATAGCCATGTTCGCTCGTGTGGACGTCGAGGAACCACTGGATGAGGGCGCGCTCGAGTCGCGCACCGGCACCGGTCAGCAGCCCGAAGCCGCTGCCGCTCATGCGCGACGCCGCCTCCAGATGCAGGATTCCCAGATTTTCGCCCAGATCCCAGTGGGCCTGCGGCTCGAAGTCGAAGGCCGGCGGCTCGCCCCAGCTGCGCACGAGTTCGTTGTTCGCTGCTCCCCCGTCGGGCACGTCGGCGTCGGGGAGATTCGGCAGCCAGCGCTCCAGCTCGTGCAGTTCGGCCTCGAGTTCGGCCAGCCTCCCGTCGCCGTCTTTGATGGACGCGCTCACCGCCTTCATCGCGCCGATGGCATCGGCAGCGTCCTCACCCGACTTCTTGGCGCGTCCGATGGCTTCGCTCGCCTCGTTTCGCCGTGCTTTGAGCTGCTCGACCTCCTGCAGCTGCGAGCGGCGCTGCTCGTCCAACCCCAGCCAGATGTTGAGATCGATCTTGGTGGCCTTCCGGCGCAGGCCTTCGCGCACCCGGTCCGGGTCGTCTCGGAGGAGTTTGCGGTCGAGCATGGGGCTGCCAGCTTGCAGGCTCGTGGGCCGGACGGTATAAATGACCGCCGCCGCGTGGGAGCGACGGAAGACCATCTCTCGGACGGCTCCCAAGCTAATTCAGCCAGCCGAACGCCGGCAAGCGCTTTGGCAGATCGAAGGCCCAAGACCGCCATGAACGCCACGATCGACAGCTTGCGTGAGAGCGATCCACGGCGCCGCATCATCGTGGCGCTGGATACGAGTTCTGCCGACGAGGCCCTCCGCCTGGCCGACCGCCTGCGGCCGGAGTGCGGCTTCGTGAAGGTCGGACTCCAACTGTTCGTCGCCAACGGACCCTCGGTGGTGGCGAAGCTGGCCAGCCTGGGCTTCTCGATCTTCCTCGATTTGAAATTCCATGACATCCCGAACACCATGGCGGGCGCCGTGAGCAGCGTCTTGCCGCTGAATGTGCGGCTGACGACGGTCCATGCCGGTGCGCTCGAAGGCGTCGGTGCGGCGGCGGAGGCCGCGTCCGGCATCTCGCCCTCGGTTGCGATCCTCGGCGTCACGGTCCTGACGAGCCATGCCGAGGGAGCCGTGAGCGAGCTCTACGGAAGCCCTCTGGACACGGTCGAGATGGTGCTGCGCCTCGGGCGTTCGGCGCTCGCGCAGGGCGCGCACGGGCTCGTGGCGAGCCCGAAGGAGATCGTGCGCCTGCGCGAAGAACTGGGGCCCGATCCGCTGCTGGTGATTCCCGGCATCCGACCCGCGGGCAGCGCGGCCGGCGACCAGAGGCGCGTCGCCACGCCCGCCCAGGCCATGGCCGACGGCGCAGACTTTCTGGTGGTCGGCCGGCCCGTCAGCCTGGCCCCGGACCCGCGCGCAGCATTTCTGCGCATCGTGGACGAGATCGCCCCATCCGTATAGCGTAAGACCAGCCCGATCAACTTCTTGGAGAGTCGAGGACGATGAACAGCAGCGCACCGACCGAATTCCACCTGAAGCCCGACGAGGTCATCGAGCGCCTCCGCGAACTCGACGCCGTGCTCGAGGGCCATTTCAAGCTGAGCAGCGGTGTGCACAGCAACCGCTATTTCCAGTGCGCGCGCGTCTTGCAGTATCCCGGCCTGGCCAAGGAATTGGGCCGCCTCCTGGGCGAGCAGTTCAACGAAATCGAGATCGACTTCGTGCTGTCGCCCGCCGTCGGCGGCATGATCATCGGCCACGAGGTCGCCCGCGCGCTCGGCCGGCGCCATGTCTTCGCCGAGCGGCGCGACGGCAAGTTCAGCGTGCGCCGTGGGTTCGAGATGAAAAAGGGTGAGCGGGCACTGATCGTGGACGACGTGCTGACGCGGGGGACTTCGTTCAGGGAGATGACCGAACTCGTCAAGACCCATGAGGCGGAGGCCGCCGGCCTGGGCGTCATCATCGACCGCCGCGATCCGGGCGTGCAGCTCGACCTGCCGGTCGCGTCGCTCATCCAGGTGGAGGTCGCGACCCATCCGCCGGAGGATTGCCCGCTCTGCCGCGAAGGTGTCGCGCTGGACTCCCCCGGCAGCCGCCATGGGGCCTGAGGCGAGCAGCTCGACCAGCCGCCGACTGCTCATTCTCTGCCTCCTGGCCTGGACCGTCCTCTTCCTCTGGGCGTGGCAGAAGCCCGTCCATCCCAACAGTGATCGCTACGACTACGCGGCGCGCGCTACGTCCCTGCGCGACGGCGATGGTCTGAGGCCACAGCTCGACTATCCGCTGCGGCTCGCGCTTTCGGAGATTTCCGAGATCCCAGCACCGAATCGAACGCGCACACCCGTGTGGCCGCTCTTGCTCGTGCCCGGCATCCAGGGAGGATTGGCTGCGAAGAGCGGCGTCCTCATGGCTGCCCTCTTCGCGCTCGCCGTAGCGGCGCTCCTGTGGCGCGTCGGCGACGCGAGCTTCGGGCCTCCGACGGGGGCGTTCGCCGTCGCGTTCTGGCTGTGCAGTTTTGCGACGGCGCGTGCGATCCACGGTGGCGGGCCCGAGATCGCCCTGGCCTTCCTCACGCTGGCATGCTGGAGCTGGACTCCGGCGCTGCATGGAGCGTGGGGCTACCTCGCCTGCGGCAGCCTCTATGGACTGATGCCGCTCTTGCATCCCTTGGGCTTCCTGTTCGCGGCGCTGGCGTTTCTCGCCCGGAGTCATCGCTATTCGGGGCGCGGGCGCCTGCTGGTTCTCGCCGGCGCCCTGGCCATCGCGATGCCGTGGCATCTGTGGATGTTGGCGCAGGGTGGGCTCCTGCAGTCGCACGCGGAGCTCGCGAAGTCGCTCTTCGATGCGGGCGGGCTCGGACCGTACCGCGGCCTCGACGCGGCGCCGAATCACGCGATCGCGCTCGAGCACTTCCCGCGCCTGCTGCACGTCATCCTGGCGCGTTTGAAAGAGCGCGCGCTTCATCTCGACGCCTTGCTGCCCTGGGCTGCGGTTCTCGTCGGGCTGTCGGGTATGAGAATGGACCGTCCACTCGCGCTGCGGGATCTCGGTGTGGGTCTCATGGGGGGCGCCATCCTCTGCGCATTCAGCTGGGAGGCGCGCCTGTGGTTGCCCCTGCTTCCGGTCGCGGCGATCTGGGCCGGCGTCGGCGCGCGAGCGCTCCCCTCGCAAATCCTGCCCTGGGGCGTTGTCGCGTTGTGTGCGGCGAGTTGGTTCGTGCCGCTCGGTCTCAGCCCATCGCCGCGCGCGGATCTGCGCGAGGCCGCTTCCTCGTGGTTGTCCCCCTCGGACGCGGCCGCGGCGGTACTCTCCACCGCGGGCATCGATGGCAGCCCCATCGTGTGCGACAGCGCCGCGCTGGCCTGGCGATCCGGCCGACGCGGCATCGTCCTGCCGTACGACCCGCGAACCCTGCGGCGGATCCGGCGCAGCGACGCGGGGTCTCAGATGAGCGTCTTGGCCTTGGGTCAGGGTCGCGCGAGTTGGTGGTTGACCGGCGCGGCGGCATCGTGGGATTCGCTCCTGTCCCACAGCCGAGTTCTCTTCGAAGAGGAAGGCGGCGCGGCGATCTTCGAACTCGTGGATGTGGCCGAAGAATCGCGGGCGGATGGGAAGATTCCGTCGATGAGCGTCGACAAGCATCACACGCTGCCGCCCGGGTACGCACCCGAGGAGCTGGTCGAACTGCCGAGCCCCCCCGCCTCGCGCGCGGGCATCCAGATCACCGCGGCGACTTGGGCCGCGCTTGCGGAACTCCTCGCGGCGGCGCATTTGGACGGGCTCGACCTGCGCGTCATCAGTGGCTATCGCAGTCACGAGTATCAGAAGCAGTTGTTCGCGAACGCCGTCGCGAACCATGGCGACGATCAGGCCTGGGTCGCCGAGCCCGGCCAGAGCGAGCATCAGCTGGGGACGACCGTCGACCTGGCGGATGGCGCGATGGAACACGTGTTGGAGCAGAGCTTCGGCGAGACGATCGAGGGACAGTGGCTCCGCGACAACTGCGGCCGCTTTGGATTTCGGTTGAGCTACACGACGGCCAACGAAGACGAGACCGGAATACGCTCCGAGCCCTGGCATCTTCGCCTCTGGGGCGAGCGATGAAGCGCGTGCTTCTGGTGTATCTGCCCGCCGCGGGCGACGCCCTCCTGCGCGGCGCCATGCCGTGGCTGACCACGAAGCCGTGGCGCCCGCTGCGGATCGCATTTCCGCCGCTGCCCAGCGTGCTGCAGGCGACGCTGGAGACCGGTCAACCTCCAGCGGTTCATGGGGTGTTCGGCCGACGGACTTTGTCGGGCGAAGAGGTCGAGACGAAGGAGAGCTGGCTGACCGGGCTCGAAGGAGATTTCGGCCTGTCGAAATCAGCCGTGCTCTATGTGCGGGAGGATGGGCTGTTGACCGCACTCGCTCGAGGCGACGAGACGGTTCTCGAACACGCCAACGAACTCGATGCGAAGCTCCGTCACAGCTGCGAGGAGGACGAGGACCTCGCCATCATCGTGATCGGCGGGCCGTCGCCAGCCGCCTTCGACAGGAGCCTCGATCCGACTGCGTTCGTACCGCACGGGGCCGGGTTTCAGGCCGAGGGTGTTCTGTTGCGCATCGACGCGGCGCTGAGCGCAGACGAACGGTCGCGCGCCATCATGGAAGCCGGTGTCGAGCGAGTGTTGCACGGCGAGGCGCGGAGTCGGCGCGGCTGTGATCATTCCGAGGCGGGCCAGACACTCGTCGTCGCGCAGCCGGATTGGGGCTTCGAGAGCGATGAACGGTTCCTGTTCGGACGCGAGGAAGCTGGAGTTCTCGGTGAGCCCTTCGTGGCTGTCTGCGGTGGATCGCTCGAAGAGGCCGCCGGGAATTGGCCCAACGCAATTCACGACCTTCGAATCGCGCCGACCGTGGCGGATCATCTCGGACACGAGACTGGAGGTTTTGCCGAAAGAGCTCTCTGAGCCCGAGACTGCATGGCTCAGCAAGCCGAATGACCCAGATCACAGATTGAAAACGCGCTACCCGTCGGTCGGGCGGAATCCGCGCTATGATTGTTCGAGCGACTGGGATCTCGACTGAAAGGCTCTCATGCACGAAATCTTCGTCATCTCCGACGGCACGGGTCAGACCGCCACCCAGACCCTTGCCGCCGCGCTCACCCAATTCGCGGAAGTCGAAGTCAACCTGAGACTCCGCGCGGGCGTTCGCGAGGAGGCCGAGATCGCCGCCGTCGTGGCGGAGGCCGCGAGCGAGAGTGGGTTCGTCGTCCACACGCTCGTCACGCAGAGGCTTCGCAATTTCATCGTGAGACAAGGTCGACTCCACAACGTGGAGACGATCGATCTCATGGGCCCGCTCCTCGCACGCCTGTCGCACCGTCTCGCCAACTCCCCCTCCGAGCGCCCTGGCATCTATCAGAATCTCGACGACGCGTATTTCCGGACGCTCGCGGCCGCCGACTTCGCCATCCGCCACGACGATGGGCTGAGAACGCACGAACTCCACAAGGCGGAAATCGTCCTGGTCGGCGTCTCTCGCACGTTCAAGACTCCCCTGAGCATCTATCTGGCGTTCAAGGGCTGGTACGCGGCGAACGTCCCGGTCGTCCTCGACATGGAGTTGCCACGCCCACTCCTCGACCTGGCCCCCAGCCGTGTCTTCGGCGTGACGATGAGCGTCGCACGGCTGGTCACGCTCCGCCAATCCCGCCACGCACATCTCAGGAATGCCACGGGGGACTACGCACAGGCAGACTACGTCCAGCGAGAACTTCGTTACGCACGCATGCTCTTCGCGCGGGCCGGCTGGCGCACGATCAACGTCACGGACAAACCGATCGAGGAGATCGCCTCGGAGATCTTGGCGCTGCGAGAGTGAGACTTCGATCGCGGCGACGAGCGCCACACGGGCCAGGCGAAGCCCGGCCCGCATGGCGGCTCGCGGCTCCCCACCTCTCGGTGGTCTTTGAAAGAGCCTCGGCCTCGGCAGACCGACCCACCCCTCGGATGAGAGCCCCGTGGCAGAGCGGTCGCCTATTCAATAAGGCGCAGACGGGCCGTGAATCCTGACACGGGCTTTTACCTGGCAGCGCGCGGGCAAAGAATGCTAGCTTGAAGCAATCCTCGCTCCGAGTCCTCCAATCGAGCGGATCTGCGGATGCCAGCTTTCATGGCACGTCGAGTCCTGGTGGCCACAGCCCTCCTCGCGGGCGCGGTCCTGTTGCAGATCATGCCCATCAGCGGCTTCCTGCACGAAGTTGCCGAGCACGACGCGCTCGAGATGTCACACTGCGCATGTCTGGTCTGCCACGCGAGCGCCCACGCGCCGATGGAACTCGGCGGCGCGCGGCTCTCCCTGCCTGTCGACGATCGGATCGCATTCTCGTGGCTCTCCGAGGCACAGGTCGCGCCGACCCCGAAGTTTCACGCTTCGGTCCCCGGACGCTCTCCTCCCAGCGTCTGAAGTTCGATCGAACCTCATGGACTCCGCTTCGCGCGGGGACGCTCGTGCGCGCATACCGTCGTGCGTCGGCGTGGTTTTAGTTTTGGGAGGAAGACATGTCAGGCTCGCGCGCCCCATGGCGCTCAACATGGCTCATCGCCGTCGGCCTCATCGCGCTGCCCGCCGCTCGCGTGGAGGCGCAGAGTGGTTCCACGGCGACGGGCACATCGAACAAGCTCAATCCCGCGATCAGCCTGAACTCTCTTTTCTCGGCCAGGAAGTCGGATGCGGCCAGCGACGAGGATGGATTCCGGGCGCAAGAATTCGAGATGGGGCTCGTGTCCATCGTCGACGCGCACTTCCGGGCGTCGGCCAATATCGCATTCGCGCCTTCTGCCGGCGGAGCCGAGGCCGAGGTCGGGCTCGAAGAAGGCTATGTGACCGTCCTTGGCCTTCCCACCGGGCTGGGACTGAAAGCGGGCCGCTTCTTTCTCCCCGTCGGTCGCCACAATCAGCTGCACACGCATCAGTTTCCCTTCATCGACGCACCACGCGCCGTGGCCGCCACCCTGGGAGGCGAGAGTGCGGGCGATGTCGGCTTGCTGGCCTCCTATCTGCCGGATCTGCCGTGGTACCTGGATCTACAGGCCTATGTCACCGACGCAGCCGCCGAGGCGTTCGACAGCGCGAGCCGCCGTGTCGCGGCCGGTGGCCGGCTGGTCAGTCTCTTCGATCTCGGTGAGACGGCCACCTTCGAGGCCGGCGGATCGTTTCTCCGCGGACCGGGCGTCGCCGCCGGAGACGCTACGTTCCTCGGAGCCGATCTGAGACTCAAGTGGCGCGACACCCGGAAGACCCACGGGCATGCCGTCACTTGGGTCAGCGAGTTCCTGCTCGCGCAATCGGATCAGCCAGATGTTTCGGGCGCTTACAGCACGCTGCTCTTTCGCGTCGGCCGTCAATGGTGGACGGGCGTCGAATACAGTTGGAATTCCCTGATTCCCGAAACAGGCAGAGCCCGCTCGAAAGAACACGAAGCCCGAGTGCAGCTGGCTTGGGTTCCCAGCGAATTCAGCGCCCTGCGGGGCGAGTTCGGCTGGACGGACCCCCTCGGCGGTCCGCGTGAGCTGAGCGCCACGCTTCAACTCAACTTCACCATCGGCGCCCACCCGGCGCACCAGTATTGACCAGGCAGAGGAGAAACGAGATGACCGCAGTCCAGTCCACGCGAGCGTTTGTACGACTGCTCCTTTTCCCCCTCGTGGGGGCCGCGTTGATGCAGCCCGTCTCTGCCGGTGCAGCCGAGTCCATCGTGACGACGCTGCCAAGCCTCGCCTCGATTGCGCGTGAGATCGGCGGCGACCGCATCGAGGTGATCGCGCTCTGCCGCGGCTACGAGGACCCGCACTACATTCAGCCGAAGCCCTCCTACGCGAAGTCCCTGCGCAAGGCCGTGCTTCTCGTCTACGGCGGTCTCGAACTGGAAGTGGGCTGGCTGCCGCCGCTCCTGGAGACCGCCCGCAATCCCAAGATCGCACCCGGCGCCCCCGGTTTGCTGGAGGCATCCACTGCGGTACAACGCGTGCTCGAAATCCCGTCGGGTGAGCTGAGTCGCGCGCAGGGCGACATTCACCCCTTTGGGAATCCGCACTTCATGCTCGACCCACACAACGCCCTGGCCGTGACCGATCTCATCGCGCAGCGACTCGGCGAACTCGATCCGGCGGGAAGAGAGGCCTATCTCGATGGCGCGGCGAGTTATCGACAGCGCCTCGAGGCGAAGATCGCCGAGTGCGAGGCACGCGCAGAGCCCTTACGGGGCAAGTCCATCGTGGCCTACCACAAGCAGTGGGAGTATCTCGCAGACTGGCTCGGCGTGGACGTCGTCGGCTACATCGAGGCCAAGCCCGGGATCCCGCCGGCGCCGCGCCACGTCGCCTCGATCATCGAGCTGATCCGCGGCCATCACGTCGAGATCGTCGTCGCCGCGACCTTCATGGACACGGCGGCCGCGGAGAAGGTCGCGCAGAGCGGAGGCGCACGCCTGGTCGTTCTGCCCGCCGAAGTCGGTGGCATCGAGGGAACGGACAATTACATCGATTTTCTGGATGCAGTCGTCCGCAGGCTGGTCGGACAATGATCTCGGGTTGGTCCCGAGGGTAGGAGTACGGAATGGATTTCTTGGCCTTCATGGGTGCGCCCATGGTCATGTGCCTGGTGCTCGTCGGCATCCACGTGCAGTTGGGACTTCATGTCGTGCGCCGAGGCGTGATCTTCGTCGACATCGCGTTGGCGCAGACCTCCGCACTGGGCGCCGCCGTCGGCGTGCTCTTGGGCGTCGAAGTCGGCACGCTCTTTTCGAGTGTGTTCGGCGTGACCGCGGCCCTCCTCGGGGCATGGATCATCGCACTGACGCGTGGCCGCAGCCGAACGGTTCCGCAAGAGGCGTTCATCGGCATCGCCTATGTCGTCGCGGCGGCGGCGGCCATGTTGGTCCTGACCAAGGTCCCACACGGCGCCGAGGAGACCGAGGCCCTCCTCGTCGGTTCGATCCTATGGGTCTCCTGGTCGGACGTTTTGCAGACGGCGATCGGATATGCCGTGCTGGGCTATCTGCTGCACCGCTTCAATGACACGATTCGCCGCGTCACCAACGACGCCGCCGAGGCGGGGCGTGCCGGAATCAATCTCCGCCTCTGGGACTTTATTTTCTATACGATCCTCGCATTTACCGTCACGCGATCGGTTCAGATCGCCGGTGTCTTTCTCGTCTTCACCTTCCTGGTCGTCCCGGCGGTGATGGCCGAACTGCTCCACGCGAGACGTCTCCTGCTCACGGGCTGGGTTCTCGGCGCGGTAATCTCCATCGGCGGGACGCTTCTCTCCTATTGGCTCGACCTGCCGACGGGAGCGACCATCGTCTGCACTTTCGGCGCGAGTCTCACCGTGCTGATGTTGCTGCGGTCGGGGTCGATACGCGTCGCGAACCGATCGATCAGCCGACGCACGTGACGCACGGGCTTTGTGTCACTCGGCGCGAAGCACCCATGCGAATGCCGCGCCCAAGAGACCGGCGATGGGCGCCGTGATGAGCCATGCCATGAGGATGTTCCCGATGGTCTTCCAATGGGCTTGCCTCGTGATGCTGCCGATCCCGAACAGGGACCCGCAGGAAACGTGAGTCGTCGAAACTGGCATGCCGAATCTCGACGCTCCGATCACCAGAAACGCGGTGATGAGATTGGCTGTGAAGCCCTGGCCGGGGTTCATCTCGGTGACTCTGTGCGCCATGGTTCGCGCCACGCGTGAGGCGCTCAGGATTCCACCCAGTGCCATGGCCAAAGCGACTCCGGCGATGGCCGCGTGGCTGCCGACGAGCCCGCCGACGAGCAGTAATGCCGCGATCTTCGGCGTGTCATTGAGCCCGCGCGCGAAACAGACGGCAGCCGCGCTGAAGTAGTGCGCGGCGTTGAGGATGGGCCGCACGTTCACGCCGAGGACACTTCCTCGGTAACGGACCTGACAACTCGCCTGACTGGCGACAGTCAGCGTTGGCATGCTGACGGTCTGCATCAGCTGCTCCCGTGCCGCGGAGCCTGGAATCACCGCGAGGACCGTTTCCCCGACGCATAGACAGGTTTCGCGAGTCACACCGAGCCTTGCGCGCGCCGAACGCAGGATGGGATAGACGACTGCGGTGAGGGCGATCGCAATGATCGGGCTTGTCAAGAGAGGTAGGAGGAATCCATGTGTGAGCTTCGAACGATCAATACCCGTCGAAGATGCGACGAGGCCGGCGCCAACGAGCGCGCCGATCAAGGCATGTGTCGTCGAAATCGGTAGACCGAAGAGCGTGGCGGAGAGCACTGTGAGCCCCGCTGCGAGCGCGACGCCGGCCGCGAATGCAGGGTCCTGCACGACCTCAGGCGGGACGAGGTCCTCGCCGGAAAAGGCGGCCAGGAGACCGCGCGCGAGGAGCAATGCCGAAAGCGAACCCAGGACGGTGGCGGCCGTCGCGAAGAAGAGCGCCCGCCGGTAGTCTGTCGTGCCGCTTCCGAGCAGCGTGGCGACACCCTTGAAGTTGTCGTTGGCTCCGTTCGCGTAGGCGAGGAGCAAGCCGACGAGGACGATCATGATGGGGAGCAATGGCCTACATTCCCTCTCAATTGGCGCTGACGCACTACAGAGAGAGCCTTACTGTCCGTCCCGAAGGATCCCGACCAGCTTCCAAGCCGTCTCGGCGCGCAGATAGTGTGCCTCGGTAGAGGGAAGTACGCGGCCGCGCGCATCGTGTGCCAACCACCGCACGACGAAGTAGTCTTCGCCGGCGACTCGATCGGCGGGCACGACGAGTCCTGGCTGCGTAGCCTCCTGCGTGAGCCCGCCCAGCGAGCGACCCTCGCGATTCAGCAGTTCGGCGCTGAAGCGCAAGTCGCTCGGCCGCCCGGCCTTCACCAGCGCGTCCATCGCCGACAGTCGAAGATGGCCGGCTTCGGCGATGGGGTCGGCAAGATCGATCACGGGTGTCACCTGCCGGAGCGCCCAATCCACCGTCTTGTCACGCCTTTGGATGAGCACGCGCTCCAACACGCGTTCGGCGCCGGATTCTCCGAGACGCGCAAGTTCGACCGCGGCCTCGATGTGCTCGTCGCTCAGCTGCGAGAGCACGAGCCCCGCCCAGAACTCGTCGGCGGGACGTGCGGCGCTAACTTGTGCATTCAGATAGTTCGGCCGCCATGCGGCGGGATCGTAGAGTTCCGCTTCATAAAGACCCACCAGCTCATGCTCGGGCTCGCCCAGGTTCTCCCAAATCCTGTCCCGCAGCCCCAGCCGTGGTACCCCCGTGACCAGCTCGCCGAGATCCAGGTCGTAGGCGTAACCGATCCTCGGTTCATGCCGCGCCGCCCAGTAGCCGCCCAGGCAGCCGTCGAAATCGACGAGATAGTGGCGCAAGAAACGTCGACCCTCTTCTTCGACGTAGAGGTCGAGGGTGTTGTCGATCTTCAGGTCCACATGATTCAGCCACGCTCCGAACACGCGGAGCGCGCGCAACGAACGGCGATTCTGGTGCGGAATGGTGTCGTTGAGATCGTCCTTGCGCGTGCCCCAGTACGCATAACCGCCCACTGGTTTTCCTTCGAGAAACGCACTGGCGAGGGCTCGATAACTTCCATCGGCCTGGAGGGCCGGAACGCCAGCCAAGAGCCCGTCGATGTCGGCGTCGGTGACGGGACGTCTGCCTCCGAAACCGTCATCCGCTTCTGCGTCGGCCCCAATCACGAGGTCGCCGCGCTCGAAAAAGACGGCGCGGTCGTCGGGAACGAAATAGCCCAGCGCCCAGAGCAGCCGAGCCGCGACTGGGCCCGCGGCCGTGGCGATGACCGGCGCGCCGACCTTGTCGAACTTGCAGATGTAGCGGCGGCCGCGGGTATCGGCGAAGACGAAGCCTGGATTTCGGCCACCGCTCTTCATTCCGACGATCGTCCAGGGTCGAAAATCCTCCGGACCGGAGTCTCCCCCGCCCGGACCCGCGCGGAGTTCCTGAGAACTGAGATGCTCGATTCGATTCGTGAACCAACTCGAGTCCGGCACTTTCCCGAGGCGATTGACATCCTCCGCCGGACCGGCCGGGACCGGGTCCAGCCTCTGCCGCAGCTGTTCCGCGCCAAAGCTGTGAATGTGATGCCGCATGCGCCAGAATTCATGTTCGTCAGGCTCGGCGACGTTCCGCTCATCATCGATTCTCGTGACCGGCGGCTCCTCGGTGAAGACTGGCGGTCGGCCACCGCACCCAGCGAACTGTCCGAGCAACAATGCGCTGCCGAAGAGGACACATGCGCGCCGGCCGCGGCTCATCGCTCTCTCCGCGAGTGCAGATCGAAGATCGAATGCGTGCCCACGTAAAACTCGGTGGACTCCGGACTCCGAGCAATTTGCATCAAGAGCGGGAAGCGA
>Ga0214472_10005603_pt1 | contig 13198 bp, 15 predicted proteins | sample RVTome_6_FD_207662 | JGI IMG/M metagenome (GOLD analysis project Ga0214472, IMG submission 207662) | Soil microbial communities from uranium-contaminated site in the Upper Colorado River Basin, Wyoming, United States - RVT140D175 | ecosystem: Environmental > Terrestrial > Soil > Contaminated >... | reverse complement strand
CATGAACAGTGCCTCAGGAGCGGAGGGCCTCCCCCACGAGGCGCCCGTCGTCGTCGACGATGGGGATGGGGGAGTCTCCGAAGAAGGCGGCCACGTCTGCCAGGGCGTCGACGCTGTCGATGAGCTGCACCGTCGGCGCCGGAATGACGTGGTCCCCGATCATGCCCGAGGGGTCGGCAGCGAGGCGGGCCCTGCTCACCACGCCGACCAGCACGCCCCCATCGACGACGGGGGCCATCTCGTCCACCATGAGCGGAGGGCCGTCGGCGGCGTTCATGTGCGGCGACAGCCACAACGTCGGTTCGCGGACGACGTGGAACACGCGGCGCGGAGCGTTGCGCACGACGACCGAGCCGCCCGGCGTCTTGGCCCGCAGCCTGGCGCCTGCGCCGAACATCTGGCGTTGGAACCAGTTGCCACCGGGGGCACCGAGCACGAGGAGCGTCCCGTCCGGCGCCTCTTCGAGCATGGCGACGGGGTCGGAGGTGGCCGCCACCCTCCACAACGTCCCCGGCCGATCCTCGGCGAGTCGAACGAGCCGCCTCTCGGCGTCGTCGGCTTCCGAGTCGAGGGCGGCCGCCACCAGCTCGACCTTCACGCCGAGCTCCGCTCCGAGCTGCACGGCGACATCCGCCGCGAAACGTGAGTGCGGTCCGGTCCCGACCGCCGCCAGCACGTGATCCACCGCCTCGTGGTCGAAGTCGATCGGGACGCACACGGGCACGAGGTCGAAGGAGCTGAGCCGCGAGGTGACCAGGATGTCGGCCTTCGCCTCGACCACGGCTTCCGGGAGGTTCCCGGCGACCTCGATCGGCTCCGGAGCGAGCAGCCTGGCGAGACCTCCGTTGGCTGCACCTCTCGTGTGGAGCACGCGAGGCACGACGAGCTCGTCGCCTGCGACCATCCACGGCGCCACGTCATCACCTCCGCGCAACGGCCGAGCCGCCACATCGAGAGGAGCCGGATCGCCCGGCGATCACCCTCCTCACGCCTGCGGGGTCAGCTGACGGGCTCGGGCAGGAAGGTTGCCCTACCGGGCCGGGCGCAGAAGCGCTCGACCGGGATTCGCCCCATTGGTATGGGTCCCCCGCTCCGGCGACGCGCCGGACTCGGCAACGCCGATCTTACGCAGCAGCCGGAGCAAGTGGTGGGGACTCGTGCGGACGCGCCCTCGTGGACGCCAGGTCGTCAGCGCCGCTCGCGCGGCCTCGCCTGATTGACGGTGATGTTGCGACCCTTGAAGTCGGCACCGTTGAGGCGCTCGATCGCCTCGGTTGCCGCCGCGTCGGGCATCTCGACGAAGCCGAACCCGCGGGAGCGGCCGGTCTCGCGGTCTGTGATGACCGCCGCCGATGTCACTTCGCCGACCTCGCCGAACAGCGTCTCGAGGTCCGCCTGGGTGACTGTGAATGGGAGGTTCCCTACGAAGAGGTTCATCCACTCTCTCTCTTTCCTGCGACAGCCACCGCGGCTGTCTCCTGTGCTCGGGATCGACTGCCGTGTTCAGCCCGGCACGGGGTCGTACAACGGGAGAGATGCGAGTCGCCGCCGAAGCAGCGCAGTCAGCATAGCCGACCGCCGACTGTCGACCACAAGGACGGTGGCGGTGCCCGCCGTCTTGACGGCCGTCGCCGGTCCTGGTGTACTGCCCCGAGCGACAACGCGCTCATCCAGAGCGGTGGAGGGACAGGCCCTGTGAAACCGCGGCAACCGACGAGGAGGGTGACACCCTCCGTAGGGCGGTGCCAATGCCTGATCGATGAGTAGCCGGCAGCGGGACTCCCGCTCACGGCGCTCGAAGAGCGCGTCGAGTGAGAGGAGACCGCAGATGGAGTCGTATCGAAGACCCGCCGGATCAGCGGCCCGTACGTTCGGGCCGTCGCATGTCTGTTCCATGTGTTGTCCGCGCTCTCGGGTGGTTCACCCGAGCGGACGACGCTCGTAGCGAACGCCACCACCCGAGAGGTCACCTGAGGCTCTGCCTCGGCGTTCTCTGACGACGTTCACCCCGGACGACTCCGGGCCTACCAAAGGAACAGCATGACGACGACGAATGCATTGAACGAGGTCGACCTCGAGGCCGTCGGCGGCCTCGCCCAGGCGATCGTGGAAAGTCCGATCACGGCGGCGACGACCTGGAAGGCGACCGTCGAGTGGGACGGCGGCTTTCGCTCCGTCGCCCGCATCCGGGACTTCGCTCCCATCCCATCCGACGAGCCGCCGGCACTCGGCGGGACGGACACGGCCCCGAATCCTGTCGAGCAGGTCATCGCCGCCCTCGGCAATTGCCTGGCGGTCGGGTACGCCGCCGGAGCGTCTGCCGCGGGCATCGAGATCAAGGACCTGCGGATCGACCTCGAGGGCGACCTCGACCTGCACGCCTTCCTCGGCCTGCGAGACGGACACGCCGGATACGACGACCTGCGAGTGTCGGTCCACCTCGACACCGACGCCGACCGCGCTGCGGTCGAGGCGCTCCACGCCAAGGTCGTCGGCACGTCGCCCGTCGGACACACCCTCAGCAGGGCGATCCCGCTCAGCATCGACCTCGCCTGAACCACCCATCGAGGAGAGACGAACATGACCGAGTATCGATTCGAGACCCTGCAGGTCCACGCCGGGCAGGATGCCGACCCGACGACGCACGCCAGGGCGGTTCCGATATACCAGACGACGTCGTACGTGTTCGATGACGCCGACCACGCTGCCCGACTCTTCGGGCTGCAGGAGTTCGGCAACATCTACACCAGGATCATGAACCCGACCAACGACGTGTTCGAGAAGAGAGTTGCCGCGCTGGAGGGAGGTGTCGCCGCAGTTGCCACGGCGTCGGGACAGGCGGCACAGCTGCTCGCCGTCACCACCCTGGCGCAGTCCGGCGATCACATCGTCTCGACGAGCTACCTGTACGGCGGCACCTACAACCAGTTCAAGGTGGCCTTCCCGCGCCTCGGAATCGGGGTGACGTTCGTCGACGGCGACGATCCCGATGACCTGGCGGCGGCCATCCAGGACAACACGAAGGCGATCTATGTCGAGTCGATCGGCAACCCCCAGTACAACGTGCCGGACCTACCGAGGATCGCAGAGGTGGCGCACGCAGCCGGTATCCCGCTCATCGTGGACAACACGTTCGGCGCCGCCGGCTACCTCATCCGCCCCATCGAACATGGCGCCGACATCGTCGTCGCTTCGGCGACGAAGTGGATCGGGGGCCACGGCAACTCGATCGGAGGCGTCATCGTCGATGCAGGCTCGTTCGACTGGCGGAGCGAGAAGTTCCCGTTGTTCACCGAGCCGGCGCCCGGCTATCACGGCCTGAACTTCGCCGAGGTGTTCGGGCCCGGAGGACCATTCGGGAACATCGCCTTCGCGATCCGCGTCAGGGTCGAAGGGCTGCGGGACTTCGGTCCCGCCCTCTCGCCCTTCAACGCCTTCCTGTTCCTGCAGGGCCTCGAGACGCTGTCGCTGCGCGTCCAGCGCCATTCGGACAATGCTGCAGAGCTCGCTCAGTGGCTCGAAGGGCACGATCAGGTCGCCTGGGTCACGTACACCGGGCTGGAATCCCACCCGTCGCATGCCGTCGCCAAGAGGATCATGCGCAACGGCTTCGGCTCAGTGCTCAGCTTCGGCATCGCAGGTGGCTACGAGGACGCCAAGACGTTCATCGACTCGCTCGAGCTGGCATCCCACCTAGCGAACGTCGGCGACGCCAAGACACTGATCATCCACCCGGCGTCGACGACCCATCAGCAGCTCGACGAAGAGGAACAACGGTCGTCCGGGGTCACGGCGGATCTCGTCCGGGTGTCCGTCGGCATCGAGCACATCGACGACATCAAAGCGGACCTCGAACGCGGGTTCGCGGCGGTCACGAAAGCCGCGGCCGCATAGCCCGCAGACGCAAGTGTGGACCGGGGCCGCATCGACGCCGCCCCGGTCCACGGTACGCTCGGCCCCCGGATGACTCAGGATCAGGACCACCGCCGGTACGGCTTCTCGACGCGAGCAGTCCACGCCGGGCAGCGCCCCGATCCCGAGACCGGCGCCAGAGCCCAGCCGATCTACGCGACGACGTCGTTCGTGTTCGACGACGCTCAGCATGCCGCCGACCTGTTCGCGTTGCAGACGTTCGGGAACATCTACTCGAGGATCGGCAACCCGACGAACGCCGCATTCGAGGAACGGATGGCGTCCCTCGAGGGCGGGCTCGGCGCACTGGCGACGTCGTCCGGGCAGGCGGCACAGCTCATCTCCGTACTCACTCTGGCGAAGCAAGGTGACGAGATAGTCGCCTCGCGGAGCCTCTACGGGGGCACCTACACCCAGTTCGACGTGACGCTGCGCAGGATGGGGATCGACGTCACCTTCGTCGACATCCACGACCCGGACGCCATCGAAAAGGCGGTGAACGTTCGCACGAAGGCGGTTTACGCCGAGACCATCGGCAACCCGAGAGGAGACGTGCCGGACATCGCCGCCGTGGCGGCGATCGCCCATGAGCGCGGCGTGCCGCTCATCGTCGACAACACGTTCGCCACGCCTTACCTGTGCCGCCCGATCGAGCACGGCGCCGACATCGTCGTGCACTCGGCCACGAAGTTCATCGGAGGGCACGGGGTCGTCATCGGGGGCGTCATCGTCGAGAGCGGCACGTTCCCGTGGGACAACGGCAACTTCCCGCTGCTCACCGACCCGTCACCCGCCTACCACGATCTGCGGTTCTGGGAGAACTTCCGTGAGTACGGGTACTTGATGAAGGCGAGGACCGAGCTGCTGCGCGACATCGGTGCCGCCCTCTCGCCGTTCAACTCCTTCCTGATGCTCATCGGCCTCGAGACGCTGCCGCTGCGGATGGCTCGCCACGTCGAGAACGCCCGCCGGGTGGCCGAGTTCCTCGACGACGACCCGAGGGTGGCGTGGGTCAGCTACCCGATCTTCGCCGAGAACCCGTGGACCGCCAACGCCCGGCACTACGCGCCGGAGGGCCCGGGGGCGATCTTCACGTTCGGCGTGGCAGGGGGCTTCGATGCCGGGGTTTCCTTCATCCAGGGCGTCGAGCTCGCCTCTCATCTCGCCAACGTGGGCGACGCCAAGACCCTCGTCATCCACCCGGCGTCCACGACGCACCAGCAGGTTCCGCAAGAGGATCGGGCCGGGATGGGAGTCACCGACGACATGATCCGCATATCCGTAGGAATCGAGGACGTCGACGACATCGTCGCCGATCTCGACGCGGCGCTCGGCCACCGAGGTACGGCGTGACGACGACCGTCGAGCCCGTGCCGGACGCCACCGCGGGAGAGCGGCTCCACATCATTCAGAACGCCGAATCGATCGCACTCGTCGGGGTCTCGTCGAACCCGATCAGGTCATCGAACTTCGTGGCCGCCTACCTGGTTCGCACATCGATGCGCACCTATCCGGTCAACCCGATGTACGAGACGGTGCTCGGCCTGCAGTGCTACCCGTCCCTGAGAGACCTGCCGGAGGCCCCCCACATCGTCGACGTCTTCAGGCGGCACGACGCGATACCAGAGGTCGTCGACGAGGCGATCGCCGTCGGCGCCAAGGTGGTGTGGTTTCAGCTCGGGCTCCGCCACGACGAAGCGGCTCGGACTGCGCGAGCCGCCGGGCTCCAGGTCGTCCAGGACCGCTGCCTCAAAATCGAGCACGCCCGCTGGCACGGTGGCCTCCACTACGCCGGCTTCGACACGCACGTCATCTCGTCGAGGAGACGCCGGCCCCTCTGAGTGCGCCCTCCGTTCGCGCTGATGACAGCATCGGCCACCCTCTGCCGATTACGCTTGAGCAACTCGACTGGAGGTGGGTGTGACGGCACCAGAATCGTCATCGTCCGACGCCATCAACAAGGCGATGGGCTCGATGGGGCAGGCTGAGAGACTCGTGGCGCTCGGCGCCCTCGTCATCGTGGCCATCGACCTGATCGGTGGGCTGATCGCCGACGAGTACTTCGTGAGCACACTGCCTTGGTTCCTCAGCGTGCTGATCGTGCTCGCGGTGTTTGCTCACAGGATGCGAGGCTCGACGATGCCGATCGACTACGGGTGGTGGGTCTCGCGGCTCGCACTCCTCGCCGGCGGTGTTGTCGCTTACTTCTTCCTGTACGACCTCCGCAACGGATTCTTCGACGGCGCCGACATCTTCTACGCCATCGTCGAGTACGTGGCGGCAGGGCTCTTGCTGTTCGGCGGCTACACGTTGGCCAAGCAGGGAGCCTGATCCGACGAACCTGATCGGAACGACCGGCGCCGTCGGCGCCGGTCGTTGCGCGAAGCGCCAGACTCGCCTGCCCCGTCGGGCGGCGGCAAGGTGCCGGGCACAGTCCCTCGACGAGTCAGGCGGCTGGGCCCTCAGCCACCCGACCCGGGTCCCGACCGGCGTGCGTGAACCGCGTGCACGGGAACATGCGTAATCCCTGACAGGATGAGCCAGGCCCGATCGGGATGATCGACCTTCGAGATGAACAGTTCCTGCGTCCCCACGTCGCATCACCGCGACGCACGGACGCAGGAACGAGTGGGGCAACGGTGGCCGGCGCGCCGGCGCGCTCTGTCGCGGGGGCCAATAGGCTACGGGCGGAGCCCTACCGCATGTCGGGCTCGCAGCGACCGTTGGAGCCCATGGACGATCCACTCAGCGCTCGATTCGCCGCCGGAGAGCCGGGCGCCGTCCGTGACATGTACGCCCGGCTCGGGCGTCCCGTCTTCAGCGTGGCGTACCGCGTGCTCGGCGACCGAAGCCTTGCCGAGGAGGCCGTCCAGCTGACGTTCCTGCAGGCGTGGCAAGCGGCAGGCCGGTTCGACCCGCAGCGCGACATCGCACCCTGGCTGTTCACCATCGCCCGGAGGGTCGCCATCGACCTCTACCGCAGGGAGCGTCGCCACCAAGCCGAGGACCTCGGCGATCGCGAGATCGCCACCCTGCCACCGTCGATCGAGCAGGCGTGGACCGCGTGGGAGGTGAGGCGGGCACTCGACGAGCTCCCCCCTCAGGAGCGCGAGGTCTTGCGGGCGACACACTTCGACGGCTTGACGCACGACGAGGCCGCCAAGCTGCTCAGGATCCCGATCGGAACCGTGAAGTCGCGCTCCTTCCGCGCATACCGGAGGCTCGCCGAGGTGCTGGCCCACCTCGAGGAGGCGTCGGCATGAACTGCGACGACTTCCGTAGCGCCCGCTCCCGCCGCATCGAGACCCAGGAGAGCCGGGCACACCTCGCCGGGTGCCCCGACTGCCGGCTCATCGACGATGCGCTGACGGCAGTCGGGCCGAAGCTCTCCGACCCTTCGGTGTGGATCGAGCCGAGCGCCGATCTCGAGTCGAGGGTCATGGCAGCCGTCGGTGGGGCTCCTGCAGAGCCGGCCGGGCGGTACTGGCTGTCGTGGCTCGCGGCCGCCGGGGTCGTCGCGCTGGTGCTCGGCGTGTTGTTCGCGTCGACGAGGGGCGCCGGTCCCGACTGGGAGGTGACGCTGGCGGCGACCGGCTCGGCGCCCGGCGCCGGCGCCCTGGCTTCCGGGTGGCGGGAGGACTCGGGTACGAGAGTCACCCTCGCCGTGAGCGGCCTGGACCCTGCGCCCGAGGGATACGTCTACGAGTTGTGGTTCTCCAACCCGGCCACCAGGGTCTCGGCCGGCACGTTTCGCACTGCGGGGGACGTGGAGCTGTGGACCGCCGTCAGCCGACGTGACTATCCGCGACTGTGGGTCACGCTCCAACCGGTCGGCGCCTACGACGACTACGTCACGGTGCTCGACACGGTCGACGGCTGACCCGAGGTCAGGACGGCTGACCCGAGGTCAGCTCGTCCACTCGGCCAGCTCGGCGTCCACCTGTGTGAGGTCGATGGTGAACTGAGGTGCCTCGACACCGAGACCGGGGAATCCAACGATGCCCCTCGGCAGACCGGCGCTTCTGCGCTGGTAACGGGTCTTGCCGGGGGCGACGACGAACGGCGTGCTCATCGGGCGGGACGGCTGCGGGGCGACGGACGATGACAGCGCCTGTGCCTCCAAGCCGTCGACATGGACGCCGCGGTAGCCGGCGCGCCGGAGCGCCCTGCGCAAGCGGCGTGAACGCCTCGATCCCTGCACGCCTCCTCCTTCGATCTGGACGCTACGCAGAGTAGTCGCATCGTCTCGACACATCGGGGAGCCTTCGGGAGCTCTTCGAATGATCATCGGCAGGTCAGCCGAGGAACTGCAGCCAAGCCTCGAGAGCGGCTCCGATGTCATCCGGCGAGTCCTCCTGGAGGAAGTGGCCGCCGCGCACCGTGACCTCGGTCTGGTTCGGCCACGCCCGGCACCGCTCTCGCTGCCTACCCACGAGTATCGCCCCCGGATCGGCGTTGACGAAGAGCTTCGGCACGTCGCTCTCCGCCAGCCATGCCTCGTACGACGCGACGATTTCGGTCACGTCGGCAGGGTGCCCTTCGATGGGGATCTCGCGAGGCCACGTGAGCGTCGGGCGCCTCGACTCGCCGGCAACGAGGTAAGGCGCCCGGTACACGTCCATGTCCTCGGCGGTGAGCTCGCCCAGCATGGACGCCGGGAGGATCCTCTCGACGAACACGTTCTTCTCGAGCACAATGACCTCACCTGCGCTCGAGCGCATGCTCTCGAAGATCGGGCGTGCCGCATCCGGCCAGTCGTCCCAGGTGACCGGGGTGACGATGGCCTCCATGTACGCAATGCCGCGAACCGAGTCACGGTGCCGGTTCGCCCAGTCGAAGCCGAGGCCAGAGCCCCAGTCGTGGACGACGAGCACGACACGCCGGCGTGCACCGACGTGCTCCAAGAAGGCGTCGAGGTACTGACGGTGCTCCACGAACCGATAACGGTCCGCTCCGCTGTCGTCGAACTTGTCCGAGTCTCCCATGCCGATCAGATCGGGGGCGACGCACCGTCCGAGGTGCGAGACGTGCGGAATGATGTTCCGCCACAGGTACGACGAAGTCGGGTTCCCGTGTAGGAAGACGATCGGATCGCCCTCGCCGACCTCGACGTACGCCATCGAATGCCCGAGAACCTCTGCCCGCCTCTTCTCCACACCCTCTCCTCGGTGTATGGCTCCTCGATGAATGGGCCATGCCGGCCGGCCGAGAACTTACCCCGGGTCGACGCCGGATCGAAATGGCTTGCGTCCACGGTCATGGGTACGCTCGTCGGTCACCGATCGTGAGGAACGACATGTGCTTCGACACGGACGCCCTGCCGCCGATCACCCCGATCTCCGGGGCCGCGATCCATCACGACGACCTCGTGTTGACTGCCGCCGACGGGGCGGAGTTCGCCGCATTCGAGGCGCGGGCCGAGCACCATCCGCGCTCGGGCGTGGTCGTGCTACCGGACGTGCGAGGCCTGTTCAGGTTCTACGAGGAGCTCGGGCTGCGCTTCGCAGAGAGAGGAGTCGATGCGGTCGTCATCGACTACTTCGGCAGGACAGCGGGCATCTCGAAGCGCACCGACGACTGGGAGTACATGCCGCACGTCGAACTGGTCACCCAAGAGGGGCTGGAGGCGGATGTGGTGGCGGCGATCCATCGCCTGCGGTCGGGGCGAGAGCCGATGTCCCTGTTCACCGTTGGGTTCTGCTTCGGGGGCAGCAACTCGTGGCACCAAGCGGCCAACGGACTCGGATTGGCGGGAGCCGTCGGGTTCTACGGCAACCCGAGCCGGCCGGACCGCCCGAAGGGAGCCCCGCCCGTCGTCGCCAGGGTGGGTGAGATGCGGGGCGCCATCCTCGGGCTCATGGGCGGCGACGACCCGGGAATCCCGCAGGCCGACGTCGACGCCTACCGGGAGGCGCTCGACGCCGCAGGCGTGAAGAACGAGATCGTGGTGTACGAGGGAGCGCCTCACAGCTTCTTCGACCGCAAGCAGGACGATTACGCCGCCGACTCGGCCGACGCATGGGAGAGGGTGCTGGCGTTCATCGAGGCCAACGGGTGATGCCCCGACGCCGTCCCCCGCCGCCCGATGAAGGGCGGACCGTGAGGGCGGGTTGCGGCCACCTCGCCGGCGTGACCGCCCGGCCCGCTCCGGACGGAGGGTGCGAAGAGTGCCTCGCCATCGGTGGGAGCTGGCTGCACCTCCGCTTCTGTTACGAGTGCGACCGCAAGCTGTGCTGCGACGGCTCGCCGAACCGGCACGCCCGCCGGCACGCCCTCGAGGCAGGCCACCCCGTGGCGTGCTCGGCCGAGCGTGGAGAGAGCTGGGCGTGGTGCTACCAGGACGAGACCATCCTCGAGCCGATCCCGCCTAGCCTCAACTGATGCACGACGACATCAAAGCGGCCGCCCACCGTCACTTCCCGAGGACACGCCACGACCTGGAAGCTCTCGTCAGGATTCCATCGGTGTCGGCCGACGGGTTCGACAACGCCCATGTCAGGCAGTCCGCAGACCTCACGGCGGAGCTCATGCTCTCGGCAGGATTCCGGGACGTCAGGCTGTTGGAGATCGAAGGGGCGCACCCGGCGGTGTTCGGTCAGATCGCTGGTCCACCGGGATCGCCGACCCTGCTGCTCTATGCCCACCACGACGTGCAGCCCCCCGGACCGGACACCGAGTGGGAGACGCCGCCCTTCGATCCGACCGAGCGAGACGGGCGCCTCTACGGGCGGGGCACGTCCGACGACAAGGCGGGGATCGCCGTCCACCTCGGCGCCGTCAGGGCGCACGAGAGCGCCCCTCCCCTCCACGTGAAGCTGTTCGTGGAGGGCGAGGAGGAGATCGGGTCACGCCACCTGTCGGCGTTCCTCTCGGCGTACAAGGATCTCCTCGACTCGGACGTCATCGTCATCGCCGACTCGGGGAACTGGAGGGTTGGAGTTCCGGCCATCACGGTCTCGCTGCGTGGACTCGTGGACTGCGTCGTCGAGGTGAGGACGCTGCGCCATGCCGTTCACAGCGGTAGTTTCGGCGGCGCACTCCCGGACGCTCTGACCTGCCTCGGCAGGATGATCGCGTCGCTCCACGACGAGGCTGGGGAGGTGGCGATCCCGGGCCTGACGTCGGGAGAGGCCGATCCACTCGACCTCGGAGAGGATGAGCTGCGCGAGCTCGCCGGGGCGCTCGACTCCGTGGAGATGCTCGGCATCGGGAGCCTCACGTCACGCATCTGGACGAAGCCGGCGGTGTCGGTGCTGGCCGTAGACGCTCCACCGGTCTCTCAGGCGATCAACCAGCTCGTCCCCGTGGCCAGAGCCAAGGTGAGCCTCAGGATCGCTCCCGGCGAGGATCCGGACGCCGCCATGGCAGCCCTCGTGGCCCACCTCGAGGAGAACGTGCCCTGGGGGGCCGAGGTGACGATCACTCCCGGTGCCACCGGCGAGGCCTTCGACCTCGATGCGACCGGGGTGGCTCATTCCGCCTTCCGCGACGCCTTCGCAGAAGCGTGGGGCACCGACGCGGTCGACATCGGGGCTGGGGGCTCGATCCCGTTCGTGGCGGCATTCTCAGAGCTCTTTCCGCAAGCCGCCATCCTCCTCACGGGTGTGGCAGACCCAGGGAGCCGCGCCCACGGTCCTGACGAGAGCCTCGACCTCCTCGAGCTGCAGCGGGGAATCGTCGCTGAAGCGATCGCGATGCGGCTCCTCGCCGAGGACCGGCGAGACGACGGCTGAGCTCACCGCCGGCACAACCACCGACCGAGTCGTTGCGATCGCTGCGTCATCTGGGGATCCGAGTCCGCTTGAACTCGTTGACGTTCGTCCAGGCGAGCATGTCGAGGATGCGCTCGACGTCGCCGCGGCAATGCCGGTCCATGAGGCGCACGAATACGGCGTCGTCCCCGTCGATGAACGTCGGAACGCCGAACACGCCATGGCGCTTCACGGCCTCCGTGTGCTCCTCGCCGAGTGTTGCGAGCGGTTGCCCGGTTGCGACGACGGCACTGACCTCGTCGGGATCGAGCCCTACGGTCTCGGCGACACTGCGCATCGTCGCCTCTTCGTTGATGTCTGCCGCGTCGCTGTGGCGGGCGTCGAACAAGGCCCTGTGGTAGGCGCCGAATGCCTCCGAGAACTCGTCGCGGACCGCGATGCCCCACTGGAGAGCCAGCACGCCCCTCGTTCCTTCGGCTCCGTCGGGCCGCTCCCAGACGGGAGTCTCGTCCTCGGAGACCTTCGTCTGGGCGAGCGAGAAGGGCACGAACGACACGTCCCAGCCTGCACCGTCCTCGATTGCATCGACGACGACTTCGTTGGCGATCCGGGCGAATGGGCAGAGGTAGTCGAAGGTCACCTGAAACGTGCGGGCCATGTGCGCTCCTCGTGCGGATCCCGCCACGGTAGCGCGGCACCGTCCGGGCAACGACGAGGTGTCTACGGATCGCAGCTACCAGTCTGGAACAGGCATTATATGAGCGGCTTTCTATCAGATTTGGGAATAGGTCGCCGGATTACAGCATTACAATTCGACACGCCGCCAGGAAAGGAAGCACCACATTGGCGAACGACCTCTCCACCCTGACCCTGCCAGTGCTGCCGCTCCGCAACGGGGCGGTCTTCCCTCACATGGTCGTGACGGTCGCCGTCGAGTCGGACGAGGCGCGGCGTGCCATCGCCGCCGCCGAGAGCTCCGGCTCGCAGATCCTGCTCGTTCCGGTCGTCGACGGCGAGTACGCCGGGGTCGGGACGGTCGCAGACATCCAGGAGCTGTCACAGGGAGGCGTGACGTCCGCTCTCATCTCCGGGGTCTCCAGAGCGACCATCGGCGCCGCCACGCCACGGGGAGACGACGTGCTCTGGGTCGAGGCGCTCCCCGTGGAGGAGCAGGCGGACCACGACGAGGAGACGAGACGGATGGCGACCGAGTTCAAGGCGGTCGTGACCGAGATCATGAGCCATCGCGGGATCGGAGGCGCCGTAGAGCGCATGCTGGACTCGTCGGACCCCGGCAGGCTCGCCGACCTCGCTGCCTACTCACCCGACCTCACCCTGGAGCAGCGTGTGCGGGTGTTGACGACGACGGATGTCAAGGAGCGGCTCCGGATCGTCCTCGACTGGATGAACGAGACCCTGGCCGAGCTGCAGATACGGCAGCGGATCCGCGAGGACGCCACCGAGCGCATCGACAAGTCGCAGCGGGACTACCTGCTCAGGCAGCAGATGGATGCGATCCGGTCGGAGCTGGGTGAGGGCGAGTCGGACGTCGCCTCCGAGTACAGAGCGAAGCT
>Ga0214472_10005601_pt1 | contig 13202 bp, 13 predicted proteins | sample RVTome_6_FD_207662 | JGI IMG/M metagenome (GOLD analysis project Ga0214472, IMG submission 207662) | Soil microbial communities from uranium-contaminated site in the Upper Colorado River Basin, Wyoming, United States - RVT140D175 | ecosystem: Environmental > Terrestrial > Soil > Contaminated >... | reverse complement strand
CTCGCTAGACGTCGAACTTCCATCACGGGGTTCCGACGCGGTACCCTCGGAAAGACCGAGGGACCAACCAAGCAAGATGAAGCTGTCTCAACCCTTCCGATCAACTGCGGAAGTCGAAACGCTTAGCGCCGCACCGGTGGCGACTAGGCAAGGAGGACGGCATGGTGTCCGAACGGGTTACTGCCGCGTGGCGGTGACCGTGCCCTGGGTTCCGATCCCAAGGCTGTCCCCAGGGCCGCTGACGAGGCAGTCCAGCGGGCCGAAGATGGGGCCGTCGAGCAGGATCGTGAGCTGGACCGCCTTGGGGGGCGCGTTGTAGATCTGCGTCCCGCAATTCAGCCCCGAGTTCGGACACCCGCCACCGACCGGATCCGGGTTGTCGCCGACGCAACCTCCCGCGGCATACCTGAACACCCACAGATAGTCGAGGTTCTCGCCCGTCGGCGAATCCTCGGCGCAGATGTTGAGTTCGGCGTCACCGAGCGCGCCGAGGGTGTAGTTCTCGCGTTGGACCCGTTCAGTGCGTGAACGTGGCGCGCACCTCGCCTGCCGTACCGATCCCGAGCTGATCACCGGGGCCGTCCAAGAGACAAACGCTCGGCCCATAGGCAGGCCCTCCGATGTAGACGATCAGGGTCTTCGCTCGAGCGGGGATGGGCGCGTTCGGAGTAGACCCACAGAAGCCGATGGCTCCTCCGACCGCTGCGCCGTCGCTATCGAGGAACACGTAAGCCCCTCCGATGGGGAGCGCGGTAACGTCGGAGATCTGAAGCCGTACCTTGTCCTTCTGTGCGTTGAAGCAGACGGCTCCGATGTTCAACCCCGATGCGTTCAAGGGATCCTCGGCACATAGACCATCGGTATCGCCGGCGAACCCTGCGACGTACTCCTCGGTTCGTTGAACGGTATCGGCTTGGGCTGCCGGGATGACACCCAGCAGCAACGACACTATCGGGACGAGGAAGACGAACGCCCGATCCCTACCGTCCCCCTGCTCTCTCAAGCGCACGGATCCTCTCCCTTCCCCCATCCCCCTGCGGGATGACTTGTGCGCCGCCGCTCAGTGTTCGGGCACGGATCGCAGAAGTCCTGCTCAACGGGCCTGCGGGCCTGGCCCCGGGCCCCAAAAAGTTGACAGTATTATGCTCAAGAATCTATAGTGCTTGGTGAAACTAGCAGAGCAAACGGACCCGGCTCGAGCCGGAGATGGAGGGAGCAGACATGCCGAAGGTCGTCGGTATCGACCTGGGGACGACGAACTCGGTGGTGGCCGTCCTCGAGGGGGGCGAGCCCACCGTGATCGCGAACGCCGAGGGGCAGCGAACCACGCCCTCGGTCGTGGCGTTCAGCAAGAACGGCGAGATCCTGGTCGGCGAGGTCGCCAAGCGCCAGGCGATCACCAACCCCGACCGGACCGTGCGCTCGGTCAAGCGCCACATGGGCGACAAGAGCTGGTCGATGGAGATCGACGGGAAGAAGTGGGTGCCGCAGGAGATCAGCGCGCAGGTCCTGGCCAAGCTCAAGCGCGACGCCGAGGCGTACCTCGGCGACAAGGTGACCCAAGCCGTTGTCACGGTCCCCGCCTACTTCGACGACGCGCAGCGCCAGGCCACCAAGGAAGCCGGCGAGATCGCGGGGCTCGAGGTCCTGCGCATCATCAATGAACCGACCGCGGCCGCGCTCGCCTACGGCCTGGACAAGAAGGGGACCGACCACACCGTGCTCGTCTTCGACCTCGGCGGCGGGACGTTCGACGTGTCGCTGCTCGAGATCGGCGAGGGTGTGTTCGAGGTCAAGGCCACCCACGGGGACACCCAACTCGGTGGCGACGACTGGGACGAGCGCGTGATCGATTGGCTCGTCACGCAGTTCAAGAACAAGCACGGCGTGGACCTGGGCGCCGACCGGATGGCGCGCCAGCGTCTGAAGGAGGGCGCCGAGAAAGCAAAGATCGAGCTTTCGCAGACCTCGGAGACCACGATCAACCTGCCGTTCATCACCGCGACGGCGGAAGGCCCGCTGCATCTCGAAGAGAAGCTGACGCGCGTGGAGTTCGAGCGCCTCACGGCCGATCTGGTCGAGCGCTGCAAGGGCCCGTTCGAGATGGCCGTCCGCGACGCGGGGATCGACGTGAGCAACATCGACCACGTGATCTTGGTCGGCGGCTCGACCCGGATGCCGATGATCGTGGATCTGGTCACGAAGCTGACCGGCGGCAAGGAGCCGCACAAGGGCGTCAACCCCGACGAGGTCGTCGCGCTTGGCGCCGCGATCCAGGCCGGCGTGCTCAAGGGAGAGGTCAAAGACGTCCTGCTGCTCGACGTCACGCCCCTAACGCTGGGGATCGAGACGCTCGGGGGCATCTTCACCAAGCTGATCGAGCGCAACACGACCATCCCGACGCGCAAGTCCGAGATCTTCTCGACCGCGGCCGACAGCCAGACCTCGGTCGAGGTGCACGTGCTGCAAGGCGAAGCCGAGATGGCCAACTCACCGGGCGTGCACTCGCTCGGCAAGTTCCAGTTGGTCGGCATCCCGCCGGCGCCGCGCGGTATGCCCCAGATCGAGGTCACCTTCGACATCGACGCGAACGGCATCGTGAACGTGTCGGCGAAAGACCTGGCGACCGGCAAGGAGCAGGCGATGACCATAACCGGCGGTACCGCGCTGTCGCGCGACGACGTCGAGAACATGGTCCGCGACGCAGAGCAGTACGCGGCGGAGGATCACAAGCGCCGCGAGGAGGCCGAAGCGCGCAACATGGCCGACAACGTCGCCTACCAGGCCGAGAAGCTGGTGGCCGACTCAGGCGACGCCATGCAAGCCTCCGACAAGGAGGAGCTCGAGAAGCAGGTCGCGGCGGTGCGCGAGACGCTCGCCGGCTCGGACATCGCGGCGATCAAGAACGCGAGCGAGACGCTCGGGCAGACGCTCCAGCGGGTTGGGACGACGATGCATCAGGCGGCGCAGTCCCAGGCCGGCGAGCAAACAGCGGCCGGCGGCGGCGGGCCCGACGACGTCGTGGACGCCGAGATCGTCGACGAGGGTGAGGACACGTGAGCGAGCACGACGAAGGCGAGGTCACCGTGCGCGTGACCGACAAGCGGCTGAAGGACCCGTCTCCGGCGCGTCCGGAGGCTGGTCCCGAGGCTGGTCCTGAGGCGCCCGCGTCCGACGAAGCCGTCGAGCCGCGCGACGAGCTCGCGGAGGCGCGCGCGGAGGCGCTGTCCCACCTGGACGACCTGCGTCGCCTCAAGGCGGAGTTCGAGAACTTCCGCAAGCGCATGACCAAAGAGCAGACGCAGATGATCGACCGAGCGTCCGCCGCATTGATCGAACGCATGCTGCCGATCCTGGACGACTTCGAGCTCGCGCTGATGGCCGCCGACCGGACCAAGGACTACGAGTCGATGGTGCGCGGCGTCGAGATGGTCTACGGCAAGCTCGTGGACGAGCTGCACAAGGACGGCCTGCGCCGCATCGATGCGGTCGGCAAGCCGTTCGATCCCGAGCTGCACGAGGCCGTGATGCGCGCGGAGGGCGAAGGCGACGACATCGTGGTGATCGACGAGATGCGTCCCGGCTATCTGTTCCATGGGCGCGTGCTGCGGCCAACGATGGTGAAGGTAGGGCACCGGAAGACATGAACGGCTCGCGCGCATGGTTCGAGAAGGACTTCTACGTGGTGCTGGGCGTTGCCGAGAACGCATCCGCCGACGAGATCAAGCGCGCCTACAAGAAGCTCGCGACCAAGCACCACCCCGACCGCAACCCCGACGACAAGGCCGCCGAAACCAAGATGAAGGAGATCTCGGAGGCCTACGGGGTCCTGCGCGACGAGAAGAAGCGTCAGGAGTACGACCAGATGCGGCGCATGTCGCGCGCGGGGTACGCACCCGGCGGCGGCGGTTTCGGCGGCGGCGGCTTCGAGGGCGTGCCGTCCGACCTCGAGGACCTGCTGGGGGGCATCTTCGGCGGCGGCGCCGGCCGCCGCGGTCGCGCGCGCGCGCGGGGAGCCGACCTCGAAGCCCGCATCACCATCCCGTTCGAGGATGCGATCAAGGGCGCGACCTTGCCCGTGCGGCTGCGTCGCGACGCGCCCTGCTCGACCTGCAACGGGTCCGGCGACCGCAGCGGCCGCGCGCAACCCTGCACCACGTGCGCCGGCGCCGGCGTGACCCAGCAGAACCAAGGCATGTTCTCGTTCGCCCGCGCATGCCCGGCGTGCGGCGGTACCGGGCGCCAGGTCGTCGACCCATGCCCGACGTGCCGAGGCTCGGGCGTCGAGCGCCGCGCCGAGGAAGTCAAGGTCCGCGTCCCCGCCGGCATCAGGGACGGCGCGCGCATCCGCGTGCGCGGCCGGGGCGGCGCCGCGCCGGGCGGTGACACCGGCGATCTGTTCGTCGTGGTGTCGGTCGAGCCGCACCCGCGGTTCGGACGCAAGGGCAACGATCTGACCATCGGGGTTCCGGTGAGTTTCGCCGATGCCGCGCTCGGCACGAAGCTGACCGTGCCCACGCTCGACGGAGAGGTGACCCTGAAGGTCCCCGCAGGCACGCAGCCGGGTAAGACGTTCCGCGTGCGCGGCAGGGGCGTGGAAGGCAAGGGAGACCTGCTGGTGACCGTGGACGTCGAGGTTCCCAAGAAGCTCTCGAAGGAGCAGCGCAGGCTGATCGAACAACTCGCCGCGCTGGACGGGTCGCAGGCGTCCGGGCGCGAGAAGGCGAGCGCGTAGGGAGATGACGATGGACTTCCGGAAGTTCCCGACACCGAAGACCGCGAAGCGAGTCACCGACGATCGGGATCGCGCGCTGTACGTGATCTCGGTCGCGGCCGAGCTCGCCGGCGTCCATCCCCAGACGCTGCGCATGTACGAGCGCAAGGGGTTGATCACACCCAAGCGCACCGAGGGGCGCGCGCGTCGCTATTCACCGCGCGATATAGAGCACGTCCTGATGATCCAGGAACTGACACAGGATCACGGCGTGAACCTCGCCGGTGTCGAGATGGTGCTGGAGTTGACGCGCGCGGTCGAGACCATGCAAGAGCGGCTCGCCCTGCTGGAGGGTGAGGCGGAACTGTTGCGCGCGCGCATCGACAAGGATGCCGGGCCGACCGCGCTCGCGCGCCGCGAAGATGTGGAGGGGTTGGCCTGATGGACCTGGAACGCCTGACGCTGAAATCGCAGCAGGCGGTGATGGCCGCGCAGCAACTCGCGGCGACCCGCAACCACCAGCAGATCGAGCCCGAGCACCTGCTGCACGCGCTGCTGGCCGATCCCGAGGGCGTGGTGTTCCCGGTTGTGCAGAAGCTCGGGGCGTCTCCGCGCGCCGTGCGCGAGCGCGTCGATGAGTTGCTCGACAAGCTCCCCAAGGTCTACGTCGAGGGCGAGCAGCGCGGGTACGCGTCGCCGGCGCTCGTGCGCGTGCTCGAGCGCGCGCAGGACGAAGCGCGCGCGCTCGCCGACGATTATGTCTCCACCGAGCACCTGCTGCTGGCGATGACCGAGGTCGCCGGCACCGTCGCGACGCTGCTGAAGGAGAACGGCGTCACCAAGGACTCGGTGCTGTCCGCGCTCGCCGAGGTCCGCGGTTCGCAGCGCGTCACGTCGCAGGATCCCGAGTCGACCTACCAGGCGCTCGAGAAGTACGGGCGGGACCTGACCGAGGCTGCGCGCGCCGGCAAGCTCGACCCGGTGATCGGTCGCGACGACGAGGTGCGCCGCGTGATCCAGGTGCTGTCGCGACGGACGAAGAACAACCCCGTCCTGATCGGCGAGCCGGGCGTGGGCAAGACCGCGATCGTCGAAGGTCTGGCGCAGCGGATCGTGTCGGGCGACGTTCCTGAAGGGCTGAAGAACAAGCGCATCGTCGCGCTCGATCTCGGCTCGATGATCGCAGGCTCGAAGTTCCGCGGTGAGTTCGAGGAGCGACTGAAGGCCGTCCTGCGTGAGATCGCCGATTCCGAAGGTCAGGTCATCACCTTCATCGACGAGTTGCACACGATCGTCGGCGCCGGGAAGGCCGAAGGCTCGATGGATGCCGGCAACATGATCAAGCCGATGCTCGCGCGCGGCGAGCTGCGCATGATCGGCGCGACGACGCTGGACGAGTACCGCCGCCACGTCGAAAAGGACGCCGCGCTCGAGCGGCGGTTCCAGCCCGTGATGGTCGGCGAACCGTCTGTCGAGGACACCATCGCGATCCTGCGTGGGCTGAAGGAACGCTATGAGGTGCATCACGGCGTGCGCATCACCGACGCGGCGCTGGTAGCGGCGGCGATGCTGTCGCACCGCTACGTCACCGGCCGCTTCCTACCCGACAAGGCGATCGACCTCATAGACGAGGCGGCGTCGCGACTTCGCATCGAGATCGACTCGATGCCCATCGAGCTCGACGAGGTGGACCGCGAGATCAAGCGGCTCGAGATCGAGCGCGCCGCCTTGCGCAAGGAGACGGACCAGGCGTCGGCCGAGCGTTTGCAGAAGCTCGAGCAAGAGCTGGCCGAGCTGACCGAGCGCTACACCGCGATGAAGGCGCACTGGTCGCAAGAGAAGGAAGCCGTGGAGCGCCTGCGCAGCACCAAGACGCTGATCGAGGAGACCAAGCACGCCGCCGAACTGGCCGAGCGCGACGGCGACCTCGAGCGTGCCGCTCAGTTGCGGTACGGCGACCTCGTCACGCTGAACAAGCAACTCGAGGAAGCCTCTGCCGCTCTCGACGCGCTGCAGGCCGACGGGACGCGGTACCTGAAGGAAGAGGTGGACGAGGAGGACGTCGCCGAAGTCGTCAGCAAGTGGACGGGCATCCAGGTCTCGAAGCTGATGGAGGGCGAGGTCGCCAAGCTCGTGCACATGGAGGAGAACCTGCACGCGCGCGTGGTCGGTCAGGACGAGGCGATCGCGGCGGTATCGAACGCGATCCGCCGCTCGCGCAGCGGGCTGAGCGATCCCAACCGTCCGATCGGCTCGTTCATCTTCCTCGGCCCGACCGGAGTGGGAAAGACCGAGCTTGCGCGAGCGCTCGCGGAGTTCCTGTTCGACGACGAGCGCGCGCTGATCCGCATCGACATGAGCGAGTACCAGGAGCGCCACACCGTCTCGCGCCTGATCGGCGCGCCGCCGGGCTACATCGGGTACGAGGAGGGCGGGCAGCTGACCGAGGTCGTGCGCCGGCGTCCCTACTCGGTCGTGCTGATGGACGAGATCGAGAAGGCGCACACCGACGTGTTCAATGTGCTGCTGCAACTGCTCGACGACGGCCGCTTGACCGACGGGCAGGGTCGCACGGTCGACTTCCGCAACACGATCGTGATCATGACCTCGAACATCGGCAGCGCCGCGATCATGGACACCTCGCTGTCTGACGAGGACGTGCGCTCGCGCGTGATGGACCAGATCGGAGGGAACTTCAGGCCCGAGTTCCTGAACCGCGTCGACGACATCTTGATCTTCCACCGGCTCAGTCAGGATCATCTGCGCTCGATCGTGGACATCCAGCTGCGCGCGCTGACCGCGCGTCTGGGCGAGCGAAGCATCACGCTGGAGCTGACCGACAAGGCGCGCGAATACCTGGCCGAGAAGGGCTTCGATCCGGTCTACGGCGCGCGCCCGCTGAAGCGCCTGATCCAGCGCGAGATCGCCGATGCGCTCGCGATGAAGCTGTTGCAGGGGGAGTTCGCAGAAGGCGCGCGCATCGAGGTCGATGCCGCCGACGGCGGACTGGCGTTCAGAGCCGCCTGAGACGAAAGCGAAGGGCCGGTCCATCGGACCGGCCCTTCATCTGTGCGAGAACTAGAGACCGTACGCCGCAACCACCGGACCACAGGCTGCGAGGATGTTGTTGCGCGCGATCGCGATGCCGCCCGCCTGGTTGCGATCGCAAGCGGCGTTGTCCGCCGCGATCGGGCGCGCGAAGAGCGGGACGCCGTTGGTCGCGTCGTGCGCGGTGATCACGCCCGCATCGCTGTTGTAGTACACGACGCCGTTCGCGTATGCCACCGACGTCGTCGCGACGGGCGAAGTGACCGGCACGGCCCAGTTAGGCACTCCGGTATCACCGGCCAGCGAGTACAGCATGCCGGGGTAGGCGCCGACGGTGAACACGTTCGAGCCGTCTGTCGCCGACTGCGTGAAATTGCCGAGAGCCGCACCGACGGGCGACACCGGCGTGCGCCACGCGAACGTCATGTGGCGCGTGTATCCCGCGGTGACCTGCCCGGCTTTCTGCAGCTGCGCGACGATCTGACGGCCGGAGGCGTCGTTCAGCAGGACCGGCGCCGACCCGAAGTCGACGTCGATATACGGTGGGTCGTCCGGGATACCTTTCACCGAGCCGATGATCTCACCGTAGGTCGGGCCCGGCTCGAGGTCGATCTTGATGATGGCGTTGCACATCTCGCTCTCTTTGTCGAACCATCCCGACGGTTGACCTGTGCCGACGTAGAGCTTCTTCGTTTCGGGATCGATGGCGGGCGTGCTCCAGATCGAGCAGGTGCCGATGCCGTTGGCCTGGTCCTCGGCCGGCGTCGTATACCCACGCTTGATGAGGCTACCGTTGCTCGCGTCCACCAGCGCGTATCCGCCGGCGTAGTCGAGGCTCAGTTCGGCGCTTGTAAGGCCGACGAACAGCATGCCGTCGAAGTAGACCGCGCTCGAGCCGGCACCGGCTTGCGCAGACGCGATATCCTCTTCGGCCAGCTCCTCCCCGCTGTAGATCAACGTCCCCGTCGCTGCGTCTAGGGCGTCCACGTGGATCCCTTTGCCGTGGTCCCTACGCGTGGTCGGAACGATCGTGTACAGGACGCCGTCGACGGCCGTGGGGGCGCTGAAGGACGAACCCGCACCGCTTTCGTAATCCCACACGAGCTCTCCGTTATCCGCGTTCAGTGCGAACAGGTGCCCGGTCGTCGTCTGGACGTAGACGCAACCATCGGCCTCGATCGGGATCGTCTCGAGTGTGCCGCTGGCGTCTTGGTCCGCGACGGAGAACGACCACTGGGGCTGGAGGTTGAGCACGTTGTCTACGCCGAGCGTGTGCTCGTCGGGCTGGCTACGTGTCCCCAAGAGCGAACCGCCATGCGTCGGCCAGTCGCCTCCCGAGGTCGTCGCGCCCGCACAGCTCACCGTAAGGGCGCGCACGCCACCCGAAGCCAGCGCCATCGATGCCATTGTCATGGCGATGGCGATCCGTATGCCTTTCAAATGATCCCCCCCTCCTCGGCTCCCCGTTGGGACGCCGATCCAGGGAAGGTTTTCGCCGCCTTATCCCCCTAGTCCTTCCAGTTCTCCGGTTCGGTTGCCAGAAGCAGGGGGATGCGAACTCGATGCTTACCCTTCGTCCGCGCGCCCGACGAGCGTCACCTGACACACACGCGGGCGCGCGCGGTCGAGCTCGACGAAGAAGATCCGCTGCCACCTGCCGAGCGCCAGCTGCCCGTCGCGGATCGGCAACGTCACCGACGGCGACGACAGGAATGCCGCGCGCACGTGCGCGTAGCCGTTCGGCGCCTCGTATTCTTCGGCGTGCGGCGCGTCGTTGTGATCGTAATGCGCGTCCTGCGGCGCGATGCCCTCGAGTGCGCGCTCGAGGTCGCGGACGAACCCGTCCTCGGCCTCGTTCACGATGATCGCGCACGTCGTGTGCGGGCTCGAGATCAGTGCCATCCCGGTCGCGATCGCCGCCTCGGCGACGACCGCTTGCACGTGATCGGTGATGTCGATGAGTTGCGTGGTCCGTGCGGTTTGGACCTGGATATCCGCGGATGCGGTGCGGGTGGTGCCGGAGGTCGCGAAGTCGAACGCGATCCCCTGGCCGATCCGTTGTCTCATCCTGTTTCGTCCTCCGTGGCGCCGACCTCGGGAAGCTCACCCTACCCCGTGGGCCCGGCGGGTGCGATGTACGAACGGGCGGGAGTCACAGACGTCGGAGCTCCCGCTCGACGTCGGCGAAGGTCTCCAGCGGGTGCAATACATCCCCTATCCGTTCGTTGAGCGGCTCGAACCCCAGCGATCCGGGTTCGAGCCTCAAGCGCTCGGCTTCCCCGCGCGCGCGGGCCAGCGCCTCGGTGCAGCGGCCCCAGCGCTCGTCTCGGATCCCGGCCGGCCAATCCTGCAGCGCCGACCCGGCCGCCTCGAGCCGGGCCCCGAACTCGGCGAGCGCCTGGGCCAGGGGGACGCCGGCGTCCCGAGATGTCGGGATGGCGGCGAGGAGCGCGCGCTGCGCCAGATCGATCTCGGAGGCGACACGGCCGAAGCGCGCGCGCCGTTCTTCGAGCGCGGGATCCGGCGGCCGGCGGCGGAACAGTGGCATCGCGAGCGCCGAGCCTACCCGAGCCGGCGTCCGATATCGTTCCAGGCTCGACGACCCAGGAGGTGCGATGGCACGCCCGGCCGTGGGACAGGAAGCACCGGACTTCGAGCTGCCGTCTTCGGCCGGCGGCACCCTCACGCTGTCCGCGCTGCGCGGCCGGACCGTCGCGCTGTGCTTCTACCCCGGTGATCGGCGTCCGCACTGCACGCGGCAGCTGAAGGACTACTCGCAACACTGGGATGACCTGCAGGCCGCCGGGATCGATGTCGTCGCGGTGTCGCGCCAGGACCTCCAGAGCCATCGTGGCTTCATCGAGAGCTGCGACCTGCGCATGCCGTTGCTGTCGGACGCCGCCCGCTCGGTGGCCAAGCGCTACGGCGTGGCGATGCCGTTCGGGCAGCAGATCCGCGCGATCTTCCTGATCGATCCCGCCGGCGTGATCCGCGACGTCTGGCGCTCGACGACCGGGATCCGCTATCTGGACGCCCCGCAGTTGATCGCGCGCGCCCGGAGCCTGTCACGCGCGTCGGAGGGATGACCGACGAACTGCTCGACCTCGCGGTAACGGCTGCGCGCGCGGCCGGTGCGTTGCTGCGAGGTCGCTGCGTCGAGCCTCGCACGGGTGTCGGGACCAAGTCCTCGGGCACCGACATGGTGAGCGACGCGGACAGGGCCGCCGAGGCGCTGATCTTCAGCGGGATACGCGACGCGCGCCCCGACGACGCGATCCTGGGCGAAGAGAGCGGTGAAGCCGGCGGCTCGACGGGGCTTCGTTGGGTGGTGGATCCGCTCGACGGCACGACCAACTTCCTGTTCGGGATCCCGCACTGGGCCGTGAGCATCGCGTGCGAGGACGGGGAGGGAGCGATCCTCGGTGTCATCTACGACGCTTTGCGGGATGAGTTGTTCTGCGCGCGGCGTGGCGAGGGGGCGACGCTGAACGACACACCGATCTTGGCGAGTCGCAAGGAGGACCTCGGCGATGCCCTCGTTGCGACCGGCTTTTCGTACCGACCCGGTGAACGCGAGATGGCTGCGCGCGCGCTCGGTGGCATCATCGCGCGCGTCCGCGACGTCCGGCGCGCCGGCGCGGCGTCGTTAGACCTCGCGTGGGTCGCGTGCGGCCGGCTCGACGGGTACTACGAAACACCCATCGAACATTGGGACGTGGCGGCCGGCACCCTGCTGGTGACCGAAGCAGGCGGCCGTACCGGCTCGATCCCGGGGATCGCCGGCGAGGGCGAGGGACTCGTCGCGGCCGGGTCCGAACTGTTCGAGGGGCTGCGCGCGCTCGTTTCGAAGCATCTCTTTGCCTAGTCCCGGAACCACACACCAGGACGAACCAGGAGGATTCCGGCGTACCATCACGAAAGTGGCGGCGGGAACTGGACGGACGACGGAGGGGGACCGATGAGATCCATCAGAGCGCTCATGATCGCTGCGCTGGGCCTGGCGATGTTCGCAGGTGTGCCCGCGCGCGCCGCTGGATGTACCGCTGAGGCGCACGCGGGAGGAGAATGGCCATCGTACGGCGGCGACCTTGCAAACACGCGGAACCAGGCGAGCGAGTCGACCATAGACGCGTCGAATGTGGCGTCGATGGTGCCGGCGTGGACCTTCTCGTTCGCCGGCGAGTCGGCCGACGGGAACATCCAGGCGCCTCCGGTGACCGGTGGAGGTTGCCTGTTCGTGGCTTCGGACACCGGGTGGGTCGTTGGGCTGGATGCCGACTCCGGTGACCTGGCTTGGAAGACGCAGTACCCTGTCGGCGGACAGGTTGCGGGGATCTTCGGTCTCGCCGTCGCCGACGGACGCGTTTACGGGGCGTCGGTCGATCAGGCTGGTCCCTTCGCTTTCGCCTTGGATGCCGCGACGGGGATCGAAGAATGGCGGAGCGAGCCCTTCCCCGAGATCGGAACGACGATCAACTCGAGCACGGTGCTCTATGACGGCGTCCTTCTGATCGCAGGTTGGGGGGATGATCCCGATCCGACCGCGCACAGCGGGTACGCGCTCGTGGATGCCGCGACCGGTGGCATCCTGGAGCTCGTTCACGTGATCCCCGAGGACCATTGGGACGAGGGGTACGCGGGCGGTGGGATCTGGGGTACGACGGCGATCGATCCCGAGCACGGGTTCGGCTACGTGGGAACGGCGAATCCGTACAGCAAGCGCAACGAGCACGATCACACGAACGCGATCGTCAAGATCGACCTCAACCGTGGGAGCGAGAGCTTCGGGCAGATCGTGGGGTTCTATAAGGGCACGTATGACAACTACGTCCCCGGGGCCTACGACAACCCGGTGTGTCAGACGGCGCCCGAGATCCCCGAAGGCAGTTACAATCTGTCCTGCCTCCAGCTGGATATCGATTTCGGCGCCTCGCCGAGCGTCTGGGCGGACGGCGAGGGTCGGCCCATAGTCGGAGCGCTGCAGAAGGCTGGGATCTTCCACGCCGCCTACGCCGACACGATGGAAGAGGCGTGGACGAACGTTCTTTCGGCACCGCTTCTCCTCGGGAACGCCTCGACGGCGACGGTGATCGACGATCAGGTCGTCGTGTCGGCGAATCCGGGCCTGGTGTGGTCGATGGATGACACCTCTGGGTCTGCATCGTGGATCGCCCCAACGCTGGACGGTGTCCGGTACCAGGCGATGGCGTCGGCGAACGGCGTCGTTTACACGGTCGACGGGAACGGTAACCTCCATGCCATCGACGCAGCGACGGGAATGCCGTTGCTGCAGCGCTCGGTCAGCACCGATGCCGGGACGACGGCTTCGATCTTGTCGAGCCCCAGCGTTTCGATCGCGCGCAACAAGGTGTACGCGCCGGCCGGCGGCGGGCTCGCCGCTTACGGCTTGCCTGCGTAGATCGGAGCGGAACACGGACGT
>Ga0214472_10005600_pt1 | contig 13205 bp, 15 predicted proteins | sample RVTome_6_FD_207662 | JGI IMG/M metagenome (GOLD analysis project Ga0214472, IMG submission 207662) | Soil microbial communities from uranium-contaminated site in the Upper Colorado River Basin, Wyoming, United States - RVT140D175 | ecosystem: Environmental > Terrestrial > Soil > Contaminated >... | reverse complement strand
TAAATTTGTTTTACAAATTTAATTTTAAAAAATTTTTCCGACCTCCTCGCAATGACAACGGTAAATAAATAATTTAAAAATTGGATGAAATTCATTTTTGTTTTTAGAAAAATTTTCTGAGTCGTATAAACATACGGTGAACGGAAATTTTTCTAAAAACAAAAATGAAGGTCGCCGATTTTAGAATTATTTAATTTTATTTGATAAAAATTCAATTGCTCTTTCAGGATTTTCAATAACCAAATATTTGTTATTTAACAAATTCAAAATATTCAAGTTTCTTACTTCTCCCAAATCTATATTTCCAAAGTTATTAAAACTTCTTTCTACATTTTCATCCTTTTCATCAATTGCTACAAAAGTAGAATTTTTTCTTTTTGAAACAATACCTTCAAAACCTTTAACACTACTCAAAGAAACCAATATATCTTTTGCTTCTTTTGTCTTTGGCTCATCAATTTCAAAATTATCAACAAAGATTATTTCTCCGTCTTTCAATTTTTGTGATAACACTGTAAATAGTGCTTTTGTACTCATTTTTTTGTTTATCTTTTTGCTAAAGTTTTTTTCGTTTGTAGGTCCAAAAGTGATTCCTCCTCCTCTCCAAATTGGGGATCTACTTGAACCATGTCGAGCTCGTCCTGTTCCTTTTTGTCTCCATGGTTTTTTACCACCTCCACTTACTTCACTTCTGTCTTTTGTGTGAGCAATAGGATTTCTAGCATTAGACATCATAGAAACCATAACTTGGTGAACAAGGTCATTGTTCCATTCCAAACCAAAAACACTCTCAGGTAATGAAATTTCTCCCGCTTTTTTCCCTTTTTGATTGTAAATATCTGTTTTCATAAAAATTTAGTTAAAAGTTTGTAAAGTTCATAAAGTTATAAAGTATTCACTTTATAAACTTCTTACTTCTATAAGTGTTCCTCTTCTTCCAGGAACAGCTCCTTTAACAAACAATTTATTATTTTCTTTATCTATTTGAACTATTTTCAAATTCTTTACAGTTATTCTGTCTGTTCCCATTCTTCCTGCCATTCTTGTTCCTTTGAAAACTCTTTGTGGTCCTGTAGAACCGATAGATCCTGGTTTTCTTTCGGAGTGTTTTTGTCCGTGTGATCTAGGTCCTCCTGCAAAATTGTGTCTTTTAACAACACCTTGAAAACCTTTACCTTTGCTGATTGCAGAAACAACAACATTATCTCCTTCTTCAAAAATAGATACGTCCATTTTGTCACCAGTTTTTGGAGATTGTTCTCCGTCCAAGACGGATCCGCCTTGGGCGGAAAACTCTTTAACAAATTTAAAATTCCCTAAATCTTTAAAATGACCTTTAAGTGGTTTGTTTATATTTTTTTCTTTTCTTTCACCAAATCCTACTTGAACAGAATCATATCCATCTTTTTCATTTTCTTTGATTTGAGTAATTGTTATTGGTCCTGCGTTTATTATTGTAACAGGATGAACAACACCTTCCTTATCAAAGATTTGTGTCATTTCTTCTTTTGTTCCTAATATAAATTTCATTTTAATTATTTTCTAACAAAAATTAAAAAAGGTTAACCCTTTTTTAATTTAAGACTATGAATATTCTACACAAAAATTATTTAAAATCAAGTTTTTAAATAATTATCTCAAAATTGGATGAAGTTCGAGGAAGCGAAAGAAAATTTTTTTAGCCTTATTTTTTATAAGGTGAGAAAAATTTTCTTGAAGCTGACGAAGAAATTTGCCGATTTTGAAATTAATTTATTACATTATTTTAACATCAATAGAAACTCCTGACGGCAAACTTAAGTTTGTAAGAGCCTCGATTATCTTTGCAGAAGGATTGGTAATATCAATCAATCTTCTATGTACTCTCATTTCAAATTGCTCTCTTGCATCTTTATGAACAAAACTTGATCTATTTACAGTATATTTTTTAATTTCAGTAGGAAGAGGTATTGGACCACTTACATTTGCATCAAATCTTGTTGCTGTATCAACAATTTGTTTTACAGATGAATCAAGAATTTTGTATTCATACGCAAAGACTCTAATTCTAAGTTTTTGAATTGCGTCTGTTTTTTTTGTGGTTTTTTTTGTTTTTGTTTCTGTTGCCATATTTTTTTTATTTTTAACCTCGCTATTGTGTCGCTTTTTTATAAAGCGACACTAAGCAAGGTCAAATTTTTAAGCGGTAATTTTTGTAACTACACCAGCACCTACTGTTCTACCTCCTTCACGAATAGCAAATTTTTGCTGTTCTTCAAGGGCAATAGGTGAATGCAATTTAACTTTAAATGTTGCTGTATCTCCAGGCATAACCATTTCTGTTCCTTCCGCCAATGTAACTTCTCCTGTTACATCTGTAGTTCTAATGTAGAATTGTGGTTTATATCCTGAGAAGAATGGTGTGTGTCTTCCTCCTTCCTCTTTCTTTAGAATAAGAACTTCTGCATCAAATTCTGTATGAGGAGTAACTGACCCTGGTTTTGCAAGAACTTGTCCTCTATGGATATCTTCTTTTTTGATACCACGAATCAAGATTCCGGCATTGTCTCCGGCTTGTCCTTGTGCTAGAGATTTGTTAAACATTTCAATACCTGTAACTGTTGTTTTTGCTGTATCTTTGATTCCAATAATTTCAACTTCTTCTCCTACTTTAATAACACCTCTTTCGATTTTACCAGTACATACTGTTCCTCTTCCTTCAATTGAAAAAATATCTTCTATAGGCATAAGGAATGGTTTTTCAATATCTCTTTCAGGAACTGGAATATATGTGTCTAGTTGATTTGCTAATTCTAGAATTGGTTTTGCCCATTCATCTTCTGCTGATGTAGATTCAAGAGCTTTAACTGCTGAACCTTTGATGAAAGGAGTATTGTCTCCATCGTAACCATATTGATTCAACATATCTTTAACCTCTTCCTCAACAAGTTCAACCATCTCCGGATCATCAACAAGATCAGTTTTGTTCAAAAATACAATTATCTTTGGAACACCAACTTGGTATGCCAAAAGAATATGCTCTCTTGTTTGTGGCATAGCACCGTCATTTGCTGCTACTACCAATATAGCACCGTCCATTTGAGCAGCACCAGTAATCATGTTTTTAATGTAGTCTGCGTGTCCTGGAGCATCAATATGAGCATAGTGACGTGTGTCTGTCTCGTATTCGTTGTGTGAAAGAGAAATTGTAATACCTCTTTCTTTTTCTTCTGGAGCTTTGTCAATATCATCAATACTCTTCATTGTTACTTTCTTACCAGCCAAATTAAGAACGTGTAAGATAGCCGCGGTAAGAGTTGTCTTTCCGTGGTCTACGTGACCGATAGTTCCCACATTTACATGGTCTTTATCCCTTTTATATTCTTCAGCCATAAATTTTAATTAGCCTGTAGCTCGTAGCTTGTAGCTTGTAGAAATATTTATTCTATAAGCCATAATCTTCCAGCTGTCAGCTTTATTAATTAATTAATAATAAAACTTTAACACCAAGGAGTTATCCTCCATGCGTGATTAATGTATTAAAAAAACGCAATCAGCGTTATTGCAATATAATAGCAAAATAGATTTATTAGTCAACCTAATATCTGTTGAATAAAGATAGTTAAGGTTATTTTTGTAGAAAGAATTTGAAACCGTACAAAATGAGAAGGAAACTAGTAGCTTCTAGAAAATGTATAAAAACAACAGTAGCACTGCTATAATCCAAGAAAAACAAACTTAAAAATTTTTCTAATATACGAGACAACCCAAAAACCAAAGCTCCCCAGCTAATCATTCTAAAAGAATTACCAATCATTCCTCCATAACCTCTAAGGATTATAAACAAACCAATAGACGACGCTACTAATATAAGAAAGAAAAATATATCCACTATTTCTGTTAATGTAAATGTAAATGTCGTTTCCATAAATTTTAATTAGCTTATAGTTTATAGCTTTAGAAAATTTTCAAAATTTTTTTTCTATTAACTACTATTAGCTATCGGTTTTGATTTAATTAATAATAAATTTATTTTTTCATCAATATTTTAAATCCGTATGCAATCATAACAAAACCAAAAGCAACCAAAAAATGATGTATAAAAATTATTGCATATGCCTGATGGTGCCCTGGAAGATTAATAAAAATAGTTTCAATAATATAAGAAATTCCCATAATTACAGTCCCCCAACCTATTATATTAAAAGCTTTACCAACTACCCCACCATAACCAGAAAGTATAGAAAAAATCAAAACAACAACAGCGATTATTGTTATCAAAAAAATAAAATCAAATAAAGCTATAACACCAATTGTACTCATATATATATATTATCATAGTTTACTAATTAATAAACAAAAATTGGGGAAATAAAAAACCAGAAGTTCGCTTCGTTCACAATGACGACGAAGTTTTGGCTTCGCTAAAACTTCGTTGAGCCATTTATTGTAAACTAAAAAAGATGACTCCTGTAAAATACAGAAATCATCTTTTAGCCCAAAAGTAGTTTTTTATTTCGTGTCCACTTTTTGGGGTACAGTTCAAGGCGGTGCTTTTTATTAACTTCTTTTTTCGATAATTTCTTTTGCGACATTTTGAGGAACAACCGCATAATGATCAAATTCCATTGATGAGCTTGCTCTTCCTTCTGTCATAGAACGAAGTGTTGTTGTGTATCCAAACATTTCTGACAAAGGCACTTTTGCATTAACAACTTTCATTCCTTCTCCTCTGTCATCCATACTTTCTACTTGACCTCTCTTTGAGCTCAAGTTTCCTGTGATATCTCCCATAAATTGTTCTGGTGTCACCACCTCTACTTTCATAACAGGTTCCAACAAGACAGGATTTGCTTTTCTAGCTGCTTCTTGAAAAGCTTGTGATGCTGCGATTTTGAAAGCGATTTCTGAAGAGTCCACATCGTGGTAAGAACCATCGTACAAGTCTGTTGAAACATCAACCATTTTGTATCCAGCAACAACTCCTCTGCTCATTCCTTCTTTTACTCCCTTCTCTACAGCTGGAATAAATTCGTTTGGAATAACACCTCCCTTAATACTATTAACAAACTCAAATCCTTCGTCTCTTTTAATATTCTTAGGAAGATTTTTAATCTCTTCTTCTGTAAGTTTTTCAAGTTGTTTTATCTTAATTTTTACATGTCCGTATTGTCCTTTACCTCCAGATTGTTTGATATATTTAACTTCTGCTTCAGCTGGTATTTGAATTGTCTCTCTGTATGCTACTTGTGGTTTACCAATATTAGCCTCTACTCCAAATTCTCTCTTCATTCTATCCACTAAAATTTCCAAGTGCAACTCTCCCATACCAGAGATAATAGTTTCCATTGTTTCTTCGTCTGTATTGATTGTAAAAGTTGGGTCTTCATCTGAAAGTTTTTTCAAAGCGATACCCATTTTTTCTTGGTCTGCTTTTGTCTTTGGTTCTATTCGGACAGAAACCACAGGTTTCATAAATTCAATTTTCTCCAAAATAACAGGATTGTTTTCGTCACACAAAGTATCCGATGTTTTTGTATTTTTAAGTCCAACAGCAGCCGCAATTTCTCCAGCGTAAACCGTTTTAACTTCCTCTCTATCATTGGCGTGCATTCTAACAATTCTTCCCAATCTTTCTTTTTCTCCTGTTGTTGAGTTGTAAATATAGGTTCCAGCCTCTACTATTCCAGAGTAAACACGGAAGAAAGTAAGTTGCCCTACAAACGGGTCTGTTTGCAATTTAAAAGCCAAAGCAGCAAACGGTTCTGTATCTGAAGATTTTCTTTCTATCTCTTCGTCTGTTTTTGGATCAATTCCTTTTATTGAAGGGACATCCAAAGGAGACGGAAGATAGTCAACAACCGCGTCTAACATTTTTTGAACACCTTTATTTTTCAAAGCTGAGCCTGTAAATACAGGGATGATATTTAGAGCAATAACCTCTTTTCTCAAAATTTCTTTAAGTTTTTCCAAAGAAATTTCATTTCCTTCTAGATATTCATTCATAAGAGTTTCGTCATTTTCTACAATCTTTTCAATCATTTCTCCTCTATACTTTTCTGCATCAGCCTTCATATTTTCTGGAATTTCTTTTTCTACTACATCAATACCCATATTTCCTTCAAAATAATAGGCTTTCATTGTAAGCAAATCCACCACACCTTCGTGATTAGATTCTTCTCCAATTGGAATTTGCATTCTAACTGCTTTTTTTGTAAGTCTCTTTAAAATACTTTGAAATGATCTTTCAAAAGAAGCTCCTGTTCTATCTAGTTTGTTGATAAAACAAATTCTTGGAACTTTATATTTATCAGCTTGTCTCCAAACTGTTTCTGATTGAGATTCCACACCAGCCACACCATCAAAGACAACTACACCACCATCAAGCACTTTAAGAGAACGCTCTACTTCGGCGGTAAAATCTACGTGTCCAGGGGTGTCAATAATATTAAAACGACATTTTAAATCCGCATTTTTTGGATCATAAGTAGGAGTCCAAAAAGTTGTTACAGCAGCAGAAGTAATAGTGATACCTCTTTCTCTTTCTTGTTCCATCCAGTCCATTGTTGCTTCACCTTCATGAACCTCTCCTATTTTATGTGAGAGTCCTGTATAAAAAAGAACTCTTTCAGACACGGTTGTTTTTCCCGCATCAATGTGGGCAATAATTCCTATATTTCTAACTTTTTCTAGTGGGTAATCTCGAGACATAATTTATAATTTTTAATTTATAATTTTTAAACAATTTTTAATGAATTAATTTTTAATTTTTTAAAATATTCATTTCCCAAAATAAAAATAACCCATAAAAATGATTAGTTGATTGATATAATATACTAAAAAAATAATAAAATCAAACAAAAAAATGTGTCGCTTTAAAGCGACACATTTTTTTGTTTATTATCGTGCAAAGTGAGCAAATGCTTTGTTAGCTTCCGCCATCTTGTGAACATTTTCTTTCTTCTTGATTACTTCACCTTCGTTATTATTGGCTTGAATTAATTCATCTGCAAGTCTTTTACTCATAGGAGAACCTTTTTTTGATCTAGCTGCATCAATAATCCATCTCATAGCGATAGCTAATCTTCTGTTAGCAGGCACTTCTATCGGCACTTGATAGTTAGCCCCTCCAACTCTTCTTGATTTAACTTCCATTAAAGGACCTGCATTTTTTATAGCTCCATTAAAAACTTCTACTGGGTCTTTAACTTTTGTTTGTTCTTTTATAATATCAAAAGCACCATAAACAACTTTTCTTGTTGTGCTTTTTTTACCATCCAACATAATGTAATTTATAAATCGCTCAACAATCACTGAGTTATAAACTCTGTCTGGTTGGATATTTCTTTTGTCTTTTATTGGTCTTCTCATATTTTTAGAATTTAGAAAATAGAATTTAGAATTTAGAATTTAGTTTTAATAAAATTTTTAACTATATTCTAAATTCTAGTTTCTATATTCTAATTTTTTGGTCTTTTTGCTCCATATCTTGATCTTCCTTTCATTCTCTTTTCTACTCCTCCGGCATCAAGTTTACCTCTAACAATTGTATATCTAATTCCAACATCTTTTACTCTACCCCCTCTAAGCATCACAACAGAGTGTTCTTGTAATCCGTGTCCCATTCCAGGAATATAAGCTGTTACTTCCAATCCGTTTGTTAAACGCACTCTCGCAATCTTTCTAACAGCTGAGTTTGGTTTTTTAGGAGTCTTTGTTGTTACTTTTGTACACACACCTCTTTTGAACGGAGACGGGTAAGATGTTGGTTTATTTTTAATAGTATTAAAACCACGCCTAAGAGCTATCGCTTTTGGTTTTCTAGCAACTTTATTTCTTCCTTTTTTAACTAATTGATTTACTGTACTCATATTTTTGTTATGAGCGAAGCGAATTACAAAAATATGACCCTGTTAAATTCATTTTTCGCAGAAAAATGAAACTTTTGTTTTTAGGAAAAACAAAAGGTATTTAACATGGGTTTATTTTTACAATCACTCGCTAAACTTCAAGTGGGTATAAATTTACTACATAATGAGAAAAAATGCAAATTTTAAAAAGAAATAGGATTTAAGATTTAAGATTTATGAAAAAAGGGTTTCGCTCCGCGAAACCCTTACTTTTTCGAAACTCTTCTTTTTTCCTTGGCAGATTTCCAAGGAAGAGGAGTTCCAAAACATTTATGGAACCAACGAATCGTTTTGGGGGAATCCCAATGGAAGAACAATTTGACAAATCTTAACTTGTTTCCTTGTTCGCCGCAACCAAAACATTTAAAAGTTCCTGTTTTTTGAAAAAACACGAATGAAGGTGTTTTTTCTGAATGGAAGAAGCAACGAGAAAACAACAGCCCGCTTCTTCTTTCAAACTTACCGGTTGAGATGCCCATCTTGTGAAGAATCTCAACCCACTCAATTTTGAAAACCAAAAAATAGAATTTATTTCTGGAATTCATTTCAATAACCTCCTTCCTGGCTAATATTAAAGAACAAAATTCTCTCCTCCGCAATAACCGCCTAGGCGGTTATAAATCCCCATTAACAAGAAACTCTGCCAATTTCATCGGATTTTTTAGGGGTGGAAGGAGAGATAAATCCGACAAAACATTTGGCTCCGGGCCAAAACCCGACGTAAAAACATACTACAGAAGATACCTCTGAAAAGCAAATATTTGATACAAACACGCCAATGAGATAAACATACTAACCTACAAATACAAAAAATTTCGTAAAGTGAAATTCGTCTATTCATAACCATTCGTATAATTCGCATCATTCGTGTATTTGTATATTGATTACACTCCTATCCCTGTAAGAACGCTAAATAAAAAATAAATTACTGGAATAAAAAGTTTCCAAACAAAAAAGATAAAAATAAAAATTAACCAAAAATAATTTCTTTCTAAGAATGTTCTGATATACATTAGATTGTAAGGCAAAATACCAAATAATATTTTTGAGCCATCTAATGGTGGAATAGGAATTAAATTAAACATCCCCAAAACTACATTTATCAAAACAACCAAACTAGAAGCATCAATAAAAGCCATAGATGTTATTCCTAATAATCCACTGAAACGAATAATCAAACCAAAAATCAAAGCAACAACAAAGTTGGAAAGTGGTCCCGCTAAAGCTACCATCGGTTCTCCTACTTTTGCATTTCTTAGATTGTATGGATTATAAGGAACAGGTTTTGCCCAACCAAAAATAAAGCCTGTGAGAGAATATGCTATTAGAGGCACAATAAAAGATCCAAACATATCTAAATGTTTTAAAGGATTTAATGTGAGACGCCCAGCCATTTTTGCTGTAAGGTCGCCAAAATAATACGCCATATAACCGTGGGATACTTCGTGAACCACGACAGACATTATTAATATTATTATTGCTAAGATAAAATTTGGTTCCATTTTTTTAGCTTTAAGCTATTAGCTATTAAAATTATTGCAAAATAATTAACCCTATGATACCATAATGCTCACTTAAACGAAAATAAAAACTATGACTAAAACTTGCCCAATAACAGGAAAAAATACAAAAACTGCTGGAGGATACAGCAACCGTGTTCGTGCTACAAAATTTAATCCTTCAGGAATAAAAAGAAGAAAAGCTAATCTTCAAAAGAAAAAGATTTATATTCCAGAGATAGACAAAACTTTAAGCCTAACTCTTTCAACAAAAGGAATAAAAACTATCAACAAAAACGGAGCATATCAAACTTTGAAAAAGGCGGGTATCATAAAATAAAAAGTTGAGAGTAGTACTCTCAACTTTTTATTTTGTCTACCTTTTTAAAAGTTAATTTTTAATTTCTAATTTTTAAACTTTGGCCATCACTTTCAAAAATTATTGTTCCTATATTATCCGTCCTTAATAAATCTATTTCAAACTGTTTCAATAAATCCAAAATTTCTTTATGAGGGTGTCCGTAAGAATTATTTTTTCCAACCGAAGCAACAACATACTCAGGATTAGTAAATCCTAAAAAAATATCAGATGTAGAAGTCTTTGAGCCATGATGCCCTAATTTTAAAACATCTATATCCAGCTCTTTTCCAAAACTTTCTGCTAAATATTTTTCTATTGCTTGAGGAGAATCTCCTGTAAACAAAAAAGAATTCTTTCCATAAACCAATTTCAAAACAACAGAAGCTGTGTTTGTTTCAAACTCACTAACATCCCCAACAGGAAATAAAATTTCAAAATAATTTTGACAATTTTTTTCGTTTTTACAAAGTGAGATATTCATCCCCTGCCGAGCCAAAACTTTTTTAATATTTTTTTCACTTACAATTTTTTCAAACTCTGCATATTCATTACTATCTGAATTCACTCCCGACTCTAAAACAAAATTGATCTCATAATTTTCCAAAACAGAAACCAATCCTTCTAAATGGTCTTTGTCGGGGTGAGTCAAAATAATCATATCAATAGACCTGTCATAAAAAGGCATAACCTTTGTTAATTGTCTCAAAACAGAATTATTTGGCCCTCCATCAATCAAAATTTGTTTACCATCTGGTGTTTCAATAAAAATAGCATCGCCCTGCCCCACATCCAAAAAAGCCACAGTTAAAAAATCTCTTTGTTCAGCAAAAACCGCATACCAAACAACAAAATTTACACAAAAAAGTAAGCTTAGAGTATATAGTTTAATATTTTTCATTTTCTCCATTATCTATAGAATACCAATCAATTTTTCTTGAAAGATACATAATTGTTGAGAGAATTATGAATAATCCAACACTACCAATAAACAAAGCGTAATCTTCTAGTTGAAGCAAAATATAAACAAAAGCATAAAGAAATACTAATATTCCTCCTTGGATAGCCACAAATCTTTTTTCTTTCAAGATTATATTTGAATAAAGCACAATCAAACCAATAGTAGCAAGACTGGCAATACTATAAGCAAGATTAAACCCGAGTATTTCTGAAATAGAAATAAGCAAAGTATAGAAAAGCACAAGAGACAAACCTACTAAAATATATTGAACTGGGTGAATTTTTTTTCTGTTAAAAATTTCAAATGACAAAAAAATCAAAAATGTTAAAGCAATAATAAGTAAGGCGTAAGCGATAGAACGATTTGATTTTTGATAACCATCAACAGGCTCAATTAGACTCACTCCAAAAACAGAATCATAAATATTATAGTTTCCTCCTACCCACGACTGAGGATAATTTCTATTTAAATCCAAAATATGCCAATTACTTGAAAAACCTGTTTCATTTAATTCTCTTTCGTCAGGCAAAAATGATCCATCAAAACTTGGTGATGCCCAATTTGAAGACATTTTTACATCTGTGGTTTTTCCCAAAGGAACAAACGCCAGCCTCTCGCTCCCTTTTAGTTTCAAATCAAATTCAAAATTAAATTTTGAATATAAATAGTTTGTCGGAATATTTGCACTTAAACCAGAAGAACTGCCTCCGTTTGTGTCTTCGGCAAAAATTTTCTTAGGAGTAATTTCCGAATATTTATCCCGAAAATTATCATTATAAAAATTAAAATCTCGCACCACACTATCTGTTATGATTCCAGAAACAAATTCCAATTCTTGCCCATTCAATTTCAAGTTGTTTCTTTCCTCCAATCCTCGCATATCAGGAATTCCTACACTAATAAATGCTTTGTCTAAATAAACAAGATGTGACGGAATGTCTAAGGATGCAAAATCGGGCTTAGAAAAACTTCCAGAAAAATTAATGTCTGAAGAATAAACTACCGCATCATAAATTCCACGAGACCTTAGCTCAGGGTTAACAATAGAATTAATTTTCAATTCTTCTGGTAAAAAATGTAGATAAGAAATTTCTTTAATTTGTTTACCATCAACAACCCTGTATAAATCATAAGGAATAGTTAATATAGGACCTGCAATAATTTGCTCATTTCCCCATTTTGAAATAATGTCTTGAATCGCAAAGTCTCTGTTTGTCTCTCTATTATAAATAACAGTCTTTATCATTTCTGTAGGTATGAGTAAAAGTAAAGCCAAAATAGCGATAAAAATAACTCGTAAGGTTGTGCTTTGAAATGTTTTTTGTAATGTATTCATGATTATGAGTATAAGTCAAAAAGTTTAAAATTAAAAGCCAAATTCTCAGACATCAGACATTAGATATCTAAAACAATAAAAAAACCGTTGAATCTTTCCTTGCGGAAAAATTCAACGGTTTAAGGACTAAGTTTCTAAGAGCAAAACTCAAAGTATCTTAGTCCTAAGAACTAACTTGCGGGGCAACGAAGACGAAGCCATCCTCGCGACCCCACCGACTGTCGGGCCTACCCCAACTCGCAAGCAACCAAGACTTGCCATCGTGCCGATTCGCGTAAAGCAAGTCCCGGATCGCCGTCAGAATCTTCGATTGGCTCATGCATTGTCGTGAGCCAATTCAGACCCATTTGCTCAATTTCTTTATTCGTGAAATTGAGACGAATGAGTGCTCCGATTTCGGTGGGGAGGTTTTCTCCTCCGTGGATCATGTTTCGGTGATCACCCTCCTTTCGGATATTCTCAGTCGTACGAGAATCATCCGATAACAACTTTCCTGGGATGACGGCAAGGTTGTAAACCTTGCCTTTCTCGCACGGAACGTAATCCGGTGAGTGGAAAATCTGTCTCGTCGTGGAATCCGGCATCTCGTGGCCTTCAGCTACGAGGTGTTTCTCCATCTCTGGTCCGGACAAACCGAGCCCAGTGACGGAAAAACGAATGATGCCGTCCAGATCTACCGTCCAGCGACGAGCGGGTTTTGAAACAACCAAGTTTTCTCTTGTTTCGGCGGTTTGCAAAAGCCACCACTCCATTTGTCTTATGGTCATCTGACCATTTCTTAATTTTTGGTTCTGGTCAATTTGAAGACCAGCCAGTTTGGCCGCGTCTACTCCGATGTTTTTACTCATCGCTTTTCTCCTTTTTTAATTCTCTCACTTCCCGTGAGTTAGGGGCTATGTACCTTTATGTTCACAACTTTATATCTTCAATTTATTAAAGATATAAAGCTGTGAACAATTCGCAAGTATTAAATCAAAGGACTATCTTATTAGTTTTATTATTATACACGATTGTTATATTTTGTCAAGGGGTCTGTGTAATGTCTAAACACATTTGGCACTTTTTAGTAGATTATTAACTAATGTCTATTAAAATGTCACAAACAATACAAGAAGAAAGGTTTAGAACAATAAAACCAATAATAGATAAAGAAATATCTATT
>Ga0214472_10005599_pt1 | contig 13206 bp, 15 predicted proteins | sample RVTome_6_FD_207662 | JGI IMG/M metagenome (GOLD analysis project Ga0214472, IMG submission 207662) | Soil microbial communities from uranium-contaminated site in the Upper Colorado River Basin, Wyoming, United States - RVT140D175 | ecosystem: Environmental > Terrestrial > Soil > Contaminated >... | reverse complement strand
GGCGATTGCATCCGCCCCACCCGCCCCCATTCGCGCCTCCTCATTCTTTATTCCTCGTGGAGAAAGGCCGTGTTGGCCGGTTCCATCAGGTCCGAAAAGATCAGACCCTGCAGGAAGGCCACGCGGATGAGCTCAGCAAGTCCCTGGACATCGAGTTTGGCCATCAGGTTGGCGCGGTGCTTCTCGACGGTTTTGACGCTGATGTTAAGCGTTTCCGCCACGGCGTTGTTCGTAAAGCCCTCCGCGATGAGCTGCAGCACTTCCCGCTCGCGCGGCGTGAGCAGATCCGACCGTTTCCGCGGTGCATCGCCGTTCTGGTGACCGAGCATTTCACTCATGACCGAATCGCAGATGAGCGGGCTCAAATAAAGCTCCCGCTGGCTGGCCGAACGGATCGCCAGGGCCAGCTCTTCCGGAGCGGATTTCTTGAGCAGATAGCCCTTGATCCCGTCGCTGACGAGCTGCCGGATCAGGACCGAATCCGCATGGATGGACAGCATCACGACGGGCGGCGAATCCTTCGAGGCGATGATCTGCCGGGCCGCCTGGGTCCCATCCAGGCGCGGCATGGCGATATCCATGACCACCACATCCGGCCTGAGTTTGGCAGCCATGTCGACAGCATCGGCGCCTGTGGCCGCCTCGCCGATCACCTCGACATCATCGAGATCTCTCAGCATTGCCACGAGCCCGGAACGGACGAGATGGTGGTCTTCCGCGATCAGAACTTTAATCATCGGTCTGTCTCCTTTTCGTCCTTTGTTAGGGGGATCCCGGCGCGGATGCAAGCGCCGGACGCCTCTTCGGATACGATCTCGGTCCAACCGCCCAGAAGCTCGAAACGCTCCTGCAGGCCGATCAGGCCGGCACCGCCGGCCGGCTCCCGGTCCGGGTTGAAGCCGATCCCGTCATCGGATACGGTCAGCACGGCAAATTCGCCTTCCCGGGTCAGGCGCACCCGGATGCGGCTCGCCCGGGCATGTTTGGCGACGTTCGTCAGGGTTTCCTGGAGGAAGCGGTACAACGAGACCCGGCCGGCTTCGGAAATCCCGTCCGGAGGGTGGGAATCGAAATCGATTTCCAGACGGGTCCGACGGGCGAAGTCGCCGCACACCCCTTCCAGAACCTGTTCGAACGGATAGCGGTCGAGCACGGTCGGGCGCAGGTCGTGCGCCAGCCGGCGGATCTGGTCTGTCGTCTGGTCGGTGAGCTCGGAGACTTCATCCAGGATCGAGAGGGCGGCTTCGGGGTCTGCCAGGTTTTCCCGGATCGCGGCCAGGCTGAACTTGAGCGCCGTCAGAGCCTGGCCGGCCTCGTCATGCAGCTCGCGCGACATCCGCAGGCGCTCCTGTTCCTGCACTTCCACGACTTGTCTTGAGAGGCGACGGACCTGTTCGCGGCTGGCTCGCAGCTGCCTGGCGAGGCGGTCGTTCTCGAGGTGCATCGTCGCCACGGCCATCGATAAAACATGCAGCTGCGGATCGAAAAGCTCCGGGCCGGCCGCAGGCCGGTCGCGCCTTTCGCGCGATTCGCCGCGTGGATCCCACCCGCGAATGGGTACGGTGATTGCGTCGGAGATGTTCATCGCCGGCTCCGGACCTCGACGACGATTGCGCTCAGATCGTCGGAGCCGTCAAGCTGCCGCGCCGTCCGGACCAGCGCGGCGGCGGCCTGGTCGGGCGGGAGCCCGAGCCCGAGGATCCCGGCCATCCCCAGGTCGTGCGGGAAGGACGACCAGAGACCGTTGGAGCAAACCAGCAGTATGTCGTCCGGGCAGAGTTCGATGGTCCGGACATCCGCCTGGACGCCGGGCTGGGTCCCAAGCGCCCGGGTCAGGACGTTCCGGTGTGGGTGCAGCCGGGCCTTCCGGTCCGGGAGAATCCCGGCACCGATCAGCTCGGCAACGATGGTGTGGTCCCGGGTCAGCTGCTCGAGCCGATCTTCCCTGTAGCGGTACAGTCGGCTGTTCCCGATGTGAGCGATGACGCCCCGGCCGCCGACCAGCACCGCGAGGGTCATCGCGGTCCCGGAATGCGGGATCGCGGCTGCCTCGTTGACCCGGCTGAATCGGTAGATTTCCCGGTTGGCCCGGTAGACCCCCTCGGAGATCCGGCGCTCTAGGTACTTCGGGTCCGGCTGCAAGGCGGCGGTCCGGGCTGAAAGGTCTTCCAGCCCCGGGATCGAATCTGCCAGCGTCTTGCGGATCACCCGGACGGCGAGCCGGCTGGCGATCTCGCCGGCTTCGTACCCGCCGAGACCGTCACAGACGATCGCATATCCGACCGGGAATCCATCCGGATCGTTCCGGACTCGCACGTCCACCACGTCTTCATTGACGGCGCGCGCCGCCCCGACTCTCGAGACGGTCCCGGCCTCAAAGGCAAGGTCGGCAGTTGCGTATTCGATGCGGGTGTGGGTCATTTCGGTTCCTCGATTGGATAAACAGGCGCCGGAGATGCCTTGTCCTTGACAAGTGCCGGGAAGATTTCGCTCAGTTTTTTCTGGGTTCTTCACGTGCCGAATCTCCGGCGCCTGGGATTTTCGGAAACGAATGTGCCTGTCTGGGCACTCAGTCGAAATGTTTTCGTGGTCGCGAATATAGCATCTCCCCCTGGGCTGCGTCTTTAAGGCGGGCTACGTTTTTGTTTAAGCCGACCTTAAGCCGGAGGTATAATGGGTTCACACTATGGCGCAGATCGGCGAGTTCCTGATCCAGAGCGAGCACGAGATCCCCTTTGCCCGTCAACTGACCCAAAGACTTTGCCTGCTTGTAAAGCTCTCGATCGGAAACCAGGCCCGGTTATCGACCGCCGTATCACAGGTCACCCAGAGCCTTTTCCATTATTGTCGCTGCGTGCAGCTCTCCTTCGATGTCATCTCTGACCAGGGACAGCACTGGCTCCGGGCGACCATCGAAGAACGAACCCCGATCACCCCTCTCCCCGAAGTCAGACAGGGCAGCAAGCTGTCCCGGGAAGACCTGCTGGCCTGGTTGGAAGGGATCGGTTCAATCGTTTCCGCGTTCACGACCGATTTCAAAGACGGCCAGCCTGTCCGGGTCACCGTTGCAAAACCATTCCCACCCTGGCAGAGATCGGTTTCCGAAGAGACCCTTTTCGAATGGACTCGGATCCTGAGGGAGGAGCCCCCAAAACAGCCCATCGAGGTCATTCTGCAGCAGAACCGCGAGCTGGTGGGGATCCTCGACGCCCTTCGGGAGAAGGACGCCGTGCTGGAGAACAAGATCCGGGAGATCGAAGCGCTCGAGAAGATGCGGGATGACCTGGTCCATGCCCTGGTCCACGACCTGCGCAATCCGCTTTCGAGCATCCGGACATCCCTGAGCGGCCTGCTTCACAACCATGCCGAAAACCTTACGCCATACCAGAACATGATGATCGAGATCTCCTATCTGGGTTCGATGAAGCTGACCCAGCTGGTCGATAATATTCTGGAGGTCTATAAACTCGAACGGGAGTCCCTGACGATCGAACCCGTCCTGATCTCCCTCAGGGATCTGGTCGACCGGCTGATCCGGCTCCAGGGCCCGCTCCTTGAAGAAAAAAGCATCCGGACCGACGTGCAGATCCCGGACAATATCCCGCTGGTGGACGGCGACGAGAACCTGCTCGAGCGAGTCTTCCAGAACCTGCTCGACAACGCCATCAAGTTCACCCCGCACGGTGGCTCGATCTCGATCGTCGTCGACCAGCAGCTCACCGGCGAACTGCGCAGCCTGCGGGGGGAGTTCGCCCAATTTCTCATGGTCCGGATCCGGGATTCAGGCCCCGGGGTGCCGGACCAAATCAAGCCGTCGCTGTTCGAAAAATTCTCGACCGGAGAATATCCCAAGGCTGGCAGTGGCCTGGGTCTGGCGTTCTGCAAGCTCGTGGTCCAGGCTCACGGCGGGGACATCTGGGTGGAAGGAAGCCCCGGTGAAGGCGCCGAATTCGTTTTCCTGCTCCCGACCGTACTGGATCCGGACCTCACAAAGGACGTTCTGAATGCCTGAAACCATCCTTCTCGTCGAAGATGAACAGCTGCTCCGCCGGAGCATCATGTTCAATCTGGACCAGGCCGGCTACCGGGTCGTGACCGTCTCGAACGCAGAAGACGCCCTCGAGATCGTGAACCGAGAACCGCCGGACCTCGTCCTCCTGGATATCGGGCTGCCCGGGATGGATGGGCTCGCGGCGCTGCGCGAGATGCGGAAGACGACGGATATCCCGACCATCTTCCTGACGGCCCGCCGGCGGGAGCTCGACGAGGCCCTGGGTCTGGAGCTCGGCGCCGACGACTACATTGCCAAGCCGTTCGATTTCCCGGTGCTTTTGGCCCGGATCAAGGCTGTTATGCGGCGCTCGAAATCGGACGATCACCCGGCTGCCGGCAGCCAGCCCGTTCAGGCCGGCGATCTGTACGTCGACCCGCAGGCTGCCACGGCGACCCAGGGCGGGGAGCCGCTCGATCTCTCGCCGCGCGAATTCGATCTCCTGCACCTGTTCGTGGCAAACCCGGACCGCGTCTATTCGGTGGATAAAATCATCAACCAGGTCTGGGGAGCCGAGTACGAAGGACAACCCCAGGTCGTCTACGTGCACGTCCGCTGGCTGCGGGAGAAGATCGAGGACCGGCCGGACAAGCCCGTTCGGATCGTCACGATCCGGGGCAAGGGGTACAAGCTGGTCCCGCAGGGATAACCGGCACCGTGTTTAATCTGACCTTAAGGTCGCCGCAAACTGGAATTAAGGCCCCGCGCGCGCGCATATGCTACGCTTGGGTCTGGTTAGACTTCATCCAATTTTTTAGCTGGAAGCTGCGCAGCGCTTGCTAAAAAAAGCCGGAAAGAATGAAGATCAAAACGGGACCATGCCCCGTTTTGATCTTCATTCTTTCAGGACCATTCCAGCGATGCGGTGCGTAACACAAGTTATTTATACCGCCGAGTGAGGCAGGACCCAACTATGGCATCATCTATAAACAGATCGGCTCGCCTTGACTGAATTTTCATGAGCGAGCCCAATACCTTTCCGGAAGCAAGCGTCATTTCAGCATTGACCCCGGCCATCGGCAATGCGTTGGCCGGGGTGCTCTCGGCGACCCAGGCGCTGCTGAACGGCGCCGAATCCGACCCCGTTATCCGCCGGGACCTGCTGGGGGCCATGGAAGTCAACCTGCAGTACCTGCGCTTCGTCTATGAAAACTGGGTCGTCTCGGGGTCGACACGCCTGGGAGACCTCAATCCCGTCCCGCGCGAGATTGAGCCGTCGCGCTGGCTGTCCGGCTTCCTGGCGCCGTGGCGCCGGAGGACCCAGGATCGAGAACTGATCTGGGAGGCCCGGGTGAAATCCAACCATCCTCCCATCCATTTCGACCAGGACCTGGTCGGCCTGGCGCTCGAGAATCTACTGGCCCTTTCCCTGGCCGCTGCGCCGTCCGGATCGCAGGTGCTCGTCTCCTCCGATTTTGCACAGGTCGGGGGATCTTTCTGGATCGAGATCAGCGACCAGGGACCCGGGTTGACGGACGAGAGCATCAAGAAGGCGCTTATTGCGCTGCCGGAGGGGGCCCAATCGGCCTCGATGCGCCTCGGCGACGGTCGCTATCTGGGTCTCCGGGTCGCCGCCGCCATCGCCCGGGCGCATGCGGGCCGGCTCGTCCGCGTCATCCGGTCCGGGTATTCCTGCAGCCTGCGGCTGACGATCCACGATCTGGATTCCAGTCGCCTTACGTGATCGGCACCGATGATGATGTAGTCGTGATTCACCATGGTTACTCTCCTTGAAATCGAAAAAAAGAAGGGTGGTGCGGGGACAAACCCCGCACCACCCTTCTTTTTTTCCAGCATTATTCAACCGAGGGTGCTTCCTCAAGCCCCAGCCACCGCCAGAACCCCTGGCGGCCTTCGAATTCGGTCTCACAGTTGGTGCAGACGCAGGCGCAGTAGACATCTCCGCATTCGATGACGATGCCCTTGCGTTCGGTTTTATTCTCGGTGCTGCAGTTCGGGCAGACCAGGATCCATTCCGGCATGTCATCCCTCCTTCTTTTCGAGCGGGTAACCGGCCTCAAGCCAGGCGTCGAGCCCGCCTTCGATGGCGTACGCATCGTAGCCCTTCTTCCTCAGGAAGAGCGCCACACTGGCGCTCGTCTCTTCGTTCGGTCAGGTGCAGTAGGCCAGGATGGCCCGGTCCTCAGGTAGTTTTGCATAATCGTCGGCGACATCGCGCGGGTCGATCCGGCGCGCGCCGGTGATCTTCTCTTCACGCTCGGCGAAACTTCCGGGGTCGTCGACATCCACAATGACAGTATTCCCGGAGTCGTTGCGCGCTTTCGCTTCCCCAACCGAAATGCGCAGAGGTTCGTTCCCGTTATTATTTGGCATTTCAATATCCATCCTTTTGCGGTTGTGCCGCATCAGTCGTCTCATTTTCCCTGGACGATCTGCCCGCGCTTCGCTTCCACCGTCTCCAGCAGCGCATCGTACGAATCGGCGAACTTCCGAACGCCCTCATCGATGAGCATCCCCGTGATCTCGTCCAGATCGATCCCGGCGCGGGCCAGCATCTCCAGCTGCCCCCGGGCTTCGTCCAGACCGGAATCGAGCATGGGCTGCACCGTGCCGTGATCCAGGAAGGCCTTGAAGGTCTTCGGCGGCACGGTGTTGACCGTGTTCCGCCCGATCAGCCCGTCGACGTACATCGTGTCCGGGTAGGTGGGGTCCTTGACGCCGGTGCTGGCCCACAGCGGCCGCTGCGGGCACCCACCCGCCGCAGAGAGGTGCAGCCAGCGGGGGGATTCGAAACGCTCCTTGTAGAGCTGGTAGGCCATCTTTGCATTGGCAATCCCGATAGTCCCGCGCAGGGGGTGATTCTTGGCTATCTCGTCCAGCCGGGCATCGACTTTCACGTCGATCCGGCTGACGAAGAACGAGGCCACCGAGGCAACCTGGCTGAGGTCCCCGCCGCGCTCCGAAAAGCGCTCGAGACCGGAGATGTACGCCCCCGAGACGGCCTCGTACTGGTCGAGAGAGAACATCAGGGTGATGTTGATGTTCCGGCCCTCCGCGATCAGCTCGCGGATCGCCGGTATGCCGGCATCGGTGGCCGGGATCTTGACCATCACGTTCGGCCGGTCGGTCGCCGCAAACAGCCGGCGAGCCTCCTCCAGGGTGGCTTCGGTGTCGTGGGCCAGGTGAGGGCTGACCTCCACGCTGATATAGCCGTCCGCTCCGTCCGTCTCGTCGTAAACCGGGCGCAGGACATCGGCGGCACCGCGGATATCCGCCTCCATTAGCTCCCGGACGATCGCCTCCGCATCCAGGCCTTCCTGCGCCAATTTACGCAGGTCGTCGTCGTATTCGTCGCTCTCGGAAATGGCCTCATCGAAAATCGAAGGGTTGGAGGTCTCCCCGCGCAGCCCCATCTCGACCCAGCGTTCCAGGTCCCCTGAGTCCAGGTAAGCCCGGCGCAGGTCGTCGAGCCAGAGGGATTGGCCGTAGTCGGTTAATCTTTTAAGTTTCTCGTGCATCGTTATCCTTTGAACGGGCAAATTTGCCGCTCCTTGTTCAATCTTTCTTCGTCTCAACCAACTCTACCCCCTCCTCCGCCCCATTTGATTATATCCTCCGCTCCTGTATGAACCTGTCCGAAAATTGAGGTGGTTGCCTAGCACTCCACTGAATATCCCGGAAATCAACCCAGCGCAATGGGTATTAACCCGACGTGTGCGCGCAAATGTTGGCGGTTCCGGGTCGCTGTCTTTCCCGGCTTCTCCCTGGCGGGAAAAAAAGATGCGGGTTGGACATCGCCAACCCGCACCTTTTTCTGGTCCTTGAAACTGTCGTCGGAACAGGTTTCCCGATCAGCTGCCCGGGTTTTCGTTCAGGCGGATCTGGGAGCCGTCCGCGTCCGTGTGGACCACGTAGGTCTCCCCATCGACCTCAAAGCTCACCAGCCAGCCGGGGGTGATGGCCGCCAGGCAGCTTTCCGCCGGACCGCCCAGTTCGAGACAGCCGTCGCGCCAGTCGACCTCTTCGCTCTCCAGGACGACGACGTCCTCGACGGCGACCCCCAGCCGCTCGGCCAGCCACGCCTGCGCTTCCTGCACCGCAGCCGGGAGGTCTCCGGAGCCCGCCGCGCGCGGGGCGCAGGCGGCCAGGACCAGGACAAACAAACTCAGGACAAATACGATTTTCTTACTCATGTCAAAGCTCCTTGTTCTTTTATAGTCGTGTCGTTCCGGAGCTTTCGGCGCCGAAGCGATCATCGAATAACTTGACGTTCGAGTTTCGCATTTGGTTCCAAACTGCCGGGGTTCTAAACTCGCGTTAATAACAGCAATGGATGAAAAGGCAAGCCAAATTGAATATCCAGGCGGGGCGTAGCCCCGCCTGGATATTCAATTTGGCCCATTCCCTGGAATCAAAAAGAGGCTCGTAAGAGCCTCTTTTTCTGTCGGGGCGAGAGGATTCGAACCTCCGACCTCACCGACCCGAACGGTGCGCGCTACCGGGCTGCGCCACGCCCCGAACAGGGGGGCATTATAAAGGAAAAGGGCGAAAATGACCATGCGTGCCGAGCTTTGCTCGGCACGCATGGTCATTTTCGCGGATTAAAATTCCAAAGCCTTATGCCTCAGCACCACGCTCTCCACCAATCCGATCCCCAACAACATCGAAAGCAAACTCGACCCCCCCATGCTGATAAACGGCAGCGGCAGACCCGTCACCGGGATCAGGTTCAGGTTCATCCCGACGTTGACGGCGGTGTGGAAGAAGATTAAGGCGGTGACCCCGTAACAGATCAAGGCCCCGAAGGTGTCCTTCGCCAGCCGCGCGGCCCGCAGACAGCGGTACATCACGAAGGCCAGCAGCGCCAGGACCACCACCGCCCCGACGAAACCGAACTCGTTCGCCAACGCCGAGAAGATGAAATCCGTATGCCGCACCTTTAAAAACCGCAGCTGCACCTGGCTGCCCTGCCCGTACCCCTGCCCGAACCAGCCCCCCGACCCGACCGTGATCTGGGCCTGGGTGACGTTGTAGTTGTTCCCGAAGGTCTCGTTCGGGTCCGGAAACAGGAACGTGAACACCCGCTGCTGCTGGTAATCCTCCAGGAACGGAAAGCCGACGGCGACCAGGACGATCCCCAGCACCCCGAACAGGACGATGTGCTTGGTTTCCAGCCCGCTCGCCCACAGCAGCGCAAACCAGATCACCATCAGGACGATCGACGTGCTCAGGTCGGGCTGGAGAAAGATCGCCACCACCATGGCCAGGGTCGGGATCAGGCTGCGCAGGATCCAGCGCAGGTTGTGCCTGCGGTTTGCGTTGCGCGTAAAGAAGTCGGCCAGTACCAGGATCATGGCGATCTTGGCCAGCTCGGAGGGCTGGATGAAGAAGAAACCGGTGTCAATGGCCCGCTGTGCGCCGAAAGCCACCGCACCCCCGATCGCCACCAGCCCGAGCAGCACGGCCACGAGCACATACAGGACCTTTCCGATGGGGTTGAAGAGGTGGTAGTCCAGCGATGCCGTGATCACGACGACGAAGAACCCGATGATCGCAAAAACGATGTGCCGCGGGTACAGCTCTAGCAGCTCTTCATTGCCCGCGATCGCAGAACGGATCATCCCCAAACCGAAGATGACCAGCACGGCCACCGCACCGAGCAGCCAGAAATCAAAATGTCGCCAGGTTTCTCGTTGCATGGGAAAAGAATCGATAAAAAGGGTGGTTTACCGGGCGGAACCCGGCAGACCCTCCATTTTATTGGGAATTAACGACGGCGGGAAGGTTTCAGAGGGATATCCGCGATCAGCCGCTGCCGGCGGCCGACATCCTGCATCTGCAGCCTGACCTCGCCCGGGTCGATGTCGACGTGGCGGGAGATGACCTGGACGATCTCGTCGCGCAGTGCCTCCAGGACGCCCGGGGAGAGGTTGGTCCGGTCGTGGATCAGGACGAGCTGCAGGCGTTCCTTAGCTGAACTGGCGCTGGATTTCCTGCCGAGCAGACGGTCTAAGAACCCGGCCATGGCTATCCTCCCTTCCCGAACACGTTCGTCAGCCGGCCGAAAAAGCCGTCCCGCCGCTCCAGATCGATAAAGGGCACCTTCTCCCCCTGCAGCCGGCGGGCGATATTGCGAAAGGCCAGCCCGGCCCGGTTGCGGTCATCCAGGGCGACAGGCGACCCCCGGTTCCCGGCCACCACGACCTCCTCGTCCTCCGGAACGATCCCGATCAGCTCGATCGCCAGCAGCTCGACCACGTCCTCAGGCGACATCATGTCCCCACGCTTGACCATCGCCATGTTCAGCCGGTTGAGCACCAGCCGGGCCGGACCCTTCTCCTCGGCCTCGATCATCCCAATGATCCGGTCCGCATCGCGCACGGCCGAGACCTCCGGGTTGGTCACGATCAGCACCTGGTCGGCAGGGGCGATGGCGTTCTTGAACCCCCGCTCGATCCCGGCCGGTGAGTCGATCAGGATGTAGTCATGGTCCATCCGCAGCTCGTTGCACAACCGGATCATGTCGCTCGGAGAGACGGACGTCTTGTCCCGGGTCTGGGCGGCCGGGATCAGGTAAAGGTTCTCAAAGCGCTTGTCCCGGATCATCGCCTGCCGCAGCCGCGCCCGTCCTTCCACAGCATCGACCAGGTCGTATACGATGCGGTTTTCCAGCCCGAGGATCAGGTCCAGGTTGCGCAGGCCGATGTCGGCGTCGATGCAGACCACCCGCAGGCCGAAGGAGGCCAGCGCGGAGGCCAGGTTGGCGGTGGCCGTCGTCTTCCCAACGCCTCCTTTCCCGGAGGTAATGGTCACAACTTTTGCGGTCATCTCGATGTCCTGTCTCGATCCGTTTATATTTCGTTCCACGATGGTTTTCACTCGATGAATTTGGGTTGAGGGGTGCGCCCCCCACCTCCCATTTTAAGGATATTTGAACATCCTGCACAGGGAATAAGTTAAAGAAAATGAAAGGGGATCGGTCGCGACCGATCCCCTTTCATTTTCTTTATTTGATATTCCAGGGTTCGGCGACGACCTTCCCGTCGATCAATCTGGCGACCTCCGGACGGAGCTCCCCGGTCTGCTCCGGCGGGATGGCGATCTGCCCGGCGATCCGGAGTTGGGTGGGAGTCAGCACCAGGGCGCAGATGATGGCCTCGACGTCCCCTTCCGCACCCGCATGGACGATCCCGCGCAGCCGCCCCCAGATCAGGATGCTCCCTCCGGCCACGACCTCCGCCCCGGGGTTAACGTCCCCGATCACAGTCACATGCCCGGGAAACTCGATCCGCACGCCGGAACGCAAGGTCCGCTGGACGAATAACCCCTCCTCGCCCGGCTGGACCGGTTTCTGCATGGACGGAACCGTGCGCTCGGCGGGTTTGAAGATCCGGGTACCCAGGCCGAGCGACTGGGCGCTTGACTCGGTGATCGGGGATTTGCTCAACACGGCCGAAAGGGCGATGCCCATCTCGGACAGCATGTCACGCAGCTTGCCCATCTCCGCCGCGTGCAGCTGGTGCGCCCCCACGTCGATCGTGACTTTTGCGCCCTGGATAAAGCTCGCCCGTTCGGCCATTTTGGCGAGCAGCGCGGTCCTGGCTTCATTCCAGTCCCCTTCGTCCACTGAAACAAGCAAGCCCTCGCGGATCCCCTTGATATTGACTTTGGAAGTCATTGGGGGGGATTATAGCATTAAGCGAAAAAAGAGACGCCGTGGGGCGAAGCCCCACGGCGTCTCTTTTTTCGCTAAGGTCCCGGACTCGCATCCACCGACCGGATCTGGAAATACGCATCCAGCACCCTTCTCACGATCGGTCCCGCCACGCTGGCCCCCTCCCCACCGTTGTACACGAACGCCACCACCACGATCTCCGGGTTGTCGAACGGGGCATACCCGATCGTCCATGCGTGTGTGGGCCAGGCGCCGGGGATGCACAGGTTCTGGGCCTGGGCGAAGTTGTCGCAGTATTCGGCCGTCCCCGTTTTCCCCGCCGCGGCGATATCGAAGCCAGCGAACTGGTCGAGCAGAGTCCCGTGCGTGACAGCCCGGCGCATCCCGGTCTGGATCATATCGATCACCCAGGGCTGGACGGTCTTGGTGACCCCCGTCTCCTGGCACTGCCCCGAACCGGCGACGTACTGGATGTATTCCTTGATCACCGGGTCGACGGTGATGTCGTGGATGGCAACCGGCGCGAACGGCTCGATGACCGTGCCCTCCTCGTCGACGATCTCCCGCACGATGGTCGGACGCATCAGGACGCCGTCGTTGGCGATCGTCGCCCCCGAAAGCAGCACCTGCAGCGGGGTGGACAGCACGTAGCCCTGCCCGACCCCGGCGTTGTACATGTCGCCGATGGTCCAGATCTCGCCGCGGTTGATCCGCTTCCAGCGCGGGTCGGGCAGCAGACCGATCTCCTCACCGGGGAGTTCGATCCCGGACGCGGCTCCGTACCCCAGCGCCTCGGCGTAGGTCTTGAGCCGGCAGACTCCCAGCCCACCGTCCGGTACTTCCTCCCGGTACCCCCCGGACAGCTTGTAGAAATAGACGTTCGATGAGTTGGACAGCCCCCCGATGAAATCGAGCTGCTCGAACCCGCCGGGGACCGCCCCGTCGTCATAGATCCAGTCGACGAACTCGCGCGGCCGCCCGGGATCAGCGGGGGTCGTCTTCTCGAGGATCGTAATCAGCCCGGGCGTGTCGATGATCTGCTCCGGAGTGACCACGCCCTCGTTCAGGGCTCCCAGCGCCGTGGCCAGCTTGAAGACCGACCCGGGCGGGTGCTCGGCCGAAATGGCGTGGTTGAACAGCGGCCGCAGCGGGTCCTCGGCGAGCTGTTCGTAGTAATAGCCGGGGATGATCCGTGCAAAGCGGTTGTTCTCGTACGTGGGGATGGTGACCATCGCCAGGATCTCGCCGGTCTGGGGGTTCATGGCGATCACGACCGCGTTGTTGGACAGGGTGCGGCCGAGAAAATTGTTCCAACCGGTCAGTTCCTGCTCCACGATCGCCGTCGCAAGCTCCTGGAATCGGACGTCGATCGTCAGCTGGAGGTTGTAGCCCGGCTCCGGCGGGACCGGCGCCTGGATATCCCGCAGGATCTGCCCGGCGACATCGACCTCCACCAGCCGCGATCCGTTGATCCCCTGCAGCTCCTCCTGGAAAGACAGCTCCACCCCGGCATAGCCGA
>Ga0214472_10005598_pt1 | contig 13209 bp, 12 predicted proteins | sample RVTome_6_FD_207662 | JGI IMG/M metagenome (GOLD analysis project Ga0214472, IMG submission 207662) | Soil microbial communities from uranium-contaminated site in the Upper Colorado River Basin, Wyoming, United States - RVT140D175 | ecosystem: Environmental > Terrestrial > Soil > Contaminated >... | reverse complement strand
CGCACCCGGAACGCCACGTCGTTCCCCTACATGATCGAGGGACAGAATACCGTGGAGCAGGGGCGCCAGGCGCTGGGCGAGATCGAGGCCGCGCGCCCGCAGGTGGGGGTGTGGGACCAGCGCCCATGGCCGCGGAGCACCCCGAGCACCGACGGACCGCTGGCCTTCCTGTACGAAGGCCTCCTCCGGAGCTACGATGCCGAGACGCTGCCCAGCGGGGTGGTCCTGCTGCGCCGGAAGGATGAATGAAGGCCCGCGCCGCCCTGCTCGCCGCCGCGCTCGTCCAATGCACGGGGACGGCGCCGCCCGCGCCCAGCCCCGCGGCGTCGCCCCGTCCCGCGGCCGCGCCGGCCGGCGACGGCTCCGGCCCCGGGCCGGCGGTGGGCGCGGCGCTGCCGGCGTTCGAGGCCCCCGACCAGAACGGCACCACCCAGACCTTCGACACCCTGCGGGGGCCGAACGGCCTGCTCCTCAACTTCAACCGCTCCGTCGTCTGGTGACCGTACTGCCGCAGCCAGCTCGTGGAGCTGGCCGGACAGATGGAATCGTTCCGCAAGCGCGGCATCGGTGTCGTCTCCGTGATCCCCGAGCCCGCGGCGACGATCAAGGCGTTCGCCGCCCGGCACGGGATCACGTACCCCGTCCTCTCGGACGCGGACGCCGCGATCATCCGCCGCTTCGGCCTGGTGGACCGCACGTTCCAGGCGACCGGCGACCTGGTGGGCAAGGACATTCCCTACGCCGCGACGTTCCTGGCGGACGCGCACGGTGTGGTCCGGGAGAAGTTCTTCGAGGAGGCGGCCGAGAACCGGCGCACCACCGCCAGCATCCTGGTGCTGCAGGGGGAGCCGGGCACCGGGGGCCAGGAGATCCGCGCCGATCATTTCACCCTCCGCACCTCCTCGAGCAACGCGGAGGTCGCGCCCGGCCAGCGCTTCACGCTGGTGCTGGACTTCGAGCTCAAGCCCAAGCACCACGCGTACGCCCCCGGGGTGAAGGGCTACCGGCCGCTGGAGCTCAGCCTGGAGGCCGATCCGCTGTTCGAGGCGCACGAGACCCGTTACCCTCCCGCGGGGACGTATTACTTCGCGCCCCTCAAGGAGACCGTCCCCGTGTTCGAGGGTCGCTTCCGCCTGTTGAAGGACGCCACCGTGACCCTGCCCGGAGCCCTGCCCCGCTTCAAGGACACGGACGCGTACCCGGCCACACTGAACGGCACCCTGAAGTATCAGGTGTGCAGCGACGTGGTGTGCTACCCGCCGGCCTCGCTGCCGCTGCAATGGACCGTCCGCATCCGGAAGTGGGTGCGTTGACCCTCCGATCGGCCGCCTGCTAAGCTCCGGCCCCATGGCCGAGACCACGATCCCGGTGGAGCGCATCGGCGCCCCCGCGGTCGCGCGCCCGCGGCCGGCCTGGCGGCGCTTCCGGCTGGGGGCCTGGATGGTGGCCGCGGCCGCCGTGGTCGCCCTCCTCGCCGCGGAGACGGCCGTGCGCATGCGCGACGCGGCGCGGGGCTACGCGCCGAACGCCCGCGCCGCCTGGTACTGGCTCTTCGAGCAGGACCCCTTCCTCGGCTATCGCGGCCGGCCCCACGCCTCCACGTGGCTCGAGCCTCCGGGCCAGCCGCTGCTCGGCGACCGCATCCAGCACAACGCCGACGGCTTCCGCGACCCGCGCACCTTCGCCGACCTGCGCCGACTCGCGGACCGCAAGCTCGTCGTCTGCGTGGGCGACGCCGACACCTATGGCCTGACCGCGGGCGGCACCGACCGCACCTATCCCGCGGCGCTGGAGAGGGCCCTGCGCCGGCTCTCCGGCGACGCGACCTGGACCGTCTTCAACGCCGGGGTGCCCGGCTACACCAGCCACGAGGTCCTCGAGCTCGTCAAGCTGAAGCTCCTGAAGCTGCGGCCGGACGCGATCGTGTCCATGAGCCTGCGCAACGACTTCGAGCAGGTCACGCTCTACCTCGACGACGACGCCGACTACGGCTCCTATCCCCTGCGCATGGCCGCCCTCTCGAGCCACGGGCTCACCGACTTCTTCATGCGGTCGGCGCTCGTGGGCCGCCTCGCGCAGCGGTGGCGGCAGCGCGTGCCGGACGACCTCGGCGGCCGGCATCCGCGCATCGCCTACGGCGAGGCCACGCCGCGCGGGCTGAAGCTGTACCTCGACAACGTGGCCCTCCTCGCCGCGCTGTGCGCCCGGTCCGGGGTGGCGCTGCTCTACGTGGACCAGCCCATCCACTACAGCGCCTGCTCCTACGGCGAGACCCAGATCCAGAGCGTGGAGCGCATGCGCCGGGAGCTGCGGCGCGTCGCGGGAGAGTCCGGGTTCCGCGTCCTGGAGGCGCACGCCGGGTTCGACTGGGAAGGGGTCGAGGCCCACGGCGACCTGCTGCTGGGGAGCAACGAGTCGCTGATGGGCGCCGCCGGGTACGAGCGGCTCGCGCAGGTGCTCGCGCCGCAAGTCCTGGAGGCGTACGCGCGGCGGGCCCCGGAGGGTCCGGCCGCCGCGAACTGAGAGGAGAGCGCCGGTCGTGGTGTCGGTCCTCCTTCTGGCCCTCTCCCTCCTGGCCGCCCACGCCTTCATGGCCGTGTGCCTCCAGCGCCTCGCGCGCCTGGGCGGGACCGGCCCGGCCTGGTGGGCGTGGGTGCCGGGGCTCAACCTGGCCCTTTCCGCCCGCCTCGCGGGCCGCTCCCCCGCCTGGTGCCTGCTCCTGCTCCTGCCCGGCCTGAACGTCCTGGTGTGGGGGCTGCTGTGGGCCGAGGCCTGCGACCGGCTGCGGCGGCCGGCCTGGCTGGCGGCGGCGATGTGCGTCCCCGTGCTGAACCTCGCGGTCCTCGCGCACATCGCGGGCTTCGCACCGGTGCGGGCGATGGGCGCGCTCCTCGCGCTCGTGGCCGTGTCCGTGCCGGCGGCGATGGCCGCGCATCGGGTCGGACGGAGCGCGCGCACCGGCGCGGCCCTGCGCGGGCTCGAGGACCGGGACCCGGCCGCGCGCCGGCGGGCCGCGAAGGCGCTGGCGCGCCGCGGCACGCCGTCACGCGCGGCGCCGGCCCTGGCCGCCGCCCTGCAAGACCGGGACGAAGGCGTCCGCGCCGAGGCCGCGCGCGGGCTGGAGGCGCTGGGCGGGAGCGCCGCGGGCGCCGAAGCCGCGCTCGTCGCGGCCCTCGACGACGAGAGCGGGATCGTGCGCGGCCGGGCGGCGCGGGCCTTGTGGGCCTCCGCCGGGGGGACGGCCGCCGCGTTCCCGACCGAGCCCTGGCTGCGCGGGCTCATCGAGTCGGCCCGGCACGCGGGGGACGAAGAGATGCCGGACGGGGACCTCGTCCTCGCCCTCGCCGCCTTCGGCCCCTCCGCGACAAAGCGCCTCGCGGAGGCGCTCCGCGATCCGGACGCGCGCGTACGGTGGCACGCGGCCGCGGCCCTCATGCAGCTCGGGCGCGGCGCCCGGCAGGCCGGCCCCGCGCTGCGGCGCGCGATGGACGACGCCGAGTGGCCGGTCCGCAACGCCGCCGGCCGGGCGCTGGAGGACGTCGCGGACGAGGAGACCGTCCCCCTGCTGGCGGAGGCGCTGACGGACCCGAGCGCCGAGACCCGCTATCACGCGGCGCGTGCCCTGGCCCGCGTCGGGCCGGGAAGCGCCGAGGCCGTCCCCGTGCTCACGGCCGCCCTGAGCGATGCGGACTGGGAGGTGCGCATGGAATCGGCCTGGGCCCTGGCCGCCGTCGGCGGCGCCGCCGCGGCGTCTCAGCCCGCGCTGCTCCTCGCGCTGCACGACCCCGATCCCCAGGTCCGGGCCAGCGCGGCCTGGGGCCTGGCCGGCATCGGCGGATCGCGGGAGGCCGCCGTCCCCGCGCTGCGCCGGGCGCTGGCCGACGAGGACCGCGGGGCGCGGGAAGCGGCGGCGGGGGCCCTGGCCCGCCTCGAGGGCCGCGCGCGGTGAGCGTGCGGCTGCCGCGCCTCGCGCGGGGGGAAGCCGTCCTGGCCGCCGCCCTGTTGATCACGCTGCCGCTCGTGAACCCCTACCTGCGCGGCGAGGGCAACGGCACCTACGCCTACGTCCGCTCGCTCGTCCTGGACCGGGACCTGCGCTTCGACAACGAGTACCGCCGCGGCGACCCCGCCTTCGTCTCCCAGAGCTTCCGCAGGGCCGACGCGCAGCCCTGGCCGCCCATGGAGATGCCCGGCGGCTACCTGCGCAACCAGTGGAGCGTCGGCCCTTCGTTGCTCTGGCTTCCGAGCTTCCTGCAGGCGCACGTCGCCGTCCGCTTCCTGCGCGAGCTCGGGTGGGAGGTGCCGGCGGACGGCTACTCGCTCCCCTACCGCCTCGCCTGCGCGCTGGCCACCGCCGGCTACGCGTTTCTCGGGCTTCTCCTCGCGTACCGCTCCGCGGCGCGGTTCACGGGACCCACGCCGGCCCTCCTCGCGGCGGCGGCCCTCTGGCTCGCGTCGTCGCTGCCCGTCTACGTGTATTTCCTGCCCTTCTACTCCCACGCCCTGGCCTCGTTCTCGGTCTCCGTCTTCCTGTGGTACTGGCTGACGCGGAGGCCCTTCGGCCGCCCGCGCCAATGGCTGATCTGGGGTCTGCTCGGCGGTCTGGTGTGGCAGATGGAGCCGCTGGCCGGGCTCGCGCTCGTGGCGGCGGCCGTGCAGTGGCTGGCCTCGCTTCGCGCGGCGGGCGCCGCGCGCGGCGTGGCTTCGGCCGCCGCGTTCGGAGCGGGCGCGCTCCTCGCCGCGGCCCCCCAGCTGGCGATCAAGTGGATCATCCACGGCTCGGCGCTGCGGACGGGGACGCTCAACCGGTATTTCTGGGACGCGCCGCGGCTGATGGACGTCGGCTTCGCCACCGAGCACGGCCTGTTCCTGTGGACGCCGGTCCTCCTCCTCTCCGTGCTCGGGCTGGCGCTCTTGTGCCGCCGCGAGCCCGTCGCGGGGGCGGGCCTGCTGGCGGCCTTCGGCTGCACCTACTACGTCGTGGCCTGCTACGAGGCGTGGCACGGCATCTCCAGCTTCGGCAACCGCTTCTTCGTTGCCCTTACCCCCGCGTTCGTCGTCGGCGCGGCGGTCACGCTGCAGGCGGCGCACCGGCTCCTGGCGCGCGGGCGGCCCGCGCCGGCCGCGTGGGCGGCGCTGTCCCTGTCCGTCGCCGTCCTGGCGGCGTGGAACGCGGGGCTCATCTTCCAATGGGGGACGAGCATGGTGCCGCGCCAGGGGCCCGTCGACTTCGCGGTGGTCGCGCGCAACCAGGCCCACGCCGTGCCCCGCCGGATCGCCGCCCTGGCCCTCCGCTACGTCGCCGCGCGGCAACAGACGATGCGCGAGCAGGAGCGGAAGGACTAGCGCGGCGTGCCACGGCGCGTCCTGGTCTGGACGGCGGCGGGCGGCGTGGCCCTGGCCCTCGTCGTCTTTGCCCGCCACGCCTACCCGACACCGGGGACCGACGCCCCGAGCTTCCTGGTGAGCGCCATCAATCATCGGCTGGGCCGCGGCCTCGTGAACCCGTTCTATCCGCAGAGGGCCTTCGCCGACCCCACCGGCGCGCAGCGCCACGTCTACTACCCGCCGCTCTTCCCCCTGGCGGTGAGCGCCCTCATGCGGCGGGCCACGCCCACGGACGCGTTCCTGGCCGTCGCCTGGCTGAGGGTGGCGTCGGTCCTCCTCTCCTGCGCGCTCCTCCTCGCGGTGGCGCTCCGGGCGGACCGCGGCCTCGCCGGGTCGACAGCGGCGCTCATCGCCTTCAGCCTCTGCGGCCAGGCCACGAGCTGGCTCCCGACCCTCGGCCGGCCCGAGGCGCTGGCCACGCTCCTCGTCATCGTGGCCGCGCTCGGCGCGCTGCACCGCGGCCCCCCGTCGCGCGAGGGGCTGCACCGCGGCCCCCCATCCCGCGAGGGGCTGCGACTCGACGGCGCGGCGCTGGTGGCGTTCCTGGGCGCCGTGACCGGGCTCCTGGCCGCGACCCAGCCCTTCGGGGCCGTCGAGCTCGTCGCCGTCATCGGCCTGGCCTGGTCGATCCGCGAGCCGACGGCCGCCGTCCTGGCGCGGACGGCGGCGGTGGCCGCCATCGCCGCGGCCGTCTTCGCGGCCGTCGCCCTTCCCTCGCCCCACGGCCTTGCGGAGACGCTGGCCGGGATGGCGCGGGCCTATCCGCACACGCCGTGGTCCGCGCCCCCCGGCGAGGGCTGGTGGAAGCCGTGGGTGACCGCGCGCCGCGGCACGTTCTACGGCCCGCTGTACGCGCTCGCCCTCCTCTGTGGCGCGCACCTGCTGGCCCGGCGGGGCGGGGTCCGCTCCCGCCCGGCCTTCGCCGCTTTCGCTCTGGCCCTGGCCGCCTGCCTCTACCACGGCTCGCTGACCCACCATTCGCGGCGCAACTACAACGCCCTGCTGCTGAGCCCGCTCGCCTTCGCCGTCGTGGTCGGGTGGTTCGCGGCCTCGAGGTCGTGGATCGGCTCGCGCTGGACGCGGCTCGGGCGCGCCGCCTGCCTGGCGTGCGTGCTGGGGACCGCCGCCGGCTTCCTGGGCCACGTGGCCGGCCTCCCGTGGTTCGTGGCCCACGGCCGGGGCCTCGACGAGGCGCGCGCGGCCTGGCGTTCGGTCCCCTTTCCCGCGGGCGCGCGGATCGTGCTGATGGGCAACCTCTGGCCGCTGTCGGAGGACTACGGCCGCATGGAGCTGCTGTCGCCCGCGGCGCTGGGCGACGTGATGCGGCGCCGGCCGGTGCCCGTGCTCGCGCTCGGCCAGCGGCGCGAGCACCACGGCACGCCGCCGCCGCTGCGCGAGTTCACGCTCCTCCACGACTCCTTCGACCGGGAGTGGGCGCGGCGGCCGCGGCTCCTCCGCCCGTTCCTGGAGGAGGACTATTCGTTCGCCGTCTACCTGCCGGCCGCGCCACGCGGCGGCGGCGCGCCGTGACGGCTTTGAGCCAGCCGACGTGCTGAACATCCTGAGCGGCCTCTGCTTCCTGGGCTTCCTGGTCGCGGCCCTGCTCGTGGCCCTGTCCGAGCGCGGCTGGACCTCTCCGCGCCGTCGCTTCGTCCGCCTGTTCATCGCCTACGCGGTGGCGGCGAGCTTCGGCGCCGGGCTCTCGCAGAAGGACGCCTGGCCGTTCTCCAAGTGGCCCATGGCCGGAGGGCGTGCGGAGGCCGTGGGCAGCAACGTCCGCATCGTGGCGGTGGACGCCGACGGCGTCGAGCGAGGCGTCGACTACCGCGCCTGGCAGCCCATGGCCTTCGACGAGCTCATTCCGTGGATGCACCGCACGTTCCCGCGCCTGCCCCGCGAGTCGAAGGACCGGGTCGTCGCGCACCTGCTGAAGACGGCGGAGTCGGCGCGCAGGAGGGCGCGCGCGGGAGAAGGCGTCGGGTACCTGGACCGGCACCTCGGCCCGCTGGCCGCGCCCGAGTTCGACCTCCACCCGCGGCTCTGGTCGTATCCGGACGGCGTCCCGCCCCGCCCCTTCACCGCGCTTCGGGTGTACCGCGAGACCTGGAACCAGGAGGAGCGCCGCCGCGACCCGTCGCGCGTGACGCGCGAGCTCATTCACGAGTCCGCGCGATGACGGGGCTGCCGGCGCGAGCGGGGTCGGCCTGGGACCGCTTCTGGCTCGCCCCCGAGTCGGCGCGCAACCTGGCCGCGGCCCGCATCGTCCTGGCCGCCCATGCGTTGTGGATCCTGCTGTCCCGCGACATCCCCGCCCTGTCCGCCCTGCCCGCCGAGCTCTGGGCCGAGGTCCCGCAAAGCGCGCGCTGGCGCTTCCTGATCTGGGAGGGGCGGCCCGGCCTGGAGGCCGCGTTGCAGGCCGTGGCCCTGGCCGCGCTCGTGGGGGCCTTGCTGGGGGTGGCCGCGCGGGTCTGCTGCGCGGTGGCCGCGCTGCTGCTCTATCACCTGGCGCCACTCGAGACGCTGTTCTTCACGCCCAGCCCGTGGGCCAAGGGCCTCACGATTCCCGTCCTGGGTCTCTTGACCCTGTCGCTCTCGCCGTGCGCCGACGCCCTACGGCTCGGAGGGCGAAGACTGACCGCGGGGACCTTCGGGCCCGATCATGGCTGGCCCCTGCGCCTGACGCAGATGTTCGTGTGCCAGCCCTACCTCTTCAGCGGGATCGCGAAGCTGACGGCCGCGGGCCTGGGCTGGGCCTCGGCGGACAACATCCGGGCCTGGCTGCTGCTCGCGAACCAGGACGACCAGCTCGCGGTCTTCCAGGCGCCCGGCCTGTGGCTGGCCGATCGTCCCGCGCTGTGCCTGGCCATGGGGATCGCGGCCCTGGCCATGGACCTGGGATTCATCGCCGTCCTGTTCTCGAGGCGCGCGCGCCGCGTGCTGGTCCCCGCGGCCGCCCTCTTCCACGCCGCGATCCTGGTCACGCAGAACTACGCGTTCCTGTCCGCTCCGCTGCTGCTGCTCTTCGTCGATTGGGGGCCGCGGGCCGTCGCAACGCGTCCGCCAGCCGCCGCGCCGTCCACCACGCCCGCGTAGCGAAGGGGGCCCTCTCCAGCTCCACCACGCCGTCGCGGCACCGCAGGAGCCACCCTCCGGCCGCGCGCTCCATCTTCCCCGGCCGCCCCGCGGGCGGCGCCAGGCGGTAGCCTCGCGCCGGCCCGTGGAGGACGAGGCGGCCCCGCGCGTCGGACAGCCCCGGCCCGCGTCCCTCGACGCCGCGCAGGAAGTGCCAGACCCGCTCCGCGCCCCAGCTCTCGAAGTCGATCCGCCACGGCCCCCGCTCGGGGCGCGGCTCGCGGGTCGCGCGCGCCGGATCCTGCGGGACCCGAGGCGCGTCGCTCGACCCCACCGCCGCCGCCGCCCGCGCCAGCAGCGCGCCGCCCCGCCGCGCGACCTCCGCGTAGAGGTCGGGACCCGGCCGCCCGCGCGCCAGGGGGATCGGCTCCTGGAACACGATGTCCCCGGTGTCCTCGCCTCCGTCCATCCAGAAGACCGTGACCCCGGCCTCGGCGTCGTCGTGGAAATACGTCCAGAAGAGCGGGGCCGGGCCCCGGTGGCGCGGCAATAAGGAAGGATGCAGGCCCAGGGCGCCCAGGCGGGGGACGGCGAGGGTGGACGGCCCGAGCAGGTAGGGGAACGTGGCCACGCAGACGAGGTCCACCCGCAGGCCACGGAGCGCAGCCTCGAGGCCGGGGTCCGGCCGCGGACGCGCTCCCAGCACCGGCACGCGCAGCCGGCGGGCCGCCCGGACGAGCTCGCGGCTCGCGCGGCGCCGCGAGACGGCCCGCAGGGCGGAGCGCGCCCCGCGGACGGGACCACCGGCCGGCACCACCACCGCGACGACCTGGGCCACCGGGGCCAGGGCCTCGAGGGCGGCGACCGAGACCGGGCTCCCCGACCCGTAGAGGACGAGGCGCATCACGTCCGGCGGCCGGCGGCCAGCGCATAGACGTGATAGAGGGCGAGGCCCGCGCGGCGGCGCAGGTTGTCCATGAGCCAGAACTTCCGCCACAGGCGCAGTCCGCGTCCCACCCTCTCGCGGCCGTGCTCGCGGGGCCGCGGCAGGACGAAGCGGTCCACGAACGACCGGGCGGGGCCGGGGAGCAGGCCCTCGATCAAGGCGGCGCGCTCGGGCGTCCGCATCTCCGGGAAGAAGCGGAAGGCCTGGCGGAACGCCCCGTAGAACGCGTGGACCGCCTGCCACTCGCGCGCGCGCGCCGCCGCCGGCTCCAGGGCCTGCGGCGCGCGGCCCAGCATCAGCCAGAGGTCGACGTAGCGGACGAGCGGGACCGCAAACGCGTCGACGCTCGAGGCGAGCGCGTGATAGGCCAGGGCGTCGTCGTCGGCCAGCCGGGCGGCTCGCCAGCCGTCGGCCTGGAGCGGCACCCGCCGCCCCCACACCGCCTCGTAGTCGATGCGGTGGCGCGGGCGCTGGATGAAGCTGTGGTGGACCTCCACGATCACGCCGTCCCAGTCGAAGACCCGCTCGTGGTAGGAGGGCAGCGTCGCCACCCGGCCCGCCGGATGACGCGGCCGCAGACCCGCGGCTTCCAACAGACCGCAGACGGCGTCGATCCGCGGGCGCGGGACGAGGACGTCGATGTCGTCCATGGGGCGGAGGTCGGGCCGCGGGTAGAGACGGTGCATGTAGTCGGCGCCCTTCAGCAGCACGATCGGCTCGCCGGGCAGGACGGCGCACAGGCGAGGTATCGCCTCGCGCAGCAGGGCCATCCGTCGGGAGTGGACCCTCTGCCAGCCGCGGTGGCGCGCCAGCGCCCCCTGCACCGGCGGAGGCATCTCCTCATGCGCCTCGAACAGCAGCGGCAGCAGCCCCTGCCGCGTGGCCTGGGCGACGAGGAGATCGGCCGCCGCCTCGGAGGAGGGCGGCCACCCTTCCCCCCCCGCGGCCCGATGAACGAGCGGCCAGAGCGAAGCGGGAAGGTCCGGCTTCATCGGGTTGGCGAGTCTAGCATTAGGATGAGCGGCGTGTGCGGGATCAGCGTGCTGCTCGACCGCTCCGCCTCCCCGGGCGGCCTGGAGTCGCTCGGACGGATGCACGCGCCGATCCGGCATCGCGGCCCCGACGGCGAAGGGTTCCTGGGGGTGGACGCCGCGGGCCGCGCCCACCGCCCGCCCTCCCTGGACGCCGCCTCCCCCCCGCCGCGGATGCTCGCGGGCCTGGCCTTCCGCCGGCTGAAGATCCTCGACCTGACCGAGGCCGCGGCCCAGCCCATGGCCTCGCCAGACGGCGCGCGGTGGATGGTGTTCAACGGCGAGATCTACAACTTCCGCGAGCTGCGGCGCGAGCTGGAAGGCCGGGGCCGCGTGTTCCGCTCCACCGGGGACACGGAGGTGGCGCTGGCCGCCTTCGAGGCCTGGGGCGAGGGTTGCTTCGAGCGGCTGGACGGGATGTGGTCGATGGTGGTCCTCGACCTGCGGCGCCGGCGCCTCGTCGGCTCCCGCGACCGCTTCGGGATCAAGCCGCTCTACTGGGCCGCGCGCGGCCCGCGCCTGCTCCTCGCCTCCGAGGTCAAGCAGATCCTGGCCGCGGGCGACGAGAAGCCCCGCGCCAACCGCGGGCTCGTGGGCCGTTACCTCCGCGGGCTGCGCCTGCCCTGCCTCGAGGACACGTTCTTCGAAGGCGTACGCGCCGTTCCTCCGGCCACGTGGTTCGAGGTGCCGCTCGACGGCGGCGACGTGGAGGCGCCGGCCTTCCGCCGCTACTGGGACCTGGCCGACCACTATTGCCCCGACCCGGACCGCCCTCCGCAGGATTACGCCGACGCGCTCGCGCGGTTCCGCTCGCTGCTCGCGGGGGCCGTCGCCTCCCACGACGTGGCCGACGTCACGGTGGGCAGCCTCCTGTCCGGCGGCCTCGATTCGTCGACGCTGGTCGGCCTGCAGAGCGGGATCACGGCGGCGCGGGGCCGCGCGCTGCCCACCTTCTCCTTCGGGTTCCCCGGCGCGCCCCCCGAGCTTGACGAGCTGCGGCACGTGGACGCGGTCCTCGAGCGCTACCCGCTGCCGAGCCACCGCGCCTCGTACGACGCGGCCTGGGTCGGCGCCCACGCCCCGGCGGTGGTGCGCGCCCTGGAGGAGCCGCCGCTCTCGCTGGCGGCCCTGGCCCAGTACCGCGTCTTCCAGCTCTGCCGCGAGCACGGCGCGACCGTGGTCCTGGACGGCCAGGGGGCGGACGAGATCCTCGCCGGGTACGCCTACCACCAGCGCGCGCTGCTCGCGGACCGCCTGCGCAAGGGGCGCCTCCGCGAGTTCCTGCGCGAGCTGCGGGCCCTGGAGCGGGCGCACTCCGTGAGCGCCCTCTCCGTCGCCGCGGATTTCCTGATCCGTCCGGCGGCCCGGCGCCTGGCGTCCCGGGATGGCGTCGTGGCCCCCGGCTTCGGCGCCGGCGGACGCTCGGCGGAGATGGAGGAGGCGCTCCGCGACCGCGGCCGCGACGCGTCGCTCGTCAACCGGCGCCTGCACTACGACGTGCGCTGGGGCAACGTGAAGGTGGTCCTGGACTACGGCGACAAGAACGCCATGGCCCACTCCGTGGAGGCGCGCGTCCCCTACTTCGACCGCAAGCTGGTGGAGTTTGCTTTCTCGCTGCCGGACGATTACAAGGTGGACGGCAGCCAGCGCAAGCGGATCCTGCGCGACGTGGCCCGGTCGCTCCTGCCCGCGGCGGTCACGGAGCGTCCCGAGCGTCTGGGGTTCGCGGTGCCGGACGGTCCCATGATCGCGCAGATGTGGCCACGGATGCGGGAGGTCGTCGCCGACGACGGGTTCATGGCCAGCCCCTGCTTCGACCGCGGCAAGGTGAGGTCGTTCGTGGAGGGATTCGACGCGCGCCGGGTCCCCGACCGCCAGGGGGGGTGGCGGCTCTACGCGCTGGCCCTGTGGACCCGGGAGCTGGGCGCCTCGATCGGATGACGCGGTGAGCACCTCGAAAGGACCGGACGCGACGAAGCCCCGCCGAGCCCGGCGCCTCCTGCTCTGCGCCACCGGCGGCTACCAGTGCCATACGCTCCCCGGCTTCGTCCTCTCGCTCGTCCGACACTTCGCGGACGACGTCCAGGTCGTGCTGTCGCGGGCGGCGGCCCGGATGGTGTCCAAGGCCGCGGTGGAGGTGGCCAGCCGGCACCAGGTCTTCGTCGAGATGGACGACACCGGCCCCGACGTCTTCGTCCCCCACATCGAGCTGGGCCGGAACGTGGACATGGTCCTCGTCTACCCCGCCACCGTCAACGTGGTGGCCAAGGTGGCGCACGGGGTGGCCGACGAGCTGATCCCCGCCCTCATCCTGGCCACCACCGCCCCCGTGTTCTTCGTCCCCGTGGCCAACGCCCTCATGTGGAGCCACCCCGCCGCCCGCCGGAACCTGAAGACGCTGCGCGAGGACGGCTACGTGGTGCTGCCCCCGCTGCCCGGCGTCGAGGTGGCGACGCGCGAGGGGCTCGAGGAGCGGGAGGGCCCCTTCCCGCTGCCCACGCTGCTGGCCCGGATGACCTCGGTGCTCTCCGGTTCGGCCAAGGTCGGGGTGCCCCGCCGCGAAGACGCCGACTAGGCGCCTCGGAGGGGCCCCACTCGACGTCCTCCACGATGCCGCCGATCATCCGCCTGGCCGCGGAGATCCTGGCCGCGCGGCTGCCGGGATACCTGACTGGCCGGTCCTGTCGCTCGCGGCATTCGCGGACGCCGTCCCCACCACCAGGCCCAGGAACAGGTAGTGGGCCGTGAACCCGAGGAACGAGTCCACCAAGC
>Ga0214472_10005597_pt1 | contig 13209 bp, 12 predicted proteins | sample RVTome_6_FD_207662 | JGI IMG/M metagenome (GOLD analysis project Ga0214472, IMG submission 207662) | Soil microbial communities from uranium-contaminated site in the Upper Colorado River Basin, Wyoming, United States - RVT140D175 | ecosystem: Environmental > Terrestrial > Soil > Contaminated >... | reverse complement strand
TATTAACCTCATGATTGAAAGAGCCGTTACCGTCTTGCCACAACCACTTTCTCCCACCACGCCTACAATCTTACCCTCCGGTATACAAAGTGAAATCCCGCTTACAACCTCTACTCTGCTTTTTCCGGTTCCAAATGAAACCTTGAGATCTTTTATTTCGAGTGCATTCTTCATATCAAGGTACAAAATCGATTCCCCATGCCATTCATCTTATCTTTGGATCGATGGCATTCCTAAAGCCTTCTCCAACCAGATTGAAGGAAGTTACGGTTATAAATATAGCAGCCCCGGGAAACAGAACAAGCCACCAGGCGAAGTCCACATACTTCTTAGATTGTGATAAAACATCCCCCCAACTCGGTGTAGGTGGAGGTACGCCAAATCCCAGAAAGCTGAGAGCCGATTCGACCAAAATCGCTCCCGCTATACCAAAAGTTGCGGCAACAAGTACCGGTGCCAGCGCATTTGGCAACATATGCTTTAACATAACACGGAAATCACTGCCCCCGAGAGCTATTGCAGCCTCAACATAATCGAACTGCCTCAGCTTTAAAAAATCACCTCTTACCAGCCGCGCAATTCCAGTCCAACCAGTTGCACCAATGACTATCATTATATTGTAGATACTCGGATTCCGGAATGCTAGAATTGTTAGGATCAGAAAAAAGACCGGAAATGTCATCATGACTTCAAATAACCTTGAAATTATAAAGTCAATCTTGCCTCCATAAAAGCCGGCTATGCCCCCCATCGCAATACCAATAACGGCAGCGATCCCAACAGCCACAAATCCGATGGAGAGCGATATCCTCGTTCCGTGTATCATCCTACTAAGCACGTCACGACCCCTATCATCGGTGCCGAATAGATGAGACATTGACGGAGGTGAAAGTACAGAAAAAAGATCAGTTTGCGTCGGGCTGTATTTTATCGGCGGAAATATGGCAAAATCTCCGTGAATGAGATTCCTGGTAAGTTTCTGGAAATCAACGCCGTACAGCTCTTGATATTTAAACAACACCGGAAAATAAATTTTTCCGTTCCACTTAAGAAACATGGGCCTGTTTCCTGCCAGAAAATTATCGAAGATTGCAGTTGCCAATAAAAAAAATATTATGATGAAACCAGTCAAAGCAAGCCTATCTTTTTTGAATTCTGTCCACACTGTACCCCAAAATCCAATACTCCTGCTGATATTCATTTTCTACCTTCAAAGCTTATTCTGGGATCAACAAATACATAGGCTATGTCTGATATAAGGATTCCAATCAGAGTCAGAAATGCAGTTATCGTCGCAATAGCCATGATTACGGGATAGTCTCTAGAGAGAATTGATTCGAAACCCAACTGTCCAATCCCGGGAATAGAGAATATGCTCTCAATTATAACGCTACCACCAATCATCGCGGGAAGAATAGACGCAACTATGGTAACAATCGGTATCAGGGAGTTTCTAAGCGCATGCTTCAGTATCACTCTGGATTCAGATAGACCTTTAGCCCTAGCAGTCCTCACGAAATCTTCACGAAGGACTTCAAGCAAACTCCCTTTTTGATACCTCGAAAGATATGCGAAGTCCGCATATGACAGGCAAATCACGGGTAATGTAATATGCCAGAGAAAATTTAAGGCAATTTTGTAAAACGGATAAAATTCTGCTCCGGGTGAAATTATCCCGTATACCGGGAAGACATCCCAAAAATCGCCGCCTCCCAGAAAGTATATTAAGACCATGGCAAGCCAAAAATTTGGAATCGAATAAAGAGCAAATAAACAAAACGTTATGATTCGATCTGAAAACCTTCCCTGTCCAATTGCTGAAATAATACCTAGAGGAATGGCGATCGTATAAACAAGTATGATTGAAATGATGTTTAGCGAAAGGGTGACAGGGAGCCTCTCGGCTATTTTATCGATTACGGGACGATGATCCTTATAAGATCGCCCGAAATCCAATGTGGCTATTTGACGTAACCATATCCAATAGCGAATGTATATTGGTTTATCTAGACCGTACAATTTCTTGGTCTGTTCTATGATGTCCTTTGTAATAGATTCTGCTTTAATCCCTTCTTCAAGCTGTAATTTTCTTTCGACTGGGCTTCCGGGGGCAAGCTGAATAACTAAGAATGTTATCAAAGTGATTCCTAAAAGGGTTGGCACCAACAGAATTAACCGCTTAATTATATAGTTTCTCATGATTTAACATATGGTGTAAAATAACCAGTCACGGTAATGGTTTTAAATTGATCACCCACAAATTAAGAATCTGCAGGGTCAGGGACTGAAAGCCGCTTGCTCGTATTTTCTCAACGGCGGTGGAACAAACCACTCACGTGGGTCTAGACCGAGAGGATAGACCACCACCCCTTTGAATCTTTTGTTTAATGCTACAGTTGATTTTCGACAAAAGAGAAAGGTATAAGGTTGTTCTTCATGTACTATTTCGGAAAACTCTCTGTACAGCTCAATTCGCCTATCTCTATTAAATTCTGTCCTAGCCTCATCAATTAATCTATCGGCCTCTCTGTTGCCAAATCCGACAAAATTAGAACCTTGCTCAATCTGTGACGAATGCCATATTTGATATGGGTCGGTTTCGACGCCCATCGACCAGCCAAGCGTTACCGCATCAAATTTTCTTTCATTGAGAAGTGTTGTAAAAACAGCCCACTCTGTGTTTCTAATATTCATATTTATTCCGACCTTATCGAGCTCTTCCTTCAGTATGGTAGAAATCTTATCACCCGTTTCGGAACCATTTGGGATGAGGAATTCAAATTCAAATTTTACGCCATCTTTATCTCTAATTCCGTCACCGTTGTGATCAACCCAACCAGCCTGATCCAGCAGTGTCTTTGCCTTTTCGGGATCGTAACTATATGGCTCTATTGTTTTGTCATATTCCGGGCTATTGATATAAAAGGGACTAGTAACTATCGTACCAAGATTAAATAGGATCTTCTCAAGTATCAATTCCCTATTTACCAGATGAGACATTGCGATTCGAACACGCCTATCGGAGAAGTAAGACCTTCTAGTATTCCATCCAATGTAACTATAGTTAGGGGTAAAGTAACTTAACTTATTGAACTTTCTTTTGAAATTTTCTGAATCGCTCTGCCTCGACCACTGTATGGGTGTAAGAGCCATTAAGTCCAACTCCTCTCTTTTTAAAACCTGAAAAGCCACGGTCGGATCATTAATTATCCTAAAAACAATCCTGTCAAGATGGGGTTTCTCCCCCCAGTAACTCTCATTCTTTTGCAGTACGATTTCCCTGCCTGTGTTCCAGTTGACAAACTTGTATGGTCCTGTTCCAATGGGATGTCTTCCGGCATCGTGTGTATTAAAATCACCCTTTTCGAATATATGCTTTGGCACAATTGGCATTCCTCCGCAGAACTCGAGTGCGAGGAAGTAAGGTCTTGAATATGTAAATTTAACTGTCAGCTCATCAATGGCCTCTACACTTTTAATATCCTTATAGTAGTTTCTGAGGTGGGGGGCATCAACTTGTGGATCCATTATTTTTGAGTAGGAGAAAAGGACATCTTGCGATGTGAATGAAACGCCATCCTGCCATTTTATTCCCTTTCTAATATAAAATGTGTATGTAAGCCTATCATCGGAAATCTTCCAAGATTCTGCAAGGAGTGGAACTATATCGAGGGTTGAGTTATCCCTTTTTACAAGTGTCTCATAAATATTTCCATTATTAATTGTGGACTCATATAAGTCTGTAGCGGTGATCGGATTCAGTGTTGCGGGTTCTGCACCGATATGATAGATCAGCCAACCACCTTCAAGTGGTTGTTTTTCCACGCTCACTTGGACTTTGTGACCCTTCGATTCAGACTGCTCACTTCCATTCTTACATGAGGTTAGAAATAAGGGTATAAGAAAGGGTAAGATCAGAATGATCAAATTCTTTTTCATCTAGATAGCTTGATTGGTAAGATGGCTAAGATTCATTCACCTCTCGAAGCCTTCTCGTAAAACGGTTTTAACAGGTCAAGTGGCAATGGAAATACTATAGTTGAACTCTTTTCGGATGAAACTTCAACCAAAGTCTGGAGGAATCTAAGCTGTAGCGCCATTGGACTCTTTGATAGAATATCAGAAGCATCTGAAAGTTTGGTTGCTGCCTGATATTCACCTTCCGCATTGATAACCTTGGCTCTTCTTTCTCTCTCAGCTATGGCCTGGCCGGCTATTGCACGCTGCATCTCCTGTGGAAGGTCAACGTATTTTACTTCAACAAGTGTGACTTTTATACCCCATGGATCGGTGTGCTTGTCTAATACCTCTTGGAGTTGTACATTTAATTTTTCCCTTTCCGATAGGAGTTCGTCGAGTTCAACCTGTCCCAATATGCTTCTCAATGTAGTTTGGGCAAGCTGTGACGTCGCATAGAGGTAATTTTCGACCTGAATTACTGCCTTAACTGGATCGATAACACGAAAATACACTACGGCATTAACCTTAACAGAAACATTATCCCTCGTTATTATATCCTGGGGAGGCACATCCATCGTAATAATCCGGAGACTGATCTTCAACATCTTATCTACACCGGGGATAATCCACCTGAAGCCAGGCATTTTCGGCTCTATGATCCTACCAAGTCTAAATACAACTCCTCGTTCATATTCATTCAGAATTCTGATTCCGGAAAGAAAAAACAAGACAATAAATGCAACAAAAATAAAAATAGGTGTCATGAGTACCTCCTCAAGAAAATAGTTACGCTTTCTTTACTCTTAGTTTGAAACCGCTAATCTTTTCCACAACCTTTACCTTTTCCCCCTCTCTTATTGTTTCATCACTTTCTGCATCCCAGTATTCACCATGAATAAATATTTTACCTTTATTTTCGATGGTCGTAACCGCTACACCGACTTCTCCCATAAGGCCTTCAAATCCAAGAGATATTGCAGAACGCTGGGACTTGACCAAATAATATGCAACGAAAGTAAAGAAAAGGCCAATTGCTAAGGCCGCAGCGATTACAACATTAAATCCAACCCTGACATCAGATTCAGGAGTATCAAAGAGCAGTAGAGCTCCAAGGATAAAGCTTAATATGCCTCCGATAGCAAGTAATCCGTAGCTCGTGACATATACCTCGGCAATGAACAGTAAAATCGATAGTGTCAATAGAGCAAGTCCTGCGTAATTGAATGGAAGAATTTGAAGAGAGACAAGGCCTAGCAACAGACATATCGCCCCTGCAACCCCCGGAAAGATTAAACCCGGATTATAAAATTCTATAAAGAGGCCGAGCGAGCCCAGAGAAATGAGTAGAAAAGCTATATCAGGAGTACTCAGTATATCGATTAATCTCTGCTTAGCATTCATATTAACCCTGTCTACAATTGCCCCTTTCGTATTTAATATCCTTTTACCAGTGGGAAGAGTAACCTCTCTCCCATCAATCTCATTAATCAATTCATTTAAATTTGGAGAGATCAGATCGATGACATCTTTCTTGAGTGCCTCAGTTGCGGTGATCGAAGCGCTACTCCTTACTGCATCTATAGCCCATTTGACATTTCTACCACGTTTCTCTGCTATGCTTTCGATAAAGGACGAGGCGAAATTCTCAATTTTTTCACTCATCTTCTTATCGTCTCCGTTTTTTTCCTTCTCCTCATCTTTACTCTTCTGGCCGCCTCCGCCAGGACCTAATAATACTGGGGCAGCTGCACCTATACTTGTGCCGTCTGCCATCGCCGCTATGTTGGCCGACAACGTTATAAAAACACCAGCAGAAGTTGCCGTAGCGCCACTTGGGTAAACGTAGACTATTATAGGTACAGGTGAGTTTAACAGGGCTTTTACTATCGCTTTCGTAGAGGTGAGGAGTCCACCAGGTGTATCAAGGAGAATGATCAACGCTTCAGATGAGTTTTCCTTAGCACTTTCCATGCCAGATCGGATATAATCAACCGTAGCAGGGTTTATTGTGCCGTCAATTTCAATCAATGTTATTCTCTTTGTGTTTATAACATCTGAATCCGAAAACGCAGGGTTGATCCCGGAGATAAGAATATATGAAAAAAAAATCAACAATAGATTCGCTATCATATCACAAGTTCCTAATGATATTTTAGCCTTCTAATATGAAAACTGCAAATAGACTAATTGCGCTTAACCAACCGTGATAAAACCAAAAATCTAAATAAAAATCAAACTTGTTTTTTCATTTGTAGTTATTATAATTTCCCGGATGGCTAAAAGAATAAAAATCACTCGAAAAGAAATAAAAAGCCCTGACGAATTTAGAAAATCTATCTCAAGTATAGTCGAATTTATATCGGATAACTATATTAAATTTGTCATCGGTGTTGGTCTCATCATAATAATCATTGGAGCCATATTCTCAATTAACATTTATCGTGAAAAGCAGAATCTAGAGGCTAATTCCAGGTTTCAGGCAGCTATTGGGCATTACATTGCCGGGAACACCGAGACGGCTTTATCCGAATTCACAAACATTAAGGATAATTATCCCGATTCACAAATATCTGACATCGCCCTATACTATATTGGACTTATCGATTTCGAGAATGGAAAGTATGATGAAGCCATTCTTAGACTAAATGAATTTTCAAGTATCGAAAATACCGATACCATATTGAAAGATGCGGCCAACTATACAATAGGTGTTGCCAACTTCAAAAAAGGTAACTGGAAATCCGCAATTGATTCCTTTTCCAAGCTGAACTCAGGTGAAAGCCCTTACGCAAAACAGGCTCAATTACTTTTGGCCTTAGCATTGGAGAAACAGGGAAAACGAGGTGAGGCTGAGAAAATTTATCAAGAAGTCTTAACAAGTTTTCCGGTTAACAATTTTTCATTTTAGCTTAAACGGAGAATCTCTTTCGTACTGTTGCGAATCAGTAGATCTGTTGTGGTTTGCTTTGGCAGGTTTGACATGAACCATGAGACAGACATTGTCTAACCTTATAAAGCCATCAGAGCTTGTCATATTTTTACTTTGTTGGCCGGCAAGTAATTGGCGTGGAGGATTATGAGATGATAACTTTGGGTTCAATATTAATTGGCTTAGTCGCAGGAATCGCAAGTGGCTTTTTCGGAATCGGCGGTGGACTTCTCATGATTCCGGCAATGGTTTATTTCTTTAATCTTACTCAACACCAGGCACAGGGAACTTCCCTTGCAGTTCTTACCCCTCCCCTAGTACTCTTCGCAGCGATAAAATATTACAATGAAGGAAACGTTAATTTACGCATGGCAGTATTCATTGCTTTGGGTTTTGTTGGCGGAGCTTATCTGGGAGCGACATTTGTTCACCATGTCTCCGACCCAATCCTAAAGAGATTATTCGGGGTATTGCTGCTCATAGTTTCAATAAAGATGATATTGGGAAAGTAATATATAAAATTAAAAATTATTTGTCACAACACGAAGAATACAAATATTTTTTTAATTATTCATTTTTAAACCTTAACCCTTCACTCTGTAAAAGGCCTCAGCATCATTCATCAGTCCTTCCAAATCTTCAGGAAGACGATACCAATTAATCTCCTGGTCACTTTTAAGCCATGTCATTTGGCGTTTTGCAAGTCTCTTAGTATCACGCTTTATGAGTTCGACTGCTGTCTTAAGAGAAATATCTTCGTCAAGATATTGGTTTATCTGCCTGTAACCTATCGATTGTAATGGTTTCAGAGTAGGTATAAATCCCATACTTCGAATCGTTTCTACTTCTTCGACAAACCCATTTTTGATCATCGAATCTACCCTGTCTTCTATCCTCTTTCTTATCGCATCTCTTTCGTCATAAAGACCTATCTTTAGATAACTGTATTCATTATCCCGAAATCCGTGCTTTTTCTGTAAATTCGAAATCTTCTGTCCCGTTATGTAATAAGATTCCAGGGCGCGTTCGATCCTCACATAATCATTCGAGTGAATTCGTAAAGCTGACTCTGGATCGAGCGATTTTAATTTCTCATAAAAGTATCCTGCACCGAAAGAAGATTTTAGAACCCTGAATCTGTCCCTTATTTCTTTGTTGCTAGCGACGCCGGCAATCAGTCCGTGGAGAAGCACTCTCACATATAAATACGTACCGCCCACTACAATAAGCTTAGTTCTATTCTTCGCCAGTTTACCAATTACAGAATTTGCATATTCTCTAAACAATCCAGCGTTAAATTCCTCATCTGGATCTATAATATCAATTAGGTGGTGATCAACTTGGGTTTGCTCTTCCTTACTCGGCTTCGCTGTTCCTATGTCTAAGTAGCGATAGACTTGCAGTGAGTCAGCACTTAAGATCTCTCCGTTTATTCTTTCAGCAATCTCTACCGCAAGACTGCTCTTACCTATTGCCGTGGGACCCAATATTACCAGCAGCCTAGGTTTGTTGCTTCTCACTGAAGTTTGAGGTCAATCTCGTTTCTCGAGTATCCTAAAATTAAAGGCGTAATAGCTTAATTGAAAGTTCCTTTATAGTTTTCTATATTTTCTCCTAATGCTTCCTTTCTACTAAGTCTTATCCTGCCGTCATCATCCTTGCCGATACATTTCACAAGTATTTCATCACCCTCTACAACAATGTCTGTAACCTTTCCAACCCTTGTAGGCGCGAGCTGCGAGATATGAACTAATCCATCCTTGCCATGTGACAACTCGACTATGGCCCCGAAATCAAGAACACGTTTTACTCTACCAAGATATATCTTGCCAACTTCAATTTCTTGTATGATTTCCTTTATCATCCTCTCCGCAATTTCGCATCCCTCTGGATCTGTAGATGAAACGCTAACAGTCCCCGAATCATCGATATCAATGTTGGCACCAGTTATTTCGATTATTTTCTTTATCATTTTACCACCGGGACCAATCACGTCCTTTATCTTTTCCGGATTGATCTGAAATGTTAAAATTCTGGGAGCGTAAACCGATATATGATCTCTTGGTTCGGAGATCACTTCATTCATCTTACTTAACACGAATAATCTTGCTTCATTAGCCTGCTTCAGCGCATCTACTAAAATTTCTCTTGCGACACCTGTCACCTTGATGTCCATCTGAAGTGCGGTCAAACCATCTTTAGTTCCGGCTACTTTAAAATCCATGTCACCTAAATGGTCTTCATCACCCAGTATATCGGAGAGGATCGCAAAATGATCACCTTCCTTAATCAATCCCATTGCGATACCACTAACAGGTGCACTTAGCGGGACACCTGCATCAAGGAGCGATAGCGACGCCCCACAAACGGTAGCCATAGATGATGATCCATTAGATTCAAGTATCTCGGATACCACTCTTATGGTGTATGGGAATTTATCCTTTGGCGGAAGAACAGGCAAGAGAGCCCTTTCGGCTAGGGCTCCATGACCAACTTCTCTTCTCCCAGGTCCAAGCCTTCCACTAATCTCTCCCACGCTAAAAGGAAGAAAGTTATAGTGGAGCATGAACCTTTTAGTTACATCGCCTTCCAGCGAGTCTATCCTCTGCTCATCATAGGCTGTACCTAAAGTAGTACTGACAACCGCTTGAGTTTCACCCCTAGTGAATAGGGCCGATCCATGGGTACGGGGCAAAAAATTTATTTCTGCACTTATATCCCTGATATCTTCATATCCTCTGCCATCTACTCGCTTTTTATCCTTTACTATAAATTCTCTGACAATGTCTTTTAACACTTTCTCGAAGGCATTCGTTATCTCATTTTCCATCCCCGGAAAGTCGGTAGATAAAGCTTCAATAGTTTCGTGGAGTATGGATTTTATTTTCTCCTTCCTTTCAATCTTTGAGGGAGATACTATAGATTCTCTCAGGCGATTTTTGACAAACGAAAGTACACTCTCGCTGATCGATTCATTCACAGCCGAGCTAGGCATTTCCCTCTTTCTCACATCCAATCCAGTTACGAATTCTTCTTGAATTTCGATAAATTCCTTTACACAACCATGGGCAAACATGAGTGCTTCAACCACTTCATCTTCAGGCACCTGATTAGCACCGCCCTCAACCATCACAATTGCTTTGCTTGTACCCGCGACTACAATGTCTATATCGCTTCGTTGAAGTTCAGACCTTGTTGGGTTGCAAATAAACTCACCATCTATTCTTCCAACCCGGACCGCAGCAATCGGCCCGTCGAATGGCACGTCTGAAACTACGAGTGCAGCCGATGCTGCCGTGACAGAGAGTACGTCGGGAGTACCTTCAGGGTCTGCCGAGAGCACTGTAACTATGATCTGAGTTTCATAGCAGAATTCTCTTGGTATAAGTGGTCTTATCGGTCTGTCGATCAGTCTTGAAATCAGGATCTCGGTCTCACTTGGTCTTCCTTCCCTTCGAAAATAACCCCCAGGGATTCTACCAGCAGCATATGATTTTTCCTGATAATTTATTGTCAACGGGAGAAAATCTTCCCCTTCGACCTTATCCTCCTCGGCTACCACCGTAGCCAAGACCGCGATGTCCCCATGGCGAACTAAAACCGATCCACTAGCCTGCTTCGCAAGCCTTCCGGACTCGATTTCGAAATTCTTTCCCAGAACCTGTTTTTTAACGCTTCTAAAACCATTATTCAACTAATGCCTCCTTGAAGTTACTCACTTCCTTAATCCTAGCTTTTCAATGAGAGCCTGGTATTTTTCAGGCTGTTTTTTCTTCAGGTAATTGAGCAATTTTCTACGTTTTGCAACTAGAGCGATAAGCCCCCGTCTCGAACTTAAATCCTTAGATGCGGACTGAAAGTGACTTGAGAGTCCGTTTATTCGACTTGTCAACAAAGCAATCTGTACCTCAGACGACCCCGTGTCTTTGTCGTGTAAACCAAAGTTATTTATCAAACTCAATTTTTCCTCTTTTTCTAACACCATATTCCTCCTCCTTAATACATATTGACGGAAAAAAGTTAACTCTCGACAAATAATCTTACTAATATTATAGAATAGTCAAATTAAATCTATCAATTAAAAACCCTCAAAAGACTGAAGACAATTTGCTTATCCTCAATTTTGTTGAATTCATGGGAACTAAATCTGGCCTGCGATACAGAGACAAGATTAGTATCATCATAAAAAGCTAACCTTTCACCCGCTTCAAACTCAGGGATGTTTGACAAATCAAGATAAGATTTGCGAATCTGTTCGCCGTTTCTAATTCTAGTGGACGTATTCTTTGTGACGCATATTTGCTTAAGGTGGGAAAGAGCTCTGTCTATTGGTATTAGGTTTAACTTTCCACGCATTATTTCTTTTATCGTAATTGTATCTTCAATCTTGAAATTTCCACTCTTCAATCTTCTAAGATCGACCAGATGGCCCCCATATCCTAATTTACCCCCAATGTCTGCAGCCAGGACTCTCACGTAAGTGCCTCGAGAACATTTGACAAAAAATTTCAGTAATGGGGGTCGAAAGTCCAAAATTTTTAATTCTGCGATCTTAACCATACGAGGGGACCTCTGCACCTCGAAGCCATTTCTTGCTAATTCATATAATCTTTTGCCTTTGTGTTTCAGGGCCGAATACATCGGCGGTACTTGAGTTGGTTCATTTTTAACGCTGGCGAAAACAATCTCAATATCATTTAAGCTTATTTCACCTAGCTCCTTCACATTGGTTATTTCCCCCGTCTCATCCATGGTGTCAGTAGCTACACCGAGTTTCAAAGTAGCTTCATACTCTTTATGAGTTTCGTCTAGAAAGGGAATCACTTTTGTTGCGCTATCCAAACATACTGGAAGAACTCCGGTGGCAAATGGGTCAAGGGTACCCGTATGGCCCGCACGCTTCAGTTTCAGAATTTTCTTAATATCGTGCACAATGCTGTGAGACGTTTTGCCCTTGGGCTTGTCTATGACTAGTATTCCGTTCATATCAATTTTTCGCTTATAGATCTATAAATTCTATGTTTTACATCATTCAATGAACCCTTAAGCATGCATCCAGCTGACCTTTTGTGGCCTCCACCACAAAAGGTCTCTGCTATCATTGCTACGTCGACTTCTCCCTTGGATCGCAGACTAACCTTCCAAATGGATTCCGAATTATTAATCTTCTCTAATTCATTAAACAACACAGCAACTTCTACACCCTTTACACTACGAGGATAATTCACAATTCCTTCAGAATCCTCACTAGTAGTACACGTTCTATTGAACATTTCCTTGTTAAGAACTACCGAAGCAATACGGCCGTTTTCTAGGAATTCAAGTGTCGAGATCGCCAGACCTATCAACTGTAATCTTTCAGGAGTGTCACTCTCGTATAGGGCTTGAGAAATTTCAGATGGATTTGCGCCATATTCAACCAATTCAGCTGCAATCCTGAAAGTTTCCGGGCTTGTGTTTGAGTACCTAAATGAGCCTGTATCTCCTATTATTGTTGTATATAGATTAGTAGCTACCTCTGGGTTGATCTCTAGGTTAAGCTTCCTTATCAGTAAATAGATTATCATTCCTGTCGATGAGAAAACCGGATCGAGAAGGTATAAATCCGCCGTAGCCCTAGTAGTTTGATGATGGTCTACGATAACCGATGTTCCGCAGCTTTTCCCACTTATAAAATTTAAAAATTCTTTCCCAACCCTGGAAACATCGGTGCAGTCCAGGATTATGGTACAATCAAAGTTACCTCTTACATTCGTCAACGATTTAATCACCGATCTGGAACCCGGGAGAAATTCTAAGACTTTGGGTACCCCGTCTTTATTATAACAAACGACATCTTTGTCAAATCGTGTGAGGACTAATCCAAGGGCAAGCATTGAACCTATAGCATCGGCGTCCGGCTTTTCATGGGAAGTGATAAGAATGCGTCTTGAATTTTGAATAACCTCTACTACTCTGACTAGATTATTCACGTTTAGTTTTCCTTAAGAGTTCATCAACCCTGTAACCCTCTTGAAGAATCTCATCAAATTCGAATCTTAGGTCGGGAATCCTTCTAACCCTAAGCCTCCTGGAAAGCTCTCGTTTAATATAACTTGTGGCACTTTGAAGACCTTCCATGATCTTCTCCTTGTCAATCTCATCACCGATAACCGTAAAATAAACCCTAGCAAATCCAAGATCGTCCGTTAATTTTATTCCGGTGAGAACGACAGACTCGATCCGAGGATCCCTTATATTACCCTTGATTAACATCTCGGATATCTCCTTGAGGATCATATCACCTACCCTGAGGCTGCGTTTACTGCCCAACATCGAAC
>Ga0214472_10005596_pt1 | contig 13210 bp, 13 predicted proteins | sample RVTome_6_FD_207662 | JGI IMG/M metagenome (GOLD analysis project Ga0214472, IMG submission 207662) | Soil microbial communities from uranium-contaminated site in the Upper Colorado River Basin, Wyoming, United States - RVT140D175 | ecosystem: Environmental > Terrestrial > Soil > Contaminated >... | reverse complement strand
TATATGAGCGCTGTTAATGCCATGAATTGCAAACCTGAAGAAGTTATCATGATAGGTGATGATGTGGAAGCCGATGTCATCGGTGCAGTCAATGCAGGACTACAAGGTATCCTGGTCCAAACCGGGAAATATACCAAAGGAGATGAAAGCCAACTGGACCAGAATGCACACTGCGAAAAAGATATTTCTGCTGCGGTTGAATATATCCTGAAAAACCGCTGATACTTTTTCCCTGATTCAATCAGGAGTATGATTTTAATTCAGAATAATGCACAAAAACCATAACTTCATAATTAAAATCAAGTCATGAAACTTGCTACTGTTTTGCACAATAATAAAATTCTCGTTGGTGCAGTTGTTGACGGGCAATTTATTCCTTCGAATGATCACAGTAATATGATTGCACTGCTTGCCGATGGTAAAACTGCCTTTGCCAATCTGATCGAAAAAATCTATTCGGACAAAGGGCGTTTTGATCTTGCCGATGTTAAACTGCTTGCACCGGTACCCCGGCCCGGAAAATATTTTGGTGTGAGTTTGAATTACATTGACCACATTGAAGAAACCGGCAAGGAACAGCCGGAATTTCCAACGTTCTTCAACAAACAGATTACCTGTGTGATCGGTCCCGGTGCTGCAATTCACCGGCCGCGCGTTTCGGAAAAACTCGATTATGAAGGTGAACTCGGGATCGTGATCGGCAAACGCTGCCGCCATGTCACCAAAGAACAGGCAAAAGAAGTCATTGCCGGTTACACCGTTTGCAATGATGTGTCGGTACGTGACTGGCAAATACGTTCACATACATGGACGCTGGGAAAATCGTTTGATACACATGGGCCGGTTGGTCCATGGATAATCACCGCAGACGAAATTGAAGATCCGCATAATCTTGATATAAAAACCTGGGTGAATTCAGATCAACGCCAATCGCACAACACCAGCCAGATGATCTTTGATTGTTATTATCTTGTTGAATATCTGTCCACGGTAATGACACTGGAACCCGGTGATATTATTACAACCGGAACAGGCAGTGGTGTAGGTGTGAAAATGAAACCACGTGGTTATATGAAACCCGGCGATGTGGTTCGAATTGAAATTGAAAAAATTGGGGTGCTGGAAAATCCGGTGATTGAAGAACCAGAAGACACCGCATTTATCAATTAAGCTATTTCTTATTTAGAACCTATCTCAAAATTAAAATGTGAAGATTTCCGCGTCATACTGGCATTCGCCAGAATGACGAATTTTTATAAATTATGGATATTTAAAATATAGATCAATTCAAATGGACATTAATTATTGAGTTGTTCAACCGTAAACCCTTGCAACATTGTCTGGATATTTTCCAACCGCTGCAGGGGATTATCCAGTTCAAGCAACATTTGTTTCTCATCAAGATCAAACGGCAACAATTCAGCCAGGCGGCATCCCACCCAGTTCGCATCCAGATACTTCTCATGTTCAGACAAATTAGCAAGTTTGAATTTATCCGCAATTTGCCGCAGTAAATCAGACAACACCTGATATTCCACCGGCAATTCTTCATCTTCATTGTCATCAATAATCTCGACATCACCTTCCATCAGTTTGTTTTTGCGAACGCGTGTGTCCAAAACACGGAATCGTTTGCCGCCTTGCACGGTGATACCCAGCAAGCCATCACTGCCATTGTCCCAATCGATAATGTGCGCAAACGTGCCGACCTCCCGGCATTGTGCCGGCTCCCCTACCTCATTACCTTTGGCTATCAGGCAAATACCAAAAACGGATTGTGTCCGTAAGGATTCACTCACCATATCCAGATAACGAGTTTCAAATATCCGTAATGGCAGCAAACCTTCCGGAAAGAGAACGGTATTCAACGGAAATAACGGGACTGAATTCATCACTGTTCCTGCAACCTCTTGAGTAATTTTTGTTGAATGCCACCAAAGCCACCATTGCTCATAAACACAATGTTGTCACCGGGCTTTATCATTTTGACTACGTTTTCAACAATATTATCAATATCGCTGGATATCTCGCGCTTGCTGCCGAGACTGATGGTCTGCTGCTTGAGGTCCCAGCTAATATTTTCCGGCAGGTAGAAAATGACGTGATCCGCTTCGCTGAATGACTTTGCAAGCGATTCACCATGCACACCCATGCGCATGGTGTTGGAGCGAGGTTCCATGATCGCGATAATCCTGTGTTTTCCAACCTTTGATCGCAGGGCATTCAGGGTGACCCGGATGGCCGTAGGATGATGGGCGAAATCATCATAGAGCGTGATATCATTCATCACGCCGAGCAATTGCAGGCGCCGCTTTACACTCTTGAAACCGGCCATGGCTTCGCAAACTTCTCCGGCAGTAATGCCAACATGTCCCGCTGCCGCAGTCACTGCGAGAACATTGTTCGCATTATGCTGACCAATCATATCCCAGCGCATGATGCCGCCCGGCTGGTTATCCACCATAATTTCAAACTCGCTGTAATCATCCTGCAACGGTTTTGCCTGCCAGCGAGAGTTTCCCCCCCCGAAAAATTCCACGGGCGTCCAGCAACCCATATCCAGTACCTTGTCAATTTCGGGGTCATCCTCCAGCGCCACGATTAAACCATGATCGGGGACGATCCTCACCAGATGATGAAATTCGCGTCTGATAGCAGCAATATCGGCGAAGATATCAGCATGATCGAACTCGATATTGTTAATAATCAAAGTCCTGGGCCGGTAGTGAACAAATTTTGACCGTTTATCGAAAAATGCGGTGTCGTATTCATCTGCCTCTATGACGAAATAATCCGGCCCACCCAACCGGGCGGAAACACCAAAATTTTCCGGAATGCCCCCCACCAGAAAGCCCGGATTCAGTCCTTCAGCTTCCAGTGTCCAGGCCAGCATGGCGGCTGTAGTAGTTTTGCCATGAGTCCCGGATACGGCCAGCACATGCCGGCCTTGCAACACATTTTCACTTAACCATTGCGGCCCGGAAGTGTAGCGCAGGCCATGATTCAGAATATGTTCCACACAGGGATTACCCCGGGTCATGGCATTACCAATGATTACCAGATCAGGTGCGGGTTCGAGTTGTGATGGTTCATAGCCTTCAATCAGGGTAATACCCTGCTCCATGAGTTGTGTGCTCATTGGAGGATAGACATTCGCATCTGAACCGCTGACTTCATGCCCAAGTTCACGGGCCAACAGTGCAATTCCGCCCATGAAAGTGCCGCAAATTCCGAGTATATGGATTTTCATTCAGGCAGCCGCCTTTGAAACGATTCCACCAATTAATAATGAAGTAATCAGTATATAAATGATGGCAAATAAAACACCCACTCCCATCGTGGTATCCAATGCATATCTTAAAATATGACCCATAATCGCCAGGCTCCAGATAATCAATGTCAGATAAAGTATAACCAAGAATGCCTGCAACAATTCACCCGCATCAAATAAAAGTGAGCCTGCAAACAACGGCAAAGCCAGAATACCCAGTATGCAGCCGGTGCCGGTGAGCGCAGTCAACGTTTGCACCCAGCGTTCGGGATGGCGGTTTAATCTGAGGATGATGATGGTAATGATACTTATCAGAACCGTTTCCAGGACACCTGAGGCAATCGCTTTGGGAGGTGTGGTCGTAGTCAGGGCCAGCAGAATATTAATGATCGTATATAACAACAAACAAACCGCAAGCAGTTCCCGCGACAACGGCAAATCCTGTGGCCCGTTTTTCAATAGACAGATTTTTAAAAATGCTGTGAACAAGGCATTGACTGCCTGTTTCAATTCCCCTGCCATTACAACCGGTCCCGGTAATGTTGATATCCGAATTTCAATTGCTGTTGAAGCCTGCCTGATCTGTCCAATGAATAAATCGTTGGCAGATTGATGCCATTGAACATGTTGGCTTTCACCATCATATAAGCGCCCATGTTGGCGAAGATGATCCTGCTGTTGATTTGCAATTCTCTGTCAAAGTTGTAGTCACCGAACAGATCGCCACTCAGGCAACTTGCTCCTGCAAGACGATAATTGTATTTGCCTGTTGCGGATTCCTGCAGTACTACAGGTTTGTACTGATATTCGAATACTTCCGGCAAGTGATTTACTGTAGTATCCAGCACCGCTACTGTCTTACCGCCTGAATCAAACAAATCGATCACTCTCGCAACAAGATAACCTGCAGGTCCCACAACACCCTTGCCTGGTTCAAAAAATATTTCCAGATCATATTGTTGTTTAAGTGAATCAATGATTTTATTCAATACACCAAGTTGTGTGAGATCATGAATATGGTATCCGCCACCGAAATTCAGCCACCGCATCCGCGCAATAATGTTGTTGTATTGGTCCAGCAACAGGTTAACGGTCTCTTCAAGCTGGTGAAAATCTGATGCTTCACAATTATTATGAATGTGTATTCCGCTGATACCATCGAGCAAATCACTGTCAGTACTAATTTCATCCAGCTGCGCCAATGGCACTCCGAGTTTTGACCATGTTCTGCAAGGATCATAACGCTCATCCTTGACGAAGGACAAAGCCGGGTTGATACGCAGTCCGCATTGCCTGTGTACTGCATAAGGTTTGCAACGCTGCCACTGTGATAATGAATTGAAACTCAGGTAATCGCAGTATTCCGCGATTTCCTGCATATCAGGTTCACGAAGCCCTGGACTGGTGAGATGGATACTGCCTTTATCACCAATGATTTCCCTTGCCAATCTGGCTTCGAACAACGAACTGACCGAGAAACCATCAACTTCTTCAGCGATTATTTTCAGTAACCCGGAAAATGAAAGTGCCTTTATTGAATAAAGCACGCGACAACCACTTTGTTTACGAACCCTGTCAAGCAATTCAAGTTTTTCTGTAATCTGCAACTCATCATAGACAAAAGCCGGAGTTACCAGATTTGCATCTGTCCATAGCGGCAGTAGATGATCGTTAAAGTGTTGGATGCTGGTCATTATTGGCGTGGTTTTAATAGTTATATTGACTCCGTATCCGGTTGGCGGTTAAGGTACGTCCTCGCATTTTACATTGATACCAAAAATATGAACCCGTCTTTTATTAAAAAAATAATCCGATCTGCTTTCATTTTCCTGCCATTCGTGCCTTTTTACACTATGGCTGATGATTTGCCTGAAATCCCGGCCTTGCCTCAGGCGGAATATCTGTCACCGGACAAAATGACCCGTGAAGATCACAACTTGCTGGCGGAATATACCGACCATTACAACGGTTGCCTGCAGGACACTTCCATAGAACAAATGAACACTCAGTCTGATCCACGCCACGTTGTGGATTTCGCTATGAAACACTGCGCCACGATACTGGAAGAGCTTGATCAGAAAATGATCGAGAAAAACTTTGAACCCAATTTCCGTCAGGGATATATCCGCAGAACCAGCAACCAGGCAGCTAATGGAATGTTACGCCTGGTGATGATCAGCATGGCAAACCGGCCAGCCCCCGTTGCAGCTGAAACTGCGCCTGAATAACCAAAATCAACTGAACTTGGAGAAAATATAAGGCTCCAGCTGTTTCAGCGCCTGCTCGTAGACATTACGTTTGAAGAACACCACCTGCTCTGCCGGATCCCAGTAATCAATCCAGCGCCAGCTGTCGAACTCGGGGCTATCAGACATATCCAGCCTGACCACACTCTCATCAGCAATCAGTTTTAACAGGAACCAGATTTGTTTCTGGCCGATACATAACGGCAGGATGTTCTGCCGGATAAAGCGCTTGGGCAGCCAGTATTTCAACCAGTCATCCGTGCTGGCAATCACTTCCACATGTTCGGGCAACAGGCCGATTTCTTCACGCAGTTCCCGGTACATGGCTGTTTCGGCATCCTCATCGGGCTTGATTCCACCCTGCGGGAATTGCCACGCATCCATACCGGAACGCCGTGCCCAGAACAGTTTCCCGTCCTGATTGCACAGCATAATGCCTACATTTGCGCGAAAACCGTCTGAATCGATCATGGTTTATGTGGCCATAAATTATGCATATACGGGATTTTCTATAAATTTGGCAAAATCCGCAATTCCTATCACCTATCTACTGATGTTTTACCTTTTCCCCGATAACCCCTAGACTAGCCCGCTTTCAAAACAGGACAAACCATGAAACTGGCCATATTTGACCTCGATAACACCCTGATAGGTGGTGATAGCGATTACCTGTGGGGAGAATTTCTGGCTGAACAGGGGCATGTGGATGGCGCTGTCCGCCAACAGCAAAACCGGTATTACTATGATGAATACAAGGCCGGCCGGCTGGATATCCACGACTTTCTGGAGTTTCAACTCAAACCATTGGCTGGTCTCGATCCGGAAATTCTTGATCAGCTGCGCGAACAATATCTGGCAGAAAAAATTCAGTCCGTATTACTGGACAAATCCTGCAAATTAATCGCAGATCACAAACAACAGGGGCATACATTATTAATCATCACTGCCACCAACCGGTTTATCACCCAGCCGATTGCAGAACTGTTTGGTATCAAAAACCTGATCGCCTCTGAAGCCGAGATGAAAGATGGACGCTATACCGGCAAACCCACCGGCATCCCCTCTTATGCCGCAGGCAAAGTCACGCGCCTGAATGCCTGGCTCAAGGAAAATAATTACCAGCCGGATGAAACCTGGTTTTACAGTGATTCACACAACGACCTGCCGTTGCTCAGGATCGTGGATCATCCCGTCGCCGTCGACCCGGATGAAATATTGAAAAAGGAAGCTGAATTAAATAACTGGACCATTATCAGCCTGCGATGAAAGATAAAACCAGTCAGGCAGTTTGCTGCATGTAATCAAAAGCGTTCTGCATAATTTCACGGCCAGTGTCTGAATATTCGGCTAATTCTGATAAGACGGCATGACCTTCATAAAATGCCTTCCTGCTACCAGCAAGTCTTAATTTACATTCTTGCTTCTGATCTACTGTAAGCAAAGAAGATTTCATTGCCTCCTGTAAAGCATAATGCATACGTGATGCTACAAAAGTGGCGTGAAAAATGCCATCCATCGGCCTGGGATCATCCCTTAATGGTGACTGGTATCTCTCCTCGTCATCGTTTCGCACCAATGGTTCATGAATTGTCAAACCAAATAACAAACAATGTGAACATTCATGAGCCAACGTTTCCAGCATTTGAATGTCTGACTTTTGATTATCTGCATTCAGAACAACTGCACCCCAGAGCTGATAAGAAGAGGCCCCATCAAATCTGGCAACATCCTCAGTTCGAGGTGCTGCTGCCAACAATATCTCGGAGATTATCTCATTAATTTCTGCATACAAGGCTGGAACAGCATCCCGCATCAGCTTTATCGCTGTATTAATTGATGTCTTCATGCGTTGGCTATTGTCAGTTGACGGCCCCAGAAAACCATAACGTTCTTCAGGATCTGTATCGAAGCATTGCCTATAAAGCAACACAAGTTCTTCACTACCCAAATCTTGATTGGAAAGATTCTTGATTGTCAAAGATTGCTCTGCCTGTTTTGCGGAGGCAAGCAGTTGTTTCAGTTTTCGATTTACAATATTATTATCAGCACCATTGAATATGGTAAATACCAAATCATAATAAAATCCAAAAACAGCAGGAGAAATTCTTTCAGAGGAATGCAACATTGTTATGACGGATTGCAAACTCGCCAAATGCTGCTGTATACAATTATCTGATGCCTGGTTTGTCAACTGATTTCTAATAGATTGAAGACTGTCCGCCAACTCAAACCGCATTCTCCTGTCTATAGCAATACCACGTCCTTGTTCCGGCATAAAATTGTGGCTTATTGATGTAACATTCATAGATTTATTAGCACAAATAAAAAGCCCGAATGGCTAATTCGGGCTAATAAATAATTAATGTGTGTATAGCGTATTACACCACCTTTCCCACCTTTCCCACCTTTGAACCGACAACAGTATTAAAACGAGCAATATCTGTTATTTTCCCCACCATCGCGGCGGGCAAGCGTTTTGAGACTTTTGAAGACAAACAAGCTACATCTTGGTTAGTTAATGCTGATTGATTAGCAAGCCTGAAACCAAGTAACTGCCGAGAGTCCAGCACATATTTGCCATTTTTCATGTAATATCCCCTTCCTAAGCACTGAATGTAGAAAAAATTATAATAATTTGTAGTAAAAATTACCACTTTTAACCGATTATTTTAATGAATGATTCACGTAGTCCATAAAGAAGGTTGTCATTTTACGCTGGATGGCATATTAAGTGATCTTGCTTCACCACCTCTAAAATTATGGACTTATTCATCCCTTCTAGCCAAACGGATATTTCCCAAGGGGACTTATATTTTCGTAGATCGTGAAAGAATGGATCCATGGGAATTGAGAGTTTATGCTGCACTGCACCAACATTTGTCACAAGCTGGATCAGCGTATCAAGTGCTCAATAATCCGGGCAGGGTCAAAAACAGATATGAGTTGCTACGGTTACTTTTTAAGGAAAAAATAAATCGCTTTAACGTCTACTTGATAACAGAGTGTGAAATGCCGTCCCGATATCCGGTTTTTATCCGGCGTATCCATGATCATAAACCACCTCTTAGTGGCCTTTTACATAATCATCATGAACTGGTAAATGCCTTGAAGGAATTACGGGATCAAAATGAACCCGATGAAGGATTAATGATTACTGAATACTGTGCAGAACCAGTTATGGTTAATCTTTTTCAAAAACATTCATCATTCAGGGTTGGAGATCGGGTTTTCTACTACCATACTATGGTAGACGAAACATGGCTTGTTAAATTTGGCATGAAGAAACCATATCCGGAAGAGTTATGTAAGGATGATTTACAAAACGTAATATCAAATGCCTATGTTGATCAATTAAGGCGGGCATTTGATCTGGCAAATATTGAATATGGCAGGGCTGATTTTGGAATTGTTAATGGAGAAGTCCAGATCTATGAAATCAATACTAACCCGCATATGAAACCGTTAAGCAAGATGATTTTCAAAAACAGTATAAGAACTGAATCCATCAAGCTTGCCAGAAATAAATTACTTGAGGCCTTAAGTGAACTGGATAATATCGATGTGAATGCTGCTTCGGCATCTGTATTTGAACACCCGTTACTCAAAAACGAATATAGTGGTTTATATCAGAGAAAACGTGTAATCCAGCGGCAATAAATAAAGTTATCTACCAGACTATCAACAAAAGAATGAAAACGGGTCTGAGTAATTTATTTTTGACCGTTTAATTATTTAAACAAAGAAGCCACTCGATGAGTGGCTTTTTTTATTACTTCTAAACTATTATTTATTTCAGAATTTTTGCTACCGCATCCCTCTCTTCTTCAAGTTCTTTCTGAGTTGCATCCATCTTGAATTTACTGAAATCATCCATCTTCAGTCCCTGCACGATCTGGTAATCACCGTTCTTGCAGGTAACCGGAAAGGAATACATGAGTCCTTCGGGAATTCCATAACTGCCGTCACTGGCAACGGCCATGCTGACCCAGTCATCATCCGCTGTACCTAACACCCAGTCATGCATATGATTGATCGCACCATTGGCAGCAGAAGCTGCGCTGGATGCACCGCGGGCGGCAATGATTTCTGCACCACGTTTGGCGACACGGGGAATGAATTCATTTTCATACCAGCCACGATCGACCATGTCGCTAGCACTCTTGCCTGCAACTGTTGTGTTGCTGATGTCCGGATATTGCGTAGTGGAATGGTTCCCCCAGATCGTCATCTTTTTGATGTCGCTGACTTTTGCATTGGTCTTTGCTGCAAGTTGTGCGAGCGCACGATTATGATCGAGGCGCGTCATCGCAGAGAAATTGTGCGGATTAATATCCGGCGCACTGAGCATTGCAGTATGTGCATTGGTATTGGCAGGATTGCCGACCACGATCACTTTCACATTACGATCAGCATTATCATTAAGTGCCTTGCCCTGTACTTTGAAAATACCGCCATTCGCTTCCAGCAAATCGCTGCGTTCCATGCCGGGACCGCGTGGTTTTGCGCCCACCAGTAATGCATAGTTCACGTCCTTGAAAGCTTTATTCACATCATCAGTCAGTACACAACCAGCCAACAATGGATAGGCGCAGTCTTCCAGTTCCATCGCCACACCTTCCAGCGCTTGCATGGCGGGAGTGACTTCCAGTAATTGCAAAATGACAGGTTGATCATTGCCAAGCATTTCGCCAGTTGCAATGCGGAACAAGAGTGAATAACCAATTTGCCCGGCGGCGCCGGTAACAGCAACACGTACTGGTGTTTTCATAAGGTCGGGTCTCCGTTAATTCCTGGGCAGCTCTGATTAATAATCTTCACCGTCATGCTGGCTTTCACCAGCATGACGAATCAAAGAATTGAGACTTACTCAGAGGCTACCTTTGTTGTTATATTTTGATATCTGATATCAATACACGAGCTAACTGCGCTTGTCCATCGGTACATAATCGCGTGTTTCTGAACCAATATACAACTGCCGCGGACGGCCAATGCGGAAATCCGGATCTTCCATCATCTCCAGCCATTGGGAAATCCAGCCTGCAGAACGCGCCAATGCGAACATAACGGTATACATGGCTGTGGGAATGCCCAGCGCCTTGAGGATGATGCCGGAATAGAAATCCACATTCGGATAAAGTTTGCGTTCGATGAAATATTCATCCTTGAGTGCTATCTCTTCCAGTTGCATTGCAATATCAAACAACGGTTGATCGACCGTATCCACTTCAGCCAGCAGATCGTGACACGCCTGGCGAATAATAGTCGCCCGCGGATCATGATTTTTATAAACCCGATGTCCAAATCCCATGAGACGGAACGAATCACTCTTGTCTTTGGCCTTGGCGATGTACTGCGGAATATTTGCCGGGTCCTTGATTTCGGTTAACATGCGCAACACCGCTTCATTGGCACCGCCATGCGCCCGGCCCCAGAGTGTGACGATACCGGCGGAGATACAGGCAAACGGATTGGCTTCCGCACTACCCGACAGACGCACCGTTGATGTTGAAGCATTCTGTTCATGATCGGCATGCAGGATGAACAGCAGATCCAGTGCACGAATTGCCGTCTGGTTCGGTATATATGCACGGTTCGGCAGAGAAAACATCATGTTGAGGAAGTTTTCCACATAACCCAGATCATCACGGGAATAAATAAACGGATGACCCATGGCATGCTTGTAACAATGTGCCGCCAGGATCGGCATCTTGGCAATCACGCGCTTCGCGGTCAGATCCCGATCTTCCGGATCGTTGATGTCCAGTGCCTCGTGGTAATAAGAAGACAACGCTCCAGTGATACCCACCAGGATTGCCATTGGATGCGCGTCATAACGGTAACCGGTATAAAAACGTTCCAGATGTTCATGCACCAGATTACGTTTGTTCAGGTCTGCCCGGAATAATTCAAATTGCTGCTGGTTAGGGAGTTCTCCATAAAGCAGCAGGTAGCAGACTTCAAGATAAGTGCTGTTTTTGGCCAGTTGTTCTATTGGATAGCCCCGGTGCAGCAATATGCCCTGTTCGCCATCGAGATACGTGATAGCGCTGCGGCAGGCGGCTGTGGTCATAAAGCCCGGATCAAAGGTAAACAACCCCAGTTCGCTGTAGAGCGATTTGGTATCTATGACAGGGGCCCCATAGGTACCTTGCAGAACCGGACATTCGACTTTCTTGCCCGTTTTGTTGTCGATAATGGTTACCATATCAGACATGACATATTCTCCCTTTTCGGGTTATTCGAAGTTATATAAACTTTTTTAATAGTTATGCCTGAAGAATACAGCCCAATCTGGCATTGCAGCAAGACTATATCGTATGATATTGACTGATTAATTTGCGGTGACATGACAAAAGCAAGGTATCGTCTAAACTTGTAACAATTATTAACAAAACCACTTAAACTGCCGGGTACTAGTCGTTGAGTAGTGGGGAGATTTAACCGTTAATTGCATGATTTTGGTGCAGATCCCACATGACTGATCAACACCGCGCAAAACTAAGGTCGTACAATGGATAAAACAATTTCATCCTGCCTCTACAGCGGGAATGCATGGTTCATCGAAGATCTTTATGAAGCCTGGCTTGCCAATCCGGCAAGCATAGCTCCTGAGTGGCGGCAGTATTTCGATACGCTGCAGACCAGTGATGCATCTTCCGGCAAGGACATCGCGCACACACCGATACAACAGGCTTTTCTTGAAGCTTCCAGAAAACCGGCAAATGTTCCAAAAGCCCAGTCCACTGCACCTGCCAATATCGATCATCAAAAACAGGTCGCAGTTCTGCAGTTGATTAATGCGTATCGTTTCCGCGGTCACCGCCAGGCCGACCTCGATCCTTTAAAACAGTATGAACGTCCGGTCGTTTCCGAACTTGATCCTGCTTACCACGGTTTAACAGACGCTGACCTGGATAAAAAATTCAACACGGGTTCGTTACAGGCTGCTGATGCTGAGGTCAGTCTACGGGAAATTCTGGAAATTGTTCAGTCCACTTATTGCAGGAACATTGGTGCGGAATACATGCACATCAATGAGACCGAACAGAAACGCTGGATACAGCAACGTCTGGAAACCTACCGTGCCATGCCGGAATACAGCAAAGAGAAAAAAACCCGCATACTGGAACGCCTTATCGCCGCCAATGCGCTGGAAGAATATTTGCATACCAAATACGTAGGACAAAAGCGTTTCTCGCTTGAAGGTGGAGAACCATTAATTCCATTACTGGATGAACTGGTGCAGGACGGAGGTAGCCAGCAGGTCAAGGAAGTTGTGATTGGTATGGCGCATCGCGGACGTATCAATGTGCTGGTCAATATTATCGGCAAACTGCCCAGCGATCTGTTCAGTGAATTTGAAGGCAAGGGCAAGGCCAATGAAAACAGTTCCGGTGATGTGAAATATCATCTTGGTTATTCCTCGGATATCGAAACGCCGGGCGGTCCTATCCATCTGACACTTTCATTCAATCCTTCACATCTTGAAATTATTGATCCGGTGGTGGAAGGTTCCGTGCGTGCACGTCAGGAACGGCGCATGGATGTCAAGCGCAGCCAGGTGTTACCAATACTGCTCCATGGTGATGCTGCATTCGCCGGACAAGGTGTGGTAATGGAAACTTTCAATCTGTCACAAACACGCGGGTATACAACTGGCGGTACCATACACATTATTATTAATAACCAGATT
>Ga0214472_10005595_pt1 | contig 13210 bp, 8 predicted proteins | sample RVTome_6_FD_207662 | JGI IMG/M metagenome (GOLD analysis project Ga0214472, IMG submission 207662) | Soil microbial communities from uranium-contaminated site in the Upper Colorado River Basin, Wyoming, United States - RVT140D175 | ecosystem: Environmental > Terrestrial > Soil > Contaminated >... | reverse complement strand
AGGGTTCCGGCCGAACCCCCGAAAACGGAGCTTGAGGGACTTGCATGAAGCCGCGCCGCCTGACCGTGAGCCGCACCCACCCCGAAAGCCGGGCGCGCTTCCCGCGCCCGGTGCCGACACCGATGCCGCTCCTGCGCCTGCAAGGCCGCTGGATGGACCGGGCTGGCTTCGGCATCGGCAAGCCGGTGCGGGTCGCGGTGAAGCCCGGGCTGCTGGTACTGGAGGTACTCAATGCTGAGCGCGATTGAAACCGCCGACATCTTCCGCGGCGCCTACCTGCTCTGTTGCGGCGCGCGCGTGTGCGACACCCGCGTGGCGCGCAACCAGGTCCTGTTCGTGATCGAGGGCGAGGGCGTCGTGGAACTGGATGAGCGCTACCGCTTAGGGACCGCCCTGGTCAACCCCGTGCAACTGCGCGAGACGCTGAACCTCTTACGCGACCTCGTGTTCGAGAGACTGAGACCCGAGAGAAGGAGCCCCCATGCCCAAGCCCATCCTCGCAGCGGAGCTGGAACGCATCAAGCAGTCCGTTGACCTCGTCGCGCTGATCGAAGCGCGCGGCGTGAAGTTGAAGAAGACCGGCAAGAGCTACAAAGCTCTCTGTCCCTTCCACCAAGAGAAAACTCCGTCCTTCACCGTCACGCCAGCCAAGGGCCTCTGGCACTGCTTCGGCTGCGGCAAGGGCGGGGATGCCATCCGCTTCGTCGAGCTCCTGGACGGCATTACCTTCCCCGAGGCGGTGAAGCGGTTAACCGGCGAGAGCGTCCCCGTCGTCACGCACGCGGTGCGGGAAACGCCGACGCCCACGATCAGTCCCACGCAACGCGCGAAGCTCCTGAACCGCGTCGCAGGCTTCTACCACCAGCGCTTCCTCGATCAACCGGAAGGGTTGCGCTACCTCAGCAAAGTCCGCGGCATCCAGAACGTCTCGCTCTTCAAGAGCTACCGCGTGGGCTTGGCCGACGGCGCGCTGCTCGACGCGCTGCCGAACGACGACGAGTCCCGCGCCTTGTTCAAGGCCCTGGGTGTGATTACCGACAAGGGCCGCGAACTGTTCAATGGGTGCGTGGTGTTCCCCTTGTTCGACGAGCACGGCAACGTCGTCAACCTCTACGGCCGCCGGATCGAGGACGGCGAGTACAACCACTTCTACCTGCCACCGCCGCGCGGACTCTGGAACTACCAAGCCGCCAAGCGCTCTTCTTCCATCCTGCTCACGGAGTCGGTCATCGATGCGATGACCTTGGTGGACCGAGGCTTCGCCGACGTGATGCCGTGCTACGGCGTCAACGGTCTGACCGAGGACCTGCTCGCCTGGTTCGAGCGCTGCCACGTCCAGGACATCACGCTGTGCTTCGATGCGGACAGCGCCGGCCGTGATGGCGCCGACAAAGCAGCGGCGCGGTTAAGCGAGAAGAACATCACGGTTCACACCGTGGCGCTGCCCGACGGCGAAGACATCAACTCCTTCCTTAACCGCCGCGCCGTGGCCGACTTCCACGCGCGGCTCGCCGCCGTGGCACCCCAGGCGTTGCCGGCGCCGACGCCGGCGAGCGCCACGGCTTCGCCGATCTACCAACCCACCGCCCACGGCTTCACGTTGAAGCTTGGGGACCGCCACTACGACATCAAGGCGATCGCGCGCTCGGGCACGCAGTTGAAAGCGACGATCAAGGCCAGCGGCGAGAAGAGCAACGGCTTCGAGTTGCACACCCTCGACCTCTACAGCCAGCGCTCACGCGAGACGTTCGCGCGCTCGTGCGCCGGTCTGTTCGAGATGGAAGAAACGTTAATCAAAAACGACCTCGCCCAGGTCCTGGAGCACGTCGAGACCTGGCAGCCGCCAGGAAGCCAACCAAAAACCATCGCGCTCAGCGAAGCCGACAAGGCCGAAGCCTTGGGCTTCTTGAAGAGCCCCGACCTCCTCACGCTCATCCAGCACGACCTCACCACACTCGGCGTCGCCGGCGAGGAGCTGAACAAGCTGCTCTGTTACCTCGCCTGTGTCTCGCGCAAGCTCGACGATCCCTTATCGCTGCTCATCCAGTCGCGCTCGGCCGCCGGCAAGAGCACGCTGCAAAACGCCGTGATCCTGCTCGTGCCCGACGAAGACAAGGTGGTCTACACCCGCATGACCGACCAGTCGCTGTTCTACCAGGACGAGAACGCGCTGGTGCACAAGGTGCTGGCACTCGAAGAGGCGGAAGGTTTAGGCGGCGCGGCGTACTCGCTGCGCGCCCTGCAATCCTCGAAATCCCTGAACATCGCCACGACCACCAAGGACCCGGCCACCGGCAAGATGAAGACCGAGCACTACCACGTCAACGGCCCCGTGGCGGTGCTGCTGACCACGACCCAGCCCGACCTCGACGAGGAGACGCGCTCGCGGTTCCTCACCCTCACCATCGACGAGTCGGCCCGCATGACCGAGGCGATCTTCGTGCGCCAGCGCCACGCCGACACCCTGGAAGGCTACATGCAGGGCCTCGAACGATCCGCCATCGTCACGCGCCATCACGCCGTGCAGCGGCTCCTGGAGCCGCTCGCGGTCATCAACCCCTACGCCGACCAGCTCACGTTCTCGGCGCACTCGCTGCGCGCGCGGCGCGATCACAAGAAGTACCTGATGCTGATTAAAGTCGTCGCGTTCCTCCACCAGAAGCAACGCGAGGTGAAGGAAACACGCTATCGCGATGAACCGCTGCGCTACATCGAAGTGACCCGCGACGACATCCGCAAAGCCAACACGTTGGCCCAACACGTGCTCGGCAACTCGCTGGACGAGCTCTCGGCGCCGGCACGGAAGCTGCTCAAAGAAATCCACGCGATGGTGAAGACCGAGTGCGAGCAGAAGAAGGTCGCGGCGCGCGACGTGATCTTCACCCGCCGCACGATCCGCGAACACATCGGCTGGAGCGACTGGCAGGTGCGCACGCACATCCACGAGCTGGAGCAGCTCGAATACCTGCGCGCCCGCAGCGGCGCCTGGGGCAAGGAGTACGTTTACGAACTCACCAACGATGCGCTCGACACCGAGCAGCGCCTGGTGCTGGCCGATCCCGATCAGCTCAAGGAGCCGCCGCAATGAAAACCAAACGCCCGGCGCGCGTGACGCTCACGTTACCCGAGGAGTTCGTCATCCTCTGCGCGAACCACCATACGAGCCCGGAGATCGTCCTGCGCGGCTTCATCGCCGACGTATCGGGCATCATCAACTGGGCCGCGAACCCGCGCACGGACGGCTACAGCTCGAACGGGAGCGACGAGCGCGACCTGGCATTCGCCTACTTCGACCGCTGCGGCTACGGCTACTTGGAGGCCTGGGGCCTCAAACCCCAAAGCCCCGACTCCGAGGGTGAGAACCCCAACTCCGAGGGACCTTCGAGGCCACTTCGTGGCGGCTCCGTGGGTGAGACTTCTTCCTTTAGCCGCGCGCCGTTAAGAACAAAAACACCCGCACTCCGTGGCCGCGGCCGGGAGAAGCACCGGGGGGAGGGAGGGGCATGAGCTTCCTCGAAGCGATGACCGCGCTCCTGGCGACGCTTCGCTTGAAGAAGTACAGCCCGCACACCATCGACCTCTATAGCGATCAGTTGAAGCGCTTCGGTGAGTGGCTGCACGCCCAGCACCTCCTCGACCTGCGCCACGTCACGAAAGCCCACGTCCTCGACTACCAGCAGCACGTGCGAAAGCAGCCGATCGCGTCGGAGACCCAGGCGCTGCGCCTGCGCGCGATCAAACGGCTGTTCGGTCATCTCATCGAGAACGGCAAGCTCGTGCTCGATCCGACCGAAGGCATCCAGGAGATCAGCCGCCGGCACCGGCTCCCGCGTCCGGTGCTGACCCAGACAGAAGTGCATCGCCTGCTCGATGCGCCCAACACCTCGCTGCCGTATGGCCTCCGCGACCGCGCGCTGATCGAGGTGCTCTACGCCACCGGCGTGCGCGTGGGCGAACTGGAGAAGATGACTGTGCATCACGTGGACCTCGATGCCCAGACGCTGCAAGTGCGCCACGCCAAGGGCGGGCGGCCGCGGGTCGTGCCGCTCGGCAAGCAAGCCGCGAAGTGGTTGAAGGAATATCTGACGCAGGTGCGCCCGCGATTAGGCCGACGTCGGCCCTTCGAGCGCGCGCTGTTCCTCGTGCGCGGCGGCGCGCCGCTCGGTCAAACGCAGATACGCTTTATCCTGGGCGAGTACCGCAAGGCCGCGAAGATCAAGAAGAGCGTGACCCCGCACATCCTGCGCCACACCTGCGCGACCCACCTGCTGCAACAGGGCGCCGACATCCGCGCGATCCAGAGCCTCCTCGGGCACGTGAGCTTGAAGAGCACGACCCTCTACACACGCGTGTGGCCGGCCGACGTGAAGGCGATGCACGAGCGATACCATCCGGGCAACCGCCAAGAGCACGAGGCCGACCGTGCGGCTCGATGAGGCCGTGCGCCACTACCTGAATGCGATGCTTGCCCAGGGCCGCGGCCGGCAAACCCTCAAGGGCACGAAGAGCGCGCTGAAGGAGCTGACCGGCTTCCTCGCCGCGATCGGCGTGGAACGCATCGAGCAGCTCGACCACGACGCGCTCATGCAGTACCGCGAGGAACTCGCCTGGCGATTGACGCCGAAGGGCACGCCGCTCAGTGCCAACTCGCAATCGAACCTGCTCGGGAACCTGCGTGCGTTCTGCCGCTGGATGGTGGACCAGGACTGGCTCGTAGCCGATCCGTCCAAGAGAATCCCGAACCCGAAGAAGCAGAAGCACCTGCCGCGCTCGATCCTCGAACCCAAAGAGATACAAGCGATCATGAAGCAACCGGACCTGAGCACCGCCACGGGTTACCGCGACCGCGTGATCCTCGAAGTGCTGTACTCGACCGCCATGCGAAGAGAAGAAGCCGCCAACCTCAAGCTCGACGAGGTGGACACGGAGACCGGTTACGCCACGATCCGCGACGGCAAGGGCGGCAAGGATCGCGTGGTGCCGCTCGGTGAATCGGTCTGCCAGCTCATCGAGACCTACCTCGCCGGCATCCGCGCCGACTGGATCGGTGCCGAGAACGATCAACACCTCTTCCTTAACCGCTGGGGCCAACAGATGGACCCGAACGCCATCTGGGCCGTCGTGAAGAAACACGCGCGCGCCGCCCACTTGAAGAAGCCCGTCTCCACGCACACGCTGCGACACAGTTGCGCGACGCACATGCTCAGAGCCGGCGCGCCGATCCGGCACCTGCAAGAGATGCTCGGGCACGAATCGCTGGAGACCACCCAGATCTACACGCGCGTGACGATCAACGAGCTGAAGCAGATCCACGCGAAGTTCCATCCGCGCGAGCAGGACGAGAAGCGCTGACGGTGACGAGGTTGCCTGACGCGATGTGCCGGCGGACGCGCTGTGGATCGTGCCTTCGGACCGCCCGTCACGCGCGTTGCAACCAAAGCGCGCAACGCGCGCGCCGGGCTGCCTGGGCGCCACCTGACGTGATGTGCTGCTCGGACGCGCCGTCTCCGTGCCCGTAGACCGCCAGTCACGGCGCTTGCAGAGTGGAACGCAAGCGCCGCGCCTGGCTGCGACGGTGAAGGCGGACGTGCCGTGCAGTGAGCGTGTGCCGCACGCTGCGCGAGCGGCAAGCATGTTGAGTTCTTGAGTCGGTGGCCTGCGCGTCGTGCAGCGCGCGCTTCGCAAGCGCGCGCTCCACGCCGCTACAGCCGTGTGTGCGGCTCCGCCGCACGGATTGCCCCCCAAGCCCCCCGCAGGGGGGATGTCGGGGCGGTCCCTGTAACATAACGCGGCATTATGCGTGCGCTTCGCCACTGCGCGCGCGGCTTCGCCGCTAAGATGCGCGCAGTGCGCATAATACGAGCGCTATGTTAAAGGGCCCGCGTGGTGCCCCCGCGCGCTGAGCATCGCGCGCCGCCCCCGCTGGGGACTCCGGGTTCGTGCGGCTGCGCCGCGTTGTTCTGTTCCCGCCCCGGCGTCGGCCTGCGGGCGGCTGCGGCCCGCTGCGCGGTCCTCCGCGGCGCCCTCGGCCGCCGCCTCCCGCCCTGAACGGCAAAACCAAAGCAGTCGCTAAAGAAAAAACAGTTCATCCGGCCGCGTTCCCGTGGTAGCGTAAGGGGCACTCGAAACGCCGCCGGGAGCCGCCGCCTTCGTCACCGCAACCCAAAATCAGAAAGGGCTTACCGGGGGGAGAGACCCTATCCGAGTACTGGCGGGCCAGTATTATGATCAAGAAACGGGGTTACATTATAACTGGCATAGGTACTATGATCCGAAGTTGGGCAGATACATTACGAGTGATCCGATTGGGATTGCAGGCGGACTGAATACCTATCTGTATGCGAATGCCAACCCAGGGAGATATATCGACCCACTTGGCTTAGATGAAACAGGCATCCCATCATGGGCGTGGCCTAAGATCCAACGAGAGATTCCCATTCCCAAGGATCGTCCAGCTCCCTGCTGCGACAACCCGGAATTCTACAGCTGTGTCGTTACCAATGGGATTGGCACATCTCAGAGTTGTGTTGCCTGTGTTGCTTCAAAGACGCCTGCTGCCTGCACACAATGCGTCGCAGAAGCAGGGATACTTGCGACATGTTTACAGCATTGTAAACCTTGCAAGGAAGATAAAGGCTGCCCAACGGAGCAAAGATGATTCGGTATATTCGAACACTTGCCATACCGCTTATCGTTGTTTTAGTGGGTTTCCTTGTAGTCACCGTTTTGTTCGGTGAGCAACTTCAAGGCATCCCTCACGCGGTAATGTCCACTGCTATAACAATAGTTGCGCTATTCTGGTCAGGCTGGGCGGTTTATTCAGAATATCGTCAGACGTTACTTTTAGCTGCTTATACTGGCGGCTTTGTCTTCTTTATCGACTTCCTTGCACTAAAGGTAACTCATACTCTCACATATCCACCAGTGAACGTGATCGAATCGCCTCAAGACTGGAATTTGCTATTGTTAGGACTGCTCATTGCCTTTATTATTTATACGCCAGCTGCAATGCTCGTTGCAGCAATTGGAGGTTGGTCCGCCAAAAAGTACCGTGCTAAGGCAGCCTTACCTTAGAATCTTGCAGATCGAGAAGAGAGAAAATTACAACAAGGATAGTAAATATAACAATTGCTGCAACGAACATGTAGCGTTCTTTTTTCTTTCGTTCAGCAATTAACTCTAACCGGATTTCCTCGGGAATAACCTTGTGACAATGCTGACACATAGCTTCCTTATCCTGCGTGTGTTTCCCACAGCGGGGACAAGGTATGACGTGTCGATTGCTTAGCGGTGGCAGAAACACTGGTACGGACATAGAGTTGGTCCCATTGATGTGATAGCCATGATCCAGACTGGTGTACAGAAAAAGAGGACGCTACTCTTTATCAGCAGCGACTGGAGGGTGTCCAGAATTTTGTGTAAACGGGTTCTCATTCAACATCACTTAGCCCTGCGGCATCCGCTGCTCGAACTGGATGGTAAACCGGTTCAGTGCGGCCTTCAAAGGACCGGGTTCACAAAGGACCGGGGTTAAAGGGGGTTAAAGGGGGGTTAAAGGGGACGCTACCCAATGGCACTAACTTAAGCAAAACACATTCCCAATCAGCGGGATAAAGAAGGGCTGAGAGCCTCCCAGCGGTTATCATGCGGGTGTCGAATCCGTACAACGATAACCCGGAGGATCAGCCCCGATGCAGCGTAACAAGAAGCGGTGTCTGGCGGAACACGTGCGGCGGTTCCGCGCACGGTTTGTGCAGTCGGTGGAGGCGGTATTGGGCGATGTCATTCCCGCAACGTTATTGATCCGATGGATCACCGAAGAGATCGGGAGTTATCGGGAACGGATCTATGGCCCGTTTGCCACGCTCGTACTTTTCATCGAGCAGGTGTTGGGGACCGATCACAGCTGCCAAGATGCGGTCGCTCGGGGGTTGAGTTCCCGGACGGCGCGGGGGCAGACGCCGTGCAGTTTGAATACGGCGGCATACTGCAAGGCGCGGTTGCGCCTGCCGCTCGGATTGCTTGAGCGTCTGGCGCGCGAGGTGGGCGGCCGGCTGTGCGAGCGCCAGCCCGCGGCGTGGCGCTGGCGGGGGCGCGAGGTGAAGCTCGTCGACGGCACGACGGTATCGATGCCGGATACCGGCGCCAACCAGGCGCGCTTTCCCCAGAGCCGCGGACAGAAGCCGGGTCTGGGCTTTCCGATGGCGCGCCTGGTGGCCGTGGTCTCGCTCTCGGTCGGCGTCGTGCTCGAATGGGCCCTGGACGCCTGCCAGGGCAAAAACACCGGGGAAACCGCGCTCTTGTGGCGATTGCTGCCGCACCTGGAGCGCGGGGATGTCGTCATCGCCGACGGGTATTATTGCGGTTACTTCATGATTGCGGGGCTGATCACCCTCGGCGCCGACATCGTCATGCCGCAGCATCATTTGCGGATAACCGATTTTCGCCGCGGCCAGCGCCTCGGCGTGCGTGACCACGTGGTCACGTGGGTCCGGCCGAAGCGCCCCGACTGGATGGAGGAGGCGACCTACGCGCAAATACCCGAGATGCTCACGATGCGTGAAGTCCGTGCCGGCGGCCGCACACTCGTCACCACGCCGGCCGATGCCGGCACCACGTCCAAGCAGGCGGTGGCGGAGCTCTACGCGATGCGCTGGCACGTGGAACTCGACCTGCGCGCGATCAAGACCGTGATGCAGATGGATGTCCTGCGCGGCAAGACGCCGACAATGGTGGAGAAGGAGATCGCCGTGCACCTGCTGGCCTATAATCTGGTGCGCGCCGTGATGGCGCAGGCCGCGAGCCTGAACAATTTATTGCCGCGGCAGTTGAGCTTCAAAGCCGCGCTGCAGCTGCTCAACGCCTTCGAGATGACTTTGCGGCATGGGTCGCCTCAAGGCCTGGCGGTCCGACGCACCGTGCTGTTGGCCGGCCTCGGGAGTCGACGACTTCCGCACCGGCCCCATCGCGTTGAACCCAGGGCCGTTAAGCGACGACCGAAGCAGCATTGGTTGCTCACGACACCGCGGCATGTGATGCGCGAACGGCTTCTTCGATTACAGGCGCGGCGCATGGAGGCGACGTTAAGTTAGTGCCATTGACTCCCGACCCCTTTAGGCCCTTTAGGCCTCGGCGACCCAGGATTCGGTCGTGACGAAGCGCCCGATACGTTCGGCCGGGACCGGGCGGCTGACGTGGAAGCCCTGGATCGTGTCGCAGGCGAGGTCGCGCAGCGCGCGCAGCGTGTCGTGGGTCTCGACGCCCTCGGCGACCACGTCCAGGCCCAGGGTGTGCGCCAGCTCGACCATGGAATGGACGATCACGGCGTTGTTCAGGTCGTGGCTCATGTCGGTCACGAACGACTTGTCGATCTTGATCTCGTGCACCGGCAGGCGCTTGAGATAACTGAGCGAGGAATAGCCGGTGCCGAAGTCGTCGATCGACAGCTGCACGCCGAGCGACGCGATGCGCGTCAGCATGTCCAGCGCCTCCTCCGGGTCGTGCATGACCGCGTCCTCGGTCAGCTCCAGGATCAGCCGGCCGTCGCCGATCTGCCACTTTTTCAACAGCGCGGCGAGCTGCTCCGGCAGCTCCGCATCGCGCAGGTTGTGCATCGACAGGTTGACCGCAACGCTCAAGTCGAGCCCGGCGCTGCGCCAGGCGGCGCATTGGCCGAGCGCGGTGTCCAGCACCCAATGCGCGAACGGCCGGATCAGCCCGGTCTGTTCGAGGATCGGCACGAACTCGGCGGGCGGCACCATCTCGCCATTCAGGTAGGGCCAGCGCGCCAGCGCCTCGACGCCGGTGATGCGGCCGTCGGCCAGGTTCAGCTTGGGCTGGTAGTGCAGCGCCAGCGTGCCGTCCTGGATCGCCACACGCAGCGCGTTCAACTGGGCGAGGCGGTGCGGGCTGTGGCGGTCCTGGCTGGCGTGGTAGACGAAGTAGCCGTTCTTGCTGCGCTTGGCGACGTACATGGCGACGTCGGCGCGTTTGAGCAGCGTCGACACGTCCAGGCCGTGGTCGGGATAGGTGGCGATGCCGACGCTCGCCGACACGAAGAACCGGTTCCCCTCCACCTCGAACGGCGCCTCCAGCGCCTGCAGCACCTTGGTCGCCACCAGCACCGCAGCCTCCGGGTCGGCGCCCGGCACCACGATGGCGAACTCGTCGCCGCCGAGGCGGCCGATGGTGTCGATCTCGCGCAGCGCCGTCTGCAGCCGGTCGCCGACCTGCTTCAGCAACTCATCGCCGACGTTGTGGCCAAGGGTGTCGTTGACCTCCTTGAAGCGGTCCAGGTCGACCATCAGCATCGCGACCGGTTTGCGTTCGCGCTTGGCGGCGAGCAGCGCGCGCTGCAGCCGGTCCTGGATCAGTATGCGGTTCGGCAGATCGGTGAGCGTGTCGTACAGCGCGAGGTGCTCGAGCTTCCGGTTGGCGTCGGCCAGCTCGTCGTTGAGGATCTCGAGGGCGCGATGGTCGGCCTCGGATTTCGACTTGGCCCGGCGCAGATCGTCGAACAGCGTGGCGTTCTCGATGGCGATGCTCACCTGGTTGGCGAACATCGTGAGCAGGTCGAAATCGCGCCGGTCGAAGTCACCGCCGCCGGCCTTGTTGATGGCGGCCAGTCCGCCGAGGAAATGGCGCTTGCCCATCAACGGCACCAGGATCAGGCTGCCGGCCTCGCGCTCCCAGCGGTTGCGCTCCTCGGGCTCCAGGGTGTCGAGCATGCCGCGCCACCAGGGGCGGCGCTGGCGCCACACCCAGCCGCAGATGCCGTAGTCGATCGGCAGGCTCTCGCCGACGATCTCCTCGGCGTGCCGGCCGCTGCCGGCACGGTAGGTGTACTCGTCGCAATCGGCGTTGAGGATCGGCACCAGCACGGTCTCGGCCTGGACCAGCGCGCGGGCACGCTCGGCCACCAGCCGCAGCACGGTCTCGACGTCGAGCTGGCTGCCGACCGCCTCGGCGATTTCTTTGAGCAACGCGATTTCGTATTCGCGATTGCGCAGCTCGCGTTCCAACTCCTCGACGCGCTGCGCGCCCGCGAATTCCGGGTTCTGACTCATGAAGGCCCCCCGACCCTGTTCTTAAAATATACCGGAACGCACCGATAACGATAGAGCCGCGCTCCATATATAATTGCGGCGGGCGGTCGCAGGGTATAAGTCTCTGTATTCAATATGGTTTATACCCGACCCACGCACGCCCTGCCCGGCGCGGGACGGCGCGGGTATGATCGGCGCATGGACGAAACGCGTTTCCACCCGGCGGTCGCCGACTGGTTCAATCAGGCCTTCCCGGCGCCCACCCCGGCCCAGACCGCGGCCTGGCCGGCGATCCAGGCCGGCCGCGACACGCTGATCGCGGCGCCCACCGGTTCCGGCAAGACGCTGGCGGCCTTCCTCGCCGCCATCGACGCGCTGACGCGCGAGGCGCTGGCCGGCGCACTGCCCGACGAGACCCGGGTGGTGTACGTCTCGCCGCTCAAGGCGCTGTCCAACGACATCCACCGCAATCTCGAATGGCCGCTGGCCGGCATCCGTGCGGCGCTCGCGGCGCGCGGCCTGCCGGACCCGCAGATCCGCGCGCTGGTGCGCACCGGCGACACCACGCCCGGCGAACGCCAGGCGCTGATCAAGCGGCCGCCGCATATCCTGGTGACCACGCCGGAGTCGCTGTACCTGCTGCTGACCTCGGAATCGGGCCGCAAGCTGCTCGCCACCACGCGCAGCGTGATCGTCGACGAGATCCACGCGGTCGCCGGCAGCAAGCGCGGCGCGCACCTGATGCTGTCGCTGGAGCGGCTCGCCGCGCTCACCGCGCCGCGCCGCGTCGCGCGCATCGGCCTGTCCGCGACCCAGAAGCCGGTCGACGCGGTCGCGCGCTTCCTCACCGGCGGCGACAGCGCCGGCTGCCGCATCGTCGACGTCGGCCACGGGCGCGAGCGTGACCTGGCGATCGAACTGCCGGACGCGCCGCTCGAGGCGGTGATGTCGACCGAGACCTGGGAGCAGGTCTACGACCGGCTCGCCGCGCGGGTGGGCGCGCACCGCACCACGCTGGTCTTCGTCAACACCCGGCGCCTGGCCGAGCGCGTCACCCGCCACTTGAGCGAGCGGCTCGGCAAGCAGCATGTCACCTCGCACCACGGCAGCCTCGCCAAGGAACAGCGCCTGGCCGCCGAGCAGCGCCTCAAGGCCGGCGAGCTCAAGGCGCTGGTCGCGACCGCGTCGCTCGAGCTCGGCATCGACATCGGCGAGGTCGACCTGGTCTGCCAGCTCGGCTCGCCGCGCGCCATCGCCACCTTCCTGCAGCGCGTCGGGCGCTCCGGGCACGCGGTCGGCGCAACGCCCAAGGGCCGGCTGTTCCCCCTGAGCCGCGACGAGCTGGTCGAGTGCGCGGCGCTGCTCGACGCGGTGGCGCGCGGCGAGCTCGACCGGCTGGTGATCCCGGGCAAGCCGCTCGACGTGCTCGCCCAGCAGATCGTCGCGGAGGTCGCGGCGCGCGACTGGCACGAGGCCGAGCTCTACGAATGCTTGCGCCGCGCCTGGCCCTATCGGAACCTGACGCGCGCCGAGTACGACGCCGTGGTGCGCATGCTGGCCGACGGCTTCAGCACCCGCCGCGGGCGGCGCTCGGCCTACTTGCACCGCGATGCCGTGCACGGCTGGCTGCGCGCGCGCAAGGGCGCGCGCCTCACCGCGCTGACCTGCGGCGGCGCGATTCCCGACAACGCCGACTACGCGGTGGTGCTGGAGCCGGGCGAGACCTTCATCGGCACGCTCAACGAGGACTTCGCCATCGAGAGCATGGCCGGCGACATCTTCCAGCTCGGCAACGCCTCCTACCGCATCCTGCGCATCGAGACCGGCAAGGTGCGGGTCGAGGACGCGCGCGGCGCGCCGCCGACCATCCCGTTCTGGATCGGCGAGGCACCGGCGCGCAGCGACGAGCTGTCCGAAGCGGTGTCGCGGCTGCGCGCCGAGCTCGACGGCCTGCTGGCGCCGCTCGACGCCGCGCACATCGAGGCGGCGGTGGCGGCGCTGGCCGCGCGCCTGCCGCTCGGCGAAAGCGGCGCGCGCCAGCTGGTCGAGTACCTGGCGGCGGCGCGCGGCGCGCTCGGCGTGCTGCCGACGCGCGACATTATCGTACTGGAGCGCTTCTTCGACGAGACCGGCGGCATGCAGCTGATCCTGCACGCGCCGCTCGG